>Ga0209979_1000460_pt1 | contig 55716 bp, 69 predicted proteins | sample AnhtaG_FD_183114 | JGI IMG/M metagenome (GOLD analysis project Ga0209979, IMG submission 183114) | Deep subsurface microbial communities from Anholt, Denmark to uncover new lineages of life (NeLLi) - Anholt_01485 metaG (SPAdes) (version 2) | ecosystem: Environmental > Aquatic > Marine > Oceanic... | reverse complement strand
ATAGCACTGGAAATTGCAATCTTGCTAACATCAAGCAATATGAAACCTAGCTTAGCCACTAGTAATTCCCTCTGCGTAAGGAAGATTAGCATGTAAATAAATACTTTCAGGAATAGGAGATCCTCCCAGAATGTTTGTGGTTCGGTATTTAGAAACCAGGTTTCGTTTGGCTGTTAGTTAGTAATGGGAAAAGTTATAGCAGAACCAAGATAACTAATTAAAAAATTAGCTGGTGAAATCCGAGAGAATGCGACTAACTTATGTTGATATACTTCGAGGTTTTGCTGTTTTATGGATGATATTTTTTCAGTTGTTAGATATGTTCAGCGATTATAATTTGTATGGTCAACATTGGTTTTATGTTGTTAATTGGGTACCCATATTTTTTGTTGTTGCTGGATTCTCATCTAACCTTATGTTCATGAAGTATGGAGTCAAAAGATTCTATGTTAAAGTGTTGAAAAGATTCACATTTTTTGCTTCTATTGGGTTTTTCCTAGTTTATTGGTGTGAGTTTAAAGCGAAATCACTTTTGGTTTTTGATGCTGATGTTGTCGGAAGCATCGGATTAAATCTGTTGTTGTTAAGCATTCTATTTTTATTCACAGTTAAGACCAGCAACATTAAACATAATGTTTTATGGTTCGGGTTTTGGAGCTTGTTTATGTTTGTTCTTAATTGGTTATTTCCGTTAGATGTTATTTTTTCTCCATTCTACATGTTATTTCTTATGTGCATTGGTGTCTGTCTTGCATTTTTGAAGGAGAAAATTCCCTTTCAATATATCGAAAAAATTCCTTTTAGGAAGGTTTTAGCCTATTTTGGCAAACATCCTCTTTTCTTCTATTTCTTTCATTTCGCATTTTTTCAGAAGTTACTCTTAGTTTTGAACCGTTTTCAAACCTTTAGTGTTGCGGAAGGTGTATTCTTAACAGTTTCAAGTGTTCTAATATTGGTGATTCTTGAAAAATTCCGTAGTTTACTCAGAGGCTTAGGAGTTTTTGCCTATATGTCTAAAAGCTTGTTTTAGGCTTGTTTTTGGAAAAATAATGGACCTTGCTTCATGACTTCTATGTGGACTTGTGAGTTTTCGTGAGAAATGCGGAAAACTTAAAGCATAACCAAAAGAACCTAACAGTATCACAAATCCAACCGTTCTGAAAATATGTTAGGATTATACGTCCTTCAGATTCAATTGAAGGTTCTTCCACAAATCATAAGTGCCCAATATGGAGTATTGAATGTAAGGGAAGAAAATCTTTGAGCAGTAGACTGACTGTGGCTTTTCTAGTTTTGAGCATAATTGGTTTAACCATTTGTTGTTCTAGTGCATCTAGGAATTCTACGTATTCTACAAATGCTCAACAAGAGCAAGTGCTCTATTTTCAATCTCAATCGTCTGACTATAATATTTACTACAACAAATCATATGTTATGAACATAAACATGTCAAGCGGTCAAGCAACGAGCAAAACCCTCAATTTCGGATTGGCTTTTGTATCGCCTCCACTGGCTGAGCAGTTCACATTTCCATACTATGTTGGTATTACAATATACCATGAGCAAGTTCTGAGAAGAGACAACTTCTTTCTAGATTGGACTCTGGGTTGGATTAGTACGAGTGGAGTGCAGGTTGACTATAATTCGGATTCCTATACGATGGACTATGACGCTAACTTTAGTACGATTTCTGCTCATTTTGATGCGACGCTACTCACAGGTGAAAGACTGTTTGTTACGTTGGGTCTCACTACCACTCGTGGTTCTACATTAAACATGTATTGGGGTAACTCCTTGTTTCCAAGTGGGGTTTCATACCAAGGAACTGCTGTCTACATTCCAGAGTTTCCGTCATTCCTTACTCTACCATTATTCATGATAGCAACACTACTAACAGTCATAGTCTACAAGAGAAAACATCAAACTCGGAATAAAAAGAGGGAAGTTTAGTTTTGTTGTTTCTTTCTACGTTTGGCTATTGTGAAACTTACTGTTAAGATTGCTACTAGAGCTAGGTAGAGTGTTAATGGTTTTTCTGTTGTGTATCCTTTGATTGGGAATGAGTAGCCTCCAACTGGAACGGCTGCTACTGTTATGCGTGCAGTTTCAGATTGCGTGGTGTTGCCTATGGCATCTGTAACTTTCAGATATACATAATATATTCCGCTTGTTGAGGGTGTGAAGGTCCACGTGTTTGATGTTGCTCCTGAGACTGGAGCACCGTTAAGATACCATTGATAGGTGTATGGTGTGTATCCGTCTGAAACTATTGATGTGAAGGTTACTGATTGACCTATGAGTATGGAGGCTGAGGTGGGAGATATTGAGGCTGTTAGTGGTGGAGGAGGCGGTTTCACTTCTATCTGTTTTTGTTCGATATCCCACAAGCCTTCACTATCGGTAACGTTTAACGTGACAGTATAGTTGCCAGCAGAACTATATGTGTGAGTGACAACCATGCCTGAAGCGTGGTTTCCATCCCCAAAATCCCATTCATAACTGACAATTTCACCCCCAATGGGCATGGAGGCAGAAGCATCAAAAGTAACGAGTTCACCCACCTCTGGAATTGATGGAGTCCAAACACAACTGGCAACAGGCGTTCCAGTCCCCCAAGGATTCATCAACGGATATCCATCACTATTGTTTGCGTCAATAACGTACGGCGTATCACCTATTCCATCGCCATCAGCATCCACACAAGTGTAGTCGCTCCAATAGTTTCCGCCAGAAGGATAACCATCATCCCAAGAGTTTAGTGAAGGAGGATAAGTCTCTGGTAAACCCCATGAAAAATCATAGATTTGTTTGGCATTATTGATGAGGTCGTTGTGGTAAATCTGATTGTAACTCGCGTTTAAGAGCGAGATGCCTTCACGTAAGCTGTTCTGTATAATGTTTTCTTCAATAATGTTGTAACTGCTGGCGCTTAGGATAATACCAGTCCAGCCGCTGTTTTTTATATCGTTGCCGATTAAATAATTATTGTTGGAAAGATGTATGCCCAAACCTTCCCCGTTGTTTAGCATAACATTTCCGAGGATTTCGCTGAAACTACAACGCACCAAATGAATGGCACTATAGCTATTATCTGTAATGCTGTTTCCGAGAATCTTGTTTCCAGAACCATCTCCCAGCCAAATACCCTCTTGATCGTTACTAACTACGTTATTTTCAGCAATATTGTTGTTGGAACCACCGACCCAAATGCCGTGGAAGTTATCTTTCACATCGTTGCGTATGATGCTAATACTACTTGAGGCAGTTGTGAGGATACCTGCTGACTGTATCGTTCTGTTGTTTTTTACTATATTGTTTTCGGCGATTACTATTTCATTTGAGTTATATAGTTCAATACCTCGGTTGTTGTTTGTTATGCTGTTTTTCGTGATTTCGATGTAGCTGGAATAGTCCAAACGGATACCTGTGCCACAAGCAATGCGGCTCTCATCTACACGCTCAGGGTTGTTTGTTATATCGTTTTGGTTTAAATGGCAGTTACTGGCGTGCTCTAAATGTATACCACTGTCCGACCAACTTGACCCGCAGTTCCTTAAGGTGAAGTTCGTGACGTCAACGTTATCCGCTACTATTTTGAGGACGCTTCCACTTCCACTTCCATCTATAATTGTGTTGCTTCTCTCTTCACCAACAAGTGAAACCGCTTTGTCTACAACTACATTTTCGTAATATATGCCTGCCTTTACATAAATCGTGTCTCCTGTATCTGCTGCGTTGATAGCTTCTTGTATTGTTGGATAATCATCTGGAACTGTGATAACTTTACTTACAGTGTAGGTTACATGTCCTACATCAGGTGCAACATCTCCAAATTCAAGTGCAAACACTATGTCTACTTGGGTTGGATTGCCAATATCTGCTAAACTGACTCGTGCTTCAAACTGCTCTCTAAATGCTGGTGAAATTTCTCCTGTGCTAACACTATACACATCAGCCTCAGGAAGCTCAACCCATGCTCCCTCCCATCGATATAGAAGCTTATAAAAGCTTCCTTCAAATACATACCGGTAATCCGCTCCAATATTATTTATAACGTATCCGGTTGCGTTGTCCCTATCTGTGTCAAAATAGGCTATTTCAAGTTCACTAGAAGAATAATAGTTGTCAAATCGGATAAATAGGTAGCTACTGTTATGTGCTAGCCAACAGCGGTCGATATCATCACTAAAGGTTCGACCATCAGGGTCCTCATGTTCATCTATTACGACAGTCTCTATGCCCTCCCAATCACTGAGGTTTCCATCAACAATTATTGTTGTTGAATATAATACCGATGTTGTAGTTGATTTAACTGGTTGAATGTTAAATGCCAACGTTAACATGCCGATAAACAGCAGTGTCAACGTTATTCCAGAAACTGTTCTCTTCAACATTTATCCTTTCTCCTAATCCTAAATGGTTAAACTAAGGTATAACATTTACGGAGAAATCTTCTATAGCTATTAGAGTATTTATCGATTAGTGAAGTTTTCTTTCTATGAAGCCTATAGAATGTTTGTGAATTCGATAATTAGAAAAAGAGGGGTTAGGAGAGTGCTTTTAGGTTCGCTTTGTCGTATATCTCTTTCAGTTTCATTGGGTTGTAAATTACGTAGTGTCTCCGTAACACTGTTCTTGGGATACGACCACAGAAGGCGTTGATGTATGCTTCTGAGACTCCTAGCCTGATCATTTCGTTGTTAAACCAATCCCTAAGATCCTTTGGTGTTATTTTTATTCCTGTTTTAGCCACAGCCATACTCCAGTATTTTGGGAATGTCTTGTATCTGTCAACTGGAAAAACTCTTGGGTTGTTGTCTGTTCTACCATTGAGATATGGATGTAAGACTTTAGCTAATTCTCTGTTGTAGAATGTGACCCATCTATGTTTTGTTCTGGACTGATTTGTTTTAACTATCATTCTTTTATCTTTGTCTACTTCATTAATCATCAGGTACATTATGTCGTTCCTTCTTAACCCAGTTACACAGTATGCTAGAAACATCATTTTAACGACTGAATGGTCGATTGCATTGTAGAATTTACCCAAATCTGCTTGAGATAGGTTTAGCATCTTAGGAGTGAACGGTACAGTCTTGAATCCGAACGATGCTAACTCCGGTCTGTTAAGATAATCTCTGAAAAATCTTCTAATAGTTTTAACGAAACAATTGTATGTCTCTACAGCGTATTTCTCATCCACTAATGTTAAGAATGACCTAACATTCTCCTTAGTCATCTGCTCCACTGGTTTGTTGACACTCTTTAACATTATCCTCAGCTTAGAAGCATGATTCGTTACTGACACTTTAGCCTCAGTTAAATCAATGTACAAGAATCTTCTGAAGTCTTCTATTATATTATTATACGCTATACTTGACCGGACTATACTACCGGAGCCACAGGGTGAAAAATGGTGTTTGGTAGTTTAAATTTTTGGTGTATAGAAATAACGATAAGTAGAAAAAATAGGGGTGTGTTTTTAGTATTCTTCGCTTCCGGGTCCGCCTGGCGGTCCCGCTGGTGCTTTCGGTTTTGTTGATGCTATTACATCGTCTATGCGCAGTATCATTGATGCTGATTCAGTGGCTGATTTCGCTGCCTGTACTTTGACTACTAGTGGTTCAATTACACCGTTCTCTCGCATGTTTTCAACTTTGCCTTTTAAGACGTTTATGCCCATGGATTGGCCGTCTGTTTTGTCATGAGCAGCTCTCAATTCTGCGATTATGTCTATTGCTTCCAGTCCAGCGTTTTCAGCTAGGGTTTTCGGTACGATTTCAAAGGCGTCGGCAAATGCTTCTATTGCAAGTTGTTCTCTTCCTCCGACTGTTGTGGCGTGTTTTCGCAGTTCTTTGGCTATTTCAACTTCTACTGCTCCGCCGCCTGGAACTATTTTGTTGTTTTCTATTACGTCTGAAACGACTGATAAGGCGTCGTTCATGGCTCTTTCTGCTTCGTCAACCATTCTTTCTAGTCCAGCGCGGATGAGAACGGCGACTGAGCGGGGGTCTTTGCATTTCTCAACGAAAATCATTTTGTCTTCGCCTATTTTGCGTTCTTCAACTATGCCTGCCATGCCCAAGTCTTCAAGTTTCAAGTCATCTAGGTCTGTAACTATTCTTGCTCCTGTTGCCCTTGAAAGTTTTTCCATGTCTGATTGTTTCACTCTTCTTGCTGCAAGTATCTCGTGTTTTGCTAAGAAGTGCTGCGCCATGTCGTCTATGCCTTTCTGGCAGAAGAGAACTCTGGCTCCTACAGCCTTGATTTTTTCAACCATTTCTTTTAGCATTCGGGTTTCCTGATCTAGGAAGGCTTTCATTTGTGTTGGGTCTCGTATTCTTATTTCGGCGCTGGTTTCTGTTTTTTGAATCTCTAATGGGCAGTCTAGTAAGGCTATTTTTGCGTTTTCTATTTTTTTGGGCATACCTGAGTGGACGGGTTCCTTGTCTATTATTAAACCTCTGATGAGTTGGGATTCGAACAGGCTTTTTCCTTCCTTCTTTACGATTTGTATGTTGTCTATGTCTGCTACGTTTCTTTCTCCGCGTTTCTCAACGATTTGCTTTACAGCGTCTATTGCTATCTCCGCTAGGTGTTCTTTTGCTGGACCTACAGCCTTGCTTGACATAGACGTTAACGCAACTTTCCTCAATGTTTCGCGGTCTTCAATGTTTACTAGGGTTGCAATGTTGTTTATGGTTTCTATTGCTTTTTGTACTGCCTTTCTGTAGCCGCTCACTATCACTGTTGGGTGGATGTTCTGGTCTAGAAGTTCTTCAGCCTTTTTTAGCAGTTCACCTGCTAAGATTACGGCTGTTGTTGTTCCGTCACCAACCATGTCGTCTTGTGTTTTTGCGACTTCAACCATCATTTTGCCTGCTGGGTGTTCCACTTCCATTTCGTCTAGAATTGCTGCTCCGTCGTTGGTTATTGTTATGTCTCCTAGGCTGTCTATGAGCATTTTGTCCATGCCGCGGGGGCCAAGCGTGGTTTTTAATACTTCGCCTATTATTCGGGCTGCCATGATGTTGTTTCTTTGGGCTTCCCTTCCTCGGCTTCTTGTTGTGCCTTCTTTAAGGATTAAGACTGGTTGTCCAGTTTTCGTTGTTGTTAAGTAAGCCATACAACCTTCTCCATTAAACTATAATGCTAATTCTGAATAAGCAGAAATGCACTGGAATATAAATTTTGTCTCTGTTGGGTGGGGTTTTTCTATGACAAGCAGATGAGTCTACTTTTCTTTCTGCAGATTGCCGCAGATAGGGCATTCAACGTTTCTGTTAACTTCAACGGTTTCGAACACCATTTCTTCTCCATTTGCAAACACCATTCGTCCAACAAGCGGCTTACCCATCCCTGTAATAAGCTTAACTGTCTCCATAACCTGTAATGAGGCAAAAAAGGCTGGGGTGGCGCCTAACACTGGAATCTTTTCAACTTCTGGCGGGTCTTTCGGAAATATACATCGCAAGCAAGGTCCTTTACCCGGCATTATTGTGGTCATTTGTCCGTGTAGTGCAGAGACGCCGGCGTGAATGAATGGTATGTTGTGCGTTACGCAGTACTCGTTTATTATGAATCTTGTTTTCCAATTGTCTTGTCCGTCGATAACTACGTCAACATTTCCTACCACATTGTGCACGTTTTGTTTGGTGATTTCTGCAACAACCGGCGCCACTTCTACTTCGGGGTTTAGCGCCTCAAGCTTTTCTTTAGCTACTTCCGCTTTAGCCTTTCCAATGTCTTTTTGCGAACCGAGAATCTGTCGGTTTAAATTGTTGAGCTCGAATTTTTCTTTATCTATGAGAATCACTTTTCCCACGCCAACAGCCGTGAGGTAGATTGATGCTGGACATCCCAGTCCGCCGATGCCTGCTACAGCGACTTTTGCGGCTTTCAGTTTTTTCTGTCCCTCTACTCCCCAACCAGAAATCAGCATCTGTCTCTCATACCGCTCCAACTCTGATGATGATAAGCTCATTTAAACATCCTTCCATAACGTTAAGTTTACGTTAGCATGCATAATAGTGTTTCATGTTAAAAGGCGTCAAAGGAGCTAAGATACTAGGATAGAATGTTGACCGGCATTCGGTCTCGTATGTGGCTTATCAAAAATGGGAAGGGAACTGGGGGCTTCTAGTATCAGTCTATTTCCCACAGCAATCCTTGTATTTTTCCCCGCTACCGCACGGACAAGGATCATCCGGTTTTGTTGTTTTCTTCTTTCCTCCACATCCGCATGACAATGCTATTCGTCTCCTATTGAAAACTAGCGGATTTGCGGATATAAACATATTTGTTTTATAATATAAAATATTTCTATTCAATGATTATAATTATAAACGTTGAAGCTAATGTTTATATCTGGAAATAATGAATCTTATATTGCGTGAGATCCATGTTAAAGATAGATGAAGTGGATAAGAGAATCTTATCTTTGCTTGTTGAGAACTCCGAATTATCCCAGAGTGAAATTGCGCGTTTTCTGAAAATCTCCCAACCTGCAGTTGCTGCAAGGTTACGGAAACTGAAGAATAGAGGAATAATAGCATGTCAGATTGGAGTGAACTTGAAGAAAACTAAGTTAGGTTTCGTAAAGATTGATCTTTCGACGAAAAACAGTGGAAAGATTCTTAAACTTTTTGAGAAATGTCCCTTATTTTTAAACGGTTTCATAACCTCTGGGAAACGGAATCTATGCCTATTTTTAGTAAGCGAAGATTTAGCATCTCTTGATGCATGCATGGATTGCCATATAAGATCGAACCCAAACGTCTCTGATGTTGAATTTAGTGTTGTCTTTTCCTCTGCAAGAGATTTTATTTCGCCGCTGAAGATGATAATGAAAAAAATTGAGATCTCTCCGTGTGGTGGGCGATGTGATTCATGTTCCTATTACAAGTCTGACCGATGTCTTGGATGTCCCAGTACTATTTATTATAAAGGCGTTCTCTTTGGTTAAAAACATAGCTAGACAAAAGTCTTTTATGAATGACTTCAAGCGCTCGCTACGATAACCTCTTTGATCTGTCCTTTCATCTTATTTCTTGGAAAGTATTTGCTTGTCCATAAGCCAAACTTGGTGAGAGAGAGCATAAGGGGGACCTCCATCAAGGGACCGATGACTGTAGCTAGGGCGGCTCCAGAGCCTATGCCAAAAATGGTTGTTGCGACTGCTATTGCAACTTCAAAGTGGCTGCTTGAGCCGATAAGTGTATTACATATCGATGATCGATAGGTCCAATTGGAAAGCCATGAAATTCCATAGGTCAGCGAAACCATTATTGCATAACCAAGTAATAAGGGAACAGCAATCAAAGCCACTGTCAAGGGTTGATTGATGATAATTTCTCCTTGCAACGAGAACATAACTATCAATGTAGTCAATAGGGCAACAATCGATATTTTTCCCCAAAAAGGCACATACTTTTCGTCAAACCATTCTTGACCTTTACGGTTGATGATTGCCCAGCGAGAAATCGATGCAGCCACGATTGGGACAACTATGAAAAACAAAACGCTGAGGGCAATCAAATCCCACGGCACTGGAATTGAGCTTACACCTAGATAGAAAGCTGCTAACGGAGCGTAAAGAAACACCATTAAAAGGGCATTGACCGCTGTGTTCACAAGCCCTTGCCCCAAATCTCCGCGAGCAAGCATAATCCACCACATGACCATTGCCGTGCATGGTGAAATTCCAAGTAGAATTATTCCTGCAATGAATTCGGGGTTTCCTGGTAGAAGAGTGTTTGCCAAGAATGTTGCTAGTGGCGGGTTGATGACCCAATTTGCGATTATGGTAAGAAGTAATGGTTTCGGATTCTTTGTGGCTTTAACTATGTCTCCAAACCTTATTTGAACAACTGTGGGATACATCATGAAGAAAAGGCAAACGCCTATTGGGATGGATAGCTGACCGAACTTCATTGAGTCTAGATATTGCCCGAAAACTGGAAGAAAACGCCCTAACAACAGTCCCAAAATTATACAAATTGCAATCCATAAAGTAAGATACTTCTCGAAAATTCCGAGAGGATCCTTCTTTCTTTTAGAACTGGACATTCACTCTACGCTTCTTGAGCAGAGTGTATATATCGATATATTTAAATATAATGTTTTATTCTCCAAAATGCACGTTTACATTTATCGATACAAACTATGGTGAAAAGAGATATGTCCAAAACTCGCGTGGATAAAAGATTGGCGAGATTAGTTAAGTCATCTATCTGTCCCGCTGAAGATGCGTCTGAGTATGCTGAGGAGCTAAGAGAACTCGCTGATAAAATGGCGAATAAGGCTTTGGCTAAAAAGGAAAGCAGATTCTTTAAATCATTAGCAGACGAAAGCAGAATTAGAGTGTTAAAGCTCTTAATGTTACGTGAGATGTGCGTTTGTGAAATAATGGTTGCTCTGAACCTAACACAGCCGACCGCCTCTCACCATCTGGGAATACTCGAAAAAGAAGGCGTTATCAAGCGAAAGAAAGAAGGAAAATGGGTTTACTATGCCATTGCCGATTCGGAAATCCTTGAAGGAATGAACAAACTGGGACTGCTGAACTAAGACAACATTTAACAACTTCTAATGCTTCCTAATCGCATCTGTCTTTGTTGTTGGTTCTTTATAATCAGTTGATTAACAATTTTGAATTCTCACTAGGAAGCTTTTCAGTTACATTCGATTTAGTCTTTGTCTATGTTGTATCAATGCTTCCTTTCTTTTGTAAGCCAGTCCGCCAATGTAATTCTATTCGTGTTATAATATTTCTCGGCTGAAACGATTCCCCTTTTGGCTAACCTGAGAAGTATTCGATGCGTCTTCACTCGTGACAAACCAGTCTTCCAGCGGATATCCTTCTGTAACATAGTTCCACCCTCAGCAACCAAAGTGTCTATCACCTTTCTCTCGTCCTCATTCAAAACTCGCAAAACTGCATCAAGGGCAGACTCACCCTTCTCAACCGTCGGCACAGAAGAAGGCTTTTCCTTAAGCTGGTCTTCGCTGAGGTCTGGAAAAACGAGAGCATATCCAAACACGCTCACAGCAATAACAAGCGGAACAACAAACAAAACAAGCCAGAAAGACTGTGGGACCTCTGCGTCCATTCCATGACCTCTTCCTCCAAAACCACCTTCAAATACCAAAAAAAACAAGCCAAGAACACTAACCATAAGCGAAATGACCAGAATGAAAATCAAAGTTCTGGAACGCATGTTTCACTCACAAAAATCTAAAGGTGATACACCCTTTATAAGCTGTTTCAATTTTTGAAACGTTTTGTTACACCTAACATCTAAACCACACGGTAACCATGGTATTCTTGCAAGCAAAAGTATGGAGGTGATAAAATAATGAATGGAAAAATGATTGTAGGGATAGGATTAATTGTAGGCATCGTTGCCATCGCTTTCCTATCTGCACCCATACAAGCCTATGTCAACGGAACTCGCAATAGCGATTTACTTCAAACGCAACACCAAGAAAGATTGAGAACAAGAGATCCCGACTGCGACTGCACTTGTGATGGCACACAGGAACAACACCGCACCAGACAAAGAACCGGTGAATGTGCCACTAACAGAATCTGTAACTGCGCAATGAGCTTGGAGTAATACAGACACCAATACAAAAACCAAAATGAAGAAAGAACATGCAGCCTAGGTAACTGATAAGTTTCTACAAAACAGTTTCAACCCCTTTTTTATACGCAGCCAGAGAAGTTTTCCTGCAGCGCATTTATCTAATGAAAACTTGCAACGGAAAAAAGGGGAGTAAGAAACCTCCGTTTTCTTTTTAGCCACTTCCCTCTGTTGCGCAAGAAGGCAGGTGTAATTTGCACTGATGTGGCATCTAATTTTTTTCGCTCTGTTTTGGACAATTAGGTTACAGGTTGGTTGATGACTCTGGCTCTTCTGTTGAGGACTACGAGGAATCCGGTCATTGATGCAAAGAGTATGGTGGTGGCTGCAAAGAGGTATACGATGGTTGTGGTGGTGTTGTTGATTATTTGTTGTTCTTCTAGTTGGTGTTTGTAGGGTGATTCTATGTAGAGTGTCGGTTGGTAAGTTGGATGATCTGATGTGAACCATGTTTCAGAGTGATTGTTCCATAATTGGGTTTTGGCTTTTACATGAACGCTAGTGTAACCCGAAGCAATGTTGGTTGGTAGGCTGAACGGGATGTACCATGTGTTTGATTGTCCTTGTTGAATTTCGGCAGGCAAGGTCGCATTGGTATAGAATGTTTGTAAGTAGATGTTTCCGTCAGTGTAGTAATAGTCTATGGTCGCGGTCAGTTCAGTGACTTTCATTTTGCTGTCTTCATCGTTGTACATGGTGATTGTGCTGTAACCTGTTTGACCTTGATGGTATGTGTCTTTATCGAATGTACATGAGGTGATTGTTGTAGCGTATGCAACAAAAGGAATGATCATTAAAAAGAGCGACAACAACATTGTCAGAAGTCTTTTTTTGTGCATTTCTATCTCCATCCTTATATTGACTTTTGCTGTTGTCATTCTGTTGTGAGCATAAAAAAAGTTATGAATCAATAGTTCGGATTGAGGATGCATATAAGAAAAACCGTTTAGTCATGAAAGAGCGCACGAATGTTTAGCTTCGTACTTTAGATTAAGAGTTGGATGTAGTCTGCTATGTAGTGAGAGATTATGGCTCCTAGAACGGCGAGTAGGGCGTATTTTAGTCCTGTTTTGTAGGGGTTTTCACGGCTTATTTTGCCTACGTAGCTTCCTAGGATGAATGCCATTGTGGTTCCGATTATAAACGTGGTTATTGCGGCGTGGCTCATGCAGAAACATGTGAATGGGGACAGTAAAACTAGTGTAGCGGCGATTGTTGAGGCGAATGATAAGATGCTGTTTGTGAATATCTCCCTTTTAGAATGTATTCTTGTTGTTGAACCATGTTCTGTTGTTTGAATTTGTAATGCCCTTTCTGCTGATTGGGACATGAAGAACCCGATGGAATTGCCAAATGCGTTAGCAAAGCCTCCAATTACTCCAGTAATTATCACCAGCCGAGTATCAGAAGTAGCCTCAGCAACCCCAATAATCAAACCTAAACACATAATCAAACCATCTGCAAGTCCAAAAGCAATTCCTTCCAAACGATAGCTTTCCTCTGATAGATTTTCAGTCATCTTCTAACACTTTGTTTCAAATACTCTTAATGACTGAGCGATATATGCATTATGTTGATAAAATTCCGAGAGTTTAGCGTGCACTAAAATGTAAAAGCTAGCAGAATCATTTAAGCTGAGAAAACATAACCCTGAACTTACCTTTCAGTGGAAAAGAAAAAGTAATGGAGTTTTCAGCTTGTTCGCAACATTACAAATTAAGCATACTCTTTAATGGCCTCTTTAATCATTTCTTTAGGTGGATAAGGATACTGTTTGCCTTCATAAAAATAGATTCTGCATAAATGAGAAGATTTCGCCCTGCGAGACAATTTATATTTCCAAGTCGGTAAAAAAACGTCAATTTACATGGAACTTCCAAACAACTTGGCGCGCGCAGACTATTTGCTTGCTTTGTAAGCCTCAACTGCCACACTTGTTATTTTACCTTTTAACTGTTCAGAAACACCAATATCATAACTCGATTCAGAAACGATCTTAATTTTTTGGAACCCTGTTTTCCTTATAATGTCTAAGTATTCGTTTTTTTCCAAGGCTCCTGCAATACATCCTGCCCATGCGTCAAAGCTTTTCTTTATTTCTTCAGGTATTTCTCCTTCTGTAACAAGGTCGGAAATCATAATTTTCCCACCATTTTTTAGTACCCTATAAGCCTCTCGAAACACTTTTTCTTTGTCGGGAGATAGATTAATCACGCAATTACTGATGATGACATCGATCGAATTATCCTCAACCGGAAGATTCTCTATTTCACCCAACCTGAACTCAACGTTTTCGTAGTTGTATTTTTTTGCAGTAGATTTCGCTCTCTTAATCATCTCTTCCGTCATGTCAACCCCGATGACTTTTCCCTTAGGTCCAACTCTTTTAGATGCAAGAAAAACATCGATTCCACCGCCTGAACCTAGGTCAAGTACGGTCTCGCCTTCCTTCAAGGCTGCCAATGCAGCGGGATTTCCGCATCCCAAACCCATGTTAGACGCATCTGGAACACTTCTCAGATCTTCCTCAGAATAACCTATTCTCTTGCCAAGCTCAATGAGAGAAGACCCGCATTCACATGATGGACAGCATGACTGTCCCGCTTTCGCCATGTCGCTATATCTTTTCTTAACAAACTTCTTGATTTCTTCCTCTTCCATATTCTTTCACCTTTTAACTAAGTCAATAAATGCGCCAAGGTATATCTTATTTTTCTCTGTGCACGCGCATTAATAGTCTCTGTCTTTTTAATTTTTTTAGTTAATTGGTTTTGGCGTTTAGATTTGTTTAAAAACATGCGTTGACTCTCGCTTATCTCGGTCATGCTGTTCTGGACTATTTTGTTTTGTGGATTGTTTCTGTAATTAAGCTGATGGATTTTGCGTATTCCATGAAGGCTTGACGTAAAACTTCGCTCTCTCCGATACCTAAGCCTTCAGCAATCCTTCTCAGAATATTTCCCTGTTCTCTGCTGAAGTAAACCTTTATCCATTTTTTCCTCATTGTCGAACCCCCTCGCCTGCGACCTTTTGATTCTCTTTCCTACTTTCTCTTAGGCTCGTAGTTAGGCATGAGGAGCATATGTGAGAGCTAGCCTGAACGTTGTCTCCTTAGACAAGCCTGTAGCTGAAAAAAGAAAAACTATTTGAGCAGAAGAAACCAAATGTGAAGAGTGAAAAGGAGACCTTGACATGTCAAACAAAGAGGTCTTGCATGTTTATTCTTCTGGTGCTGTAGCTCCACCTATCAAGAAATGCGCCGAAGAATTTAAGGCAAAATTCGGAACGGAATTCAAGTTTGCTGTCGGGAAAGCGGAGAATATTATCTCAGAGATTGCAGAATCAAGGAAAGGCGACATACTGACATGCGGAGCAGAATTCATACTTGATGATGCACAAGAAAAAGGATTAATTTTTAACGACACGAGAAGAAGCGTTGGCTATAGGAAATCTGCCATTCTAGTGCCGGTGGGAAATCCGAAGAAGATAAAGTCAATATTTGATTTGACTAAAGAAGGGGTTAAAACTGGGATTTCTATTAGTGGCTGTTTATCGGGAGTATGGGATGACATTTCAAGCAAGGCTGGACTCACCGACCAAATAAGAAGAAATATCACTGATTTCGCAGATGGATGCGGAGCAGTAATGGCTTTGATTAATCAGAAGAATGTGGATGCTGTCTTCGGCTGGGATGCCTTCAAAAAGTTGTGGATGAAAACCATGGAAGTCGTAGAGTTACCAAAAGAACTTCAAATATACAGAAGCACGGGAGTGGCTGTGGTAAAATTTTCAAAAAACAAAGAATTAGCCAGTAAGTTCATTGACTTTCTTGTATCAGAAAGTGGCAAGAAAATCTACAGAGAATATGGTTGGTATCATACAATTCCATAAATTTAGGTTTCATCGATTAAACTCATGAAAATTTCTATCGCACCACTGACAAAGTAATGACATCTTTGTTCATGCACATTCTCTTCTCTAAATTTTCTTATGCCCTCTATAGTAGAAAGATCGCATCCACTCAGTTCTTTACAAACAATACTTCCAAACATCTTTTGAAACTGTTTGCAGAACTCTACTACTCGATTGTATGTTTTTGCTGAGTTCTTCTGGACTATTCCTACCATACTTCAAGCCAAAGCCCATGACAGCACCGCTCACTGCCCCACAAACGTATCCTTGCCTCGATATACCACCGCCAAAACCAGTGGCAATTTTTGGTATAAGATCACAATCAATTTCTGAAGCATCTTTAGCTATTGCCAAAAGTACACTCTCAGCGCAATTGTAACCAATCCTAAAATATGAAAAAGCCCTATCAATTATTTTATTCGCATGTTTCATGAGAAAAAACTAGTTGGATTGAGATTTAAATGTAATGGATTTCACGGGTGACACTTATTAGACAGTATGTTAGACTACAGTGTTGGTGAACGCAATGAACCAAACGATTAGAGAACGAGTCGCAAAAGCCCTTGAAGAAATTAGGCCACGGTTACAGGCTGACGGCGGAGACGTGGAACTCTTGGGAGTGGACAATGGTATTGTTAAGGTGAGATTGAAGGGAGCATGTGCCGGATGCGCAATGGCAACAATAACTATCAAAATGGGAGTGGAGCAGCACCTCAAGAAAAAGATACCGGACATAGTTAGGGTAGAGGCGCTCTAGTATTAGATTAGTGACGAGTCAAAAGAAAGCAAAAAAAGTCGTGGGTTTAAGCCTATTAGACTGCGTGACCCTGCAATTCATCCACCATTGCGAACGGTGAATCTTACAATTCATCATTATTAATGCCTCTTATCAGAATTACTGGTGAAATGAAAAGCAGCTCAATCAGTCTTGTGCGTTTACACATTCACGTTTATTGACATTGATCCAAGCTTGCTTTTTCACAATTTTTATAACAGTTGAAACTAAGCTTGTACATGAAGCTAAGGCATCGTGTGGATTGTCATAATGGAAGTCAAGGTAAGGTACTTAAGTCGTGGAATAGCCAAGTATTTCGGCTCATCTGAGAAAGTGGAAACCATTCATGTTTCTGGTGAGGCCAAGTATGAAGATGTTTTGAGCATGTTTAGGGAGAAGTTGAGGCGTCATGGAGAGGTGGATGAAAGACTGTTGGACACGTTCCTTTTTATTTGCCGCGGTAGGGTGCTTCTGAGTATAAAGGATGAGTTCTTAAATTCGGGCTGTGAAGTTTTGGTTGGGTATGCTGATACTGGAGGCTGAATTGTTGGAGATGTTTGGCTGTTGAATGTTTCTGTGCGTTTCTTTGCTTCTTTGCGGGAGTTGATTGGGAAAAAGGTAGAGTACATAGAGTTTCAAGACGTCGAAGAAGCCACTGTTGAGAAAGTGTTAAAGCGTTTGTCCGAGATTTACGGGAAAGATTTCGTTGAATACGTTTTTGAGAGAGAAACTGGGGAAATCCAAAGCTTTTTGTTGTTGCTTGTAAACGGGCGAAGCATAACTACCCTTGAGGGATTGAAAACAAGGATTGTGGACGGTGACGTGTTGGCGATACTGCCGCCGGTTGGCGGAGGCTAGTCATGCTCTCGTGTGTCGAAAATGAAATCTTAGACCTTTGAGTCACATTTTTGCTGACTAAGTTTTTGCGTGGTGAGCTGAAACCTTGCGACAACTTGGGACGCATCGGTCCTTTTTGACATTGTCTCTTTTCGCGGCCCATTGAAGTAGAGGTGTAATGTTTTTTCTAAGTTCCTTCCCGTCCTCTGTTAGAGAGTATTCAACTCGTGGAGGTATTTCGTTGAAACTTTCCTTTTTTACCAAGCCTTCGGCTTGTAGAGCCTTTAGGGTGTCAGATAAGGTTTTTGGGCTTATGTCTCCAAGCTCTTTCATCAAGCTGTTAAATCTGAGTGTTCCGTGGTTTCCGAGGGCGTTTGTAATTAGAAGAGCCCATTTCTTGCTTATCACATCTATTATTCCTTTCAGAGGACAGAAGCAGAGATGCTCGGTTCCTTTTTGTTTGCATTCACTTTCTTTTGGCATAGTTAGTATCTTGCTACAAACTTTATAGTTTAAATACTTTACTTTTTATAGTAAAGGTGGGTGAAAAAACGTGTGTAAGGAATGTGGTTGTGGAGTACATCACTATGAACGTGAGCGCTTTCATGTTCGGCGCTTTCTGACAAGAGATGAAAAGGTGAAAAAGTTAAAAGTCTACGTTGAAGAGCTGAAAAAGGAACTTGCTGCAGTAGAAGAGCGGATAAACGAACTTAGAAGCCAGTAGAAAGCTTAAAGCTTTCAACAACAATTTTTTTCTTTATCAAATCTCATTCAACTGTTAACGAGAGCAAAAGAAAATGAAGATTCTGGCTTTAGATATTGGGGCTGGCACTCAAGATGTTCTTCTTTATGACGAAGAGAAAGGAAGCATTGAAAATTGCGTTAAGATTGTTCTGCCATCTCCTTCCCTCATTTTTGCGAAAAAGGTGAGAAAGGCAGCTCTACTCTGTAAGGATATTTTTGTGAAGGGGGCAGTCATTGGCGGAGGAGCGTTGGCTCATGAGTTGAAAGGGCATGTTAAGAAAGGACTTAAGGTTTTCATAACCGAGCGCGCAGCTTACACAATAAGAAACAACCTTGACGAAGTCAGAGCGATGGGAATAGAAATAATACGTGGAGAAAACGAGCTGGGAGATTTTGATGGAGAAATATTGGAGATTGAAGAGGTTAACATTAGAAGTCTTGAAAGGTTTTTGGCTGGGTTTGGCGAGCCTGTATCTGATGTGGACGTGGTCGGTGTTGCAGTTCAGGATCATGGTGTTTTCCCAAAAGGAATGAGTAATAGGCATTTTCGCATTCAAAAGATGAGAGAGTTCTTAGAGGGCGATCCGAAACCTGAAAACCTATCCTTTAGAAAGGACGAAATTCCGAAATGCTTTCTCAGAATGCAATCTGCAGCCCAAGCCGTGAGGGATCAGCTCGCAAATGCAAAGGTCCTTGTCATGGATACATCCTTGGCCGCCATACTCGGATGCTTGAAAGATCCTATCGTTGAACAGGCGAATTCCGTTCTCGCAATTAATGTTGGAAATTGCCACACAATGGCTGCAATGATTTCAGATGGCGAAATTGTGGCGTTGATGGAACATCACACGCGAAGGTTAACATTTGAAAAGATCCAGCAGCTTCTAAACGATTTCATGAACGGAAAGCTCAGCGACGAAGAAGTTTTCGAGGACGGAGGACACGGCTTATTCTATTTGGGAGAGGCACCAAGCTTCCCGAAAATGGAAGCTATTGTGGCAACAGGACCCAACAGAAGTATCCTGCAGAAAACAAATCTACCTGTTCATTTTGCAGCTCCAGCTGGAGACGTAATGATGACTGGGCCCGTAGGTTTAGTCGAAGCTGCAAAAACGAAATTTGCATATCACCGTGCGAAGATGGAACCATGAAAAAGGTTACTTTAATCATTCGGCTACATGAGATAAGCAAGGTATTTCCTAAGAGTTTACAGCTTCTATTAGAGGATAACGCTTCAACTCTCGATGCGATAAAAGCTGCTGACAAAGAGATAAAGAAAAAATGCGGAAACTTTCCAGTAAAGGGCCTTAAAAGTCTACTTCAAATAGTCTACCATCCCTATGAAGAAAGATTTTACAGGCAAGTCGCAATCCAAGGATACACAAAGTCGGAACCATTCTTGAACATAAGGGAAAACCCAAAAGTGCGATTGCCAACCGACACGACCATAATTCTAATCCCTCAAGGCGGTTGTATCACCGACTGGGAAGCAATAGTAGACAATGCTCGTATTGCCCAGGGACGAGTTAGATTGGATCTCGTTATGGGCTCTCGGTGATTACGTTTATGTCGCTGGGTTTTGGTTGATTATCTATTTCTGCCTTTGTGCATCTTAATGAACCCTTCAGAGTATGGGAAGAGGTGTTCTTCGTAGAGATTACATGGAAATTCTGGACAGTCCCTCATGCAGTAGCCCATTCCCTTTTCAACCACACACTGGAGAATCGAACAAACATGCCCTAGATTCTTTACTTGCTCTTCCATTTTCTTCTTAACAACTTCCTCATCCCTTTTCAGTCCTGAACCGCACGGAAGACAAAATCCCTTTAAATAAAGCCCGCAGACGCTACAACATACACCACAAGCCGCAACACATACCCGCTCTTCATTCATGACAGTTCCCGTACAAGAGTTATATTCACAGATCTTGTTAAACTTTTATGGGGTTCGTTTATGGGGAAATGTTTGGTTTGCGGAGAAAAAGCCACAACTATTTCCAATAATCTAGGTGTTTGTCTAAAATGTATAAGGGAGAAGCCTAAGCAAACTTTGGAAATCACTGATCGTGTACATGCAAAAAGTCGTGCTCGTTTTGGTTTACCTTACGTTCCGCCTAGAGATGCTGGTGGTTTGTCTTGCGGGATTTGTGCTAACAACTGCGTGATTGGTGCGAGTAACAGTGGTTTTTGCGGGCTTGTTTGGAACATTGATGGACGTTTGGTTCGTTTCGGCGGTACCGCCGAGAAAGGCGTTCTAGAATGGTATTATGATAGTTTACCAACCAACTGCGTTAGTTGGTGGTTTTGTCCAGGCTGCACTGGAAAAGGCTATCCAAAATACGCCTACAAGCCAGAAGCAGAACATGGCTATGCTAACTTGGCTGTTTTTTATGGAGCTTGCAGCTACGATTGCCTCTACTGTCAGAACTGGCATTACCGCAAACTAGCTGTTCAACATAAACCAGTCATGAGTGCCAAGGCTTTAGCAAGCAAAGTGGATAAACATGTTTCTTGCATATGCTATTTCGGCGGAGACCCTTCACCGCAGATGCCGCATTCACTAGAGGCAAGTCGTATAGCACTAGAAAAAGCAAAAACTGAAAAACGTATCCTTCGCGTTTGCTGGGAGACTAACGGCTATGTGAATCCGAAATTGGCTGATAAAGCTGCAAAATATGCTTTGGAAAGCGGTGGCAACATAAAATTCGACCTGAAGACTTGGAGTGAGAAATTGAACATTGCATTGTGTGGAGTTTCAAACAAGCATACGCTCAACAATTTCAGAATGCTAGGAAAAAAATTTTACAAACGGCGACCAGAACTGCCAGTGCTTTCCGCCAGCACATTGCTCATTCCAGGGTATGTAGATTGTAAAGAAGTTGAGAACATTGCCAAATTCATAAGTGAAATAGACCCTAATATTCCATACACGCTATTAGCCTTTTATCCGTGCTACGTCATGAACGACTTGCTAACAACAAGCAGAAAACAGGCAAAAGAATACCAAAAAACAGCAGAAAAACACCTAAAAAACACAAGAATAGGAAACCTACACTTGCTTTCTTGACTACGGGACGATTTTAAGGTTTGAGATCTAGCAGGCTCGAGTTATTTTTATGCAGTGTCTTGGGATTTCACTCCATAAACTCTGATGCTTGCAACTGAATTCGCAATCTCTTCAGCTTTTTCCCTGAGCGTTTTTGACTTCTTTATGACTGCTTTTGCTGTAGGATCGTTAGTCATGCATTCGATTGGAAAATGGCTTTCTTCAATTATCTTCACTTCTTGGAAACCGGCTTCCCTTATTGCTTCTACATATTTGTCTTTCATTATGGCGCCCGAAAGGCAACCAACATACGCTTCCACACTAGTTTTTATGGCATCGGGAAGGTCCTTCAATAACACAATATCTGAGACCATTAACCTTCCTCGTGGCTTTAGAACTCTGAAGGCTTCTTCAAAGACTCGTCTTTTGTTTGGCGAGAGATTGATCACACAATTTGAAATTACCACATCGACAGTATTATCTGCAACGGGAAGATTCTCAATCTCTCCGAGTCTAAACTCCACATTTCTATAGCCACCTTTTCGGGCATTTTCTCTCGCTTTATCAATCATTTCAGCGGTCATATCAACGCCGATAACTCTTCCTTTTTCTCCAACGTTGTTTGCGGCGAGGAAGCAATCAAGCCCTGCACCTGAACCTAGATCAAGAACAGTCTCCCCCTCTTTCAGAGATGCAAGTGCAACGGGATTCCCACATCCAAGACCTAGATCAGCACCTTTAGGAACCGACCTTAGTTCTTCCTCATCGTAGCCTATTTTCCTACTAATTTCCTCAGTCATGTTCGTGCTGTCACAACATGAAACCGTTGACCCACAGCAAGAGCCTTGCTTTTTGGCAATTTTAGCGTAGCCTTCTCTCAGAATCTTCTTTATTTTTTCCTCTTTCAAATCACCATCTCCTCATTTAAAAGCATCTTTCAGCATGGGACCCAATAGTTTGCCTACGGCATCTCCGAGTTTTTCCGCTTTGATCATTATGATACAGCATATTTCACCATCTCGTTCATAACCTACGACCGCTAGCTTATCATTCGGTCTTATCTTCGCTTTCTCCCGCACGTCTTTAGGAAGGACTATTTGTCCCCTCGAATCAATTGTCACTATAGCATCAACTCGGCAACATTCACATTTGCTATTCATTTTTTTCTCCCCATAGAAGAACACTATTCTGAATATTTAAACATATCCGACAATTCTGACAATTCGTAATATTTGGATAAGTGCGCGTTTCTCCTAGCTTTCACTGAGGTGTGAATATGAAAACCTTCCCTTACCTTTGTCTCTTGCTGGTTCCCGCGTGTGCCCTTGTTATAGGTTTTCCGTCTTTGTAGGCACATCGAATTCCATATTTTCTGACAGCTTCAAGGCACAGAGCAGGATCGCATAGAGTTGTACTGAGATATTTTTCTCCTCCATCTGGAGCTATAATCACCATTACACCTCTCTGGATTTCCTCTGCCTTCTTTCTTGCGACGTGAAGAATCGCGCCGGAGCTAGGTCCGACGAATATACCTTCTTGAAGAGCCAACAGCCTTGCTGACTCCTCGGCATCCTTAAGAGAAGCCGTGTGGATTTCATCTACAAGTTCACGTCGCCAAATGGCTGGAACATGCTGTGTTTGCAGGTTCTTCAAGCCAGAAATCGCGGCGTCAGGTTCAGGTTGGACAGCGATTACTTGAATGTCAGGATTGTATTCTCTTAGTCTTTTGGAGACTCCCATCAGCGTGCCGCTTGTGCCTATTCCAGCCACGAAATGTGTAATTTTGCCTCTTGTGTCCCTCCATATTTCTTCAGCAGTTGTTTCATAGTGAGCGCGAACATTGGCTGGATTTGCAAATTGGTTGGGCATGAAATATTTGTCAGGGTCTCGGTCGGCGATCTCATGGGCTAGGTCTTCAGCTCCATCCATTCCCTTCGAGCCTTCACTGAGGATGACTTTAGCCGCGAAGGCAAGAAGTATTTGACGTCTTTCTCGCGTCATGGTATCGGGCATAACAAGCACCAAATCGTATCCTTTCACACGACAGACTAAGGCAAGTCCAATACCTGTATTCCCACTGGTGGGCTCAATGACAGTCATGCCTTCCCTTAGCTCCCCATTCTTTTCGGCCTGTTCAATCATGTATTTGGTTATACGGTCTTTAACAGAACCACTTGGATTAAATTTCTCGAGCTTCAAAAACATTTCAAGATTCGGGTTAGGATTTAAGCGGTTCACACGCACCATTGGCGTGTTTCCAACAAGGTCAAGAACATTTTCCGCAATCACTTTCATTACCTTTTACATTTCAGCTAGTCCTTTATGATTCCATAACGTTGTTATAATCGTTTTGACAGACAGAATTTTGAATTCTACGGAGACAGTGAGTTTTACATTCGCGCGTGCTTTCGCACCGAGCAAGTTTACCTATCTTTCCCAATCAAGAAGCCTTTTCTCACCCTGAATTTTCTTGATGTCAGTTATGTCCTGCGTTACTTCCACAGTTCCTAAATATTTTCCATTTTTGCCTCTTACTGCAAAATATCTGATGAGAATTAGACGATCATTCAAATTAATCCAGAATTCAGCTACATCTTTCTCGCCTGTTTTGAAAGCTTCAAGAATACTATTTACTACATGCACGCTTTTCTGTGGATGGCATAGTTGCACCTTTCTTCCGATAACAGTCTTTGTGCGAACAAAAATTCTTTCCTCAGCCTTGTTGAAGTATTTTACACGGTCTTCTTTGTCGATAAATGATATGTCAACTGGAAGCGAATCTAAAATAGCCTCAACTTCCTCTTTAGTGAGAGAACCAGTCTCAAACTGTAACATCCCTTCAGCCTCAATTGCCCTTTCAGTCTTTTCCTTTTTAACCCCTTCGGTTTGCTTTTAAGGTGGGAAACTTAGCAAAATATGTTTCTGCTAAACTACTGTGTTTTTCGTTCTGCCACCCAGTAGGCGGTTGTTTTTCCCTTCTTGTTTGTTATGTATTCTTTCTTGAAAATAGGCGCTTCTTTCTTGTATCTCTCTACGGCTTCCTCTAAAACTGGGAAAACATGTTTGCGATGCGAGCCTGCAACTAAAACATATACCAAGTCTTCACCAACTCTGAATTCGCCAAGCAGGTGGTGAATTTGAACGTCCACTATGCCTTCTCTATTCTTTGATTCTTTGCAAATGTCTGCCAGTACTTCATTTGCTTTTTCCTCATAGGCTTCTAACTCTAATTTCTGAACTTGTTCACCCTTCAAAGTTTCCCCACGGACCACACCAACAAATAAGACGATTGCCCCGACTTTCCGAAAATCTTGTCTATCTTTCACGGCTTTAATCATATCTAAAAAGGAGAAACTTCCTTTTTCATGAACCCCCGCTTTAATAGCCATTTTCTCACCTAAAGCAGCCTGTTATAAGAGACATGTTTTAAATGTTACTTTTAACCTGAGCTGTTTGATTCCCAGAAATTTTGCAAAATACAACTTCCTTAGCGGCAGGGGGTTATTTTTTTGCTAATGTGAGTGCAAACATGCTGGAACGGCGAAAATGTCCAGAATTAGCCTCCTGCGATGAGCGGGGCAATAATTATTTTTGGATGGTCAATTGGTTTTTCCTTTAGAGTCCTCAAAATTCTCCCCTTGGAGAAAACCACAATATCATTAAAGATGTCATATTCTGCAATGTTTTTGTCTTTGTTAGCCTGCTGGAATTTCTCGTCAATTCTTTTCAAAACATCTCCGTACAAAGAGCCGTCACTTAGGTAAATTGTTTCCTCTCTGTAATCTGGAGGTAAACCAAAAAGTTCCATAGTTCCACCAAGATATTTTATTTTGACTTTCATGTTTTCACTTAATCTTATATATGATCACATCTTCCCCAAATCCTTTACTTATACTCGTCATATCACGCGTTATCCAGTTTGCTTTGCCAAGAATTTGGTCTACTTTCACTCCTTCAGGGTAACCATAACCATTCAGCTCGCGCGAAATTGCTAGACTAGGGTACACACCAGTGGAGAACCTAGTAACAAGTATTTATGAGGTGTCTGTGATTAGTGTAACAATTAGCGGAGTGAAAAAGTATGAAAGCTTTGGCATTGTTGTCCGGTGGACTGGATAGTACTCTAGCTTTAAAGTTAATCTTAGACCAGGGTATAGAAGTTGTTGCGTTAAACTTCACTTCCCCATTTTGTCTGTGTGGGAGAGGCGGTTGTGGAGCAATAGGAATCGCGAGACAACTCAAGATACCAATCAAGATGATCAACTCTGGTGAAGACTATTTGAAAGTTGTAAGGAAACCAAAGTATGGTTATGGAAAAAACATGAATCCATGCATCGACTGTAGAATATTCATGTTAAACAAGGCAAAGAAGTATGCCGAAGAGATAGGAGCCTCGTTCATTTTTACTGGAGAAGTCTTAGATGAAAGACCGATGTCTCAACATAGAAAGGCTTTAGATATAATAGAAACCGAGGCTGGGTTAAAGGGAAAGATCCTTAGACCTCTTTCTGCTAAATTGTTGCCAAAAACGGAAGCTGAAAAGAAAGGTTGGGTCGATAGAGAAAAATTATTGGATTTTAGAGGTAGATCCAGAAAGAGACAATTAGAACTGGCAAAAAGCCATAAAATAAATGATTGTCCTTGCCCATCAGGCGGTTGTTTGTTAACTTACAAGGAATTTGCGGATAAAGTCAGAGATTTGTTTGAACATAAGAAAAGAATAAAGATGAAAGACATCCTTCTCTTGAAGATTGGTAGACATTTCAGGTTTAAGAAAAACAAGATAATCGTTGGCAGGAATAAAGACGAGAACAAGCGACTGGGAGACTTAAAAGATGGTGATGATTACCATTTTGAAGTTCCAGATTGTGGTAGTCCCATAACTCTACTTCAAGGTCCTAAAACAGAAGAAGCAATAGAAACGGCAGCTGCATTAACTGCTCAGTATTCAGATTCAGAAGAAAATGAAACTGTGGTGAAGTTCGGCATGGAAAAAATGAATAGATCAATAACCGTGTCAAAGTTAAGCGATAAAGCGATAGAAAAGTTGCGAATAAAATAATGCTCAGATCAATTGCTGGCGCTACTTGCTCGCAGTGGAGTTTTTGATTGAATCATGATTCTGAAGAAGTTATCGCAATTGGTGAAGAAATACGGCTTAATAGCTTTCGTTTATAGAGCTCAGCCGTACTTAGCTCAATTTCAACCGGATGTGGTTGTATCTTCTAAAATTCGGTTCGGTCAAGCAATGCATCTGGAAAGAAGAGGGAGGATTGAGGAAGCTATCGAACTGTTCAAACAAGCTGCAGACTTCTTTCCTCCATCGGGTTTTGAATATTTTGGGAGAGCAGCAGAACTCGCGGAAAGGAATTCCATGTATAAAGAAGCTTGCTTATTATGGTTCGAATCTCTATGCCAGACTCCTGTCTTTCACTTGAAGTTAGTTTCTTTTAGAAACGCTGTCAAGAACCTTATTCTAGGTAAACTCAACCAAAACCATGGGCACTAGTCTTCGACACTACAGAAATTGTTCGAATTTCCAAATTAATTAGGATTTCAAAATCATGGTTTTGTTAGATGTTTAGAATTAGCCTCCTGCGATGAGCGGGGCAATGATTATTTCTGGATGATCAATTGAATTTTCCTTTATAGTCCTCAAAATTCTCCCCTTGGAGAAAACTACAATGTCATTAAAGATGTCATATTCTGCTATGTTTTTGTCTTTGTTAGCCTGCTGGAATTTCTCGTCAATTCTTTTCAAAATATCTCCGTACAAAGAGTCATCACTTAGGTAAATTGTTTCCTCTCTGTAATCTGGAGGTAAACCAAAGAGTTCCATAGTTCTGCCAAGATATTTTATTTTGACTTTCATGTTTTCACTTAATTTTATATATGATTACATCTTCCCCAAATTCTTTATTTATACTCATTATATCACGTGTTATTCAGTTTACTTTGCTAGGAATTTGGGTACTTTCACTCTCTCGGGGTAACTGTAAACATTCATCCTTTGCCCTCTAACAAAACAAATCAGCGTGACTCCAGTTTTTACGGCAACATCTACTCCTGACAAAATTGGACCTGCAATAGAAGCCACAATGGGTATTCCTACATGGGCAGCTTTCAGGACCATGTTGGCTGGCTGCCTGCCACTACTTGCTATGACGCACTTTGAAAAGTCAACTTTTTTCTCTGCAGCCGCGCCAATAACTTTGTCTACAGCATTATGCCTGCCAACATCCTCTGCGAATGCAACCAATTTTTCCTTACAGAAAATCGCGGCTGAGTGCGTACCTCCGGTCAATTTAAATAGCGTAGATTTCTCGTTGAGAACTTTCACAAATCCCAGAATTTCTTCCGCCTCAACCCTGTAATCAGAGTTAACAAAGGGTTTGATCATTCGGTCGATTAGGAAAAGAAAGTCTTCCTTAGTCGACCCACAGGAGGAATCCACAATTTTCACGGTTTTAGCTATTCTTAACCGACTTTCGACCTTATCATTACAACTGATCTTTACATTATTCTCTTTCACTTGAATGCCAATTATTTCGTCAATAGATTTTACTATGGCTTGACTGAGAAGCCACCCAATACCTAACTCCTTCAATTGCATAGGCAAAGAAAATAAAGTAACTACATGCTTACCATTCACATAAATATTAATTGGAGCCTCAACTGCTACTGGCTCATCTACAAATTTCACGCTCTTCTGACGCAAATTAATCTTCTTAATTTTCGCTTCCGCATTGGTTGAGAACATGGTACTCTCCAAACTAATAGTTTTCAAGGATCTAAAAAAGCATACTCTGCAGAGAAGGTGTTGTATATTTTTGTTACCATTCTTCTCGTATATGGTCATTCTTCTCTCTTTCCTAATGTTGAAGTTGAAATGGGATCAGAAGGCTGAAGCTCAAACTTGAGCCAAATTGTTAGTCGGTCTCAGCTTCCAAATGTTCAACAACGTTTTTATAGACCTCCAAAGCTTCTTTTTCGCTCCTAACATTTTTTATTAGTGCTCTACCTCCCTTAAAGAGGCTCACCTCCACATCATTGTGTTTGAACACCAGAACAAAAGATGATTTTAACAGCACTTTATATGGTTTGCTTAAACGATTATACATGTCATTAACGCTTAGCTTCAAAGGCTTTCTAGGATTCACATTTACAGTATTTTGACCACATAACCAAACTAGCCGTTCGGTCACTTCTACGCCCTTCTTTGTTCTGGTTTCTCCGCAGACTGAGCATTTTGGATTTTTGAAAATATCAACTTTGGCTACGGTCATGTCGTAAAAATCACATATTAGCAGGATATTTTTGAGCGCGCTTCCGATTCCTGCGAGTAATTTTATGGCTTCCATTGCTTCCATCGTCCCTATGATTCCTGTTGTCGCACCGAGAACCCCGCGAGTTTCGCACGTTTGCAAGTAACGGTCGTCCAGGTCTGGGAAAACACACCTTAGACATGGTGTTTCTGGAGAGTTAAAGACGGACAGATATCCTTCAATTCCTATAGCAGCGGCATAAATGTAAGGAATTCCCCTCTCTGCACATACCCTGTTAATCAGATAACGCGTACGCATGTTATCCAGTCCATCAACAACACAATCAACTCCGTCAAGGATTTTCTCAACGTTGCTCTTCCTCACATTTTCCGGTATAGGCTCTGCATGGATTTCTGGATTTATCTCCTTGACTCTTCTCGCGGCAGACTCAACTTTGGGAAATCTTAAGTCGTCAAGGCTGTAAAGTACTTGCCTGTGCAAATTGTCCAATTCTACAGTGTCTTGATCCACCAAACGCAAATTTCCCACGCCTGCTAAAGCCAAGTACTGAGTTGCTGCACTTCCAAGCCCACCCAACCCAATGACCGCAACTTTTGAACGCCTTAGCTTTTCTTGTCCTTCAGGCCCAAGCTCACGGAGGACAAACTGCCTCTTATAATATTCATCCGGATCAAAATGGATCATCTACAATCACTTCTGTACATTATATTTTGCTTCCTCCGTCCGTTCTTTACGAACAACTTCTCACTAACGAAAAATGTTGCGTTTAAACATTTTGATTGATGACAGTGCGCTCCAGTAATCTCTCAACCTTTTTCCATAACCCATCAACACTCTAAAGACCAGATATTTCTCACAAGCTACAATAGTCCTGTCTAAAATGAAGAAGAAGACTAGCGTAGCAAGACTCGGAATTAAGTGTCAAACAACTGTAGAAACATCTCACACGGTCTACATACATTCGCAACTGTAGGCTCTCCGCATCTGATGCATTCCCTTAACTCCTCTTTTTTGAACATTTTTCCTATGGCTGGCCTGATTTTTTCCATCGACTTGAATATTGTGAATTTTATTCCTGAATGTTTCTCTTCCATTCTGTTCAGAAAAAGACGCATGTCATTCCTCAGGGCTTCTGAAGCGTATGGGCACGGCATGCCTTGGAACTTTATCTTCTTAATGTAGGCATACAGAGCTGTTTCTTTTTCTGGGATTTCACAGAAGGGCTTTAGTCTCCGCGTAAGCATTGGATGTACCTGATCTGTGATTGGTTTCCCTTTTGCTAATCTTAATGGGTCGCCGTGAAGAATGTTCAAGAGAATTGTTTGTGTCTCATCATCCAATGTGTGGGCAGTTGCAATCTTATTCGCTTTGACGTCTCTTGCTGCAACGTTTAATGCCTTTCTTCGTAGGACACCGCAGTATGCACATGGTGTCAGCTTGCTTTTTCCCTCTTTTTTCAGATGCGCCACAATCTCGTCAAGTGTATAGCCGTAGAGTTCTTTAAAGGAGATTACATGATGTTCTATGTTGAGTTTTCTGCAATTTTTAGTCGCTATTCTCAAGGCTTCGTCTCGATATCTTCTAATTCCCTCGTCTACCGTAACCGCGACAAACGAGGCTTTCGGATAGTCCAGCTCTATTTTGGTCAAAATATGTAATAGGCTGATGCTGTCTTTTCCACCTGAAATCGCAATAGCTACACTATCATCATACTGAAGCATATTATACTTGACGATGGTCGTCGTGACCTTATCCTCAATAGACTTGATGAAGCATCCTTTGCAAAGTTTCTCTCCTGAGTATGGCCTAAAAAAGAAGGCCTCCCTACGCTTGCAACTAGTGCAGACTTGGGTCTCCATTGAACATTCACGCAACTTCAAGCAATTTCTGGAATTACTAAAGTAAACAAAATACAATAATCTTTTGAAGAAGGCAAGGAAACAACTCTACAAAAATAGGTTAATATCTATCGTTCGATATACTACAGTATGATTTCTAACGTGAGGCTGCGAGAGAAAAATGGAAGTGACTGCAAGATTTATTGGAGCTTTCCGCACGATCTCTGGCAAAAGCAAGCTCACTATCGAGTACAGGGACATGCCTAATGTAAAAAAAACCGTAGAGAAAATCGTTGAGGAACTACCCAAACTTAAAGGGGTATTAATCGACGCAGACTTGCAGGACCCTAGACCAAACACACTTATCCTCTTGAATGGAAGGGAAATCAGTATTTTGAATGGGCTGGAAACCATGTTGAAAAACGGGGACGAGATTGTTTTTGTTCCAGTTTCACATGGCGGATGAGATTAACACAAACGCAGAGATTAATGTGGAAAGTGATATCTGCTGCACCTTTTCCAATGCGGTAAAGGTGGCAGTGTCCTTAAGAAGACCTGAGGCTATCTTTGTTCCTGATAAATATTTGGCGCACTAGATATCGACAAAAGCTGAAAAGAAAATTATTCCATGAAGCGGCTTCTGTCCCACTCATGTTAAGATTCTGCCGAATCACGAGAAAGTATCAGGCTCACTTGAGCATGATTAAGCTAAATAGGGTTACAGCCATTCCAGAAATAACTCCCATGGCTACTATGTGCTCTTGGCCATATTGGTGAGCAGCTGGCAACAGTTCGTCCAAGCTTATGTAAACCATTATGCCAGCAACAAAGGCTAGGACACAACCAATTATATACTCTGCATGCATGAAGAGTAAGAGGAAAGCGGCTCCTATTACTGCGCCGATCGGCTCCAATATCCCCGACGCAAAAGAATACAGAAAAGCCTTTCTCTTATTTCCGGTAGCATAAAAAATGGGCATGGACACTGACATTCCTTCTGGTATGTTGCGAATGGCTATAGCTACCGCTAATAGTATACCAATTTTTATCGAGTATAATGAACCCACCAACGTAGCAAATCCCTCAGGAAAATTGTGTATTCCGACTCCCAACGCTGTCAAAATCCCAGTCCTCATAAGTTTTGGATTTTTGCTTTCAATCTTTTCAGCGATATATCCGTGGGGGGATCAAAACGTCGATTGTAAAGATGATTGCCATTCCCACAAAGAATGCAAGATTTGCATGGAGAAATCCAACTTCGTTTATTGATTCTGTTAGAAGTTCAACGAATGATACATTAATCATTACACCGGCGGAAAATCCGAGAGTTAAGCCCAGAATTCTGCGCGTAGTTTTTTTATGAAGAATGCTACGACGGCTCCTATCGTCGTTGAGATTCCTGCCAAAAAAGAGAGTAATAACGCGAATAAAAGAACACCGCTCAAGTTCTCCGCTCCTCATTTTCTGGTAAAAACAACGGCGCCTTCTACTCCTCCCTTTTATCTACGCCTAACAAAAAATAATGAGAATTCCCGAATGCGCGCACTATGCCCAAGTGGAATAAACCTTTCTTTGATTTTCTGCTGCGATGCTCCGGTATGTAGTTGCTTAATTAGCTCTTTCAGCATGTTCTTCTTCTTCTCGGTCATTTTCTTCATCGCCAAATCCTTGTTTGATATTACAATTGTAATAACATTTATTTATGCCTTTCTACAAATTAAAAGCGGAGCATTCAATAATGTTAGTCCCTTGCGAAGTTGCAGTAAAATGCGTTCTACCCGTAGTTCGAGCCATGATAGCCAAAGAACTCATGATGAAACACAAGCTAAAACAAGTGGAAACAGCCAAACTTCTTGGGGTCAGTCAACCCGCAATAAGTCTCTATTTCAGAGAAAGGCGTGGAAAGGCAATCGACTTAGAGAATGAAAGTGATATTGCACTCTTGATAGAAAACGTGGCAGCCTCATTAGTCAAAGGCAATTCGTCACCTAAAGACTTCATTTCTGCGTTTTGCGAAATCTGCGTAACAATTAGGGAAAAGGGCTTAATGTGTAAATTGCATAAAGTATTTGACCCAACAATGGACATTGATAGATGTGGAATTTGCTTGTTATAGCGGTTGGATGGTCTTGTAAATGAAAGAGCAAGAAGTTATCCTTCAAATCCTTGGGATGCACTGTCCCGCGTGTGCACAACGAATTGAAAATAGCTTATCAAAACTTGACGGAATCACAGAAGCCAAAGTGAATTTCGCATCCAAAGAAGCCATTGTAAGATTCAATTTGGACAAGACAAACATTGAGAAGATAAAGGCGACTGTTAAGAGAACTGGATACGAAGCTGTGGAACAAGTAGAAGGCATGTCTGCTGAAAGGCGCAGGAAAGTAATGAAGAGAAAGTTGATGCTTTTCTTTTTTGGGCTTGCCCTAACAATCCCAATCGTCGTCATTACATATTTTCTGGTTTTCCCTGAAAAGAATCTTCTGTTGTTGGTTCTGACAACTCCAGTCCAGTTTATCGTAGGTTGGCACTTCTACAAAGGCGCGTACAATTCACTTAGAAACAGGTTTGCAGACATGAACGTGCTTGTCGCCTTGAGCGCTTCAGCCGCTTATTTTTATTCGTTGTTTTCAACAGTCTTTGTTAGCGGCCCGGTTTTTTATGAAGCTGCAGCGGTTGTAGTCACTACTATTAGTCTTGGAATGCTGTTGGAGGAGATGGCTGTTGAAAAAACTGGAGAGACAATTAAGAAACTTGTGGAGCTTCAACCTAAAACCGCGGTCATAGTGCGGGACGAGGAAGAGAGGGAAGTTTCAGTTGAAGAAGTTGAGGTCGGCGACATCGTGATCATTAGACCCGGAGAAAGAATTTCTGTCGATGGCGTTGTAGTCAATGGGCATTCTTTCATAGATGAATCAATGATAACTGGTGAATCTGTTCCAGTCGAGAAGAACATTGGAAACACCGTTTTTAGCGGAACGGTCAACGAAGCTGGCACTCTGAAGTTTAAGGCAGTGAAAGTTGGAAAGGAAACAACTTTGGCTCAGATTGTGAGGTTGACCCGTGAAGTGCAGGCAAGTAAGGCGCCGATCCAAAGGCTCGCAGATAAAGTTGTCAACTTCTTCGTTCCTGTAGTTATAGTGATTGCTGTTGGAGCATTTGCAATTTGGTTTAGCTTCTTTCACAATGAAATGTTAGCCTTGACCACTCTCGTTTCTGTCTTAGTAATAGCTTGTCCATGTGCCTTAGGCATAGCAACACCCGCTGCAATCATGATCGGCGTTGGCAAGGGAGCAGAAAATGGGATTCTAATTAAAAACAGTGCAGTGCTGGAGGTTGTTAAAGAAATCGACACTGTTGTTTTCGACAAGACTGGCACATTGACTAAAGGCGAGTTAGAAGTCACAGATGTTGTCGCTGAAGACAAGCAACATGTTTTGAAAATTGCTGCTGTTGCAGAGAAAAGGTCTGAGCATCCAGCTGGCGAAGCAATTGTCAAAAAAGCTGAAAGCGAAGGAATTGAAGTCCCTGAACCAGATTCTTTTGAAGCCTTGCCTGGACTTGGTGTGGCAGTAGAATTCGAACGGAAGAAAATCTTGCTTGGAAACCGTGCATTAATGAGAAAGCATAAGGTGGCAGTAGAGAAGTTAGAGGACCACATTGAAAGGCTGGAAAAAGAAGGCAAAACCGTATTAATCGTGGCTACTGATGGAAAAGCAGTTGGACTGTTGGCTGTTTCTGATATCATTAAAGATCACTCTAAAGTCGCTGTGGAAACACTTCAGAAGATGGGGCTAAAAGTCGTCATGCTTACGGGTGACACAAGAAGGACAGCTGAAGCCATCGCAAAGCAGCTGGGAATCAATGAAGTCTTGGCCGAGGTTCTTCCAGCTGAAAAAGTTGAGGAAATAAGGAAGCTGCAAAATGAGGGAAGATTCGTTGCCATGGTAGGCGATGGAATAAATGATGCACCAGCCATTACCCAAGCAAATGTGGGAATTGCCATTGGCGGTGGAACAGATATTGCCATGGAAGCTGGAGACATAGTTCTCGTCAAAGATGACCCGCGAGACGTGGCAATAAGTATTAAGCTAAGCAAGAAAACGTTGCGGAAGATAAAGCAAAACCTGTTTTGGGCGTTCTTCTATAACATGCTGACAATTCCTTTAGCCGCAGGCGTTCTCTATCCATCTCTCGGCATTTTGGTTAGACCTGAAATCGCAGCGGCAACGATGATACTCAGCGACATAACAGTGGTTGGAAACTCAATGCTGCTAAAAAGATGGAAGCCCTAAATTTTGTGTGTTAGACTCAACTTTTAGTTTTTCCAGAATTATTGCTGGGCAGATTTTTTTGACGCCCTCAATTTTTCCGATTTTTTCGGAAATCAATTTCGTGAGTTCTCTTCCGTCCTTCGTCCATATCTCTGTCATTATCATGTGGTCGCCTGTTGACGTTGCGACTGAGCGAACTTCTCTTATTTCACAGAGCTTTTGAGCTGCCTCCAAAAGCTCCGTTGGATCTACGTCAACTCCAACTATCGCGATAGTACGAATTCCTATTTTAGATGGGTCGATCTCAACTGTGAACTTCTTTATCACTTCCTTCTTTCGGAGCGATTGAACCCTTTTTCTAATTGTTGATTCGCTTAACCTTAGCTTTTACAGCCATTTCCGTGAATGGAATTCTCCCTTCTTCTTGAAGCATTTTCAGAATCTTTAAGTCTAATGCGTCAACTTCAACCATGGTTATCGTTTTCCTATTTTCGCACTTTTTATCCTCTTATCGCCGAATGTGTGACGAAAAATGTATAAGAAGCTCCGACATGAAAGTTTTTTGTTCCTAAAATATGAATGAAAGGTGTGGAAAAGTGAATCGCAAAGCGTTACATAAAATAAGTTATGGCTTGTACGTTGTAGCTTCCAGAAAAAGTGACAATTTTAACGGGCAGATTGCTAACACAGTGTTCCAAGTGACATCTGAACCAGCAACAATAGCGATAAGTATTAACAAGCAGAATCTTACGCATGAGTTTATCCGAGAAAGTAACGTATTTACCGTTTCCGTTCTTTCAGAGAGTGCACCGCTAAAGTTTGTGGGGCATTTCGGATTCAAATCTGGAAGGGACATAGACAAGTTTGAAGGGATAAATTATAAAGTTGGCAAGACTGGCGCACGGATAGTTTTGGATTATGCAGTTGCGTGTTTAGAGGCTGAAGTGATTAAAGAAGTTGATGCAGATACACACACCATTTTTATTGGAAAAGTGGTTGATGCCGAAATCCTCACTAACGAGGAACCTATGACCTATGCTTATTATCATTTAATAAAAAGAGGTATAACTCCTAAAGCGGCTCCAACTTATATAAAAGGAGAAAAAATAAGGAAGGTGATAAAATGACCAAATACAGATGCATTGTTTGCGGGTATATATACGACCCGGAAAAGGGAGATCCAGAGTCTGGAATAAAACCGGGAACTCTGTTTGAGGAACTGCCAGATGACTGGGTTTGCCCAGTTTGTGGAGCAACAAAAGATCAGTTTGAGAAGGTGGAATGAAATGAAGCCGAGAAATCTAAAAGCAGATGTTTATTGGGTTGGAGCGGTTGATTGGGATAGACGACTTTTCGATGAACTCATTCCCCTTCCCGACGGAACAAGCTACAATGCTTATCTAGTCAAAGGTAGCGAAAAAACGGCTTTGATAGACACTGTTGATCCAACTATGGCAAATGAATTGATAAACAACCTAAATCAGCTAGATGTCAAAACCATCGATTATGTTATTGCAAATCATGCAGAACAAGACCATTCAGGAGCATTGCCCCAAATATTGAAGTTATATCCAAATGCGACGGTTGTTGCAACTCCTAAATGTAAAAATCTGCTCATGGACTTGCTTCTAATTCCTGAAAACAAGATTATGACAGTAGAAGACAGAGAGACAGTGTCATTGGGAAACAAAACCTTAGAGTTTATCCATGCTCCATGGGTTCATTGGCCAGAGACCATGCTGACATACTTAAGAGAAGACAAAATACTCTTCACCTGCGATTTGTTCGGTTCTCATTTTGCAACATCTAATCTTTATGTAACGGATGAAGCGACAGTTTACGAAGCAGCTAAGAGGTATTATGCTGAAATCATGATGCCGTTTAGAACAGTCATTCAGAAGAATTTAGAGAAAATAGAAGACTTACGAATAGACATGATAGCTCCAAGCCACGGTCCCATCTATGACAAACCAGAGTTCATACTTCAAGCATACAGGGATTGGGTTTACTCTCCGCCTAAAAACATCGTTGTATTGCCCTACATCTCAATGCACGGCAGCACCAAGAAGATGGTAGAATATTTTGTTGATGCTTTGGTTGAAAGAGGTATAACCGTGAAACAGTTTAACTTGGCTAAAACGGATATTGGAAAATTGGCGATGGCGCTAGTGGACGCCGCAACAATCGTAGTAGGCTCGCCCACAGTCTTGGTTGGACCGCATCCAAATGTTGTTTATGGAGTTTATCTTGTAAATGCTTTGAGGCCGAAACTGAAGTTTGCATCAATAATCGGATCCTATGGCTGGGGCAGCAGGATGGTGGAACAAATCAAGGGAATGCTATCTAACTTAAAGGTTGAGCTGCTTGAACCAGTTGTCACAAAAGGATTTCCAAAGGAACAGGATTTCAAAGCGTTGGATAAACTAGCTGATGAAATTTTAAATAAGCACAAATGTTCTACAAATCAAGCAGAAGGCGAATAGAGATGAAAAACACTATTGAAGATTTAGTAAAAGCGTTCATTGGTGAAAGCCAAGCAAGAAATCGTTATACATTCTATGCAAAAGTTGCCAAGAAAGAAGGCTTCGAACAAATCGCAGAAATTTTTCTCATTACTGCAGAGAACGAAAAAGAACATGCGGACAACCTATTCAAACTAATTAACGAGTTAAACAAGAAAAGCAACGAAAGACTAGATGAGATCAAAGTTGAAGCAGTAGCTCCTACAGTTCTTGGTAGTACCGCAGAAAATCTGAAAGCCGCAATTGCCGGAGAAAATTACGAACATACGAAGATGTATCCTGAATTTGCGGATGTTGCTGAAAGGGAAGGTTTTCCTGAAATTGCAAGGAGACTGAGAGCAATAGCCAAAGCAGAAGAACATCATGAAGAAAGATACAAGAAACTGCTAAAGGAGGTAGAGGCGGGCACCTTTTTCAAAAAAGGAAAAGAAGTCTGGTGGGTGTGCCGAGAATGCGGATACATTCATTTTGGTAAGGAACCGCCAGAAAAATGTTCTGCGTGTGACCATCCGAGAAGCTACTTCCAGCTCAAATGCGAGGAATATTGAAGGAGATAGAGAATGACAGAACAACAACAGATTTACAGGTGTAGTGTCTGCGGAACCATAGTCGAAAGATTGTCGAAAGACTTATGCTTCCAACTTGGCATGTTCTTAAGGAAGTAGGCGAATGTTTTTGAATTCAAAAGATGAGTTGGCAAATTTTCTTAAGGAGCAGATTAGGATTGAAAACGAGATTGTGGATTCGTTAAACGGTTCCTTAGGGGAAGTAGGGAATCCAGCTGTCAGAGGAGTTCTAAAAGGAATATCCTTAGATTCTGTGAAACATGCGGAAATGTATGCCTCAGCCGTTAGCCTATTAACCAGCGTCCAACCAGCCCTCACGCAGGAGCATCTTGACAAACAAAGGGAGCTTGTGGAGAAGCATATACGCCTTGAGGCAGAGCTGATTGAGAAGATCAGTGAGAAATTGCGTGGCATTGAAGACAGGAAGGTCAAGCTTCTCTTGAATGCGATATTGATGGATGAGAAGAGACATCATGAACTTTTGAAGAAGGTTCTCGAAATTCTCGTCAAAGGAGAAACCATAACAGATGAAGATTGTTGGGACATTCTTTGGAAAAACGTTCCGTTCCATGGAGCCCCCGGAGGATAAGACGCATACAATTGATGGAGGTTGAATGAAAGATGCCCGATGTTAAGGTTGACTGGAAGAAATGCAACGGCGACGGGGTGTGCGTTGACGTGTGCCCTGTTGAAGTTTTTGAACTTCAAGAAATACCGGAATATCCAGACAGCAAAAAATCGGTACCAGTACGCAAAGAAGAATGTATCCAATGCATGGCCTGCGTAACCTCATGTCCCACAGAAGCAATAACCGTCGAAGAGTAAGCAAAGAGCCTTCAATCAGCTTGCTCTCTACGCATTGTTGTTCTCAATAATGAGAACCCCCACACTGACATATTTGGCTTCAAACATTAGTGAACGTTGAAAAAATATAGGGGGTATAAAATTTACGTGTGGAGAATCTGCTAAATTGTTGTGTTTGAGAGTCACTGTTCTGTTTAACAAGCGCGCGCGCTCACATATGTTTTTAAGTGTTGTTTGGAACTTTCGGTATGAGGTGTATTTGAAATGGTCAATGAAGGAGAAGAGGCTCCAGACTTCACTTTGCAAGCAGATGATGGAAAAGAGTTGTCTTTGAAAGATTACAGAGGTAAGAAAATAGTGCTTTATTTCTATCCTAAAGATGGGACTCCCGGATGTACCAAGGAGGCCATTGAGTTCAGGGACATGGCAAAAGATTTCGAGAAAGAAGATGCGATCATACTTGGCGTAAGCAAAGACAGCGTAAAATCACACCAGAAGTTCAAGGGAAAACATGAATTGCCCTTCACTCTGCTGAGCGATCCCGAAGGAAAAGTCCTAGATCTGTATGGGGTGTGGAAGAAGAAAAGCCTCTACGGTAGAACGTTTATGGGCACGGAACGAACCACGTTCTTAATCGATGAAAAAGGAATTGTGAAGAAAGTATACCGGAAGGTGAAGGCCAAGGGACACGCACAAGTCTGTCTCCTAGACTTAAAAGGCAGCACAGAAACCACGTTGTAAGTAACTACTCACTGTACACAGGCAAAAAGGCATGCATGCATATGCGAAAAGATAAATCAAAAAGAAATTCCAGATATTTGGAAGTTGCGACACTTGGTGGTGGCTGTTTCTGGTGTACAGAAGCTATTTTCAGTGAGATAAACGGTGTAGTAACGGTTGAGCCGGGCTACTCTGGAGGTGAATTACCGAATCCAACCTATGAGAAAGTTTCCACTGGGACAACAGGACATGCTGAAGTTGTGCAGATCACCTTTGATCGTGGTATTGTCTCATTTAGAGATATCCTTGAGGTGCTCTTTGCAACGCATGACCCAACCACGTTAAACCGTCAGGGTGATGACGTAGGTACGCAGTATCGATCAGTAATATTCTACCACACTAGTGAACAGAAGGAAATTGCACAAAAGCTGATTGATGAATTTGATACTGCCAGAATGCATGATGCTCCAATCGTGACACAGGTCGAACCGTTCAAAGCCTTCTTCAAAGCGGAGGATTATCACAAAGAATACTTCAAACGAAATCCTGAAAAGTCCTATTGCAAGCTAGTTATTGCACCGAAGATCGCCAAGCTTCGCAAGTCAATAAAATGAATGAGCTGATCAAATATGAAAACGAAAATAAGAAAGTCAGAAGACGAATGGAGAAAGACTCTGACGCCTGAAGAGTTTCATATATTACGAGAAAAGGGAACTGAGCGTCCATTTACAGGAAAATTCCTTCATAACAAGAAGAAGGGAAAGTATGTCTGCGCTGGTTGCGGGAACGAATTGTTCTCTTCGGATAAGAAGTTCGATTCAGGAACTGTTTGGCCTAGTTTCTGGGCTTCGATCGCTGAGGATAGGGTAGAGTTGGACGTTGACAACAGTTTAGGAATGCAAAGGACTGAAGTTTTGTGTAGTCAATGTGGTGGGCATCTTGGACACCTATTTGAAGATGGCCCCAAGCCCACAGGTCATCGTTTTTGCATTAATTCAGCAGCGCTTCATTTCAAAGAAAGACAGACGAGAGAATAGTGAGGGCTAACGAATGCGCCCACATAAAGAGTATCGGCATGCATGCGGCACGTACATTTAATATATTTGGAAACTTAGAATCTAGAAAGTTCAACGCCCCCTTGTCAGACCTTATTTATCACTCGAGCATGCATGCAATTAAAGTCTAACACACACAGGTTCCTTGGACATTAAACATGAATCTCTATCATTGCACGCGCTCCAATAGCTCATCGAATCAATTCTGCAGATTCTTCACCTAGTTTTTCAAACGTCTTTTGAGCGCGCGCTCCTTTTTCAAGTGGCCCTTCTCTTCCTTCTACTATAGTCGATTTGCGAGGTTTTACCATCTTGACTTTCATCTTTTTCATTTTTTTCTCAATTCTTTTAGCTGCACTATTCAAGTCAAATCTATTGAAACGTGATTGCACTCGGTATCGAAACAAAACCCTTTTTTACCACTAATATCAACGGTTTTTAATTCTTCAAGAAATTCTTTCATTGGTTCAGACATACGCGCGCTAATGACAGCCCTAGGGACATCAGTGCAGCAAAGACGACTGTGTAATATCTCTCAACAAGCTTTATAATGGAATCACTGCTCAGCTTAACCTCTGAACGACTAGTTATTTCGGTTTTTATGACTTGTGGAAGAAACTTCAGTTTAGAGAAGTGATTCAGTTTAGGAATTTTTGTTCATTCATTTTCATTTCCTTGTAGTATTCTTGCGCGCGGCGCTGACAAATCCCCTACGTACTATTAGGGTGTGCAAGTATTTCCAATACTTCTTCTATTTCAGTTATTGGTTTGTTGCAGACGAAGTTTCTGCAAATGTAGATCGTTGTCTTATTGTCTATCGTTTTCATGTCCTTCGTGAACCCTGCAAGATTTTCGAGATCCTTCTGATCTACCTCCTTGAGCAACATCACTTTATTTGGGACAAACCTCGTCCTTATTGCATGTAGCATGTTTTTTGTTTCTTCAGAATTTGGGTTGCCTACTATCGCAATCTCGTATGCTGGTCCAATAAAGAAGTCTAGCGCTGTCAAGAACATTGTGTTGTGGGATGGAGTGCCCTCTTCGTGGGAAGAAAAAGCCCTTGCCAATGTTGCAGCTTTTTCTTCATAATGGGTCTTTCCTGTCATACGCGAAAGTTTGATGAGATTTAGGAATGCTACAGAATTGCCTGAAGGGATGGCTCCGTCGCGAAAGTCTTTGTGACGGATTAGAAGTTTCTCACTGTCATCTGCTTTGAAAAAGAAGCCACCGCTTTCTTTGTCCCAGAAGTGCTCAAGCATATCATCTTGAAGTCTCAATGCTTCTTCGAGATATCTTGTATCGAAAGTGGCTTCATAAAGCTCAATCAAACCCCAAACTAGAAACGCGTAGTCATCTAGATTGCCATCTACAGTTGCTTCTCCACCTCTATACCTGTGAATAAGCCTTCCATCAACTCTCTGCAGTTTCTCAAGAATGAAACCAACCGCATTCTCAGCAGCCTCTGAAAGTGCGCGCACATTGAAAACTTGTGCACCCTTCGCAAGTGCTGCTATCATAAGTCCGTTCCAGTCGGTCAGGATTTTGTCATCCTTCAAAGGATGAACCTTCTCTTCCCTAGCCTCAAACAGCTTCTGTCTCACATTTCTCAAGACACTGGCCAATTCTTCATAGCTTACGCCCAAGTCTAAGGATAGTTCGAGGAAAGGTTCTCTGAAGTGCAGTATGTTCCTTCCTGTTGTATCCTTATGAACCTCATCGTGATAGTTTCCTTCTCTTGAGATGTTGAACACTTTGGTGATTAAGTCAGCATTCTCTCCCAGTACTTGCTTGATTTCTGCCTCAGTCCACAGGTAGAATTTGCCTTCTTGACCTTCGCTGTCTGCATCCTCCGCTGAAAAGAATCCACCTTTTGGGTTTGTCATGTCTCTCAGAACGTATTCAAATATCTCTTCAACCGTCTTTCGATACTCATCCTTTCCTGTGGCCTGATAAGCCTCTGTGTAAGCAATGGCCATCATTGCTTGGTCGTAAAGCATCTTCTCAAAATGTGGGACAAGCCATCTTGAATCAGTAGAGTATCTGTGAAACCCGAAGCCCACTTGATCAAAAATTCCACCCAGCCTCATCTTCTGCAGGGTTTTCTCAACCATCTCTAGCGCTTGCTGGCTGCCTTTTCTCTTCCAATATCTGAGGAGAAACAAGAGATTATGAGGGGATGGAAACTTGGGGCTGGTGCCAAATCCAGCATTGCTTTGGTCAAAGCCATCCAGTAATCTGATGAAGGCCTCATCAAAGACTATCTCGGTCAGCTCTTCTTCTCGCTGCTTTTCTGTCACATACTCAACCAGATATTCTGTTGCGCTCTCAGCTGCCGAAATAAGCCTGCTCTTGTCTCTTTCCCATGATTTCGCAACTTTTCCAAGCAGATCAACAAGACCCACTATTCCAGCTCTGCCTCTTTTTGGCAAATATGTTCCTGCGAAGAAAGGTTGTTTTTGAGGCGTCATTATTATTGTAAGAGGCCAGCCGCCGCTGCCTGTGATCAATACACAAGTTTTCATGTAGATTTTGTCGATGTCAGGCCTTTCTTCCCTATCAACCTTTATTGACACAAAATTCTTGTTCAGGATCTCTGCAACCTCCTCATCTTCAAAAGATTCTGTTTCCATTACATGACACCAATGGCACGTAGAGTAACCTATTGATAGGAAAATTGGCTTATCCTCCTTCTCTGCCTTCATAAAAGCTTCTTCACTCCAAGGATACCAGTCTACAGGGTTCTGGGCATGCTTCAACAGATACGGACTTTTCTCCTTTGCAAGCCGATTCGACTTTGTCACAGTATCCCACCGTAATAACTACCGAATTTCAATTGTCGTAAGCGAGTAATAAAGCGGTTGGCGGTTCGCAGCGCCCGTATCAGATGAAGACGACGAACATGCAGACAGAATCATTAAAATTCTCAAGGATGGAATTTATACTGATCTAGCGCGCGCTAAATCGTGGTCATTGGCAGCCGAGTTGCTCTTCAATTTCGGCATATTTGTAGGTCCTGCGATTAAAGCCCTGCTCATGCCATTAAACATAGTTTTGGTCGCCATCAACAGCTAGACTCTAAGAAGATGTGAGCTTGGAGAAACAAGAGTATCCATCGAAAAATAAAGCACTATCGCAATAAGCCTTGTGATGACACTTTCGGGCAAAGCGCTTTGCAAGGCAATCATTGTAAAGTGTAGCCGCCATCTACAACGATGCACTGACCTGTTATAAAACTCGAATCATCGCTCGCCAAGAACACAACGAGATTGGCAACATCTTTGGGAAGACCCCAACGATTAAGGGGTATCGTTTTTCTTGTCTGTTCGTACACTATTTCATCCGTTTTTGTTCCAGGAGTCTCTATTGGGCCTGGCGCTACTGCGTTTATGTTTATTCCATACTGCGCAACTTCAAGGGCTAACGATCGAGTGAACCCCACTATTCCTGCCTTGCTCGCGGAGTAATGCACCAGATTTTGGAAGCCTACCACTGAACCGGCGATTGATGATATGTTAATTATCTTTCCGTAGCGCTGCTTTATCATCGTAGGAAGTGCTGCCTTCGTGCAGTGGAAAGTACCTCTTAAGTTAATGCGCAGAACTCTATCCCATTCTTCCTCCGTCATCTCGGTGAATGCTCTTGCAGAGTATATGCCCGCGTTGTTGACAACGATATCTACTTTTCCATACTTGTCTAATACTTCGCCTACCACGTCTTTTCCTTCTGCCGGATCTGTAACGTCGCACTTTATCGCCAACCCTTCTCTACCCAAAGCATCGATTTCTTTCACAACGTCGAATAACTGATCCGTTACGTCAGTAACGATGACTCTTGCGCCATTTTCTGCTAGCGATAGTGCAATCTCTCTGCCTATCCCTTGGGCTGCCCCAGTAACAACCGCAACCTTACCACTTAGGTCAACCATCCAAAATCACTACTTTAGAGTTTACAACAAGGTTTAAAATAAATCTAACTGCATAAACCTTTTGGCGATTCTCATGGCTCTCTCTTTGCTACATTCTTAGCTCGTGTTAGCGCAGAAATCAAGTTTCTTTACCTAAAATAGCCCACAAAGATGCCCAAATTGTTAAATTGGCGCCGGGGAGGGGATTTCAGCACCAATTTACTAGTAAAATTGTAATTGAGGCGTATTTGGTTATTACGCACTTCGCGCGCGCGCACTTTCAGCCCCTCTCTTTCATCTGCTTCACATATCCCATGGCTTTCATTGAGGCCATCGCTCCCTCGCCCACTGCCGTCACTACCTGCATTCCACCACATGTACAATCACCAGCCGCAAAAACTCCTCTGATGTTAGTCCTTTGCCAACGATCCACTTTAACGCATCCTCTCTCATCCACTTCTACTCCAGCCCTTTCAACGATTCCAGTAGCAGGAGCCTTGCCCAAAGATACAAAAACACCATCGACCTGCTCGTCCAGTTCTTCTTTGCTTTCAAGCTTGATTTTTATAGCCTTAACAACGTGAGCTCCCAGAATGGCGACTACTCTGCCTCCAATTGTTTTCACGTTTGCTTTTTCGGAAAGTCTTTTCATCAATTCTTTCGGAACGTTGATTCTTTCACCCTGTGTTATTAGGAACACCTCTCTGGCTATTTCAGATAAAAGTAATGCGTCCGTTATTGCGTCTTTAGTAAACCCGACGACCGCGACTTTCAAGCCCTTGAAAAATGGGCCATCGCAAACTCGGCAGTAGCTGACACCTCTTCCGACGAATTTAGCTTCTCCAGGCACATTCAATTTTCTTCTCTGGGTTCCTGTTGCAATCACCAAACTTAGGGAATGGTAGATCGCTTTGCTTGTAGTCACTTTTTTTAGGTCCTGCTTAATATCGAGATCGATTACCTCTTCAAGATACCTAATTTCTGCATCAAACTTTGAAGCTTGTGTCTGCATCCTTTTCACAAGTTCCAACGCCGTTATTCCTTCAGGAAAGCCGGGATAATTCTCATACAAGGAGACCCCAGCAGCTATTCCTCCTAATTCCTCAGCCTCCACAATCAAAGTTCTTAAGCCCGACCTCGCTGCGTTTATTCCTGCCGATAATCCCGCAGGGCCAGACCCTACAATTATTATGTCATAAACGTTCTCTTTTCCGCTCATTTCCACTCCTCTGCGCGCGCAGTTCATAGGCAAGTCAAATATTTAAACAGATTATGATAAATAGTAGCTCATACTGTGGGGTTTGATCTGTGATTCCTTCAAACATTACTCGAGAACATGTTATCCAAGCTATTAATGAGATAAAAGAAGGCAAGATTCCTTATCATCGAGAATCTACGAGGTGGAGTATTCTCTATGATGGAGAGCAGTTTCCCCCGAAGTACGTAGTTTCTGTGGCCAATAAGTTCGCCAATCGTAATGAATCGGACCCGTCACAATTCTCCGGTGGTGATGAGACGAACAACTTCCTGAGAGAGAGGGGATTTGAAATTGTGGAGAAGACAACTCGCGTGCAAGTTGTCAAGATAGTCACCCATCATGAGAATCCTGAGAGGACAGCTGAAGTCCTATATGAAGACGGGATTATTGCGGTTGGCTGGACTGAATTTGGTGACTTGAGTGGTTTAACAAAAGAGATAATAGATAGTTACTGACCTAAAAGTCAGAAAGGAGGTTTGAGAAAATTGTTATCCCAAATACCGATAAAACTGGAGAAGGTTTCGAAGAAACATCTGGACCGTGAAATATTAAGAGTGGCAGTGATAGCTGAACTGGATGCGATAAGCCTTTATGAGCAACTTGCGGCTGCGACAGATAACGAAGACATCAAGAAGATTCTGTTAGATGTGGCTAAAGAGGAGAAGACGCATGTGGGAGAGTTTCAAACTTTACTGCTGAAAGAGGATAAGCAACAAGTTGAAGAGTTAGAGAAGGGTAAAGAAGAGGTGGAGGAGACACTGGAATGATCGAGCTGAGACAGATTTACAAATGTAACATCTGCGGCAACATCATTGAAGTCATACACACTGGAGTAGGACAACTCGTCTGCTGCGGCCAGCCAATGGAACTACTCAAAGAGAAAACCGTAGACATCGGGTTGGAAAAGCATGTCCCAGTAATAGAAAAGGTCGGCAACAAAGTGAAGGTTAAGGTTGGCAGTGTTCCACACCCCATGGAAGAAAAGCACCATATCGAGTGGATAGAAACAATTGCCGACGACAAAACTTGCAGAAAATTCTTAAAACCAGGAGAAAAGCCACAAGCAGAATTTGAAACCACAGCAGAGAAAATAGAAGCAAGGGAATACTGCAACATCCACGGACTATGGAAAACAAAAAAAGCCAGATAAGCCAATAAGACATCTCAGCACCACCCCTTCTTTTGTTAACTGAGCACACAGTTGCTGATCTGAAAACAGTTAAATCCTATTGTGTGATCCAATGAAGAAAAACGTGTTGTTTATCTGTACCCGTAATTCTGCCCGTTCCCAAATGGCGGAGGCATTCTTAAACGCGCTTTATGGAAGCAAGTATAAAGCACACAGTGCAGGAACAGAGCCTGCAAAAGTTAATCCTTATGCTATTAAAGTGATGGCAGAAGTCGGAATTGACATTTCAAAGCATCGTTCAAAAAGCATCGCGGAGTTTCGCGGAAAAAACTTCAACTATGTGGTTACAGTGTGCGAACATGCAAAGGAGGCATGCCCATTCTTTCCGGGAGAAAAAATACTGCACAAAGGATTTGACGATCCATCAGAGTTTGAAGGTACCGAGGAGAAAATATTGGGGGAAGTTAGACGCGTAAGAGATGAGATCAAAGTTTGGATCGAAAGAACATTTGGTGAAGACGGGTAAGTGGCTTGGCAAAATCTTTAATATTTTCTTTCTATACAATAAAGGTGTGATCGTTTATGGAAAGTGTCTTAGAAGCGAACGCGAGTAATTGGGATCAAGAGGTTTTACAGTCTGACACGTTGACGGTTGTTGACTTCTGGCATCATCATTGCCCATGGTGCATCAAGCTGAATCCGATATTCAACGAGGTTGCCGAAGAATACAAAGGCAAAATCAAGTTTGTCAAGGTGAATGTTTTAGAGAATCCGAACAATCAGCAGATGGCAATCCGGCATGGAATTATGAGTACTCCTACCTTGATGTTCTTCTGCGAGGGAAGGCCTGTAGGCCACGCCTTGGGTTTTATGCCCAAAGAAAATCTGAAGAAGTTAATTGACGATATGCTTGAGAAACACAGAGAATGCATGAAACAGAGCACTGAGCTAAAGACCTAAACCATCACGTTTGAGAAAGATATCCAAAAGATGATAGTGCTGCTTTGTATCCTTCTCCGGCGGATACTACTATTTGTCTCCCCGGAACATTGGCGCGTGCATTGAGTAATAAAGTGGAATATTTTCCAGTTGCCACTTTTGGCTACAAGTTTTCCAGAAAAAAGTGATAACACAAATCCGAGGCTAACTACAATCAAGGGCGCATACTCGACAAATATCCAGAAGAATAGAAAAGTGAGGGCGGTTAAGGCGATGTAAAGAGGAAGCATGGATTCTGTGAATATTCTGCCAGTTATCCCGCTGCTTTCGCTTTCAGGAAACATCTTTTCCCCTGGCACAAACGCAAGGTATAAAGTGGTTTTGCGGATTTCCTCCTCGAGCAGTTGGACCGTGAGGAATAGATCCTCGTAGAGTTGGTCTAAAAAAGATTTGGCGGTGTCAGGGTCGCTGAGTTTCATGATTACTCCAATTGGAATACTGGTGTTGACCGTTACATTTACTTGCTGATTTGTTTTTGGAACCAAAACTATGTAAGAAAGATAGGATAATCCGTTTTCAGTGATTATGCGTATGTTTCTGAAAGCCCTGTATTTCTTGTGTTGAAGCAAGTACTGGCGTCTCAAATATTCAAGAAGAAACTTCAAGTTCCCAGCGGAAAGCTCAGTATCAATAGTGTATTTTAACTCACTGGCGTAATTTTTTTGCAAGTTGAATCACACTAGACTTAGCATGCTCAAAGAAATTTAAGTTTGCGGGGTTTGCATAATTCACTATTTACTTGAACCCCTCCTGCACGCAATGCTCTAGGAAATTGTATCACCTAGTGTTAGTGGTTCTCGATAAGTTGATGGTACTCCTCTGGTGTCGTGAGGGAGCGGAACGCCCTTTCTACTACTTCATTCAGAGCAGGATGAATATGCATTCCGTTAATTATCGGCTCTGCACTTTGTTCAGGTGTGTACATGAGGTTTATGATCTCTTGTATGAGAACAGAGGCATCAGGACCAATTATATGTGCTCCTAAGATCTTCATGGTTTCCTTCTCAACGATAACCTTGACAAAGTACTCTTTTACACCTATGGCTTCTCCTTTAGCAGTGTTTTCATATCTATATAGACCAATTAGGACATTGTCTCCTCCGTATTTCCCGATTGCTTCTTTCTCTTTAAGGCCGACGCTTCCAATCTCAGGATACGTGAAGACAGCGTGTGGTATCGCGTGGTAATCCGCCTTCATTTTCCTATTAAGGACAGCGTTGTAGTAGACGACTAGAGATTCGTAGTTTGCCACGTGCTTGAATAGGTGCTTACCGTTTGCGTCTCCAAAAGCCCAGATGTTTGGTTGCGAGGTTTCCAGATACTCATCAACGATGATCCATCCTCTTTCATCTGTTTTCAATCTCCCCTTCTCAGGGTGAAGTATATCTGTATTCGGGCCTCTTCCGGTTGCTATCAATATCTCGTCTGCTGTTATCACAACTCTTTCTCCGTTCTCCCTGCTCACTGAGATGAGCCTTTTCTTACCAGTTGAAGTCTCTTCTGCTTCACGTACCTCATGGTTGGTGAGGATTATCATGTGTTTTCCTAATTCTTTTTTAGCCAGTGCTGACACTTCCGGTTCCTCTTGTTTGAGAAATTGGGGATTTCTGCCGATTATGGTGACTTTCGATCCCATTGCTGAGAAGAAATGTCCGTATTCAGCAGCTATGTAGCCTCCACCCACTATGGCCAAGCTCCAGGGCAGTTGATTCATCCTGAGAACTGTGTCGCTTGTTAGATAACCTACTTCATCCAGTCCTTTTATGGGAGGTATGATAGGTTTTGATCCAATGCACAAGAATATCATCTTTGACGTGATTGTCTCATCACCGACCTTCAGCGTGTATGGGCTGATAAATTCGGCAACAGCCGGGTAGTAATCTATGTTCTCAGAGTGAGAAAGCCCCTGACGGATCATGTTTATGTCCTTATAGATGAGCGTCCTCATCCTTTCCATGACTCCTCCAAAATCTACCTTTCTGATGTCGACATCTATGCCGAGTTCCCCTGCTCTACCAATTGTTCTCACCAACTCAGCTGGATAAAGCAACATCTTAGATGGTATGCAACCTCGGGTCAGACAAATACCCCCCGGTTCATCCTTATCTATGACAGCCACTTTCATCTGTGGATTTTTTTGAATCATAACACCTACAATATTCATCGCTGAACCTGTTCCTATTGATATCAGATCGTATTCCTTCATTTCAAGCACACGGTTGTAGTAAGAAAGTGGAAGTTTTTAAGTGTGTGCGCGCGCGCGACGACCTAGTTGCAGGCTTAAATGCGAGTGAAATACCACGGTTCTGCTGCAGCCTCCCCCTTAACCAGTCTCGTTTCTACTTTCTCCTTGCGCTTAGGCGTGATGAAAATTGATTCTCCTTGTTCAAAATGTTCTTTGACTTTTCTAAAGTCGATCTCCTCAACCTCAACACACTGATTTTCGTCATCTTTTAAGAAGAGGAGCTGAAACATTGTTTTGTCTTTGTTGACTTGAAAATTACTTCTCAACATAATCTTTCAACCTTTGACACGTGCTTTGTGCATGAGATAAAGGCTTGGAGAAGCTTGGGAGGAGAAAGGAGAATCATTTCAGAAAACATGCCTCTCCAAACCGCATTCTTATAATTTTATATGCAGCTTTTAAATGTATGTGGCTGTGGGACCACAGTCACACGCGCGCGCCTGTTTAGATGAGTGGTTTAAACTTTTCACATGGAGACTGTTCTGGGTCTACATACATCTCCTTTTGGTGACACTAGTACTTGTCCTCTAGTACGAAGTAGTTGGAAAATATGCAGTCTTTACATTTAGACACTTAATCAGGGGCACAATAAAGTCCAAGCTTTGCGAATATATGTTTTGCCCTAAAAATAACGAAAAGGTTATGTTTTATGTTTATTTGCGTCACTTGATATTCGTATGCTGCTCGCCGAAGCGTCTAGGCTTTTCGAATCTCGATTTTTCCTAATTTTTTGGACATCCCTGAGAATAGAACTGTGCCGTGAGCCTTAAGTAATTCGTTGTATAGATCCATTGGATTGCTGGCTTCGAGTACATCGTTGGAGTTGTAGGCGCAGACGCCGATGATTGGGATAGGAAACACTCTGTGTACTGCTCTTTCGTATTCTACTAATTCTTTGGTTAATTTTTGTTCAAAGAAGCATGCCATTTCTCCGGCGATTCTGTATTCCTTAAATCCTTTTGTTAAGGCTTCATCATACATCTTGTTCAGCAAGTTAATGGTGATTGCCGCATTAAATTTTCCATCGATAATGTAAAAATCATTACATTCAAGGACACGTAGGGCACCTGTTTTCTCGTATTTCTTTACATCAATGCCGAATCGTTTCATGGCATCTCTTATTTGGCTTGGGCTCTCCTCTGAGCCTACATACGCTACAGCCTCGCCATTCTCTAATCCGAGTTTAACGTAGTTAAACAGAACATTATACTTAGCTTCTGGAGTTTCGTACAGAATTATTGTGTGGTTCGTGGGTCTCAAGTCCTTAAGAACGTGTATCAACTTTTCAGCAACGGCTTCAGTTTCGATGGCTTTTAGTTCCACGGAAGCGTGCCATAACCCTTCGAAACTTTTTTGCAATAGCCCGACGAGGCTGTTGTCATTAGTCCACAGATAAGCAGTTTCCCTTATGGTTGGTTCCGTTGAAGTCGCGACTAATGTTTGATTGTAGTCCACAATCAGGTAATGAGCTGATCGTTGATCCGTATACTTTAAGTGGATAGGGACTCGAGCTGATCCGTATTCTTTCATAGTCTCCAGAATCGAGTAGTCGTGCTCGGTTACGTTTAGAATGATGCGAACCGCTACCCCTTTATTTGCGGCTTTCTTAAGTGCCTCATCATAATTATTAAAAAATTGGGCGAACTTTTCTCTGGACGTGATGATGCTAATCGCGTTCTTAGCTCTTTTGAGCATAACCAGTTCTTTAGTCATTATCCCTTCCCTCCCTGAGATAATGGCGAAATGTGCCTCTTCTTTTGTTTCCATTCCAAAGGGCTTATAATGTTTCAAAAACGCGTCTTTCTTAGCCATTAGTGTACTCATTCTTTCGTTGGCGATCTCTTGTTCACGTTCGATCAGAACATGAAACGCCTCTTCCGCGGGCAAAGCCCTCAATTTGGTTGGTTTTCCCAACAGTTTCTCGACTAATCCCATTTTTTCAAGTTTAGGCAACATTCTGTAGACATCTTCTCGACGCACTTTCGCCACTTTTGAAACCTGGCTGACTGAAGCCAAGCCCAGTTGAGCTGCGACTATGTACACCTTTGCCTGATTACCGGTGAGCCCGAAGTCAGACAAGATCTCAGCGTTCTCTTCTAAAGACCGCAAGTTAATCACTCCGATCTGAAAAATTACTGTTACTGTTATATTACGGTCACATACACTTAAAACTTTATTGTCCGAATCGTAGCATTGCAGGCGCAATAAAAGGCAGGGAGTACACAAATGAAAAGACAAGGGCGCGCGCGCATTCTTTTTTCCTCCTCATATTTATGAGTTTTTCTAGAATAAAAACCTTTTGTCGTTTAGTTTTCGTTTATAAGCTCAGAAATAGTTTAGAACTGTTTTATAAGCACAAAATGGTTTAGAATAGTTTGGAAAACTTCGAGAGATCTTCGCGCGCGATCTCTTTTGAAGCAAGTGCGTTCACATGTACACGCGTGTTTGTGTGATCAATTTTAAGCTTGTAAGATTAAACACGTGTTTGCATTGGTTAGGCGGTGTGCTTTCTCTTGTAGATTATGAGTGCTAGCAGTGTTGCTGTCATGAATAATAGTAGAATAAAGAACGATGGAAACTCTTGAATAACGACATAAACATGGTATTGTTGAGCGTTGTCTTCAACGGTTATGTTTCCGGCGTTGTCGCAGGCAATGATCTTATATCTGACCCATGTTCCTTCTGGCTGTCGTGGAATTGTTGCGTGGTATAGACTTGAGGTTGAATTGTATCTCATCGGTATGGAAGTCCATGTTGTGCTATTGTTTATGTTGTAGTGTAAGGTTGCGTTTTTTACTCCACTTTCCGAATCGGTGATGTTAACTGAAACTGTTACGTTATGATTGGTCATTACATTGTCGTGAAGTGGTTCTTGTGTTGGAACGCAGACGTTAGGCGGATTTTTGTCCTCCAATGCTGTTCCAAGGCTTGAGATGTGTCCTCCGATCCGGTCTTGATATTCATAAGTTGGCCCTGCGTCAGGTTTTGCTCCAACGAACCCGTTGATATTCCCTTCCACCTCAACGATTAGAGCGTAATTTCCGACCTGTTCGACTTCCACTGTCCAAGAAATCTTGGTCACGTTTCCAGCTTGGATGTCTCCAAGGTCTTGAGTCGCGCTTTCACCTATGGTCAAACCAAGTCGTTGCGACAGGTTTATGGTGGCTTTGCATGATGATGCTGGATAGTCATAAGTGGAGAATGGAGTTGGGCAGGGGTATGTGATGTTTGCGGTTACGTTGAGGCGTTCGCCTGCATAAGCAACTTTTGGTAAGTCAAGGGTGATCTTCCACGGCGAAGCGAGCAGTGCCCAATGAGCAGAGTAGTCCCACATGTTCAGCAGAAAGGTGTAGTTCATGGCGAGGTTTGGTCCACCGTAATCTTGTCCCCACTCGATGTTGTTCCAAGGGTCGTGAAGAAATATGTGGGTCTGGTTGTATCCGACGGCTACTCGAAAGTGGCCGTATGGTTCTCCTGGAATCCATCTCATGAGCAAAATTACAGGATAATCTTGGCTTATCAAATCCTTCAATTCATCTATTGTTAGGCCAGCTTTTTCAAAGGCTGCATAACCAAATGTTCGACGGGCATATCCAGTTATGTTCTCTTGTATTTCCGTTCCCATTGAGGTGCTTGTGTTGCTGAAGTGAGATGCTCTTCTCAACTCATCGTCATAAGTCACATTTGGCACTGTTCTCGAAACATCCGCTATCTCAAGCTGCGAAATGTTTTCATCGTAAAAGTCAAAAACCATCTGAAGCGCAGCGGGTCCACAATAGTACTGATTTTCTTGATAGTGAAAAGGAACAATGACACTATGTTCTGAAGCATCAGAAAGGAACAATGATTTGTGTGCATCCACGTTGAAATATCCATTCAAGCCATAAACAGTTAAAAAATAGACATGTGCTCCAGCAAGACTGATCAGGAGAGTGATGATCAACATGAGAATAACATTTCTTCTTAACACGTGAACCCCCATGTGATCTTAATGTATACACTTAAATCTTAAGGTTTTTTTTGAAAAGACACTGTTTGCAGACGGAAATGTGTGCTCGCGCAATCATGTATGTGTGCCAGCTGGTGCAACAGAAACAAAAAATGGGGAGATGGTTGAGTCTTTTTTGTTTGTTAGAACGCGCCGAACCAATAGTCACCGACGAAATTGTGGGGTGCAGCATTGAAGAAGACGGCGACGTATAAGTGCCCAATGTTTATGTATTCTATCGGAATAGTCAGCGCACCGGGTGCAATTGACCACACAAAGTGTAGCTTTCCAGGCCCAAAGTTGACTAGTCTGCCACTCCGCATATGGACCCAGAACATGTCCAGTCTATAGTTGTCGATGCCAGTGACGGAAAACACTGCGCCTTTCCAGTTGTGGGGTACAAGATCTGCAGCTGAAGCCACTATCCAATCTTCATTGGTCCATCCAATTCCACCTGTCTCAGCGTCGTCAGAATAACCAAGTTCAGGAATGGAGATATCGTCTATGTACATGCCAACCTCATTGAACAGTTGATCGGTATAATAGACAAAATACAACTCTATGTCATGGCCGGCAAATGGTAATAGATCCATTGTTTCCGGGTAATAGTCTCCGCTGGAACCTGTAAATGCGTTCCACTCACCGAGACCGTCGTAATATGATGCGCGCGCGCGACTTCTGGTTAGTCAAAACCGATTCATACGGTAACACACAATGGAACAAAACATACGGAGGACTGGGCCGAGATGAAGCTTATTCTATTCAGCAGACTAGCGACGGCGGATACATACTCGGAGGAAGCACAAGATCCTTTGGGAAAGGACTATCAGATTTTTGGCTAGTCAAGACCGACTCAACTGGAGAATTGATGTGGAACAAGACATATGGCGCACCATTCTTTGATGTCGCATACGCGGTTCAACAGACAAGCGACGGAGGATGCATAGTTGCCGGAAGCACAAATTCTTTAGGCTCCGGCTCTGAAGATTTTTGGGTTATTAAAACGGATCCAGATGGTGGAATGCAATGGAACAAAACATACGGAGGACTGTACGACGAAGTCGCGTATTCAGTTCAACAAACAAGTGACGAAGGATACATAATCGCGGGAACAACATACTCTTTCGGCACCAGTTGGGATCCGGATTTCTGGCTGATAAGACTCGGCGAGCGCCGATTGGTCACCGATATCGACGGAGACGGAACAGTAAACATCAAGGACCTATTTATGGTCTCTAAAGCCTTCGGCTCAAAACTAGGAGAGCCAAGGTGGAATCCAGACGCTGACACAGACGGCAACAAAATCATAAACATAATCGATATGTACCAAGTCGCAAGAGACTTCGGAAAGACTGCTTAAAAAACGAGTCAACCAAAAGATGCGCGCGCGAAAAGAATTTAAACTGTTGTTTGCGAGGGTTCTGTCGAAGACAACAAAATTGTCAAAAGTGAACAAGATGTTTGAACGTGCAGAAACGACCTTATGTTTAGTCATTTCTCTGGATGGGAAGATAACTACTGGATCAACTGATAGTCTGGATTCTGATTCGGATTGGAAGCGAATTGTGGGTGTTAAAGAAGGGTTTGCGCAGTATTACAAAATGGAGCAATCGTTGGGGCCGAATTAGCAGATAACTGATAGAGGAAAGAGAAGGCTCGGTAGAGTGATAGCTAGAATAATCAAGGAGTTTGAAGAGGTGCCTGAAGAGCCAAAAGTTCCGGACGCACGCAGAAAGGAAAAACTCAAGGAGAAGTTGATGCTAAGAAGGACGTTTGAGGTTGTATCTTCTTTGAGGCTTTGCGATGCCTTGCTAGGTTGTGCGGTAGATACGAAGACTTCAAGCTTTGCGACTGTCGCAAGGATGTATTGGCAGCTTAAATATGTCTAGTTAATTCCATACATAGCCGAACGATTTGGCAAAAAAGTAGAGCAGTTATTCAAGCATATTTCGTGCAACATGGAAAAACTGTTCCGGTGATGACGCGCCACATGAAATCTAATTTATTCTGCGTTGGAGGAGCATTGAAAATAATGCAGGAAGCGCGCGCGCGGGCGAATTAAATAATTAGTTAAGGTTTATTTGGAGAACCAATCTTCATCAAGATGGAACATGAAAGAGACTGGCTCTCCTAAATTGTTATTCGAGATGTTGGATTTAAGTCCTATCCG
>Ga0209979_1000459_pt1 | contig 55738 bp, 55 predicted proteins | sample AnhtaG_FD_183114 | JGI IMG/M metagenome (GOLD analysis project Ga0209979, IMG submission 183114) | Deep subsurface microbial communities from Anholt, Denmark to uncover new lineages of life (NeLLi) - Anholt_01485 metaG (SPAdes) (version 2) | ecosystem: Environmental > Aquatic > Marine > Oceanic... | reverse complement strand
AATCTATACTAAGAAAGAAGTATGATTCACTTTATACCGCTGGTTTCTGCCATAGTAAGTTTCATTTTTGCCCTGGTAGTTCTTGACCAATTCTTTGCCAGACGAAAGCCTTATCAACTTATCTGGACAATAGGCTTGTTCATGTACGCCATCAGCACTGCAACTGAGTTCTGTGTTGGGGCATGGGGTTTAAATGTCACAGTATATCGACTTTGGTACCTATTTGGCGCCATATTCGTGGCTGCCTACCTCGGGATGGGCACTCTCTACTTGCTTACTCGGCGACATGTGGCTCACATTATCATGGCGATTTTATTAGCAGCATCATTCTATGCCGCCTTTCGAGTCTCTACAGCCAGCATCGACTTAAGCGATCTTCAAGTTCTTTCAGGCATTGCCATGCCTCAAGGTGTGAGGTTTATGACTCCCCTTTTCAACACTTTCGGAACGGTTTCCCTAGTAGGAGGTGCAATTTATAGTGCCTGGGTTTTCTGGCGACGCAAGATAATGCCACACCGGGTGGTTTCTAATATACTTATTGCCGTTGGAGCCATCTTACCAGCCGTGGGTGGAACTCACATGAGGTTAGTAGGCGGGCTTCCCCTTTTCTACATCTTCGAGTTATTAGGAGTCATAATTATCTTTGTTGGTTTCTTACGAAGCCGAGAGATATTCGGCTTATATCGTTTCCCTCTCATTCACGGCTTCCGCAAGGTATCAGCTGATTAAATGCATAAAAGTACAAAGGCTACCTGATATTTACCTAAAAGGGACTGGATAGTAACTCCGAGTGGATGTCCAGCCCCTTTTTTGTATCTAATCACACATTTTAAGCAATTGTTGCCTTCACACTGAGCTTAGGTATGACGATTGAGCTATTGACACTATGGAGTGAATGCTTTACGCTTCAAACAAAAACGGGAGGTTGAGCTAATGCAAGCATACTGTGTGAAGTGCAGAACCAAAAGAGAAATGAAGGATGCTAAGAGCATAACCATGAAAAACGGAAGACCGGCGACTCAGGGCACATGCCCCACATGTGGCACTAAGATGTTCAGAATCGGAAAGAGTTGAATCTACAGCTCCGCAACTCATAGCTGGAAGGCTGGATATCCATAGCGAGTGGAAAATCCAGCCTTTCTTTTACTTTAGAGCTAACTTCTCAAACTGATTTGCTATGTGAGACAGAATTGCATTCTGTCTCACATTCAAGCGCCGTGGGGAAATACTATGCGCTTAACTTACATTATACGCTATACGCTAAACAAAATAAAGCTTGATTTTCATAAAATTGTTTATTCACCCCAACCACACACCCATCACCGCTTCCGCAATCGATTACACTACAAATTAATAAGGGAAGCTATTCAGCTTCCCTTATCTTATTATCTCACTAACCCGCCTTATATCAAGAGTAGAGGCTTCGCCCGACTTTCAGTCGTTCTTGACTGCTATTTTTTATTTTGCATTTTGACTTGATATATTAATGTTCAAACAACCACGACGGAAAATTCCTTTTGCTTATTAAGATTTTTTGTGCTTCTTTATCATCAATATATTTATTTTTAACAAGCCAATCTATCAGCACCCTCTGTTTATCTATAAGATTAGCTAATTCTTCTTTAGTTATTTTGCCACCCAATACATCATAAGTTCTGCTCAGGTCATCAAAGAATTCATTAAAAAATCCGTACTCTTTACCCCGGTAAATTACATCTCCTGCATTTAATATCTCTTGTATGAATGGATGCTTTGTATTGAGTATTAATTTAAGATGTACCGCAGCTAGTAATAGCTCTTCTTTATTCGCAAAACCTCCGAGTTTCTGATTGTAACCCATAAACTTAGGTCTTGGGTAACTTTTTCCCCTCTCAATCCTACTATATTCATAATAGTTTTCTTTATTACTCTCACATACAACTACTCTACGATCATAAAATGTATCAAAAAAACCTTTTAAGAAGTCAAATCCCTCGCCTACCCACGAATAGTCTCCAAGAATGTATATTGATTTCTGATACTCTTTATCAATATTCTCAATGCATTGTTTTATTTCTATTTCTTCAGTATCTATGTTTCGCCTTAACAATATCCAACTATCACCTGCTTGCAGCAACTCTTTGACATTTAAAAATTCCTTCTTTCCTTCAGCAAAACATACAAAAATGAAGCATTCTTCTATTGTTTCTACTAAATCCGAATTAATACCAATTACCTCTTCTCCAATATCTGTTTCTCTCCAATTTATGTATGAAATAATTAAATCATTCGTAATTACCGCCAATTTCTCTCTATCTAAATCTTTATAATCTTTTTCAAACAGCTCCCTAATTATTCTGCTGAATTCCTTTTGAAGCATATTATACAATATGGATTGCTCTCCCGAACGGGAAAAACTATTCCTTGATAGATTCAAGTTCAGAGAGCTTGATTTTTCTATATCTATATCCCCTACGCAACCTGTAATTGCTAATGGAAGTCCATATCCTACCTCTTTCACGTAAAACCCCTTACTTGAAATCTCCACACCGAAAGGCTGAAGCCCATCTATGAAATCTTTATAGAATCTTTTTATCAGCTTTGAATATCCTTCTTCATCTCTTTCTAGCGCTATTCCGATTTTCCCTCGCATTACTAATGATTCAGTAGATTCTACATTCATTTCCTTAATTTCATATGGGTGTACACTCACCGCAACAGATGGTTTCAAATAACTCACAATCTTCAAATCGAACCCTTCATCATTTATGTTTATCTCATTCTCATTCTGTTTTACTACTGTTATTGGGAACTCAATATGTCTAGCATAATACCTAACCTTTTCTTCTAGTAAATCGTCATCTAACTCTTCACGAATCTTCTGATTCAAATATAATTCGACAGTTGTCCCTTCACTATCTCTACTGCCCTTTCTAAACACAAAATCTTCTGGTAAGCTATCAACTTCCAATCTAATTGGCTTATTGCCATTCATAAGAGTTTCAACCACTATGCAGTCTGCTATCATGAAGCAAGACAGAAACCCAATTCCGAACTCGCTAATTGGATTCATCCCTAAATTGCCATATTTAACCTTATATTCATAGGAATCGTAAAATGTTTTACCTATCCTCATAAGAAAATTTTCAATTATGAATTCGTCCATTCCCATCCCATTATCTTCAACCCATAGCTTGCTTTTATCATCTGATAAACCTATTCTAACTTGTGGCTTCCAATCGGCTTTTATCTTATACTTTAATCTGCAAGTATCAACTGAATTCTCCAATAACTCTCTCACGCAATCATATTTCGAAGGATATAACCGATCCCCCATGAACATTTTCTGCATGGTATTAGCATCTACTTCAAATTTAAATTCTCGATAAATATAACCAATTTCCTTTATTCGTGGTTCTGCTACATTATCAAGTGCTATTTTATATTTTTCATGCAAATCTTTCGGTAGACTTCTCAAAACCCTATGAATCAGATCAACAACACTTTGTATCTTTTGGGCAGAATTTATTATTGCTTTGTGAATTTTTGGGTTTTCACACACCGCCTGAATTTTAATCGAACTGCCATCGGGACCTACGGTAAGCGTTTTCCTATGTTTTTCCCATTCTTCTATACTTATAGGATTCTCAGGTTCTATTAATTTGAATAATAATTCTGGTGTCCTCTCTCTTGTTATATCCAATTCGTCAGCAAGCCTAAGACAACAAGCAAGGAATGTTAAGCAGACCGGATCTCTACCGGTTACAACGTAATACTTCGGATCGAAAACATTAAAATCCAAAAGGTCTTCCTCTCTATGACCTTTTGCTACAATAGCAACCGCTCTGGCTACACTAAGGTCATTAATACTCAGCCCCTTTTCTCCATCATAATTCTCAAGAATATATTTTTCGCTTCTGATGTGATGTATTTCCCTAATATAGTCTTTTAGAATTTCCTCTTCTTTTTTTTCAGGATTCTCAATTTTTTGGCTTCTCTTGTATATTTGAAACTCAGTTGAACTCCTTATTATTACTGTCTCTTCCCTACCGACAGCCATTCCTAAATCGTGTACGTAACATGACATTATCATTACATACAATTCATAGTTATTCATTTTTTCAATTACATTACTTGGAATTATCCAATCCAAATTTTCTAGCACTTGGTCAGAGTGAGAAGCATCGTGTCTTGTGTAATCTGAAAAGAAGATGCTTATTCGCTCAAGAATTGGCGAAGCTTTTAACTTTATACGTTCAAGATTGTTAAGGAGACTTGCTCCGCCTTCTCTTCGCCTTAGTTCCTTTACTAATAATGATTCTGGTATCCTGTTTACGCTCATCATATTTTAACCATCTTGAGTATATCCTATATGTTAATTATACTTCCATCCCATTTGGTTTGTCACAATGATCTAAAGAGTCCATAGATCTTATCAATGACTCGTTGTTGCTGAACAACCTTGAGGTCATACAACTTGAACAGAACTTCAGCGTATAATCCATGTTATACGCATGCGACAAAACAAGCTATTGTTATTTAGGCTGCACAATTTGGGCTTTTGTTATGTGAAAGAAAGCTTCCCAGATATGCTCAGGTTCAGGGACGGCTTCAATCCCCCGACAAATTGGGATTGCGCCCCTTGGCATAGGCACCCATGGTCTCCAGTCGAGCATACGCGGGGCATCATCATGTAGCTCCTTCAGGTCATTTTTAAGTTTGCTTGTCATACCTGACCCTTGGTAGTCAGATGGTTAAGTGGTTAGCCAACCACCATCAATCACTATAGCTGCGCCACTTATATAGTCGGAATCGTCGGATGCCAGAAAGACAACCAGGTTGGCAATGTCTTCTGGCTGACCCAGTCTGCCCTTGGGAATTCTGAGAAGGACCTGCTCTACCTGCCCGCTCTCCTTAACTCCTTTAGTCATATCGGTGTCTATTGCCCCGGGGCAAACAGCATTGACATTTATCCCCTTTGGCGTGAGTTCCAACGCCAGTGCCTCAGTTAGAGCCATAACGCCGCCCTTTGATGCGGTGTAGTGAGCTATCAAAGGAAAGGCAATGCCACTCCCTCCCGAGGAGATCGAGGCAATGTTGATAATGCGGCCCCATTTATTCTTGACCATCTCTTTGGCTACGGCCTGGGCACAGAGAAACTGACCCTTAAGATTCACGTTCAGGGTGCTATCCCAATCCTCCTCTGTCAGCTCAAGAAAAGGCTTAAAGGTTATGACCCCTGCATTGTTTACTAGTATGTCTATCCTGCCAAATTCTCCCATTGTTCTTCCCATCATGTCTTCTACTTCGACCCTAGAAGATACATCACATTTTAATGCCAGACCTCTTCTACCGAGACATTCAATTTCAGTAACTACTTTCTGGCAATCCTCTTGACTGATGTCGCTTACTATGACATTAGCCCCCTCTCTCGCCAGAGCTAAGGCTGAGGCACGACCTATACCTCTTCTAGCTCCGGTCACAATAGCTGTTTTATTGTCTAACTTCATTTTACATTGCCTCCCTTCATATTCTCTTCCTTTAGCACCTCTGTGAATAATATACCTCATATAGTCAGGGTTCGCCTAATTTGCCTTAGTTTGTCAATTTTTAGCATCTATTATGGGGCTACAACCCTCCATAGCATGCCTGTCAGCCGTGAAATTATGAACCAGCAAAACATTAGCCCACTTTTGGGAAACAATTCGCCCTATTGTTCAGCAGGACGAACCCAGGCAGTGTGATGGGTTATACCCGTGCACCTGATACAAGAGTCTCTGGGTTGTTTATTCGTCACCGTTCCTTGACGAAGTAATGGCACACTGTATAGTATGGAGTAAATGAATTGAAAAGAAGCGTTCCTTATGCAGCAATGGGGCTATATAGAGGAAATTCCGCATAATCACTAGTTAGGTCGCAACAAACCCAAAAGGATACCGTGTGAATGGCAAGAATCGAGAGCTTTGACCCGCCAACTCTACAGGCAATTTGTGACGTCCTAGGCGATACTCACGAAGGACTCACAGGTACTGAAATAGGAAACCTATTGGCCGAGTGCAATATCGGAGACCCCCTGCCGGGTCACACGAAGCGGTATAGGCTGTATGAGGCCTTCCGGCAAAGACAAGCCAATGATGGATGTGCAAACAGTGTTCTGCATTTTATTCAAACCGCAATGAACCCAGTGCGCTTCGTTGGGAGTCTTCATTACTATGAGTCACAGCGAGGCAAACTAAACGCAGTATTGGCATTCGTCGGGCTCTCCCTAGGAGAAGACGGAAAACTGCGACGCATTGAAGCTGCCAAGACTCTCAGTGAGGCGGAAGAAAGGGCCGGACGACTTCGCAAACAACTAATAGACCGCAAGGTTCACGAAGACGTGTTGCGCTTTTGCCGTGCAGAGCTTCTTCAAGACAACTACTTTCATGCTGTGTTCGAAGCTACCAAGAGTGTGGCCGACAAGATCAGAACAAAGACTGGATTGCAGTCTGATGGGTCGACATTGGTTGACGAGGCTTTTGGCTTGGGACAGGCTGGATACCCACGACTAGCGTTCAATAGCCTCCAAACTGATACGGAGCGTAGCGAGCACAGGGGCTTAATGAATCTTATCAAAGGTTTATTCGGTACATTCCGGAACACAACTGCTCATGCACCGAAAATCAAATGGCCAATAGGTGAGCAGGACGCAATGGATATATTAACACTGGCTTCCTTGATTCACAGAAGACTTGACTCGGCAGTTCGTACTCACGTTCCATAATCTACTTGCATAGATGCAATATACGAGAAAGACGGTTGACCCAAAAACTCACTGCCCCTGACCGCTATGGGCAGTTGAGTTCGGTCGCTAGGCTTACACAAATGAATAGTAGACAACTGGCACAGAGTTGGCCGTATCCACGACACAAAGTTTTTGTAAGGGCTTTGCGTTCATCGGCCTCAGCGTGGTTTAAGAGGAAGGGTTACGCGACGCATCCAAGGATGCCATATTGTTTAGACAAGTGGGATAACTGGCAGAGAAACATTATCTTACCTGAGGTCGCGGATTATATTTCACAGGTCAAATCCGAGTGCGAGAGACTAGCGCGTCCATTTCCTCTCCATAAGTATATCCATCACGGATTAAGCAGCCAAGCCATGATATTTAACCTCATCGGGCCGTTGGTTGTCCGGAATGACTTGGATCCATTGCAACTAGCAGTTTCAAAAAAGGAGCTTTAGCCTTGCGCCGGGCCGGCAAGAGCCAAGAAGAGGCAGCGACAGCAGTGGGAGTAGCCCCACAAACTATTGATGAGTGGGAATCGAGTGTAAGTATTGTGAAAATTCACAATACTTACACCCCGCCCGACCTCAGGATATCCGTGCCAAAGTCAGACCTTGATAGGTATGTAGAAGGGAACGCTATTGTTTACTTCCAATTCTGAACATCTTAGTACCGCATGTTGGGCACACACCCTGGGTTGCTGGCCTCCCGTTCTTCATAGTTATGGATTTGGCATCCCTCATTTCCTTTTTAGCGCGGCATTTCATACAGTATGCTTGCATTTGTTTAAACCTCCCTTTTTGGATGAAGAATAGACCATTCCCGGCTCGAATGTCAATACTCTCATTGGAATTGTACCTGATGGCTGATTGTTGGACCCTGTAATCAAGTAGATGAGCAATCGTACACCTACCCCGAACCAAGATTCATGTGGACAGTAAGACGTCGTCGAAGTCTGGATGGGGTCATAGCTGTTCTGCCTTAACATAGATTGTCTCTGGCGCAGTTTCAAAGTACTTAAATAAGGCAGGACACAACCAGCCTTCTGCCGATCGGTCCTTTACTCTATACCAATACCCACCATATTCTTCTTTTGCCCGTGTAAGCTCTATTTGATAACCGGGAAAGGGCGCCGAGGAGAAAAGTAGTCTGAATCCACTGCGAGCGTTAGGTATGTCTTTGACAAGATCGTCGATCATCTCCGGAACACCTGCCACGAAAGGTTCCCTATTCAATCCGACAGATTCATCATCAAATACCCAGGTGCCTTGATACCAATATGGTGTAATCACTATAGGAATGTTGCCCATTTTCAAATCTATGGTGAGTTGCCTCCTTATGAATTCGTCGATAACAACAGCCAGCTCCTCTGTCGCCCTGATTTGGGGAGAACGATCCCAGTTGTACTGTTTTGTTTCACAATGGATTTTTCGCCATCCAGTAAAGAGATATTTTACCAGGTCTCTCTTCCCCCAAAGAATTAAACAGGGCACTCTTGGTTGCTCCTTAGCAACCGAAATAAGATCTAGGGCTGTTGCCCAAGCTTTCTCATCTTTGACCCACTTCATATCTCGGTAAACAATGGGACAGAAAAAACGGATAATTTTTGCAGCAAACCGCCAAAAAATTTCTTCATAAGAAGAAGAAACAAGCCAGTGACTCTCTACCTGAGTTTAAGCAGCTTCTGCATACACTCGACAACTGGAAAGACGAGATATTAAACTACTTTGACTATCGGATAACCAATGGCTTTGTTGAGGAAAAGAACAACCGCATTAAGACTATAAAGAGGATGGCTTATGGCTACCGTAACCTGGATAACTTTCGGCTAAGGATGTTGGCGGCTAACCCAGGCTGTGAGGCCAGAGTTTCACACTTATTGACGTAGAACCAACGAGTACAGGGTCTTGACAACACGACAATTTTGTGTATAATAAAATTTATGGCAGAGAAAATAGAAAAACCGAAATGTCCTAAGTGTGGCTCAGGGGAGGTATATTATCGCAGAATCCTAAAGGAGTTTGTCTGCCGAAGGTGTGGGCATAGTTGGAAGGACGAACACGGGTACCAAAGAAGCCAGCAAGGGAGGAAAGAGGGGAAAAATAGAAAAGACCTGGGCCAACAGGTCTTTCTGGGGTATGAAAACAGATAGTGATATATAGCTATTCTTATTCTAGAGCAAACTTGAAGATAAGTCAAGAAGGGCTCAGAGACCCCAAGGGGGGTGTAGCTTTGAGCCTTCGGCTTTATTAAGAGGGTAAGATGAGGACATTAGTATGAGATTTCACAGAATGATAACGACAGTTGATTACCACACAGCAGGAGAGCCTGTCAGGGTAGTGACGGGGGGGATTCCCAATATCCCAGGAAAGACAATGCCAGAAAAAAGAGATTTTGCTCGGCGGAATCTTGACCATTTGAGAACAGCGTTACTTAATGAGCCCCGAGGTCATAATGATATGTGGGCTTGTATAATGACACCTCCAGTTACAGATGGAGCCGCTTTTGGTCTTATCTTTATGTCTGCCGGAGGATTCCGTGACATGTGTGGGCATGGGTCGATAGGAGCCGCAACTCTCGCAGTTGAGATGGGAATCATAGAGGCAAGAGAGCCTGAGACTGAGGTTGTAATAGATGTGCCAGCTGGGCTAGTTCGGGTCAGGGTAAATGTTAAAAACGGTAAGACTAGAGGCGCTACATTGCAAAATGTGCCTTCATTTTTATATAAGTCAGCGATGATCAAGGTTCCTCGCCTGGGTGAATTACCAGTTGACATCGCATTTGGGGGGAATTTTTTTGCTATCATAGAAGCGGAAGACTTGGGGATTACAACTGATGTGGCTGGCATCAAAGAGGTCTATACCTCAGGGCTTTTTGGAGAAGTCGTCGAATCTATCAATAAACAGGTGCAGATCCAGCATCCTGAGAAGGATTATATTAAGGGGCTTGAGACGATTTTAGTAAGTGATAAACCTATTAATCCGGAGGCAAACGTAAGAGATACTGTCAGAAACATATTGATGCTAGGTAATAACTGTATAGATAGGTCACCATGCGGATCGGGGACGAGTGCGAGGGTAGCCACCCATTACGCTAAAGGGAAGTTGCGCCTAGGAGAGACTCTCGTCACCGAAAGCATTATTGGTTCGCACTTTCACGCAAAAGCTATTACAGAAGTTAGCGTTAGCGGTATTAAGGCTATTATTCCCGAGGTAACCGGCCGTGCTTTTGTTACTGGAATGCATACTTTTGTGATAGACGAAAATGATCCTCTAAAATATGGTTTTAGGCTATAGTAGGAGAACAAATGATTAAGCAGGTTCTTCATGGTTACAATGGGAAAATCCTTCGGGTAAACCTCTCCAACGCAACAGTAGCTACCGAAGCAATTGATGAGTAACTTTGAGGCTGGTGAGTTCTGGTTTACTAAGGGTAATACCCTGGAATAAAAGGCTGCCAATAATTTAGGAGGTAAAATAAAGATGGTTTCTGTGTTGGAAGAGATTTCGGAAGCTGTGGTTAACGCTGAGCCCGAAGCAAAGGTAAAAGAGCTCACTCAAAGGGCAGTTGACGAGGGGTATCCAGTAAAAGAGATACTGGATAACGGCTTGGTAAAGGGAATTAATATTATTGGGCAGATGTGGAAAGATGGTGAAGCTTTCATTCCCGAGGTTTTGGTTTCGGCAAAGGTGATGCGTGCTGGTATGGAGGTAGTCAAGGAGTTGATGGCCAAAAGTGGCATCAAGCCGATTGGTAAAGTCATTATTGGTACAGTGAAAGGTGATGTGCACAGTATTGGGAAATCCTTGGTAGCCATGATGATGGAAAATGTTGGGTTTGAGGTACATGACCTAGGGGTTGATATTGCTCCAGAGAAATTCGTTGAGGCTGTTAAAGCTCAGGAAGCTGACTTACTGGCTATGTCAGCCTTGCTTACCACCACGATGCCGGCAATGGCAGATACAATACAGGCTATCAACGCAGAAGGATTAAAGGTCACCACGATGATAGGGGGTGCTCCAACGACCCAGGAGTATGCAGATAGTATAGGGGCTAGTGGTTATGCAGTCGATGCACAGTCAGCAGTGGATAAAGCTAAAGCACTGCTGGGGGTGTAGAAAAGGAGAATATGGAGAAGGAAGGGACGATGCCAGATGTTTTCAGCGTGGCTACAGGGGGCAGCAGCTCTTAGAGGGCAATCACAAGTTCGTAAGGAGGTGTTTATGCGTAGTAATTATATTCATTTTAGCACTCCACAATTTCGCCTTTTATCAGATAAACAAATAGAGGACCTGCACTTGGCAACTCTTCAAATTCTGGAAAGGACAGGTGTTACTTTCGATTGTCAGGAAGCAATCGATATACTAGGCGAAGCTGGCGCTGACGTATCTAACCCCAAGAGGGTAAAAATCCCTTCTTATCTGGTCGAACAGGCCCTGAGGACTGCTCCCAAGACTATTACCCTATACACTCGGGAGGGTGAGCCAGCAATAGTTCTAAATGGAATGACGGGGTCGCATTTTGGAGGATTTCCCGATTGTCCGGATTTCTTGGATCCTTATACACGAGAGCGAAGACCGTGTTATGTTAAAGATATTGCAGATACAGCACGAGTAGTTGATGCACTCCCGAACATCGAGTGGTTATATACTAGTGGGGCTCACTCAACCATACCTGGAGCTATTGCTGATAAGGTGTCTCTGCTCCAGGTAGTACTTAATTGTTCAAAACCAGTAGCTTGCTGCATCTCTGATGTCTCAAGTCTTAGGGAAATGTTAAAGGTGTGCTCTATGGTTGCTGGTGGAGAGAAAGAGTTACAGGCCAAGCCATTCTTTATTGGGTCATCTGAACCAGTTACTCCGCTGGTGCAGGGGAAGGATGCTATGGAGAAAAGCCTTTTATGTGCCGAGAAAGGAATCCCGAATTTTGTATATAGTATGCCGATGGCCGGTGCCACCGCTCCAGCTACTCTTCCAGGTATGTTGGCTATCGCCAGTGCTGAATGCCTAAGTCAACTAGTTGTTCTGCAGCTTAAAAAGCCTGGAGCACCGGTTATTTTTGGCTCTATGCCCAATATTATGGACATGAAAACTACAATCTATCCCTACGGTGCACCCGAATTGAGTTTTCTTATTGCGGCATTAACAGAGGTGAGTCATTACTATAAGCTTCCCATGTTTGGCACAGCCGGGTGCATAGATGCCGATGTAATCGGCGCTCAGGCAGGAGTAGAAATCACCTATCAAATTCTAATGTCGGTATTATCAGGGGCTGATTTTGTCCATGATGTAGGTCTGGCGTATCATGCGAAGATGGTATCCCCGGAGCTCATAGTTTTTGCCGATGAAATTATCGACATGGTCAAGGTTCCAATGGGTGGTTTGGAAATCAATGATGAAACCCTCTCCCTTGATCTTATCGAACGTGTGGGACCGGGAGGAGACTATCTTTCCGAAAGTCATACATTGAAGCATTTTCGTAAATTCTGGGTGCCAACAATATTCGACCGGAGCTTGGTAAAAGGCGAAGGTGTAAAGAATTGTGAGGAACTGTTAAATGAAAAAACCCTCAAAATATTAAAAACTTATAAACCAAAGCCGCTGCCCGAAGATTTGGTCAAGGAACTTAAGAAAGTAGAAGGGACTTGGTTTGACCAGGTAGGCATTGAGCATGTATATCCGACGAGGGAATAAAGATATATAAGGCAATAAGATGGTTTCCACATATAGTAGCTACACAGAGAAGTGGCAGGAGGTTTAAACTAGGTATTGACGAAGCTATAGAAAGTGTTATATCATTGCTAAATTACCCTAGCATCCTACGGAAAGAGGGTGACCAATTGATAAGCGTGTTGCGTTACCAAGCTTTATTGCTAACAATAGCGTTAGATATGTGGAAAATTAGGTGGGGAGACCCGGAGGGGGGTAAGAAATGAGGTAGTAGGATTGAATCTTTAGCAGACCAAAATCTAAGTAAAGGAGTTTTTATTCATGAAAAAGAAGATTTTATTGGGTGGGCTGGTGTTGTTGTTAGCCATCAGCTTGGTTGCTATCGGCTGTCCTGCACCCACTCCTACCCCAACCCCAACCCCGACACCAACCCCGACTCCAACCCCAACCCCGACGCCTGAGAAACCTACCTATCATTGGAAGTTTGCAACTGACATGCCAGCACCTGCCCCTGCCACGGTTGCGTCTATAAGTTTCGCCAAAAGTGTTCTGGAGGCTAGTGATGGTCGCATAGTTATTGATATTCACCATTCGTCTATACTAGGCGACTGGATCCCGGTCACCGGGGAAGTAATGAAAGGGACAATTGAGATGGGGACTACTTACGTAGCATCAGTTTACGACCCACGAATGGAGTTTATGTATTTGCCATTTCTGGTTACCTCATGGGAGGAGGTAAGTGAGCTGCTATCCACGGGTGGCGCGCTACATGAGATGTTCGTCGAGATGGGGAGAGATTTAGGGTATGAGACCTTATGTTCGTTCCCCAGCGGATTTAGTGGCGTAGGCACCACCAAGGCTATTCCCAGCCCTGCCGACCCCGATGTAGCCAAGGGACTGAAGATAAGGCACTGGGCTGCCAAATCTCCGGAGCTTACCCTGGCACGCCTTGGCTTTACTACCACCGTCGTACCATGGGCAGACGTCTATACTGCCCTGCAGGTGGGAGTGGCTGATGGGGTCTACGGCGGTGATATTCTCGCCGCTTATGACTCATTTCGGGATGTCTTAAAGTATTGGTATGACTATCGCGGCTTCTACTACTCTTTTTACTTCATAATAAATCTGGACCTGTGGAACAGCCTCTCTCCTGAAGACCAGAAAATTATCAGCGATGCTGCTCTTTATGAGGAACGCACTCAAATTTTGAAAGCTGAAGAGGTGGAGAAGGCTTATGCGCAGAAGCTGACAGACTACGGCATTGAGGTAATAGTTTTCACTGATGAGGAGTATGCTAAACTGGCGGCGGTAATGATAAAGGACGTTTGGCCTGGGTTAGAGCCCATGATTGGTAAGAAATTGATTGATGATGCAGTCGCCATTCTGGGGCGATAAGGTAATCACCCTGGTGGATGCCGTTGAATAGCTCATGACAGAGGATGCACGGGATATTCAGTTATTGAATATCCCGTGCATCGGCTAAAGCTAAAGTTTTTTCTATGAGGAAAAGGCGGTGTTTCGACTAAAAAGAACCGGAAGGGTAATATGGGAGGCGCTACTCGGCTTACAGCGAGTTGCTCTGGTAGCGCTAAGTATCTATTTAACCTTACTTGTAGTATTTCAGGTGGTCAACCGCTATTTTCTGAAAATACTGTTCGTGGGTGGGTATGCGGAGGAGCTGTGTTTATACTTTATCTTCTGGTTTTACTTTTTGGGAGCGGTCTATTCTACATATAATCGTAGTTATATCAAAGGCGGGATGGTAGAGGTGCTTTTTAAAAAGCCTATGATTCAGGGCTACTTCCAGGTTGGGGCTGCCGCCATTCCTCTGGCGATAAGCGGTCTGTTTGCCGTCTGGGGTTACGAGGAATTCCTGTGGAACCTTGGAGTGAACAAGATAACCATGATGCTATTTCTCCCTGAGGCATTTTCTTACCTGAGTATCTTTGTTGGCTTTGCCTTGATGAGTCTCTACTTTCTTAGCGAATTAATTGAATCAGTTCGTGGCATACTACGAATTCGGTAGGGGATAATAAATGTTAGAAGCTGGTATTGGCTTACTGATTTTAATTGGTCTGCTACTGGCAGGGATTCCAGTGGCATTTGCTTTTGCTGCCGGTGCGCTGTTTATGATTTTTGCCCTTGGCTATGACCCTCGCTTCTTATTAGCATTCAGTTTTGATGAGCTGCGCTCACTGGTGTTAGCCGCTCTGATATTCTTTATCCTGATTGGTGGCATAATGGAAAAGGGAGGGATGAGTAAATATTTAATCGACTTTGTCGATTCTGTAGTATCCAGGGTGAGAGGGGGCTTGGGGGCGGTTGGTAGTATTACCTGTGGGATATTTGGCGCTATCTCTGGAACTGCCTCCGGAGCAATAGCCTGTATCGTTCCCATCATGGTACCTCGCATGGTAGAGCAAGGCTATCCTCGTAATTATGCCGTTGCTTTTATAACCGGCGCCGCGGGAGAAGCACTTATTATCCCCCCCAGTATCTTCATGATAATGTATGGCTGGATGACTTTTACGTCGATAACTGCTTGCTTCCTGGCCGGCATGCTTCCGGGCATTCTTCTCATGTTGTTGTTCATTCTTTTTAACTGGATTATGGTTGGTAGGCTGCCTACGGTGAGAAAACCCCGCCCTTGGGGCAGCCTTAAACAAGTAGGCAGGGAAGTAGTTGATACTGGTTGGCGTGCCCTTCCTGCGCTGGTGATGCCCATCCTTATATTAGGCAGCATCTTTGCTGGTCTCGTTACCCCAACCGAAGCGTCAGGGGGGGGTGTGTTTTATGCCATCTTAGTGGGCTTCCTTGTATACCGGGTGTTGACGCCAAGACTGCTGACCAAGACCTTGATTGCAAATAGTGCTCTTATTGGTTCAATTATACTGATGCTTTTCGGGGCGATGATGTTAGGTCGCATGTGGGTTATGGAGGGAATCCCAGCCCAGGTTAGTGCTTTCATGTTGGGCATCTCGGAGAACAAATATGTGATATTACTTATGGTCAATGGCGTTTTGATTTTTCTCGGGATGTTTATGGATGACCTTAGTGCTCTGGTTATAGGAACAACTCTACTGTTCCCGATAGTCAGGGCAATAGGCATTAGCCCGGTGCATTTTTCCGCTATTGTATGTACAAATATAACCATGGGGTGTTTCACCCCACCGATGGCACCGCTAATTTATATCGGGCAACGCGTCGGGGAAGTTACCTTCGCCGAGATGTTTAAGCCGTCAATGCTGATAGTAGTCTTCGTACTCCTGCCGCTGGTTCTGATCACCACCTACTTCCCGTCACTGTCCCTGTGGCTACCTGAGCTGGTGCTAGGGCCAAAGGCTTTGATGCTGCCCTGAGGAATTAAACTAGAAAGGCACTTATAGAGTAACGATGCGTGACAAGTTTGGCGTTTGTCAGAGGGAGGGAAATAACGAGCAAACCTAATTTTTCTTTGGAAGGTAAAGTAGCTATTGTTACCGGGGCGAGGAGGGGGATGGGTAAAGAGATTGCCCTGACTTTTGCTGAGGCGGGCGCTAATGTCGCTATTTGTGATGTGGTGGTTGAGGGTGGTGAGCTGGAGGCTGTGGCTGAAGAAATCCAGGGATTTGGTCGGCGTTCCTTGGTTGCTCAGGTCGATATTAGTCGGAAGGCCGATGTTGATAATATGGTGCAGAGGGTGGTAGATGAATTCGGCAGCATTGATATTCTGGTAAATAACGCTGCTATAATTATCTTGGCATCATTGGTTGAGCATAGTGAGGATGATTGGGATAGGGTTATTGATACTAACCTCAAGGGCTACTACCTTTGCTCTCAGGCAGTGGGCAAGAGGATGGTTGCCCACAAAAAGGGTAATATAATCAATATGGCGGGAATAGCAGCCATAACGGCGGCTCCAGGGAGAGGTAGTTACTGTATTGCTAAGGCGGGCGTTACCATGCTTAGTAGGGTGCTAGCTTTAGAATTAGCCAGTTATGATATACGGGTTAATGCTATCGCTCCTGGTTGGGTCAAGACAAAATTCACCGAGCCGTGGAGTGACCCTAAGACCGTTAAGCAGATTGAGGCTGAGATACCGCTGGGGCGTTGGGCTATGCCAGATGAAATTGCCGGGGTTGCTTTATTTTTAGCCTCTGACGCTTCCAGCTATATTACAGGACATACTATTGTTGTGGATGGTGGCTTACTGGCTTAGCCCTTGAGAGGGCGTGGGTATATCAAACTGAATACAAAAAAAGGAGGAATACATGATGTATAGCTATTCGTCTGGTTATGGGCAAGAAGAGGTTTTTATACCGAAAGGACAAGTAATGGGAGGTGTTGCCATCGGGATTATCCTATTTGGTCAGGCCGGGTATCCTCTACTTCCAGGCAGCGTAGAAAATGCGACTACTTTTGATTTCCCGGTGCATTTTAAAACCATAGAGGCAGGCTCTGTAGAACGGGTAGTATCCCCTAAGCTTGATTCCCTCGTTTTAGAACAGCTCATCGAGGCAGGAAAGGAATTGGAGCAACAGGGTTGTCGAGCAATTATAGGTGCCTGCGGTTATTTCGCCAATTATTTGCCAGAGGTTACTGCGGCACTAAATGTTCCTTGTTTCTTCTCCAGTCTTATGCAGGTACCAATGATAAGCCGTGCGCTCAAGCCTCGTCAGAAGGTGGGTATTATCTGTGCTAACGGTCGTGTTTTATCATCTGCCCCTGCCCTTAAGAATTGCGGGGTTAATGACCTATCCACCGTTGTTATTGCTGGCGCCGAAGACTTGCCTGAGATGCAGAAGGTTCTCCAGGGCGCAGGGCATAACAACCCCACCAAGTTTGAGCAGGAACTGGTTGGACTTGTAAAGCAAATGGTCAGTGAGAACCCGGACATTGGTGCAATCCTGGCCGAGTGTACCCTCTTCCCAACTTATGCATGGGCTATTCAAGAAGCAGTTAGGCTGCCGGTCTTTGACTTTACTACCATGATAAATTGGGTTTACAACGCTGTAGTACGGCGCCCCTTTGCTGGTTTTATGTATTAAAGGATTCAAGCTTGATAAGAAAGAGTTTGAAAAAGCGAAAGATACCTATTATGGCATGATGGGTTGGGACGAACGAGGAAATCCTAGACGGGCAAAGCTGCAGGAAGTGGATATCGAGTGAGTAGCTGACAGCTTGTAGTTTCCGTCTTCCAACAAGCAAAAGAATCTGAGAGGAGTATTTAAAAATGACAGAATTTAGGTATCTATTTACCCCTATAGATGTTGGGCCAATGAGGCTACGAAACCGCATTGTGAGCCCGCCTCACACTGACTGCTTTGCCAAGGATAATATATATGACGAAAGGGAAATCTACTATCAGGTAGAGAAAGCCAAGGGTGGTGCCGCCATGTTGTGTAACGGAGTCCAGGTGGTTGACCCAAGACAAGCGGCTGTGATGCCCCCTACATATGTTCCCAATGTTGATGACAGAGTAATCCCATGGTACAAGAAGATTTCTGATGCCGTTCACGAGTATGGGGCCAAGTTCGTGGTAGAGCTTGGCCATGAGGGAGGTCTCTGGTCAACCCGACTTCATGAGGATGTCTTCCCTCCCTTAGCTGCTTCCCCGATTCCAAGCGATATTCACAAGGAAGTGCCAATAGAGGCAGACCGAGAGGAGATTGAAAAGATAGCCAAACTATTCGGTGAGGCAGCAGCGAGGGTTAAGACTGGAGGATGCGATGGTATTGTTATCCTTGCTGGTCACGGTGAGTTTCTGATGAGTTTCTATTCACCTCTGTTTAACACCCGCACTGATGAGTTCTCAGGGCCGATGGAAAACCGCCTATGCCCCCTGTTTATGGCAATTGATGAGATTCGTAAGAACGTTGGGCGGGACCTGGCACTGGGTATCCGGATAAGCGGAGATGAGCTTGTGGAAGGGGGTATAACCATTGATGATGCCAAGGAGATCGCCATCCTGCTGGATAAAAGCGGTCAAGTGGACTGGATAGATGTCTCCCATGGAAACAACGGTAACTATGTTGCTGAGGGTATGCACTCTGGTCCTATGTATGTACCACTTGGAGCCTTTGTGCCTCTGGCAGCAGCCATTAGGGAGGTGGTAAACATCCCGGTCATGGCTGGGGGTCGCATTAACGACCCTATCCAAGCAGAAAAAATCCTGGCTGATGGTCATGCCGACCTGATTGGTATGTGCCGGGCTCTCATTGCTGACCCTCACCTGCCAAATAAGGCTAAGGCGGGGCAGCTTGAGGACATTCGCCAGTGTGTGGGTGCCACTGAGGGGTGCATTTCAAGAGTCTTTCATGGCATCAGTATCACCTGCATACAGAACCCGGTGATAGGGCGGGAGAAGGAATGGGCAGAGCTGAAGCCAGCCTCAGTAAAGAAAAAGGTAATGGTTATTGGTGGTGGTCCAGCTGGGTTGGAGGCAGCTCGGGTAGCGACTCTTCGGGGTCACACGGTTACACTTTATGAGAAGACCGGTGAGCTTGGTGGGCAGGTTCTCATTGCTGCAAAAGTACCCACTCGTCAAGAGATAGGGAGCATTACCCGCTGGCTCACCCTTCAAGTCCAAAAACTTGGCGTTGATATACATCTTAATACTGAGGTTACACCCCAGATGGTGGAAAGGGAGAACCCTGATGCCGTTGTTGTAGCCACTGGCTCGGTACCATCTAGATTCTCTATCCCTGGCGCTACTGAGCAAAACTTAGTGGATGAGCGGAGTGTTTTGCTCGGCAAAGTAAGTGTAGGTCAAAAGGTTGTTGTCCTGGAAGCGACAGGGGATACAGTTGGCTGTAGCACTGCAGAATTTCTGGCAGGTCAAGGGAAACAGGTTTACATCCTGGCTAAGGGCTACCAGGTAGGAGAGGACATTGACAAAGAGACAAGACCCTTGGTATACCGTAGCCTGTTAGAGAAGGGGGTCAGCCTTGTTCCCTTTACCTGGATCAGGTCTATTTCAGATAAGACCATCATCACCTATAACACCTTTACCTTCCAAGAGGATAAAATCGAGGATATAGACACCGTGGTGTATGCCATAGGGGCTACGGCTGATAACCAGCTTTACAAGTCGCTTAAAGGCAAGGTTAAGGAGCTTCATGCTATAGGAGACTGCTTCGCACCTCGTAGGATACAAAATGCCATCTATGAGGGAGGCAAAGTAGGAAGGGAGCTTTAGGGCAGCAAAGTGCAGAGATGGGATGACTTCAGTAATATGCCAGGCAAAGCCTGAGACCTAACTTGCCGCAGTTCTTGAAACCCTGGGAGGAAGTGAAAAAGCTATTGAAACCTAAAATTAGGGATAAAGAGGAAATATGATTAGGCGTGAGGAGATGAAGTGTCTAATCGCTGTGAGCTTAGCTTTGGATTCATGTAGCTAGCTTCAAAATTTGAAGAGAGATCTAAAATGGTAACGGGGTTCAGGTATTTATTTACTCCTATAGATGTTGGTCCAATGAGGCTACGAAATCGTATTGTGAACTCACCTCACAATACCGGTTTTGCCAAGGATAACCAATATGACGAACGAGAAGTCTACTATCTAAAAGAAAGGGCTAAGGGTGGCGCTGCCATGTTGTGTACCGGCATCACAATGGTTGACCCTAGACTTGTTCCTATGCTGGCTTCTAACAGTCCCGCCGATATTGATGACAGCGTAATCCCGTGGTACCGGAAGATTTGTGATGCCGTCCATGAGCATGGGGCGAAGTTCGTGGTACAGCTTAGTGATGTGGGGGGTGTCTGCTCGACTCGGCTCCACCCTGATGCTTTTCCTCCCCTGGCTGCCTCACCGATTCCAAGTACCACATACAAGGAGGTACCAATAGAGATAGACCGAGAAGGGATGGAAAAGATAGCCAGGCTATTTGGCTCGGCGGCAGCAAGGGTCAAGGCTGGAGGGTGCGATGGCATTGCTGTCCACGCCGCTCACGGCTATCTTCTGAGTGGGTTCTATTCGCCCCTGTTTAGCACCCGCACTGACGAGTTCTCAGGACCGATGGAAAACCGTCTTCGCCCCCTATTCATGGTCATTGACGAGATTCGTAAGAATATAGGACGAGATATGGCACTGGGGGTTTGCATATGTGGGGATGAGTTTATGGAGGGTGGTGTAACCGTTGATGATGCCAAGGCTGTTGCCATCCTGCTAGATAAAAGTGGTCAAGTGGACTGGATTGATGTTACCTGCGCAAATGCTGGTGACCGGCTCTCAAGGGCTATGATATACGGCTCTGGGTATCTACCACCAGGAGCCATGGTGCCTCTGGCGGCAGCAATTAGGGAGGTGGTAAGCATCCCGGTCATGGCTAGAGGTCGTATCAATGACCCTGTCCAAGCAGAAAAAATCCTGGCAGGCGGACATGCTGACCTGATAGGCATGGCCAGGGCTCTTATTGCTGACCCCCACCTGCCGAACAAGGCTAAGGCGGGGCAACTTGAGGATATTCGCCAGTGTGTGCACGCTGGCGAGGCTTGCATTGCAAGAGAGGCAGAAGGAGAGCCTATGAGCTGCGTGCAGAATCCGGTGGTGGGGCGGGAGAAGGAATGGGCAGAGCTGAAACCAGCCTCGGTAAAGAAGAAGGTTATGGTTGTCGGTGGAGGTCCCGCTGGGTTGGAGGCGGCTCGGGTGGCTACTCTTCGAGGGCATACGATTACACTCTATGAGAAGACCGGTGAGCTTGGGGGGGCAGGTTCTCATTGCCTCAAAGGTGTCCAGTCGCCAGGAGTTAGCCAGCATCACCCGCTGGCTCACCCTTCAGGTTCAAAAGCTTGGTGTTGATATACACCTTAATACTGAGGTTACGCCGGAATTGGTGGTCAAGGAAAACCCGGATGCGGTTGTTGTCGCCACTGGCTCCATCCCGCGTCACCTATCCATACCCGGTGCTACAGACCAGAATCTAGTGGACGAGCGAAGTGTCTTGCTAGGTAAGGTCAGTGTAGGTCAAAGGGTTGTTGTCTTGGATGGGACAGGGGATATAGTTGGCACTAGCACTGCGGAATTCCTGGCAGAGCAGGGGAAACAGGTTTACATCCTGGCTAAGGGGTACCAGGTAGGAGAAGAAATCGACCTAACCACAAGACCCTTGGTATACCGCAGTCTGTTAGACAAAGGAGTTATCCTAATGCCCTTCACCTGGATTAGGTCGATTTCAGATAGGGAAGTCATTACCTACAATACGTTCACCTTTAAGGAGGGTAAAATCGGGGATATAGACACGGTGGTGCATGCTATTTCAGCCGTTGCTGATAACCAGATTTATAAATCGCTTAAAGGTAAGGTTAAGGAGCTTCACGCCATAGGAGACTGTGTAGCCCCTCGCCGGATAGAAGCCGCCATATATGAAGGAGGCAAAGTAGGGAGAGAACTTTAGGCTAGGATGTGTGAAAAAGATGACGAATGAAGAACGCATACAGCGGGTCAGGGAACAGGCAATCAACCGTCTTGTCGATTATTCTGGTTGTTCACAGGCGGTTTTAGGGGCTATTCAAGACGAATTTGGTATCGGTAATAAGGAATCATTCAAAGCGGCCACTGCGCTCCTGGGGGAATTGCCAACCGAGGCGAAAGTTGTGGTCCTATCATCTGTGTCCTCATGGCACGCAAACTTAGAATAAGAGACACTGGCAGAGTGAAAACTAAAGATGTGTGGGTTGTAGCCGAACATTCAAAGGACAAGGTTCAGGAAGTAACCTTCGAGATGTTGGGAGAAGCGCGCCAGCTAGCAGAGCAGCTCGGAGGACAAAGCTGTATAGTTCTTATGGGAGACGGGCTAGCAACGCCTTTAAGGATTCTAGCGAATCAGAATGTGGACACAGTTTACGTAGTTCAAGATCCACTTCTAGGTGATTACACCAGTGATGCCTATGCCTCAGCGTTAATTAGCCTTATTAAGGAGCATAGTCCTTATATTGTTATCCTTGGGGCGACTGCCAATGGCAGTGACCTAGCCTCAGCAGTTTCCGCTCGTATGCAAACTGGGTTAATTCCAGGTTGCACAGCACTGAAAATTAATGACCAGGGCGTACTAGAAGCAACCCGGCCCGTGTATCAAGACAAGGTTTATAGCACTGTGGTCCTCCAAGCTACCGCTTTCCCCCGAATAGCTACCATACAACCGGGTGCTATTGGGGTAGAAAAAACAAAACCATCGGAGTCAGTCCAGATAATAGAGGTCAAGCCGAACATACGAGCTGAAAGTATAAGAACCAAGGTTATTGGCTATGTTGAGGCCGACGCTAAAACCCTGGATATAGCCGAAGCCGAGATAATCGTAGCCGGTGGGCGTGGTGTTCCTGAGAACGATTGGCAAATGGTTGAGGAGCTGGCTGATGTTCTGGGAGGTGGCGTGGGGGGTTCTAGAATGGCCATGGATGATGGCTTGATAACACGAGAACAGTTGGTAGGACAGTCAGGGAAGAGTGTCAAACCCGCATTATACATAGCAATAGGTATCTCCGGTGCCAGCCAGCACACTGAAGGCATGAAAGAGTCAGAGCATGTCATCGCCATAAACAAAGACCCAGCAGCACCTATTTTTAAACTGGCTAACTTGTCCATCGTCGGTGATGTAGCTGAGGTGGTACCGCTATTAATTAGAAAACTGCGGCAACTTCCGGAGCGCGCCGAGATTAGAGAATAAACTCTTCCTAAAGGTATTGCAAGGTTGGCTTTGGTTTAGTTTCAGTCATCCTTGAGTTTAAAAGAGGGGGTAAAGTAAAGCATCGTGCCTGTTAGTGCTACATACTGGAACGTCTCAGGATATGTGATTTTTTGGCTCTTATTCGCTATTGCCTTTAGTCTGTTCGCTCAGAGGGTTTACTTCCTCTTCCGCCTCCTACACCTTGGCCAAAAAGAGGAGCGCTCCGAGAGCATAGGTCACCGAATCACAGCTATGCTAGTTGATGTTCTCCCCCAGTGGTGCAACCTGAAAACCGTTACCCGTCAAGACCTGGCTGGCATGGGACACTCACTTCTGTTTTGGGGTTTCAGCCTGTTCCTTATTGGCTACATCATCTTTATTGGCTTTGGAGGTGGGTTTGGTCTCTCCTCATTGCTCGAGGGCAGCAAGTTTGAGACAATCTATTCCTCAATTCTAGATATTGCCGGGTTGCTTGTCATCGTAGCCATAGTCTGGGCAGCTATCAGGCGTTATATCCTGAAACCTTTTAGGTTAGAAGCAAGTATGGAGGCTGGAGTTATTTTGCTGCTGGTTTTCAGTCTTATGGTGCTTCATTTTTGTATAGAGGGCTTCGGCTGTGCTGCTTATAGGGCTCAAGCTTCTTGGTCCCCTATAGGGACGACTTTGGCTTACTTTCTGACAGGCACAGGTATATCGGAGAGCACATTGGCAACAGCATACAAAGCAGTCTGGTGGCTTCACTACCTCGTAATCCTTGGCTTTATGGTCTATATCCCTTACTCAAAGCATCTCCATATCCTCGTATCCCCCTTCAATGTATTGTTCAAATCCTTGGCGTCTAAAGGGGCTTTGAAGCTCATTGACCCTGAAAAGGATAAGACCGTTGGAGTATCGAAAATCCAAGATTTCACCTGGAAACACTTGCTTGACCTTTATGCCTGTACAGTCTGTGGACGGTGCCAGGATGCTTGCCCTGCCTGCCTCAGTGGTAAGCCGCTAAACCCCAAAAAGATGATTCAGGATATGAAAAGGCAGTTGATAGTAGAGGTGCCTTATCTGCTTAAGGGTAATAAGACAGTAAACACGGGGTGTGACCTTATCACTGAGTTAGTAGGTGAGGATGAAATATGGGAATGCACCACCTGTTATGCTTGCCAAGAGGTTTGTCCGGTTATCATAGAGCAGATGATTAAAATTACTGATATGAGGCGGAACCTGGTAGAACAGGGAAGGGTAAGCCCCAGCGTAGTCAAGGCTCTAGAAAGTATGAGGTCCCTAGGTAACCCCTGGGAGCAGTCTCAAAGCTCACGGCTGGATTGGGCTGAAGGGCGAGGAGTGAATTTAATCCAAGAGCGAGGAGAGGTGGAAGTGCTATACTGGGTCGGGTGTACCAGCGCCTATGACTCTTGCGCCCAAGATATATCACGAGCTATGCTAAGCTTATTGGACAAGGCCAATATCAACTACGCCATTCTTGGTACTGAGGAGAGGTGCTGTGGAGACCCAGCCCGGCGCATGGGTGAGGAAGGCCTATTTCAAAGGATAGCTCGCTCAAATATAGAGGTCTTGAAAAAATACCACTTTGAGAGGCTCTTGACCCATTGTCCTCATTGTTTTAATACCTTCAAGAATGAATATCCTCAATTAGGCGGTCAGTTTGAAGTGGTACATCATTCCCAGTTTCTTTTAGAACTAATCCGTGCCGGGAGGATTAAGCTGCCAGAGGAGCAAGAGCTTAGATTGACTTTCCACGACCCTTGCTATCTGGGGCGTTACAATGGCATGTATGACCCGCCACGTCAAGTTTTGCAAGCCATCCCTAAGATAAGAATGGCAGAAATGAAGCTAAATAAGGCAAAAGCCATGTGTTGTGGTGCCGGTGGCGGTCAAATGTGGATACAGGCGGAAAAGGGTCGCCGTATCGAGGAAATGAGATTTGAGCAAGCTCAAGAGCTGAATGTCCAGATTATGGCTACAGCCTGTCCGTACTGCACTATAGTGCTGAGTGAGGCTGGTCGGATAAGAGGAGCAACAAAAATCAAGGTTACAGATATAGCAGAGCTATTAGCCGAACGAATCAAAGGTTGAGACCAATGAGAATAATCGTCTGTATGAAACAAGTCTTAGATAACAGGGTTACTTTGCAAGTCAATGACTCAGTAACGCAGAAGGAACCGTCCCCTGTTTATATCACCAACCCGGTTGACCGCGTTGCTCTGCAGAAGGCTCTGGAAATAAAAGACCTACTGGAAGGTACTGAGATAACAGCAATTACGGCTGGCCCGGCAGGAGCCGAGCAGGTTCTACATGTGGCCCTGGCCGGTGGGGCTGACCAAGCAATTCATCTTATCAAGGATAACACTCTTGAGGCTTCTGATGCTTATACCACCGCTCTTGCTTTGGGCAAGGTATGTAAGGAGTTGGGTTATACCTTGATTCTTTGTGGTCAGATGAGCTTAGATACTAACGCCGCTCAGGTGCATGCCTTCCTCGCTGAGCTATTAGGTATTCCTCGAGTAACCGGGGTGGTCAGATTAGAGGTTATATTGCAGGAACGAGTTAGGCTATGGCGCCGACTGGAGAGAGGAAGACGGCAGGTTATTGAGTGTCCTCTGCCGGCCCTTCTCACAATTGATTCTCTTGCCGGTCGCCCCCAATATGTCTCTGAGTTTAACTTGAGGCAGGCCGCAGAGAGGCAAATTCGCCAGCTTACGTCGGCTAATATGGGCTTATCCCAATCTGACGTTGGTCCCCAGGCATTCTTGGTTCGGGTCGTAAGCCTATCATCTCCCAAGCCAAGAGTTAAGAAAATCTATGTCCCGGATAGTAGTATGTCAACTTCGCAGAGGATGAACTACTTGTTATCTGGAGGAACATCTGGAAGAAAACGAAGTAGTCTGTTAGAGGGAACGGCTGATTATCTAGCCTCACAGATAGTAGAATATCTCACAAAAGAGGGAATAAAACCCAAATAAAGACAAACTCTTTAAGCACACGAGTTAATAGAAATAGAGAAAGGAGGTAACATAATGCTTACAGATGTTAGAGGGAAGGTTTTATTTGTTAACCTAACCTCAGGTTCAATCGAAGGGGTGGTGCTAGAAGAAAAGCTCTACCGCCGTTTTATTGGGGGTGTTGGGCTCGGAGTCAGAATCCTCTATGAGCGTATGAAACCTAGGGTAGACCCATTGGGTCCTGAGAATATACTTGGCTTTGTGGCCGGCTTATTAACAGGAACCCCAGTGCCTTCTGCCTCCAGGTACATGGTAGTAGCCAAATCTCCTCTTACTGGCACCTGGGGTGATGCCAATTCAGGTGGATACTTTGGACATGAGTTAAGAGCCGCCGGTTACAGTGCTGTTTTCTTCAACGGAACCTCTCCAAAACCAGTTTACTTATGGCTTAGCGATGATACAGCCGAGTTGAGGGATGCCACCCATCTATGGGGTAAGGAGACATATCAGACTGAGGAAATCTTGCGTCAAGAATTAAGTGACCAAAGGGTAAGAGTCGCTTGTATAGGTCCCTCGGGAGAATCTCTATCGTTATTAGCATGTGTGATGAACGATAGCGGAAATGCAGCTGGCCGGTCTGGATTGGGGGCGGTCATGGGTTCTAAGCGTCTGAAGGCAATCGCAGTCAGGGGCAAAGGGAAAGTGCCGGTGGTTGATAGCCAACGTCTTAGTGTTCTGCGTAAGAGCTTTCTTGAAAGCGTGGATGATACTTACTATGAGTTAAAGAAATACGGTACCATGGGAGAGACCGTTGAGGATATAACCTTAGGTATTACCGGGATTAAGAATTGGAGCTTACTCGGTGGTGAGGCTTTCCTTAATTGCGCCAAGTTTGATTGTGAAGAGCTGGTAAACAAGTATGAGACGGGGAAACATACCTGCTGGGGTTGTCCTATAGCTTGCAAGGGTTATTTTAGAATAGAGAAAGGCCCCTATGCCATAGATAAGACACACAAGACAGAATACGAAACTTTTGCTGCCTTCGGCCCGATGTGTTTCAACGATGACATTGAGTCAATAATTCAAGCTGGTGACATCTGCAACCGCTATGGTACGGATACTATTTCCACCGGCACAGCTATAGCCTTTGCCATGGAGTGTTATGAGCGTGGTATCATAGGCAAAAAAGAAACCGAAGACATCGAGCTCACCTGGGGTAATGCCCCAGCGATGCTAGCTATGTTAGGCAAAATAGTCCGGCGGGAGGGCTTCGGGGCTGTACTGGCTGATGGTGTTAAAAGGGCAAGTGAGCAAATTGGTAGAGGTAGTGAGAAATGGGCTGTTCATATACACGGTCAGGAGCCAGGTTTCCAGGATGCTAGATTTTGGCCGGGTAGAGGTCTCTTTTTCTGCTGTGACCCTACCCCGGGGCGCCATACTGCCGGCATGCTCCCTGTTTTTGCCACCAGAGGAAAAAATATTGGACCCTATCCTGAACTGCAGTTCCCCAAAATAGACCTTCTAGATTATCAAGCCGCGGGACCGATACTTGCCACCGGTAGTAGTTTCTACCAGTTCATCAACGCCTGTGGCTGGTGTTTATTTGCGTGCGGTGGTCCCGTGCCTACCGCCGATTATGTCTCTGCGGTGACGGGCTGGGACTTCACTATGGCTGAGGGGCTTGAAGCAGGTCGCCGGATTCAGACCTTACGTCAAGTCTTTAACTTGCGTGAGGGTTTACATCCAGATGATTTTCGCTTACCTGAGAGAATATCGATGCCCAGCATGGCCGGGAATTTTGCCGGTAAGCAGATAGACTTTGATGCACTAAAACAGACCTTCTACAGAGCAATGGGCTGGGACATTAAGACAGGGTGGCCATTGGAGGCTACCTTGCGAGAGCTGGGGCTGATAGAGCTGGTTCGCCCTGAAACAGCGGAAGGCAAATCCAGAGAAACAGAGGGAGATACAATGCCGGGCACACGCTAAATATCTTGAGAGAACTAGCTATAGGAAGATGTCACAAATAGACAAAACAAAGAGCTCCTGTGCTGGCCAGGGCAGCATAATTCATAATCAAGTAGAGGTTAACATGGTAAAGCTTTGAGAAGGATGACCAGAGTACGGCCTTAAATGTTTTCTCCCCCTCCCGTGAGGTGTCCCAACTATAATTGGGCAAGTGGCATCCCGCTAGGTAAATCCTCTGGGTTGATAGCTGGGAATAAAATCCCTTTGCCAGCTCAGGACAGCCCACAGGGCAAAAAAAGTCAGGGATGACCCTGACCTTCAGAGGTAATTTAAATGGTTAAGCAGGTTCTTAAGGGCTACAATGGGAAAATCCTTCGGGTATACCTCTCCAACGAAACAGTAGCTACCGAAGCAATTGACGAGCAATTTTGCAGGAAACATCTCGGTGGAGCTGGCTTTGTCTCCTACTTCGTGCTAATTCGAGCTAGTATATACTAGAAGGTAGTTTTCGCCCGTTCCCGTATCTTCCGGTAGTCGGGCAGACTAGCCGGGACTTGAAAGGTTTACCCTGTGGCAATGAGGGCAAAAGGCTACCTTTCTCCGCGGCTGGACAAAAAAGGGAGGCTGGGGTCATAAGACCTCAGCCTCCTAATTTTGGGCATAGTAATCCTTTCAAACCAGGTGCTTTTTAGTCTAGCGTCTGATTACTCCTAGCTTGTTTAGGTGGTTTTGAACTGAAGTCCGACCCTTGCCGACAATTTTAGCTACCTCAGCGCAGGGTAACCCTTCATCTACATACAGTTGTCGCATCCGTTCAATTTTTTCAGCGTCAGCCCAGTTATATTTAGATAGCCTATGCCTCTGACGGCATAGATACAGCTTGTCGGCATTATTTAGCCTCTCGCCATCGGCTATCTTCAGACCCGTCTTTACCATCCTTTTAGGCAAGGCTTTGAGCTTGGCTCTGGCGTCAAGCCTAGCCTCTATATCGGGGTCGTAGCTGACTAGCTTCCAGCCATTGGCAATCATCTCGCCTTTGTCTCCCTCGTAGAGGCGACAAAACCTCCTCCGCTCCCGGTACTTTTTGCGCCAATAAGTTCCCACAACACTCCTGGCGACAGCATACAGGAAGCCCATCGTTACCTGGTCTTTTTTGTCTGCCTCAGCTTTGAGCTTGAGGGTTATCTCCACCTCAATATCATCCCTGTCATCAGGCAACACTTTGGGTCTGAAGCGGTAGGCAATCTCGGCATATAGCTGATAACCGTCAAGCTGCTCTTGGTGGTCATGGAGCCAAGACATTCTACCCCCTTTCTAGCCACAAAAAGAGGGGTATCCTTCCCACACCTTTGGGGAAGAATACCCCTGAAAAAAGCAAAAAAGCGGGGTTACCCCCGCTTCTCTGCGTGGCTCGTTTGTTTTGAGTGTAAGCGTTCTATTAGGCGGTTACTGGCTCTGGCTCGGTTTTACCCTTACCCTTACCCTTGCCCTTGCCTTTAGCTTTCGGCTCGGTAGGCTCATCGGTAGGCTTTGCCTCTGCCTTTGCCTCTCTATCCGCTTTGGCTTGCTTATCAGCGTCAGTGGTTAGCATTGGCATAACCACCAGTTGATAACCATTAGCGATAAAAAGCATTGGCGAATAGGCATTGGCTAGCTTAAACTCTACCATACCACCACAAGCCTTGAGAGCTTGAGCAAGGTATTGCCCGTCTATCCTAACCTTGACTTCACCATCAGTGTCGGCTACTAGCTCAGCTTCATCTCTCCGCCGCCTGGCAATATACCTCACCAGGGATCTGGATAGCCCCACAACTACACACGCCCGCCGCTCTGAACACTTGCCCGCCTTTTTCAGATACTTTACTACTGACCGCCGAGCGAGAGGGCTTACCATTTTTTTGAGTTGATCTCCTTTAGCAATTCAATATCTAATACCTGCTGGGCCACTATCCGCTTCAGCCTGGCATTCTCTTCTTCTAGTGCCTTCAAGCGTTTGAGTTCAGAGAGAGTTATCCCACCATACTTACTCTTCCAGCGATGGATGGTGGCCGGTGAAACCCCGTGCTCTCGGGCAACATCAACTACCTGGCTTCCAGCGTCAACCTCCTGGAGAATCCGAAATATCTGCACCTCCGTATACCTTCTTGTTTTCACGACTGCTTCCTCCTGTTCTTATTCTACAGGAGTCTCGCATTCAAAGTGGTCCTATTTTCGGGGGGCAGGTCATTGAAGGTATCACGGTGCTCGTTTATTACGGCAGATTGTCTATTATGAGCTTCCCGTAAGTCTGTCAACCGCTTGCTGAATTCCTCCCTCTCAACGCCCCTAGTGACCTCAACCAGTCTTACGTCTTGACTCAGTTTACTGACCGTATCGCTGAGTTTACTCAGTTGCTCAGTAATGTTAGTTAGTTTATTAGTAAGTGGTAACTCAGTATCACTCAGTAGGTCATCCAAGTCTGCTTCTCTTAGTCCAGTAATATACTCCAGCTTACTGAGCCTATCTTCCAGTTTACTCACTAGCTGGTCATTAGCTGGTCGAGTGACCGGCTGCTGAGTATTACTGCCAGCAACGCCGTGAATGAAGGTTTTATGACCTCTCAGTGCCTGGGCAGTCTTAACTTGTTTGCCACAAAGTTCGCATGTAACCATTTCAATCTCCTCCTCATCTTATCTTTTATTTCTTTGCTTTAGCCAGGGACTAGCCTCGGTCTCTGGCTATTCCGTTATTATCCTCATTCCTTATTCATGTAGCCCTCCCTCACGGTAAAAGAAGAAAGCACTAGCCTATTTATCAGCTTGATGCTTCAAATATCCTATTAACTCCTTTGCCTTCTCAGGTCTATCACCATTACCACCGAGAGCTTGACTTAACTGGCGTGCCATATCCCCAAGGTTAATTAGTTGGTCTAGTAGCTGAGGTAGTAGTTGGGCAGGGTCGCCTTGGTTCTCTAGTGGGGGAAATTGCACAAAACTGAATATTGAGGGCAAGCGTTCAGGCGAGGGCTTTGTAGCTCACAAGGCTATGCTGGTAAGTGCCTTGTCAAGGGCAATAGCCGACAGGGTAGTCCTAATGGCTATTACTCTTGGGCGTAAAGGCTTACTCGGATACCTTAAGGCTTTGGGGGGTAGTAACATTGTCAAGGTTATACCTTCCAACGGTAGTGCTAGCGAGTCGCAGGCTACGGTTAAGAGGCTTAAGGTTATCTGCGGAGCTAATACCAGCTTGCTAGCCGACAATGAGTGGATAGGCGATAAAACGCCTCTTACCCTTTGCGATATAAGGGTAAGCCCTTCCAACTCCGTCAAGCCGAATGTAGGGGGTAATGAGCTAGCCGAAGCTCTAGCTAGAGTTTTACCCTTTGCTACTACAGATGACGCTAGACCAGTTCTTCAATGCGTCAACTTTGTGGCAAAAGATGGTAAGCTCACCATAGTTAGTGCTGATGGTTTTAGGCTAGCCATAGTTACCCTTGACTATGATGATGGAGAGGGACACGCCTTGATAAACCGTGATGACCTTATAGGCGTAGTCAACGCCTTGCGGAGAGCAAAGCGGGCAAGGGTTAGCTTTGAAGGTGAAGATGTTACCAAGCCGTCAAGCCTCATTATAGACACGGAGCTAATCCGCTATAAGTGGGTTAGCAACGGTGGTAACTTTCCCGAATGGCAACAGCTAATCCCTACCGAGTTTAATACCTTTGCCTCTTTTGACACGGTAGAGGCAATCAAGGCTGTCAATTCACTCAAAGCTCTATCCGAGAAGCCCAAAGACTATCCTATTGACTTGACCATAGGTGATGGCAAGGTGGTTATGGCTAATCCCGACGACAAAGGTCAAGCCGAGCTAGTAGCCGACACTGATGGGGAAGTCAAGGTAAGGATAGATGGGCAATACCTTGCCCAAGCTCTTAGAGCTTGCGGGGGTATGGTAGAGTTTAAGCTAGTCAACGCCTATTCGCCAATGCTTTTTACCGTTAATGGTTATCAACTGGTAGTAATGCCAATGCTGACCAGTGAAGCTGATAAGCAAGCCAAAGCGGATAGAGAGGCAAAGGCACAAGCCGAGCCTACCGCAGAGGTAGAAACCGAGCCAGTAGCCGAGCCGAAAAAGGTAAGGCGTAGCCGTAAAGCTAAAGAAGCCGTAACCGTATAGAACGCTTATAGCCCAAAAAGGACAATCAAGGCAAAAGAACCTCTGAAGTGTAGGGGTTCTTTTGCCTTTTTTCGTGCCCATTTTTAGGGTGTAGTCTGAGGTGACTGACTACACCCTTTTTTATTCTCAATAAGCCCCCCCCCAATCAGTGCAACAAGCCCGGAAAGGGGCTAGATTTCAATCTGAGGGGCTCTCCCATTGACATTAGAGGGAGTCCCTCTTTTTTGTCGGTGAGGCTGCACAATCTAAGCTTATGTTCAATCAGGTAACTATTCAAGGTCTTGTTACTCCTAAACCGACTGATATCATCAGATTTTTTCTTGGTGTGTGACTATTGGCCTATTGACATTGCAGCCGGAGATAGCTTATTCTTCATACCAAAAAGGGAGGTAAACCTAATGCAAGCATACTGCGTGAAGTGCCGCTCCAAAAGGGAAATGAAGGATGCTAAGGCAACAATTATGAAGAACGGTAAGCCAGCGACTCAGGGTGTGTGTCCCGTATGTGGGACCAAAATGTTTAGAATCGGAAAGAGTTAAAGCCAAGATTGTGGATGTCAGGGTTATCGATGGCTGGGTAATCTAATTGGGGATACCCAGCCTCTTGATTACTGATTGAACAAAATGCATCTTTGAAACCAGAAGTCAAGAAAAATAATCCCCCACACCCCGAGGTATCATTTCTTGACGCTCTGGGTATCCCGTCTAACTGTAAGGTACAGACCTTTCCCGTCATGAGATTCAATCTCTTTGAACTCCTTCTTTACAATGTTCGTGACCAATATCTTTTTCCCTTGTTCTAAGCTGGTTTACCCACGCATCTTTTAGAGACTCACGGCCTATGAAAAATTGTGGGGCTAATGGGGGAGGCATACTCAATTAATTAGGGTCCCTAAAGGGACATTGCATTTTCGATACTCTCCCCTCCCTTGCATTCATCACTGTCAGAGTTCAAATTCATTGAGCTCAAAACAGTATCATGCCCAGTCCTGTTTGTGAATCGTTTTTTCTCCTAACTCAGGATTGTACTTCTCTCCTTTTTTCCACATTGCCAACATGGTGGCCAGCATATCCCTGGCTATCGTTAATTTAGCACGATGCGGGGCAATCCCACGTAACAATGTCATATCCAGATATTTCCGCCGGAAAGGATTCTCTTTAGCCCGGATAGCAGCTTCAGCGGCTTGCTTAATAGTATATTTTAAGAGGCGATTGTATTCCGTGGTTAGTCTCTCTGAATACAGCTTGCCTCCAGAGGAATGTTTCATTAATCCCAGCCCGGCATACATCCAGACTTTCCTTTTGTTGGCAAAACGATGCGGTGTTTCCAGAAGGGCAGAGACCGTCGCCGCATTAATAAAGCCTATCCCTGGAAGAGCATTAAAAAGCTTTATTTCGGAATATTGTTTGGCCTGGGCTTTGGCAGCTGCCAGGATCTTCTTCTCGGTTTGCTCTAATTGCTCCATCTGGAGCCACAGACCATCCAGAATAAGCAGCAGGGTCGGATCTTGGGGTAATTTCCTCTTCCATTCTTCCCTATAGGTTTTCGCGTAGATAGTATCTCCGGTACATTGGATACCATTCTGCCTGAACTTAGCTTTTATTTTATTCTTGATTCGGGCTCCGCTTCTAACAGTATTATGATAGGCTATCATCAACTCTCTAAACCGCCGGCGTTGTCCAACCGGGTGATGAATCTCTTTTATGTAACCACCCCGGGCCAATCGGGCCAACTTTAGAGCGTCCAAGGCATCATCTTTTTGTCCGGAAGAGCCTATCCAATGATTTTCCTTAGGGTCGGTAATCACCAGCTTTTCTCCATAGCTGACACAAGTTTCCAGCGCCCAGGCTGCCAGTGTGCCTTCCTCCATATAGATTATCCTTGGTGGCGTTACTTTTTTCACAAATCCCATGAAGTTGTTAACACTGGTCGCTACTCTATTGGCTTTGATTAGCCGGCCGGCATCATTAACCACAGCAAAGTCTAAGGTTGTGATATGACAATCCATTCCAATATAATGCATTCGGGCATCTCCTTTCTAAGATTGATTTGTTTTATCCTTCTGAGTAAAACTGTATCATATCTTAGTCGAGGGATACCCATGGTTTCATTCTCCCAATTTTGTCACATCCAAGAGCTTTGGAATAATTCTACGCTTTTTACGCATATTAGCCGATTATGCGAAGAGCTCTTCGATGCCAGCTAGTAGCTGGTCTGCCAAGACGGCTAAAATAGCCGCGGGCACGGCTCCTTCTATAATATAAGCAATGTTATCTTGGACTAATCCGGCTATGATTGGAGACCCGAGCCCACCGGCACCGATAACCGCGCCAATCATGGCTGTTCCTATATTGATAATAACCGATATACGCACACCAGCCATCACCACTCGTGCAGCAAGAGGTATTTCCACACGGACTAATGCCTGTAACCGGCTCATCCCTATGCCGTACGCAGCGTCAAGTATATTGCTAGGAACGGCACGAAGACCAGCAATTGTATTACGGACGACCGGAAGCAACCCATAAAGGAACAAAGCAACCACTGTAGGCAAAAGCCCAAATCCAAACATGGGTACAGCGAGCGCCAGAACAGCGACTGGAGGGAATGTTTGACCAAATGAGGTAATGTCAGTAATTATCGGCAGAAAATTCTTGCCACTTGGGCGAGTTACCCATACTCCGAGCGGTATTCCTACTATAATTGTAATACTGCTCGAAATAAGCACCAGCTTTAGGTGCTCTCCAACCAGAACAAGCAGGTTTGCGCGTGGATGTAAGACTTGAGACTCGCTGGGAAAGAAAAAGCGCAGAGCATTTTCCCACCAGCTCATATTGGCGATAAGTACAACAAAGGCGCCAATAAATATGGCCAAAAATATCCAGCGACTTATTTGACGATTATGCATTATCTATGCCTCTGTTTCAGCCGTAGCCGCTTCAATGTCGCTTAGAGCTACCTCGCCAAGGAGGTGACCGATGTCATCAACCACAGGAATACTTTTCAATCCTTGACCCAACATACGCGATAATGCTTCGCGGAGAGTAGCACTATTTGCTACGGCAATCTCGTCTGGATTTCCCTGCACTACTGCCTCTTTGATGGAAGAAGCTTCCGGCAGGCTTGCCCTGTCTATCCATCCAATTAGCCGCTGGTCATCATCTACGACCCAAATCCAACGACATTGCTTACAAACCGAATATACCTCTTTTATAGGTGTATTAATACTAACTGAAGGTGAATGTTTTACAATGCCTTTAATACTAATGCGAGACAAGCGTTTGAGCGCTCGATCTGTACCCACAAAGTCGTGGACGAACTTATTTACAGGCTTAGCCAGTATCGCTTCTGGTGTATCATATTGTACTAGCTTCCCAGACTCCATTATGGCAATCCTGTCAGCAAGTCGGATGGCTTCATCAAGGTCATGGGTGACCAGAATAATAGTCTTTTTAAGTTCCTGCTGAATACGGATAAATTGAGCCTGCAATCTCTCACGAGTGAGAGGGTCAACTGCCCCGAACGGTTCGTCCATAAGCAGGATTGGAGGATCAGCAGCAAGCGCTCGAGCCACACCGATACGCTGTGCTTCACCTCCAGACAGTTGGTTTGGATATTTCGATGCGTGTTCCACCGAGTTAAGCCCGACCAGTGCAAGCAGTTCCTCGATACGTCTAGAAACACGGCTTTTCTCCCAATGTAAAAGCTCTGGTACAATGGCAATGTTTGCCGCTACTGTCATATGGGGGAAAAGACCAACGCTTTGAATTGCATAGCCAATGGACCGACGAAGCTGCTCTGGCTTGGCTGTACGTATCTCCCGTCCATCAACGAAGATACGCCCAGAGGTTGGCTCAATAAGGCGATTTATCATTCTTAGAGTTGTTGTCTTACCGCAGCCTGAAGGGCCGATAAGTACACAGACCTCTCCAGCATTTATCTCAATGGAAAGTTCATTTACTGCTACTGTGTCTCCATAGCGTTTGGTAACTTTCTCGAGACGTATCATTGGTTTCCTCCTGCCAATCCTTTGGGTGTTGCTAACCTTACGATGGTTCGCATGACAGTATCTACTATCAGGGCCAGGATAATGATAGGAATGGCACCCAGAAGGATGAGGTCAGCGGCAGCCTGCCCCAGTCCTTGGAAGATAAACCAGCCAAGCCCCCCCGCTCCAATGAGTGCCGCTACAGCGGCCAGCCCTACTGACTGAACTGATGCGGTGCGTACGCCTTCTAGAACAAGGGGAGCGGCTAAAGGTGCTTCTATTTTTAGGAATACCTGGGTACGGCTCATGCCCATCCCGATTCCAGCATCGATAACAGCTATGTCAAGTTGTCGGAGACCCACATATGTGTTGCGCACGATGGGGAGTAAGGAATAGATGATAAGGGCAATAATGGCTGGGGTGTCACCTACACCGCGTACACCAATTTCTCTAAGAACCGGATAAGCAAAGGATAAGGCCGAAAGTGGGGCAATAAGTAGACCAAATAGTGCCAGACTGGGTATCGTCTGAGTAATGTTAGTTATGAAGAATATAGGCCTTTCAGCACGTCTACTGCGTGTTGCCCAGATACCCAGCATGATACCAAGTACGGTACCAACGGTTACACTTATTCCAACAAGGAAAATATGATGCACCAGTTCCTGTACGAACCGCTCTTCACGCCCGGTGAATTCCTGTACTACAGACAAATCCTTGAACCATCCGGTAACAAGGAGGGACAGGAGAACGACAAGTCCAGCCCATGAGATTAGGTTTCGCCATACGGGTGAATTATCGAGTCTTTGGCGGGCAGCGAATATTACAATATAGCTGGCAGCGCAGGTCATCCAGAAACCAATGCCGAGTGACACCCGTGCGTATGGCAGCGCCCCTTCAAGTAATCTGGTGGCGGCTAACCCAGTAAATACAAAACTGAGGACAAGAATAAGATTGGCAACAGTTCCCAGTACTACTACTGATGATTTTCCTTTTCGAATAAAGCTAAGGGCGAAGCAAATAAGCCAGAGCCCTAGGATTACCGACGGGATAATCCAATCGAGAATTTCATACAGACTTAGGCTCATCCCTCCAGATATGCGGCTGGACTTTAATGTCAACCAGCCAAGCCAGAATGAGATAAGACCAATGACTGCCCCAGTGACGGCAACACTATCACCAGTAACCGCTCGGCGAATCATTTCATAATCTCATTATATAAGTTAAAATTACTTCAAGAATCCCTTTAAAGTAAGATATTCTTTTGCTACGGTGGTTGCGTTCTGCCCCTCAACGGCAATTTTAGCATTTAGGGTTTGCAGCGTTTCCAAGTCGAGAGTTTCAAAGACTGGGTCTAAAATACCAGCAATTTCGGGATATTGGTCGATTATTTCCCCACGAACTCTCGGTGCTGGTTCGTAAACGGGTTGTGCCCCTCTCGGATCAGCCAAAACGACAAGTCCCAAGGCACTGAGTGAGCCATCGGTACCATAAGCCATAGCGGCGTTTACACCATCAGTGCCTTCAGAGGCGGCCTTCTCGGTTTGTGCTGTATCACCACTCGATACCGTAAGTAGCTGCTCCTGCTTGAGGTTGAAGCTGTACATCTCCTGGAATTTGGGCAGCGCTACTGGACTAGTGACGAATTCTTCAGAGCCAATGAGTTTTACATAGCCTCCACGATTTACGTAGGTGGCGAAATCGTCAAGTGTCCTGATACCTTCCTTGTCAGATAGTCTCTTCGGGATGGCTATTGCCCACGTATTGTTGGCTGGTGCTGATTTAAGCCATACGATGTTATAAGTTTCTTTATCGAGCTTTTTTACCCTCTCATAGCCCTTCTGGGCGTCATTCCAAACGTCTGATTCAGTCTCGTCAAAGAAAAAAGCACCATTACCCGTGTATTCCGGGTATACATCAAGCTCACCGCTTTCCAGAGCTTTACGTACGATGCTCGTTGGCCCGAACTGCGATTTATCGACTACATCGAAGCCATTATCTCTAAGCATAAGAATGATCATTTGAGATAATAGAGAGCCCTCCGTGTCAATCTTTGATCCAACTACTATTGGACCTTTGCCAACTTCACCTTGCCCGGCACATCCTGACACTGTAAAAACCAGTAAAACTAAAAAGGTCAACCATAAAACCAAAGTCCTATTCATATTTTCACCTCCAACACTTAATATTTAGATTAGACAGATAGCTTTAATTAATAGTTGCTTTACATAGCCTTCCCTGTTCTGTTAAAAATATTGTCATACTCGACAGATAGCAATAAATAGTGTGAATTATCGCGATATTAGTAGGACTAAGATCAATATTTCCTAATACTTTTGCCATCCTTTACCTTGAAATAAGCCGCGCAGGTAGGCTGCTTGGCCAGCACGTAATAGACTGTCTTATAAAATGCTGACTAACCGCACACCAACCGTAGACAACGGCTGACTATTCTTGTTTCTCAAACATTTCCTTCATTGGTTCCCAGTAGTAATCATGCCAGCCCTGACTGATATCATCGTAGAACTCCTCAGGTACTCCAGTCTGAGAAAAAGTGAGACGTGTACCACTTGGGACTTCTTTCAGTGAAAAGGTAGCTTTGGAGTAATGACTTTCTGGCCAATCGCTGTAGCGCCATGACTGAACAATCTTTTGGTTGGGCACAAGGTCAAGATTAATTCCATGAATGTCGCCGCCATACACACTGAATTCACTGCCGACATTACGATTCATTTGTACTTCAGATCCCGTAAATTCAGAATGCTTCTTTGAATCCATTAAAGCTTCGTAAACTTCATGAGGGCTGGCTTTGAAAGTCACGGATTGCCGAATAGTCTTCATTCCCATAAAGCCACCTCATTTGGCTTATTTGTCAGGTTGCGTCAAGCCAAGGATATTTATTTCATTATATTAGAAATAAGCCGTGTAGCAAAACCAAAGCACTGTCATCTTCGGGGCAATAATTTTACCTCCATTGGCCGTAATCTTATTTAAGAAAATCATCCGGTACAGGTATCTGTATGGTTTTAGTAATATGAGTCTGACCCTACTGGAAAATCGTCAAAATCGTAAGAATTGCCAGTATGAGAAACAACAATCCCACGAATTTGCCCATAGACTGGCGATTCATTCTTTTAGATATCAGAACGCCAACCTGCGCTCCTAATACGACTCCCGGTACAGTGAAGATTAGAAGAGAAATGACGTTTGTGAAAACCGAGAGTTCACCATTGCTGATTAGAAAATAGATGTGGGCACACACACCAACTATGGCGCTCATAGCTACTAAGAATACTGATGTACCCGAAGCGGCTGGGACGGGCATTTTCAACTTCTTGAGAAAATTCAGCTCATTGACTTCTCCAAGACCTGATGAAATCATGCCTACTAGTAATCCACCCAACATACTTGTTACTTTCACCATCTTGGTTAAGTTCAGCCTTTCGGGACTAGTACTTACGCCGGTGCAACGGGGATCCTTGGGCAAACACTCCTTACCTCCTAGCAAGAATTGATAGGCCAAATACAGGATCAGTGATGCCAACAATATCTTCAGAACAAATGCAGGAAAAACTCTTCCTAATACAACTCCTACAATGGTTGCAGGAATAGTGAGCACAATAACTTGCCTCACGACATTAAAATTAATCACCTTTTTGCGTAGGTATCCGATTACGCCGGAGGAGAAACCAAAAACTTCTATGGCGAGTCCTGCTCCAAGTGCTATCAGTGGATCGAGCCTTAATACGAGCATAAAGAATGGCGTAAACATAACCGCTCCACCAATACCAGCCAGCATAGCGATAGTTGCGATGCCTACTGCCACAGGAAACATAAACCAAAGGCCTATATCTATCATATTGATTTCGCAGAAGCTATTTAGATAATAGCTTATCTAACTTGGATTGGTTGAATCCTATCAATACATCATCGTTAACCAGGATAACTGGGACACCCAATTGCCCCGACTTCTGCATCATCTCTTTGACTCTGACTTTGTCCTTCGCAACATCGTATTCAATGTAGGAAATACCTTTCTGCGAAAGATACTCTTTCGCTCTCTTACAGTGGGGTCAGGTCGACAGTGAGTAGATAACCACATTCTTTTCCACCATAATTACCTCCTTTTGAATTCTTTGACTTCTGGTCTTTATAATATCTACCTTACTTATTTGCCTTAAACAGGGTGTAACCTATTACGCCACTTTCTATTAGCTCCTGTGCGCGCTCAGCCAGGCTCTTGGCTTTGGCCAATTCTATGCCCAGTAGCCTGCGACGTAGATTGTTGATCATCTCAAGCAACGAGTCTCGCTTATCTTCAATAATAAATTTGGTGAAACCGGCATTCCTTAGGATCGACACATAAAGCTCCGGACTAGCAGCTCCTGCCAAACAGACTACCCATCCCAGCAATGACTGGATGCCCTCTGGTAAGGGACCATTAATGGTCACATCAGTCATGCCTAGTCGGCCATGCCCGCGAAGAACACGCACCATCTCCTGTGCTGCTGTTGTTTTATCGGGGAACGTGCAGAAACTGCACTCTGAAATAACTACATCAAAACTCCCGTCCTCAAAGGGTAGTCCCTCGGCATCACCCTTTCTGAAGGTAGTAAGATGCGATACTTTTTCAAGAGAAGCGTGGTTTTGAGCAGATAGTATGTTATCTTGCCCATAGTCCAAACCTGTGACATGGCAGCCGAAACGTTTGGCCAGGTACACAACTGAGGCACCTCGCCCGCATGCAATATCGAGCACCTTATCCTCACTTCTTAATCCGACGACCGTTCCAAGATAGCCGGTCAATTCCAGACCACCTGGATGAAGGATATCTCCTAACAACAGACGAACGATATCACTTTGGTAAAAGGTGGCACAGCATGTCTTGATTTCACGAGCCTCTTTTCTTTCTATCAACGTTATGCCTCCCTTTTGATCTTCTGGCGATATCCCAGGTTATTATAGGCGCAAAGGGGTATTGCCCTACCGTCCGGCAGTAGCTGGTGTACACAGCATTTCATTAGCCGCTTGAGGTCAAAACTGTACTCGTCCATAAAGCCATGTACCTGCACCATGAAAAAGCGTTCCTTCAGCGATTCAGAATCTAGCGATGGTAGACTAAGGTTACACGTAGCGCAGCTTAAGGCATTGTTTGTTTTTTCCTCACCCATGATCGTTGCCATACTCCAGAGTGATTCCAGCGCTGACTTCATTTCTTCTGAGAAGTCAATAACTGTGCGATTGGCGATAAAGTTAAGGTAGTCTTCTACATTCACCAGTCGCGTCACTGGAATGACCTGATCACCGTCTTTAAAAGCATACGTACAGGCAGAGCAGGTGGGGTGGGGACAAGGGACTGGGAAGAAATCACTTACGCGGAACATGCCTCCAGTTTGGGCTTCTAGCTTATGCAGTATGTCGGGAAGGGTAATGCGGTGGAGGGGGTCTGGATTGTTCTGGTGGCGGCCACAGAAGGTAACGGGTTGGTAGCTGACACCCAGTACGGCCGGGTGTTTTACCCCATAGCGCAAAATATCACCGATCTCGCCTTCATTGATGCTCTGAGCTATCGTCGCCACCAAAATGGCGTTAATTCCTGCCTCAGCGAGGTGGTCCAGAGCAGCCTGTTTTATGGCTAAAAGGTCACGTCCCCGCAAAATATCATAAGTTTTGGCAGTCAGACCATCAAACTGCAAATAGATAGTTGGCTCATAGTAAGCTAATTGGCGGACAAAATCAGGATCCTGTGCCAGCCTGATACCATTGGTGTTAAGCATTATATGCCGTATGTTACGTGATTTCGCTGCCTCCAGAATGTCCAGTATTTGCGGATGAATAGTCGGCTCACCACCGCTTATTTGGACAATTTCCGGTTCTTGCTCTGCCACTAATAACCGGTCGAGAATATCTTCCACTTGCGGTAAACTCAAATCATATCTCTGGCCTGCGTCAGCAAAACACGTAGGACAGTTCAGGTTACATCGGCTGGTAATCTCAATAACTCCGATGCAGGTATGCTGTTGGTGCTCGGGGCAGAGGCCGCAGTCGCGAGGACAACCGTCTTTCACCTTAGTCGCAAATTCGTGAGGTATCGAGCCGGGCTTATTAAATTTCAGCGAATTCAGATGCCAGTCGGCATCGGAGGAGACCAGTGCTTTGTGCCAGCCATGCTCCGGACAATACTTGCGCAGATACACAGCATGGTTACGGATGAGGACTTGAGCATCTACCACCTGCCGGCATTCCGGACACAGGCTTCGTGTCAGTTCGTAAAAAATGTCAGTGCGTACACTTTGCTTGTCAGTTATGATCATGCTAGCTCCTTTTCAGTGTATAACGTGGGCGAGACGTTTAATAATCTCACCTGATAATCCTCCCAGCAGCCGCTTTACCAGAATGGCAGCGGAAGCCTGCATGCTCGCCGTAGAGTAGGTCGGGTATACATGGATAACGCTGGCAAGTTCGTCTACCTTAAAGCTGTGCTTCATTGCTACAACCCATTCGTTAACCATCTCCCCGGCCTCTGCCGCCACGATGGTGACGCCCAAGAGTCTCCGATCTTTCCGGTAGACCAGTTTGAGGAAACCGGTATCCTCGGCCTCATTCAATGCCCGGTCCACTCTGTTCATTGGCCACACAGAGGTAAATACGTCGTCGCCGAGCTTTTGCCGTGACTGTTCCTCGGTCATCCCCACATGTGCCACTTCGGGGTCGGTAAAGGTAGTCCAGGGTACTTGGTCGGTGATGCCTCTAGATGAACCTGGGAGAAGGGCATTACGTGCCGCAATGAATCCCTGCCAGCCAGCGTAATGGGAGAACTGGAAACCTCCCAGGCAGTCTCCGGCAGCATAGATATGGGGTTGACTGGTGCGAAGGTGCCTATCCACCTCAATACCCTTTTTACTATACTTCACCCTAGCCTTATCCATATCGAGACCGTCTATGTTCGGACGCCGTCCAACCGCAACCAGCAGAGCATCACAGACTATCTCCTCGCCCGCTGCGGTCAGATGGACGTCACCCCCTATCTGCCAGGTGCGTTCCACGTTAGATTTAAGTCTCAGGTCAATTCCTTCATTACGGAAGACTTCGGCTAATATCCTGGAGGCATCGTTATCATCATGGGGCAGCAACCTGTCACCACCCTCCAGTAGCGTAACCTTGGATCCAAGGCGACGAAAACCCTGAGCTATCTCACAACCAATGGGCCCACCTCCAATAACGACTAAGTGTTTCGGCAGCACATTAAGGTCCCAGATATTCTGATAGGTTAGATAGGAGGTGGTATCCAATCCAGTAATGGGGGGGATGAAAGGATGTGCTCCAGTGCAAATCAGCACATAATTCGCTGATAGTGTTTGATCGCCAATAGAAATCGTATGAGCGTCGATGAAGTGCGGCTCTCCCAGGAAAACATGTATTCCCTGCTTCCTCAGGGTCTCTGGTGTGGTATGGCTGTATATCTCTGCAATAACGCTACGCACATGTTCCATTACCGGTTTCAGGTTCACCGCGGCTTCTACCGGTGCCAGGCCAAAACGACTGGCAGTACGCATCTGGTAGGCTACTCTGGCGCTTTTTATCAATGTCTTACTCGGGACGCAACCTGTCCAGGTGCAGTCACCACCGATACGGTCCTTTTCTATGAAGGCAACTCGTGCGCCAAGCTGCACTGCGAATGGAGCAGCGATCAGCCCTGCGGCGCCACCACCTATGATAGCCAAATCATATATATCTTTCATTCATCACCTCCAATCGTATCTATTCAGTATTAGAAATTGCCTGTGTTAATTATCTTTAGAAAAATAAACCTATCACATGTCGGGTCTAGGACTCCTCAAGACTATTGAGCGTGTATTGTACTAGTTCTGAAAGGGCGGGGTGAATGTGAATTCCCTGGCCTAGCTCTTCCATGCCCCCACCCGACGTCATCGCGTTTACGACTTCTTGAATAAGTTCGGGGGCGTATGGCCCTATGATATGAAAGCCCAGTATTCTGCTGCTATCCTTTTCTACTATGGCCTTAGCAAAACCCTGTTTTTCCATCATGGCCTCGCCTTTGGCAATATCAAAATACTTCGTCCTACCGATGAGGATATCGTAATCTTCCCTGGCTTTTGCCTCGGTCAGGCCTACCGATGCAATCTGAGGGTACGAGTATACTGCGTGAGGAACGGCGCTGTAGTCAACCTTGATCTTCGTGCCATAAAAGGCATTCTGCGTAACTATTTCAGCTTCCCTATTGGCCATGTGCCTGAACATCTGCTGCCCATTAGCATCCCCAATGGCAAAAATGTCCTTCCGGTTTGTCTCAAGATACTCGTTGACCTTGATGAAGCCCTTCTTGTCTGTCTCTACTCCGGTATTCTCTACCTTTAATATGTCTGCGTTAGGCCTTCTACCTACAGCCATCATTATTCTTTGTGCAACAAATTCTCGTCTTTTACCGGTATTAGTATCCTTTGTAACAACCACAACGCCGTGCTCGCTTTTTTTTACTTCCTCCGCTAAGGCGTTTGTATAGACTCCCATGCGCTTACTCAACGCACTCTTTAAGAGTTCAGAGATTTCCGGTTCCTCGGAGAGAACCAACCTGTCAGCCATTTCAAGAATGGTAACCTCAGTGCCCATGGCCTCAAAGAAATGCCCGAATTCGACAGCGATATAGCCACCACCAATGATTATAAGGCTATCCGGGCTTTCCTTCAGTTCCAGCACCGATTCGTTTGTAAGGTAGTCCACATTTTCCGAGCCTTTAATCGGAGGTATGAATGGGCGAGATCCGGATGCAATGAAAATCCTTTCCCCTTTAAGTTTCTCTCCGTTGACCTCAAGTAGGTAGTCACCTACAAAATAGCCTTCACCTTCATAAAAATCTAGGTTCTTGGATTGTTTGAGACCTTCTCTAATATGAACCTGGTTTTCCTGTCTACTTTGTCTCATTCGCTCCATTATAGAGTGAAAGTCTATATTCTTGACCTCAGCTTCAATACCTAGCTTCTTGGCTTCCTCAATTTCTACTATTCGGTCGGCTGTATAAATCAGCATTTTGGATGGTATGCAGCCCCAGTTAAGACAGGTTCCGCCGACTAATGGCCCTTTGTCTATGAGTGCTACCTTTAGACCTTGTGCTGCGGCTTCATCTGAAATGATTGCCCCAGCCCCGGAGCCGATAACTATAACGTCGTAACTCTTCACTGTTGATCACCTCCTTTTCTGTGCCTACCACTTTTATGTTTACGGTGTGGATCACCATTAAATATGGCCATCTCTCTTGCGACAAGATGGAAAAGTCATAGTAATTCTGTCACGTCAATTCGATCACCGTCTTGATATTATCTGGAGCAGTATCAAACGCATCCCTGAACTTGTCCAGTGTAAGCCGTCGAGTAATTAGTCTTGATAGCCAGCCAGGCCATTTCTGTTCCATGTTTGCCAATGCCCGAACTGATCTTTCAAAATGACCACGGTTAGAACTAACAGTGCCAAATACCACCTTGTTTCCCAGCACCATCTGCATGTTGAGACAATCAGCACAGATTTCTAGAGGTTTTCCACCCGTTGATACACCCATCAGGCATAGTATGCCATTTACTCCCAGAGCACTAATTGCCTGAAAGGCCACAGTGCTGTTGCCCGTCGCTTCTACAATCAGATCGAGGTTACCAAGTTTTTGGGGGAGTGCTGTGACGATTGACTCACGCCCATCCAAATAAGTAGCCCCAATCGCTTCAATAAGGTGTACCTTCGGACTTGATCTTGGTACTATGTCAAGCACATATGTATTGAAATCCTGCAGTCTAAGTAGTGCAGTCGATAGCAGGCCTAATGGGCCGGCCCCAAGCACCACGGCGATGTTAATTGGATTGGCACTCCGACTATGAAACTCTATAGCCTGTTCAATTCCCTTTGTAGCAATGCTTGTTGGCTCGGTAAGCACAGCGATATTCCGTAGTTCTTTTGGAACCGGAACCAAGAAATCTGAGTCCTCAGCAAGATACTCGCGCAGAAATCCATGTGCACCCTTTATGCCACACTCTCGGTAGTTACCCTCAAGGCACATATCAAGCTGACCTCTCTGACAGTCAACACATTCGTCTGGTCGCCTGACCATCGGCACTACGAATTCACCCTTGTCCAGCTTCATTATGCCAGGATTCTCAATTTGGCCGACTGCTTCGTGTCCCAGGACAATGAAATCATGCTCCGGTGGCGCTTCGCCGTATTCACCCCGGTTAATCTCCATGTCGGTGCCATCAATGCCTAATTCTAGCAATCTGACGAGAGCCTGACCGCTTGAAATGACCGGCATATCCATTTCAATCAATCTAGCGCTGTCTTTTTGTCCTGGCTTAACTACTCCAGCTTTCATGCTTCACCTCCTCTACTCTTTCGCATCGCCTCAGTCAACTCTATTCCCGTTATTATCACTGCTAAATGAGTAAGGGCCTGCGGGAAATTGCCTAATACCTCTCCTGAAACAGGGTCGACCATTTCGGATAGAAGACCCAAATGATTGCCATAACCGAGCAGTCTCTCGTAAAGCTCAACGGCGTCCTCTACTTTTCCCAATCTGATTAAGTTGCGGACCAGCCAAAATGAACACCACAGGAATGCGCCTTCGGAGCCTTTAAGCCCATCGTCTGTCTCATCCGTCCTATACCTGCGCAGGAGACCGTTCCAGCTGAGTTCAACAACAGTACGGTTAATCGTAGACCGGACTCTCTCATCAGAAGTCGGTAAGAAGCCGAAAAGAGGTATTAGTAGAGTACTAGCGTCCAGAGCCTCCGTATCATAGTGCTGGGTAAAAGCCTCCTTCTTTGGGTTCCAGCCTTTATTCAGAATGTCATTACGTATCTCCTCGGCAGTCTTCTGCCAGTAACTAAGCTTCTCGCTTCGTCCCAAACTCTTGGCCAGTCTTATTCCCCTGTCTACAGCTACCCAGCACATGACCTTGGAGTGAACAAAATGAAATGGACCTCCTCTTACCTCCCAGATTCCGCTGTCTGGTTCTGACCATAGTTCACAGGCAGCATCAACAAATGTCTCCAGTAGTTTCCAGTCATTATTGCCTATGTAACCACCGATTTTTGCGTAGTTGTATGCTGCTTCCAGGACTTCACCGAAAATATCCAACTGGCGCTGGCTAGAGGCAGCATTGCCAATTCTTACCGGCCGGGACTCACGGTAGCCTTCCAAATGATCTAGTGTTCGCTCATCAAGGGGATCTCCGAAATCAATATCATATAGAATTTGTGCTTTAGGGCCACACTTGTTGCATACGTTGAGTAACCATTTCATGAAGCCGATAGCTTCTTCTTTATGACCCAACGCCGAAAAAGCATTGAGCGTGAGGGAAGCATCTCGGAGCCATGTAAAGCGGTAGTCCCAGTTTCTTTCGCCGCCGATTTCCTCCGGGAGGGAGGTCGTAGGAGCGGCGACAATTCCCCCTGTCGGTGAGTATACCAACAGGTGTAATGCCAGATAAGAGCGCACTATGTAATCTCGATAGGGTCCTGAAAAAACACAACCTTCTGCCTGTTGCTGCCAGTATGTCTTTGTTCTGGCAAGTTTGTTCAGCGAGTTATTGATAACCCCGGTAAGCGGCCTGTCCGAGTCATACCTTAACACGAAGGCAGCTTTATCTCCGTGCCGTAGTTTAACAGTGGCCGTGGCCTGGTCTCCAAGAGTTTTGAATGGGACAGAGGACGATAATGATATATCATTTTTACCTCCTCCTACTAACAGACCATACTTTGTGATATTAAAAGAGGGATCAAATGTGGCATATTCTGGTTTGGGTTGAAATGTGACCTTGAGGTCGACTTCCCCGTGAGTGCACTCTGCTATGCGATGGATTTCATTAAACTGTACGAGTCTACCGTCAGCCCTTCGGTAGCACGGCATAAAGTCAGTTAGCGTCACTGTGCCAGTCTCAGTCTGAAACACCGTCTGCAACACGTTGGTGCCAGTCAAATAGAATTGATTGGATTCGAAGCGCGAGCGTGATTCTATACCAAACCTTCCACCTTTCTCATCATCCAGAATGGCGGCAAATATGCTGGGTGAATCGAATCTGGGCAGACAGCACCAATCAATAGAACCATCCCTGGCGACGAGGGCTGCTGAAACCATGTTCCCAATAATGCCGTAATCACTAATGGGTTTATAATCCAAACCTGACTCTCTCCTTTATTTCTTCCTTAATATAAATGCTATAGGTACATTAGACTTCTGATCTTGTTCCCGTATCAACTAATCGCGAATAAAGTCGCTTATCTGTCCCTGCCGTCGCTCACGCACAGTTGCCGGATCATGTCCGTATTTGTGTCCTCCAAATCCATGTCGCATCATCGCTATCGCTCGAGCCCAGAATTTATCGTTGTCACGTGAGGAGATGAGCTGCATAACGGCCTGTGCGATAACGGGAACAGGAACCTCCATATGCATGGCATCGTCCACCAGCCAGTTCACTTCGCCAGTGTCGTCGACATAGGCAGGTATCTTGTCTAGTCCCCCCTCATCTCGATATGCTGCTTCCATCAGGTCTATAAGCCAGGAACGGATTACAGATCCATTACGCCAACATCTAAGGACTTCTCTAACGTCGAGTTTTTCCCGGTAATGCTCAAGAAGGTCAACGCCTTCACCAATTGCCTGGAGCATACCGAATTCGATTCCGTTATGGACAAGCTTGGTGAAATGGCCAGCGCCCGGTGGACCGGCATGAACGTATCCTCCCGGTGTAGCAAGCTCGATCAGGATGGGTTCGATTCGTGTTATTGGCTCCTTATCACCACCAGCCATGAAGCAGGCACCGTGGCGGGCACCTTCAACGCCGCCGCTTGTACCGAGGTCAACGAAGTTGACACCTTTTTCAGACAGCCTTCGATGGCGGCGTATTGAGTCACCCCAGTAAGAGTTGCCCGCATCGACAATAACGTCACCTTTGTCAATATAGGGAACAATATCATCTATAACACGGTCTACAATCGGTCCAGCAGGAATATAAATGAATATAGGCCTTGCCGGTGACAACTGCTCACGAAAATTCTCGAGGCTGCTAGCCTCCACCATGCCAGCCTTTCTAAGTTCTTCAGATACACCTTTGATGTCAAAACCCACAACTCGTATACCCTTTTCCAGGGCCTGGAGTGAAAGATTCGCTCCCATGCGGCCTAAACCGATTACACCGAACTCTCGCTTCATATCTGCCATGTCTTCCTCCTCTACCTCTTCAATGATGCCCGCCGAGGCAACGTTGCATTTGGTAGCGAAAAGCTGACTACTTTTCTACTTTTACTCTCTTTCCTCTCTCAAATGCCACGTGCTCCTTAATCTGTTTGGCTGCTGGCTTCGGGTCGGGATAAGACCAGGCGGCATCTCTGTTGACCTTATCCGCAACTACGATGTCAAAGTAGTCAGCATGTCCTTTCCAGGGACATTCGTAATCGGTACCGCTATCGCGTAAATACTCCTTCTTCACTGATTCTGGTGGAAAATAGGCATTTCCCTCCACCACCTTATACTTGTCACTTTCAGCAAGTATAACTCCGTTCCAGATTGCTTTAGCCATTGTTAATCCTTCCCTCTCACTTATTATCATTCTTCATAATCATTTGCTCACACCTGACATCATAGCCAGTTTAACTGTGGTCCCAATTCCCACTTTAAAGTATCTAATTGAATATTATATATCTTGTTTCGTTATTTAGTATATAATCCGGTCTCAGGATGAAAGGCATACCACGCAAACCAGAATCCCCTTTCAGCAACAACTTCCGCTCCAGTATCTAAATTAATTGCCATATTCGTACCAGCATCCTCTCTCTCTATTCTTATCTTTACTCCGCCAACGGTGTCCTCGATTACCTTGAATTCCTTTAAGTCATCCTCTCTATACGCTTTGAAAGTACCATTGATCTCCACACCGAAGACAACGGTTTTGGGGTGTATTCTATTGTCCTCATTTTCGACTGGAAACAGTATGAAATCGTCTTCATAGTATCCACCGTAGGGATCTCTACCGTATTGCCTGGTAAAACCTGTATCCTGGCTTAGCACTTCTGAATCTGGATGCTCTGTTTTCCACTCTCTCCAGGTAACTGTATCTATTCGTACCATTTTAAGTTTCATTCCAGTTAGCTCACCAACAATAGCCAAGCCATCAAGTTGACTCCAGTAGGTATCTGTCTTTCGATCGTACATGACCAAGTTGCTGTTATACAGTTTTCCGGAGGTGCCAAACTCAACAGCTTCGCCATTTATCACTCGCTCAAAGGCAACGCCTGAGCCACATAGTGGTCAGTAGGTGATGAGTAGTGGATCACCAACGATAATGTCATTTACGATCTCATGCCAGACCATTATTTGTAGAGGATATACCCTCTTGATGCCTTTGTAGGTAATTCCCAGAACTAGTTCATTGTCTTCTATCCACTGGTCAGCCTGTTTAAGAGGCACAAACTTGGGATTGTCAATCGATGGAATGCCATCTTTGGGAGGTCCCCCACCCACAATCTTATCTGGATCGACAATATACTTTGTTCCAGAAGGATCTGTTTTGATTTCATACTCCTCTTGCGATGGTGCCAGAGTGGGTGTGGGGATTGGCGTTTCGGGCTCAGGAGCTGGAGCTTGTTGCTTGCTGCAACCAATAAGAGAAGCAAGTAATATGCTTACGACAAATACTACCAGGTATGTAGTTTTCATTTCGTACCCCTTATACAGATAGTATGTCAAATACTCTAAAGACAAATATCAGGTAGTACAATGAGATTCCCATCATGATGATTCCAGCTATGAGATTCAGCCATTTGCCATGTCTTGTTATGAAGTTCATTATGGTGTCAGTGGCAGTGGAGGAAACTCCGGCCAATACCAATAATGGAAAACCAACACCGGCCCCGAAGAATAGAAACCGGAAGATATTCTGCACAAAATCTACAGTAAATACTGCTCTGGCAAACAGGATGGCAATAAACCCGGGGTTGCACGGTACTACAATAGCACCAAAGAAGAATCCATATAAGAACGCACTTACCCACGGATTCTGAGCCATGGGGGCGCGACCCTTTGGCAGAAATCTCCAGATATCTATATCCGCGCCGGTTACTAATGATCGGATGCCGGTTACTATCAGTATCAGACTAATGACCAGCAAGATAGCGAAGGCAATCGGTGAGACGATCTGAACTATACTTGTCAAGGAAACCTCTAACAGGGTAGTGAAAACAAGCCCCATCAGAAACATAAACAGTATGACCCCGGTAGTGATAATAAGTCCAAAGAGGAATATTGTCTTCCGGCCGGTTCGCTCGCCCGAGACTTGTGTCGATAGGTATACTAAGAATCCGGGGTATATTGGCAGGACGCAGACTGCACCGAGAGGTGTGGCTAACCCCAGCAAGAACGCTTCCCACAGTACGACCAGTAAGTCCATTATTCACAGCCCTTCTGTATCTCCGAAATTAGTTCTTCAGCGGACTTCATCCCACTCCTTAGAAACCTTGTGGACTGCTCTTCACAGATTAGGACTACCGGAGCTCTTGGAGCTGATACGAAATTTAGGCCAAATTCGTCTATAAGTGCTTGAGTAAGTTCTACCGGGGAGACGGCAAAATACCAGTCAAGCTCGTTTTTTTCGATGTGTTCTCTTACTTTGTCTTCATCTTCATTGGGATCTGTGTCAAGGGATATGTGTATTATGTTTTCGCCCTCGATTTGCTTGACCTTTTTTACTTCTTTCTGCTGGGCTAGGCAAGTTGGACACCATACGGTAAAGCTTTCAAGTAAGATTGGCTTTCCTTTGAAGTCGCTAACCTTGAATGTTTGTCCCGTAGCCACATCCGTCAGCTCAATATCCATCCATCCGGGTGCAGTCGCTGGACTTGGAGCCGGAGCTGGAGTTGGGGTTGGAGTTGGAGTTGGAGTGACTGTCCCATCTGATGTGCATGAAACCAAGCCGATTATGCTAAACATTCCAAGCAATACCAACATTAAGTTGTGAGTTCCTTTTCTCACGGAACGTACCTCCAATCCTACGCCAAACCTGCCATTATTCTTAGTGCATCACTATCCCTGATAATGATGCGGCGGCTATTGGATATGATAACCCCCTTTTCTTCGAGAGCCTTGAGTGACTTCCCGAATACTTCACGTACGGTTCCAGTCATAGATGCCATATCCCCCCGAGTAAGAATAAGCGACTCATCGAATACACCTTCACTACTATGCTCAAGCAGAAACTTGGCTAATCGACCACTGACACGTCTTAGGGAAAGATCTTCTACTAAAGACATGTAGTGATGCATCTCTGTAGCCAGTGCCTTGACTGTGTTAAGGGCAAGCTGCTTGTGTTCCCAAAGCAAAGTCTCGAGGTCGCTGTTCATGAGTCCGTAAAGCACAGACGGAACTACGGCTTGGGCGCTTTCAGGGTTACTGCCCCCATTGAATATACCAGTATGGCCGAAACAATCACCCGGACGGCCTAATCTAAGAATTTGCTCTTTCCCTTCGGTTGACATTTTGAATAACTTGATTAGACCCGATGTAACAAAATAAACCATATTGGCGGGATCTTGCTCTAACCAGATTATTTCGTGTTTTTCTACCCTCCGCTCCACCATCAATCGTCTGATTCTCTCCAATAAGTAGTTATCAAGTCCAGCAAAGTAGGGACTGCACCTGATAAATTCAACGTTTGACAAACTTCTTATTGATTGAGTCGAAGTAACCATTACCACACCTTTTGTTGATTATCCACGTTTAGCCTTGGAGAGCTTCGATTATTGCTTTATTGAATCTTGGCAGGTCTGCTGGCTTGCGCGCTGTGATGATATTCCCATCCTGAACAACTGGCGCGTCAACCCATTCTGCCCCTGCGTTTCTGAGGTCCACCGCTATCGAAGGCCAGGAGGTAACACGTCGTCCACTTACTATGTCGGCTGAAATAAGGAGTTGCGGTCCGTGGCAAACAGCCGCTATAAGCTTCCCGGCGTTATGTGCCTTCCTTACCAGATCAACCATAGATTGGTGTAAGCGCATCTTATCAGCAGCATAGCCACCGGGAACGATGATAGCATCAAGATCCTCGGCCTTAACCTTATCAGTAGTAGTGTCAACTGTTACGGTGATGCGTCCCCTTTTGCCTTTATAGCTTTGCTGAGAGCCAGTGCCCAGGATCAACACTTTAGCGCCAGCATTTTTCATTGCCCTCATGGGTTCGATAAGTTCAGAATCTTCAAAACCCTCTTCAGCCAGAATGGCAATCCGCTTTCCGTCAAGCATAACCTTAGTCTCCTTTACCTAAGAATATCTAATTGAATCTACTACACTGACAAAATCGCTTTTAACTTCTTCTCTTACCACGGCCTCCACTCACTGGGGAAAACTTTGGAGAATTAGTGGTATTCAATCTCTCCCTAGTCGGTAGCAAGCGTACCTGCTCTGTTAACGTCTCCACAGAACTAAGAGCCTCAATGGTCCATTTTGCTAACTGCTCTCGCTCGGCGGCTTCCATTACTATGATTACATCAGGGGGACCCTCTAGTGCATCCACAATGACTACACCGGGGATTTCCTGCAGAACTCGTCCTATGTACCCCAGCGATAAGATAGAGATAAAGATACCACAAATAGGCACACTGAGAAATTATATAGTTAAAAATGGTCATTAACGGCTACCCATATTTAGGGTTCCTGGGGAGCGGAGCGAGCATAAGAAATCCAAACTACTTAGCCTTTATCTGAATCTTGGCGCGTGTTGCCTCATTTACCTTTCGTTCCTCATGCCAATCGTATCTCCAGTCCCCGCAATAGTAATCATAACGACGATTACGCCACTCCCTTTTGAACATATCTCGCTGTATTCCCAGTTTTCGCTCTATCTCATCGAAGACTGGCATTTCTCTTTCTTGTTGCGCTATCTCTTTCATTTGATATCTCCTTAGTGAACAGTTACTCATAAACTAGGCTAATCTAGGGCGGAACTTCAGTACACAACTTTTTAGCTACAATGACCATTTCACTTATGGCTTACCGCCAATCCATACTAACTACCTTCTCATTACCTCTATGTGCCAGAAGTTCGTCCACGAAGCGAGCAATATCGTCTTGTCTAAATCTTCGGTCGCCACGATGGTTGATCCGGTATGCCCTTATTATCCCCCGGTCACTCCACCGTCTCACCGTATTGGTATGCATATTAAGAAGCCGGGCCACTTCTCTAACCGCCAGCATTGGTACGATTTGATTGGCACTTCGCGTGTATTCATCACGACCCCAAGGTCTTACCCCACGCTTCGGCCTCGGTCTTTCCATTACCATAGCCAACACCTCCTTCAGTTTAGTGTCTTAAATAAGGTCCCGCTCCCCAGACCTTTGGGTATTCAACAACAATAATACCGAGCTAGCAATAACGAAGTCATAAAATGAAAGGGGGAAAAGTTACAGAATTATGACATTATGTGACACGGTCTCTAAGGGAGGTTTACAAAATGAGTAGAATCTTGGAGATGCGAAGGCTTGAAGCTATTCAGGCCGAGGGCTGGTCCATGATGTAGCCAGTCCTGGGGATGGTGCGAATGAGCTTTGGATTGTCGGGGTCATCTTCCAGCCTGCTCCTTATCCGGCTGATGCATGTTCTCAGAAGCTGAACATCGTCGCGGTATTCCGGTCCCCACACTCGGGTAAGTAGGTCCTCATAGAGCATGAGGCGACCGGCGTTATTGATAAGCTGGCTGAGCAAAAACCACTCGGTTCGGGTCAAGTATTGTTCCTGACCCCTGACAGAGATACTACGCCTCTTGAAATCGACGGTTACATGCCCCAAACTAAATACTTCTGGCGCTTTCACTCTTGCGCTAGGCTCAAGACGGCGCCTGACTGCCTCAATCCGGGCGACCAGTTCGTCAGGGTTGAAGGGCTTAGGCAGGTAGTCATCGGCCCCTAGTTGGAGCCCTTTAATTCTGTCGGCATCGGCACCTTTGGCAGTAAGAATAATAACCGGCACCGCCGAAAAACTGCGCAACTCCTTAAGCATCTCCAACCCGTTCATTTTAGGCATGAGCAGGTCAAGCACAATCAGCTCCGGCTCCTGAGCTTGAGCCTGCTCCAGACCCTCAACGCCATTATTGGCAGTGAATACCTCATACCCTGAAGCTTTCAGTTTGGACCTGAGGAAGTTCAAAATCCGTTCATCATCGTCAACTACCAGTATTCGGAATCGTTTCACGAGTGGTCTCCGATTCAGCTATTCTTGATTGTAATAATAGTCCGCTGTTCAGCTGATGTCAAAGCCTCTTCACACAGGAACGATGCCTTGACTAATCGATTAGCTCAAACTAAACTATTATACATCGGCGTAGGAGAGCAATGTTTCGCCGCAAAAAGCCTGTGAGGGACATCCCAGTGAGCAGTCATAGCAAAAACCAAGGTGTAGTACGGAAGCCATCAAATAGGTACCCGAAGTCGGGCCCGGAGGGTCTGATTACATCCGCGCAATCGGAAAGGGATATGCTCATCGGCATCCTGGAGACACTGAGTGAGAGCCGGCAGATGAACGAATACCTAGAACGATTAGTCGAGCAAGTCAGGAGCTATTCAGGATGCCGCTATGT
>Ga0209979_1000458_pt1 | contig 55790 bp, 58 predicted proteins | sample AnhtaG_FD_183114 | JGI IMG/M metagenome (GOLD analysis project Ga0209979, IMG submission 183114) | Deep subsurface microbial communities from Anholt, Denmark to uncover new lineages of life (NeLLi) - Anholt_01485 metaG (SPAdes) (version 2) | ecosystem: Environmental > Aquatic > Marine > Oceanic... | reverse complement strand
TAGCGAAAGGAGGCATTCGCGGACCAATTATCTGGCACCCCTAACGTACCTTGAAAACCTGCGGTCCCCCTGCTAGGGACGAGGACTCCAAGGGGTCAACACGGTACAACTTTTGGGGTGCACCACACTGGTGCTCACATCTCCTCTAGCTCTGGAGACACTTCCTTGCAAGCCTCACCGACGCTCTCCATCATCTTTCTTCATATATCCGGCATGGTGCCCGACTCCATGCCCTTCATCATCTGGCTCATGATCCCAGTCATCATACGGCTCATTACATCGGGCAATCTGCGTACTATGACAAGGATGGTGAAAGCCCCAGCTGCTGCGCCGAGGAGCGCTGCTACAGCATATCTTCTTGTCTTAGGAGCCATGTTGAGTCCTCCCTGCTACTTGCTTGAGAGTTCGCCTGACGATTCATTAAGTCATCTCGGCCACAACCTGTGCTCCAGGCGGACTATGTCGTAGGCTGCTCATGAGCATAAGTCTAGCGCCTTCTCATAGAGGTCCCCCGGATCTACCAGTGTGTCCCAATCAGCAACCTCGCCCAGACTCTCCCTGGCCAGGTTATGCTCAGCCTTGGGAGCGACTAGGAGAACCGGGATATCATGAGTCTGACAGGCAGAGAGGAAGTCTCTCGGAGAGAAATCGACACCGACTGGCGGCAAAACCTTATATAGATACCCCGCCACCACAGAGATGTTATCCTTCTTCGTGAGATGGCCGATATATTTACCATGGGCGTCGAAGCCGTTGCCCAAAGGCAGCGTTGCTATCCCCCTCAAGTTCAACCTCGTGAGGACCAGGGGGTCAGTCCCTTCCAGGTACCCGACCATAGCCATGCTCTCCTCCTTCGTCTAAGGGTCATGAGTTGGGCTCAAAGATGCCACGGTGTGCACCTCTTGTCAAAAGCCGGCTGTCTCCGATCGCGTCACCTCCTCGCTATACCTGTAGATCCGAGGATGATAGTTGTGCTCGAAGATAGTTAGCCAGATGGCGATTCCCAGGATGGCAACGCATAAGAATACTGCCCAGAAGGTTCTGTCCAACATATTGGCAGTATAGCTTCGGGGGCTACGGGAGGCGATAGCCTGCTGTGATGAAGATTGACAGCCCCCTTCTTTCATGGAAAGATGGGCTTGAGCTCTCACCATCAATACCAACCTACACGGAGCAGACGCCAACCACACCGAGTACATTGCTAGTCATCAGATTACGTAGATAGAACACGTGAATCAATTGTCGTTCGTACCCTGACACCAAGGAGGTGAACAAATGAAAGACAGGAACATACAAAGGGGAGTGGGTGTTGTGTATTTCATCCTTGGGTTAGCGATGATTGCCAACGACTGGGCCCCACTCGGCTACGTTGTCTTCTTTGTCGGCCTTGCTTTGATGTCGGGAACCATAGGGCGGGAAGGTGAGTCTTGGTCGGACAAGAACCCAGAGATAGCACGATGGCTATTTGGTGGCCTTTTCGTGCTGTCTGTATTGGTAGCAATTGGCATCCTGGTCCTCACCAAGTACAGGTAGAGAATTGACAATTGATTCATGGTGGAAACCGAAAGGTTTTCGTGGGCTCTGCCGCGAGGTACCTTAATCCCACACTTTTTTATTTCACGGCATGTTCGGCGCGAGGCCATAGGGTAAGCAAGCGATCCAGGCCTCGGAAAGCCAGCCAAACTGCCCCGCTAAGGATATAGGCACCCGAGAAATCGACGCTTAAAACGCGCTTGAAACTGTGGGATGGTGTGGCTAGTCTGGTTGATGTGCGTTCGAGGGAGGATGGAAAGGAGCTTTACCTTGATGGGGGCGAATTGCTATGGTACAGTATAATTAGTACCGTCTGCGATGTTATCATAGTCAGTCCTCTAGAGCCTGTGGCACCAAACTTCCGCCCCTGGAACAGTGAGTCTCACCCTCCTCAGTGAACTTCTCCAAGCTGCGACCTCTACCCGACGTATCCCTTTATGCCTCTCGAGTACAAATTCCAGTGCCGGCCTCAGGTCTGTGTCAGTAGAGGCAATCACTCCAGCATCATATTCGCCATCGATGGCTAGGGCGATAAAGTCTATCGCAAGAGCGACATCGATCCCTTTCTCCTGAGCCTTGGTATCTGGCCAATCGTGGGGGTAGCGAAGGGGGCGAGCAACGACCTTTGCGCCCCAGTTCTCCTAATGAGCGCATTGCCTTAGGTTGCCAGCATAGCTCTCGGGTTGCAAGGTGCGTTCGGGGCGGCCGGTGTAAACGCGCACTTGATGGAGCACTCTGGTGGCACCATCTATTGGCCTTGAGGCAATTAGTTGGCCCAGTTGCACGGGATTGAAGTTCCCATCCACATACGAAGTGGAATCGGGGAAAAACGCCCGCCTGGCCCCACGATACATGTTCTGAGCGTTGACGAATAGCACAAGCCTTTTCGGGCATGACATGAGGCAGGGCCTTCCTTAGAAGAAACCCCGCCAGTCCACCTCCGAAGAGGCGGGGGGCGGGGAGGAATCTATGTATATCATATCCTAATATTTACTACGTGTCAAAGATGGATTTGCTAGAAAAGCAGCGAAAATGGGCCAAACAGCGATTGTGTCTGTGGATTAACAATGTTACTCAGTCGCCATTACCTCCATTTCCCCTTCCCATGCTTTTCACTGACTCTGCACTGGCACCCTACTCTGCTCTGTGGTACAATCCTTCCTAGGCGCGCGCATTCCTCGCTCGGTTCACGTTGGCTAGCATCCAGTGATCTGAGCCCCTCTGCGCCCCCTTCGTCTTTGTCTATTCCTACCTTCCAAATCAGGGAGCCGAAGGGGAGGCCAGCCAGCCAGAGGTTGGCCCCTCATCTTGTGAGTGCTGCGGCCAACTCGAAGGCAATCGTGGGCTGTTTTTCCCTGGATTCCCAATACCTTACCTGGTATAATAGACCAGAGATGAAACGCCTGCTTCTTTTGACCACCCTTTTCGTCTTAGCGGTATCTTGTCAAGGCTCTTCCACCCCAGAGGCCACCCCCAGCCCCACGCCTCCCAAGCCCTCTTCCCGCCCCGTCGCCGAGGCGTTCCTAGCCGCCTGGGAGGAAAGGGCCTACACCTCCATGTACGGCTTCCTCTCCTCTCCTTCAAAGGCGACCGTCAGCGAGGAGAAGTTCACAGAGCGGTACGAGACGGTCATGGAAGAGGCCACGGTCACTTCCCTCTCCGTCGAAGTCAGGGGGGTCGAAGAGAAGGGCGAGAAGGCGGAGGCTAGGTTTATAGTGACGCTGCGCACCGTTCTTTTGGGCGAGTTTCAGGTGGAGAACACCTTGCCTCTCGTTTGGGAAGGGGGGTGGAAGGTAGAATGGTCGTCGTCTCTTATCTTCCCTGATCTGAGCGATGAGAATTTGGTCTATCTAGAAAGGGAAGTCCCCGCCAGGGCCAACATCTATGCCCAGAGCGGAGAGCCCTTGGCCATGGAAGGGGCTCTAGTAGTGGTGGGGGTAATACCGGGCCAAATCCAAGACGAGCCCCGGCTCCTTTCGGAGCTGAGTCGCATCCTGGGGATGAGCCAGGGGGAGATAAGCGAGAAGTATCACGCTGTCGGCGTACAGCCCCACTGGTGGATACCCATCGGGGACATCACCTTCAAGGAGAGTATCGAGCACCGGGAAACCCTCTCTTCCTTGGCTGGGGTATCCCTGCGGGAGAAGCCGATAAGGACCTACCCCCAGGGGAGCGTGGCGTCCCATATCGTGGGGTATGTGGGGGAGATCGATCAAGAGGAGTTGGCCTCGCTCTCCGATGAAGGGTATCGAGAGGGCGACCGGGTGGGCAAGGCCGGCCTGGAGCGGTGGGGGGAGGGATACCTGGCTGGCCGGATAGGAGGGGTTCTCTCGGTCGTCACCCCTCAAGGGAAGCTGGTGGAGGTGATGAGGGAGTACCTCGCCCGCCCCAGCCGCAGCCTCCACACTACGATAGATCTAGATCTGCAGAGGGTGGCGGAGGAAGCGTTAGGTGATAAAACCGGGGCTATCGTGGCCTTAGACCCCCACAGCGGCGAGATCCTGGCCATGGTAAGTCATCCCACCTTCGACCCCAACCCTCTGATCCGAGGATTGGAAGTCCGCGAGTGGCAGGCTCTCCTAGGGGACCCCGGACGACCTTTGCTCAACAGAGCCACCCAGGGAGCCTATCCCACCGGCTCCGTCTTCAAGATAGTGACCGCCACGGCGGCCCTGGCGGGAGCGGGCTTCGACCCTTCGACCACCATCCATTGCACCGGCTCTTGGCGAGCGCCATGGGGTCGGGTCTATACCGACTGGGCGGCTCATGGCCCTATGGATTTCTTCTGGGCAATCGTCCGCTCCTGCGACGTCTTCTTCTTCCAGATGGGGTTACGCCTAGATAATATAGACCCTTGGTTGCTTCCCAATTTCGGACACAACTTGGGCTTTGGGGAACTGACGGGCATAGAGGTGGACGAGACAGAGGGGCTCGTCCCTGACCCCGCCTGGAAGGAGGTGGGGTTCACCGGCGTGGGGAACCCCTTCTGGGTGCCAGGTGACGCGGTGAACTTGGCCGTGGGACAGGGGGACCTTTTGACTACCCCCCTCCAGGTAGCTAACATGATGGCTGCCATAGCCAACGGGGGCACACTCTATAGGCCCCATCTGGTGCTTCGTCTGGGAGCCACGCCCAAGGGCGAAGAAGAGGTCTTCGAGCCGGAGGAGATAGGGAAACTGCCCCTTTTGCCTGAACATCTGCAACTGATTCAAGAGGCCCTGCGGGAGGTGGCTATGAACCCCCGGGGGACCGCTTACTACACCTTCAAAGATTCCCCCTTCCCGGTGGCGGGGAAGACGGGGACAGTGGAGGTCCCCCGCGGGAACCCCCACGCCTGGTTCGCCGGGTATGCCCCTGCCGATGACCCCCAGATAGCGGTGGCGGTAGTGGTGGAGCACGGCGGCGAGGGCTCCGTCGCTGCGGCACCTATCCTGCGGAAGGTGGTAGAGGCGTATCTGTTGCCTCCTGAGACAGAGAGCGATTAGCCCACTCTTAGAAAAGGCCCAGAATGGCTCTTCAAATCGGCTTGATCGGTTTGCCCAATGTGGGCAAGACCACGCTCTTCAACGCCCTCACCGGGGCGCGGGCCCCAGTGGCCCCCTACCCTTTCACCACTCTTGAGCGGAATGTGGGGGTGGCCACCGTCCCCGATGAACGGCTGCAAAAGATCGCCTCGTTGGTGAATCCAGAGGAGATCGTACCCACCACCATCGAGCTCGTAGATATCGCCGGCTTAGTGAAGGGGGCCAGTCAGGGGGAAGGGCTGGGCAACCAGTTCTTGGGACATATCCGCGACGTGGATGCGGTCTGCATGGTGGTACGCTGTTTCTCCACCCCTGACATCCCTCACCTGACCCCAGAATTGAACCCCAAAGATGACATCGAGGTTGTGGAGTTGGAGTTGGCTCTGGCGGATCTAGCCACCGTAGCGAGGCGACTGGAGAAGTTGAGACATCAAGTGAAAGAGAGTAAGGGGGAGTATGAGGAGGAACTGGAGTTGTTGGAGCGCCTTCACGAGGCCCTGGGCCAAGGCAGGCAAATACATAATTTGCCCTTAGACGCGGACGAGAGGGAGATACTGAGACCTTTGAAGCTGCTCACCAACAAACCCAGATTATTCGTGGCCAATGCGGACGAAGAGGCGCTCCCCTCTGGGAGCAAGTTGGCGGCAGCAGTGAAAGAGTCAGCCGATGCCGAAGTGATCGTTCTCTGTGCCGAGTTGGAGGCGGAACTCCTAGACTGGCCCCAGGAGGAAGCCCAAGCCTACAGGAAGGAGTTGGGACTTGAGGAGCCGGGGCTCAACCGTCTGATCGAGGCCAGTTACCGGCTCCTCGACCTAGTCACCTTTTTCACCACCACCGGAGGCCGAGAGGTCCGCGCTTGGACGGTACCAGGAGACACCCCCGCGGTGGAGGCCGCAGGGAAGATCCATAGCGATATGAAGAAAGGCTTCATCCGGGCCGAAATCATCTCGTGCGAAGATCTGATGAAGGCTGGTTCCTTCGCCGGGGCCCGAGAGAGGGGACTCGTGCGTTTAGAGGGGCGCGATTACCAGATACGAGAGGGAGACATCGTCCATATTCGATTTCACCTCTAGCCTTGCCCAGAAGGGGTATCCATGATATAATTCGCCCTTGTTGATAGCCTTTCTGCTCCAAGATGGACTCGGGGCAAACCCGTGGAAAGGAGATTAGATTGAGGGAGTACGAGTTGATCTATATCGTTCGCCCGGATGTGGAAGAGGAGGCTCTAGAAGAGATAGGCATGAAGGTGGACCAGGTTGTGACCGGTAACGGCGGGCAGGTAACGGAAGTGAAACGTTGGGGCAAACGTCACCTAGCCTACCCCATCCAGAAGTTGAAGGAGGGGTACTATGTATTGAATCGAATCCAGTTGGAACCCCAGATGTTGAAGGAGGTGGAGAGGAGTCTAACCTTATCGGAGGAGATCATTCGCTATCTAATAGTGCGGGGCTAGAGAGGCAGGGTTGAGGAAAGGAGTGTATGGGGATGGCGAGAGGCCTTAACAAAGTGATGATCATCGGCAACCTAGGGAGCGATCCAGAGATGCGTTACACCCCCACGGGGCGGCCGGTAACCTCTTTCAGCATGGCCACCTCGAGGAGTTGGGTCACCTCTGAAGGCGAGCAGCGAGAGGCGACAGAGTGGTTTCGAGTAGTAGCCTGGGGGAACCTAGCCGAGATATGCAACAGGTATCTCAGCAAGGGCTCCCGGGCCTATGTGGAGGGTAGACTCCAAACCCGTAGCTGGGAGAATCAAGGGCAGAAGCATTACCGCACTGAGGTTGTAGCCAACGAGATGGTTCTCTTGGACGCAAGGAAGCCAAGGTTGGCGGAGGAGGAAGGCGTAGAAGAGGATTCCGTGGTGTAGAGTAATTGCCAATGACGGATAACTAGACTATGAGGAGGATGCATTGAGAGAAGAAGAGGAAGAGAGACGTCCAAGGGAGCGGGTCGTTGAGCGCGGAAGGTATCCCTCTTCTCGGCGGAGGAGTTGTTTCTTCTGCAAGGAGAAGATCAAGGAGATAGATTATAAAGACGCGGATTTTTTGCGCCGATTTCTAACCGACAGGGGAAAGATCAAGGCCCGGCGGAAGACGGGGGTCTGCGCCCGTCATCAGCGCCAATTGGCGGTAGCCATCAAACGGGCTCGCCATCTGGCCCTCCTACCCTTCACCGGCGAGCATATCCGGGGCAGTTAGCCTCCGCTAATTCAAGGGAGAGGCGTAGCGCACTTTTGCCTATGCCTCTCTTGTTGCTAGAGGTGGTATGACCAAGCGAAGGGTCAAACGAGAACTTCCCCTCTCGCGGAAACAGATCTCCCGCCGCCAGAGGGAGGAGAGACAAAGACGGCTCATACTCTTGGGAGCAGGGGCTGTACTCCTGTTGGTGTTGGGTATCCTGGGTTTCGGCTACTACGAGACGAAGTTCCTTAAGCCCGCCTCTCCGGTAGCGGTGGTCAACGGAGTGCCCCTACGTACCGATGAGTACCAAAAGATGGTCGTCTTCCAGAGATTCACGCTAGATCAGTACCGTCGAAACCTGGAGAGACAACTAAGCCAGTTAGATACCAGCGATGAGACGGCGGCTGCCATCGTCAATCTCTTTCAACAGGAGTTGGCGCGGTTAGAACTCCAGCGAGCTCAGATCCCCTCCCAGGCATTGGAGATGATGATCGAGGACGAGTTGATACGACAGGGGGCTCAGGAGCGGGGGATAACCGTCACCGAGGAGGAGATAGATAGAACCATCGAGGAGGGTTATGGCTACCTGCGAGAGCCCGTTACCCCTACCGTGGCGCCGACCCCTACCATCACCGCTACCGAACCCATCACCCCTACCCCTACCCTCCCCCCCGTAACCAAGGAACAGTTCGAGCAAGTGTATCAGCAAGACCTGGCGGCTCTAGCCGAGGTGGGGATCTCGGAGGGGTTCTATCGGGATATGGTACGGCAAGACTTGTTGCGCTCCAAGATGTGGGAGGTGACCGGGCGGGACGTGCCCGCCAGCGAGGAGCAGGTCCGCGTGCGGCGGATCGTTTTGGAGACGGAAGAGGAAGCCGAAGCCGTTCGGCAGAGATTAGAGGCGGGCGAGGATTTCGCCACTTTGGCTCAGGAACTCTCCATCGATGAATCCACTAAGGAGAACGGGGGAGATCTGGGGTGGATGGCTTTCGACGAGCAAGATATCTCCTTCAGCGCGATGGCCTTTCAATTAGAGGTGGGCGAGATAAGCCAAGTAATAGAGACAGCAAGGGGTTACGAGATCCTCAAGTTGGAGGAGAAAGACGAGGATAGGGAACCAGACCCCACGACGCTTCAGAGGCGGAAGAACACAGCCTTTTCCACGTGGTTGAACGACCTCAAGGCTGAGGCGACCATCGAGAGCTACTGGTCTGAGGAGAAGGTCCCGTCTGACACCAGGGCTGGGCAACCATGAGAAAAGACGCGCCTATCTAGATGCTGTGAAGGGGTGGCTACTACCACCCCTCTTTTGCAGCAAAGCAGCCTCTAGGAGACCGAATGCTACCGTTCTCGTCTTCGCCTCTTGAGCTCTTCTTCTATCTCCTTTCCTCGCCCCCTTAGCCCTCGCGCATGGTCCAGTTTTTCCAGCATATCTTTCATCTAGCCATCGTGGACGAAGTGATGGATACCCACCAGGGGAGAGAGGGCCCGCCGGCATTCTGTCCAGGCCCGGTGGTGCTCCTCCCGAATTCTACGCCGTTCTAATTCTAAATCCTCTTCACTCATCCCCGATACAGCGGTCATCTCTCACCAGAATCACCCCATCTGGCGGCGGGCTTCCAAAACGTTCTTGAGGCTCTCGATCTTGGTGAGGATGCGACTCAACTGAGCCATATTGGCGATCTCCAAGGTGGCGGTGATCACCGCCATATGATCCTTTTTACTAGTGGTCGCGTTGGCTGCAGTCATGTTCACATCCTCGGCCTCGACGATGGTGACGATATCCTTGAGAAGCCCCTTGCGGTCGAAAGCCACCACCTTAATCATCACCGGATAGACCTGTTTCCTATCCGTTCCCCATTCTACCTCTATCAGTCGCTCCTGATCGGTCCGGCGGAGGATGTTGCCGCAATCCTGCCGATGAATGGTGATGCCCTGTCCTCGGGTCACGTAGCCCACCACCTTGTCCCCAGGCAGAGGATGACAGCAACGCGCTACTCGGGTGAGCAGTTCTCCCACGCCCAGCACCGTTATGCCGGAAATAGGAGGAGTTGGTGGAGCCACCATGGGTAGTTCCGGTTCCTCCTCTTCTTTCTCTACCAATCGGGTGGCGATCTGCTGGACGTTTATATCCCCGTATCCGATGGCAGCGAAAAGGTCTTCTACCCTTTTGAAGCGGAAAAGATCGGCGATATCCTCAAAACTCTCCTCTATCCCCAACCGTTTCAGTTCTTTCTCCAGTATCTCCCGCCCCTGAGCGATACTCTCCTCCCTCTCCTGCTGCCTGAACCACTGGCGTATCCTCTGCTTGGCGCGCGAGGTGACGACGTATCCCAGATGGGGGTTGAGCCAGTCGCGGCTGGGCCTACCCTTTTTGGTGGTGAGTATCTCCACCTGGTCGCCGCTCTGAAGCCGGTAGTTAAGGGGCACTAACCTGCCGTTGACCTTGGCCCCCCGACAACGCTCCCCTATCTCCGTATGGATGCGATAGGCAAAGTCGATGGGGGTGGCTCCATCGGGGAGGTCGATGATATCTCCTTTAGGGGTGAGGACGTAAACCTGCTTAGGGAAAAGGTCCGTTTTGAGAGAATCGACGAACTCCCGAGCGTCGGCCAGTTCCTGCCGCCACTCCATCAGCCCTCGCAGCCAGGCTATCTTCGCCTCCAGGCTGGTGTCTCGCCCCACCTGTTCCTTGTACCGCCAATGGGCGGCGATACCTAACTCCCCTGCCTGGTGCATCTCCCAAGTACGGATCTGTATCTCCAAAGGGTTACGCTGGGGGCCCACTACGGCCGTATGGAGGGAGCGGTACATATTATCCTTGGGCATGGCGATGTAGTCGTCGAACTCCCCGGGAATGGGCCGCCAGAGGGTGTGGACGATGCCTAAAGCGGCATAACAATCCTTCACCTCGTCTACAATGATACGCACCCCCTGCACATCGTAGATCTCATCGAAGGGCCGTTCTTTGGTCTTCATCTTCTGGTAGATGCTGTAGATATGCTTGGGACGTCCCGTTATCTCCGCCTCTATCCCCTCTTCGGCCAGCCGTGCCTTAAGGGCATCGATAATGGCGCTGATATGCCGCTCCCGGCTTCCTCTTCGCTCGGCGATGAGGTCGGCTATCTCTTGATACTTATCTGGGTCCAAATACTGAAGTGCTAGGTTCTCCAACTCCCATTTCATCTGCCAGATGCCTAGCCGATTGGCCAAGGGGGCGAAGATCTCTAGCGTCTCTTGGGCGATCTTCCTCTGCTTCGAGGGGGGCAGAGCCGCCAGAGTACGCATGTTATGGACTCTATCGGCCAGTTTGATGAGCACTACCCGGACATCATCTACCATGGCCAGGAACATCTTGCGCAGACTCTCCGCCTCTTCTTCTTCCAGACTCTCCCAGGTTATGCGGCTCAGTTTGGTGACCCCGTCGACCAGTTTGGCTACTTCTTCACCGAATTCCTGGCGGATCGTCTCCAAGGGGGTCCCGGTATCCTCCGGCACATCGTGCAAAATCGCCGCAGCGATGGTAGCCGGGTCTAAACGGAGATCGGCCAAAAGGGCGGCCGTCTCCAAAGAGTGTTGAACGTAGGGCTGCCCAGAGGCCCGCATCTGACCGTCGTGCGCCTGCGAAGCCATCTCGTAGGCCCGGCGGATCAGGTCTGGGTCGCATTGAGGGTAATACTCTTTCACTTCCTTGACTAAGGTCTCGATCTCCATCTCTCCTCTAGTATATCGCACCAAGGTAGATTCTGCAACAGATCAAATAGGAGAAAGGTATCCTTCCCTGGGAAGCGGCAATAATATATAATAGAGGGCGAAGAGGGTCTAAGGAGTATAGATGAAGTCGATAATCATCGGAGTGGCAGGGGGTACCGGTTCCGGGAAGACCACGGTTTCTGAGGCTATCTTGGAGCGAGTGGGTAGAGAACGGATAACCTACATTCAACATGACTCCTACTACAAGGATCTAGGCCACTTCCCTCTTGAGGAGCGCCACAGGATCAATTTCGATCATCCTGAGGCTCTAGATACCAGCCTCCTGGTAGAACACCTCGAACGGCTGCAAGCCGGCTCCCCGGTAGAGGTACCGATTTACGATTTCACGACCCATACGCGGAGAAGGGAGACGAGGAGAGTGGAGCCAAGAGGGGTGACCCTGGTAGAGGGGATACTCATCTTCGCCGATAAGGGTCTAAGGGAACTCATGGACGTGAAGATCTTCGTAGATACCGATGCCGACATCCGTTTCATCCGGCGGTTGCAGCGGGATATTACCGAGCGAGGACGGACCGTGGAATCGGTGATCCACCAATATCAGGAGACGGTGCGCCCCATGCATCTGGAGTTCGTGGAGCCCAGCAAACGGTACGCGGACATCATCATCCCCGAAGGGGGGTTCAACGTCACAGCCATCGATATGGTCGTGGCCAGGGTGGAGGCGATGGTGGGGAGGAAGGGGTCTTGAGATCAGGAGAGACTCCGCGGAAGAACCGGCTACAACGGCTCTTGTCCCCAGGTGGGACGCTTTCCCAGCGCGTCGTCCGCGGCGGCTTCTGGGTCTTTGCGCTGAGGATTGTGGACCGGCTGTTCAAGTTGGTGCGCACTATTGTGCTGGCCCGACTGCTCGCGCCGAAGGACTTCGGCCTGTTCGGGATTGCGCTTCTCGCGATGTCAGCACTGGAGACGTTCTCGCAGACGGGCTTTCAGCAGGCACTCATCCAGACGAAGAGGGACATAAGACCCTATCTGGACACGACTTGGACGGTGCAGGCGATCCGTGGGGCAGCCTTAGCATTGATTCTATTCGGGATTGGCCCCTATGTAGCGGCGTTCTTCGGAGAGCCGGCGGCCGCAACGCTGCTGCGCGTGCTGGGGCTCTCCATGCTCTTCCAGGGCTTCGCCAACATCGGCGTGGTCTACTTCCAGAAGGAACTGGAGTTTCACAAGCAGTTCGTTTACCAACTGAGCGGCACGCTGGTGGATCTTGTGGTGGCAATCACCGCCGCTCTTTTGCTCCGGAGCGCCTGGGCGCTCATCTTCGGGCTTTTGGCCGCGAACTTCGTGCGGATGGTCGTGTCGTACCTGATTCACCCTTATCGGCCGAGATTGCGGTTGGAAGGAGCAAAAGCGAAGGAGTTGTATGGCTTTGGGCGGTGGGTATTGGGATCAAGCATGCTTGTATTCTTACTTACTCAAGGTGATGACGCATTAGTAGGGAAACTGCTTGGCGCTACTGCCCTTGCTTTTTACCAAATGGCTTACAGGATTTCAAATATGCCAGCAACCGAGTACTCTCATCTTATTGCAACGGTAACATTTCCCGCCTATTCTAAATTACAAGATAACCTTCTTAAATCAAAAGAGGCATACCTTAAGGCCTTACAACTTACAGCATTCTTATCTATTCCTATAGCAGGGATGATTTTTGTTTTAGCTCCTGAGTTCACCAAGATATTTTTAGGTGAAAAATGGTTGCCAATGGTTCCAGCTATGCAAGTTTTGGCTTTATATGGGGGGCTTAGAGCGATTGGAGCAACTACAGGGGTTGTGTTCATGGCTCTTGGAAAACCAGACATAATGACAAAGATACAAATAGGTCAATTGGTTCTACTTGCTATTTTGATCTACCCACTTACCATGCGCTGGGGAATATTGGGTGCATCCATAGCAGTAACAGCTTATGCCCTGATATTTAATCTTGTTGCTGTTTATAAAGTGCTCAATATAGTCAAATCTGATTACGAAAAACCGACAAAGCTGCTCATGCTTCCTTCGATAGGCACTTTAGTTATGGTTTCGGCAATTTATGTTTCAAAGACCTATGTATTCGGTAATGTTGGTCTCGCATATTTCGTGCTGTTCATCATCGTGGGTATATTTGCATACTTGTCAATTGTATATCTTTTCGACAGATTTCTTAGTTACGGAAGCAGGCTTCTTCTGCAAGAGCAACTTACAGCCTTATCAAGGTATGAGGAGGACGAATAGGTATGCCTGGACTCGCTGGGATTGTCAGAATGTCTAGTCGGAATGTTGATATAAATGCGCTGTTAGCAAAGATGAGCCAACAGATGAAGCATGAAGATTGGTACTCTATAGATACACTAGTAGATGAATCTATAGGCATGGCAAGAATTGGCTTGCGGATATTCAATCCCGAACCTTTACCGATGTTTAATGAGGACAAAAGCCTTTGTATCATGATGGATGGTGAGATATATGATTATCAAGGTTTGAGAGATGATCTGATTAGTAAGGGGCATAAACTTGTGGTTGACAACGACCCAGAGTTTGTTCTCCACTTCTATGAAGAATATGGTAAAGACTTCGTGCATCAGCTAAATGGCTCATATGTCTTAGCCATTTGGGACAATAAGAAGCAAGAACTGCTAATAGCCAATGATAGATATGGATTAAGACCACTATATTATGCTAGGCATAACGGCTATTTGTTATTTGCTTCAGAAATGAAAGCCATCCTAAGGGATGACTCATTCCAACCGGTAGTTGACGACAGGGCAGTGTCAGATTTTCTCTTATTTAGATGTATTCTAGGACCAAAGACTTTCTTGCGAGGAATCAGCTTGTTGCCTGCAGCATCTATTATGATCTGTAGTGCGAATCAAATTTCGCTAGAGAACTACTGGGATTTTAGCTTTCGCGAAAATAAAGAGCATTCTGAAGGGTACTGTGTTCAGCAATTGTCGAAATTGGTTCAACAAGCAGTTGGAAGGCGATTGAAAGGAAATCATAGGATCGGTGCCTCTTTGACCGGCGGATTTGATACACGAATGATCGTCGCGAATATGGTCCAAGAATGTTCTCCTGTCCACACATATACCCAAGGAGGGGCTGACTGCAAGGATGCCAAGTTTGCGCCGATAGCAGCGAAGAAATTGGGTACGAATCATCATTTTTTTGAGTATGAACCAAACGATTTTCTTTCGCCTGCCCAACAGGAAACTCATTGGCTAGCAGAGATCATAGACCCTGATTCTTTTGGAATAATAAACAAACTAAAAGAGATAAAAACATTCCTGAATGTAGAGCTTACCGGCATTGGTGGTGGCGAGATATTTCGCGGGAACCATTTGACCAAGCAGATGGAGGCCTCTAAGAATGAAGGGGAACTCTTCAAGGCCGTGTACCGTTACCTATCGCTGGATATTCCTTATGAACTTTTTGATGACCACTGGTATGAAGAAATTCAAGGGGTTTCAAGAGACTATCTGAAATTTCTTTTTCGCAAATATAGCGATAGACCACTGCTGAATAAGAGTGACCATTTTCTTATTCGTGAAATTCTTCCCTCCTATGTGCGTAGTGACTTTATGATAAAGAATAGCCAGTTTGAATATAGGGCTCCCTATTTCGATTATGAACTCGTTGATTTCATTCAAACAGTTCCAGTATCGTTTAGGAAAGATAGCCATATTATGATTAAAGTATTTCTTAAGCTGTTCCCTGATCTTGCCAAGGTTTCCTTTGAGGCTGCAGGATGCCCAGTATATATAAATCGATTTCAGGCAATAATGCAGAAATTAAAAGGCAAATTTGGGGGCATAATCAGGCGCCTACCCGCTGTCCATTTTAGGAATTACCGTTTAGTAGACTATAGCCGATGGCTGCGGGAGAACGCACAAGTACAGGAATATGTTAAAGGGATTTTACTATCTAAAGGGGCAAGATCCAGGCCCTACTTCAAGCCAGAAGCTATACAAAGGATGCTAGAGGACCAGTTCGCTGGCCGGAAGGACAATTGGAAGCTAGTTACCAGGCTGATTATCCTAGAATTGTGGCACAGAATATTCTTAAATGACGATAATAAGGGATGAACATGGAGCGCGTAAAATGTAACCTGTGCGGTAGCCAAGAATATGAGTTCTTCAAAGCAATAAACGGCTATAGACTTGTAAAATGCAGGGGGTGTGGATTGGTTTATTTAAACCCTCGCCCAACTCAGCAAGAAATCCATGAACAATACTCTGCTAGGTATCACATTGAAAGGTTACTTAGACAAGAACCCAAAACAGAAAAGGAGATAGAACAGGAAATAAACAAGAACATTGGGAGAGGGGAAGAGATTGTGAAGCAGTTTGGTAACAAAGGGAAACTGCTGGATATCGGTTGTGGTGTCGGCTTTTTTATAGCCTGTTTAAAAAACTATGGTTGGGATGTAACAGGAATTGACGTTTCTGAATGGGCAAGTGGATTTGCAAGAGACAAGCTAGGACTAAATGTTTTTACAGGAAGCCTTGAAGATGTACGATTCAATGAGCAGTTTGATGTGATTACGATGTATCATGTTCTTGAACATCTTCCACACCCTCTTAAGACTCTCAAGAGGGTGTCTGAAATAATAACGGATGATGGGGTTCTAGTTATTAAGGGTCCGAACTTGGCCAGCTTTGACAGAATATGGCATGGCAAAAATTGGAGAGGGTACGACCCACCTTTTGCTCTTTATCATTTTAACCCGAAAACTTATCGGATGATGTTAAAGAAAGCAAGTTTCTCTATACAGAAGATATTTTTTCAAGATTGGGATCCAATTGCCCATTTAATCGAAATGAGATTGGGAGATGGCGCGAGAGGAGATCACCCTTCAGATGCTATTGAAGAATTCCGTAGAAGTAGGATATACAATAATGTTATTTTCAAAGCTACCAATAAGATAGCGCATATCGCAGCTAAACTATTAGGCATAAAAGGTCGAGATTTGACTATTTATGCTGGAAGAGGGGCCGGGCCATGAAGATTCTGTTTTTCCTCAGATATTCTCGCGATCAAGCAAGTTCACGAGTAAGAGGATTCTACATGGCAGAGGAACTGGAAAGGAGAGGCATAAACTGTAACATAATATATGGATATGGCAAGAAAGTGTATTTGCGTTTTCTGCTAAAGTTAAGCAGATACGATATTATCTATTTCCAAAAGCGGTATTCAGAAATAGATTTAAGGTTAAATAAGTGTGCACGTTTAGTGGGCAGGAAAACCATTTTTGATATTGATGATGCCCCTTCGGGAGTTAGCCTTGATCCAGAAGGGGCAAAACGAGCCATTGAAATGATGAGGAGTTCCTCAGCAGTTATTGTTGGTAGCCATAAATTATTAGATTTTTGTAAGAAGTTTAGTAGGTTTACTTGCCTTATGCTAAGCCCCATAAATCTAGACTACTATAGCCCGAGAAGACAAAAGAGAAATCGAGATTATATTACACTTGGATGGATAGGAAATGGTATTAATTACAAATATGACCTGCTAATGCTCCTGAAACCTTTGGAAAATCTTGGTAAGAAATATAATCTCAAACTAACCCTCATAGGCGCTCTTGGACAGAGAGAGATTTATGAAGGTTTTGGCAAACTGAGGAATATGGAAGTTGAAATTATAGATTCGGTAGATTGGGGAAATCCTGTGGCCGTTCCTGCGGCAATCAATGAATTTGATATTGGCCTATATCCTCTTCTTGACAATGAATACAATCAATATAAGGGTGGATTCAAAGCTTTAGAGTATATGGCTATGGAAATTCCCGTGGTAGCCTGTCGGATAGGCGAGAACAAGTTCATAGTTGAGAACGGAAAATATGGATTCTTAGTGTCAAACAAGAGAGAGTGGGAAGAAAAGCTTTCCTATCTAATTGAAAACGAGGGTGTTCGGAAAAGGATGGGAAAGGAAGGAAGGGGCAAAATCGAAAAAGATTACTCTACACAAGTCTGTGCGGGCAGATTAATGAAAGTTTTTGAAAACATGGATGGTAGAGGGTAATTATGAAGATAAGTTTTGTAGAGCCACATCTCAAGATATACGGAGGGATTAGAAGGATAATCGAACTTGCCAACCGGCTTACGGATAGAGGACATGATGTTACTATTTTCCACTCTGATGGCAGCCCATGTGAGTGGATGGAATGTAAGTGTAAAATCAAGAGTTATCACGATGTGCTCGATGAAGCTCATGATGTTCTCATATATAACGACCCTAATCCCGTCGATTACCGTTTAGTAAGAGATGCCAGCGCGAGACTGAAGGTATTCTACGTTCTTGAACTCTATAAACGGTATTTGTTGAAAGGCACAAATCCTAAAATTTATCTTCCTCGGAACAGAAGAATGCTATTGCTCAAGAAATCCATACGATCCCCGTATCTAAAACTCTCAAATTCAACTTGGATATACCGTTGGTTAAAGGAGCATATGAATATTGATTCAAAATTGGTGATAGGTGGAGTAAACAGCGAGATGTTTCATCCGGTTGAGGTACGGAGGAATCCTGACGAAATCCGAATCTTGTGCGCCGGGGATCCACGAGAGAGGAAGGGAACCAAAACCGTATTTGAAGCAGTTGAAATGACAAAAAAGGACGAGCCGAAGATAGTGTTGGACACTTATTACGGAAAAGGAATACCCCAAGAGAAGATGGCAGAGAAATATTCTTCTGCGGACATATTTGTGGATGCGCGGTGGTATGCGGGCTGGAATAATCCTGTTGCAGAGGCTATGGCTTGTAAAGTGCCTGTAGTTTGCACAGATATTGGTGGAGTCAAAGATTTCGCGTTTCACGAGAAAACGGCTCTATTAATGCCTCCCAAAGACCCAGAGGCCATGGCATCTGCTATCCTTAGGCTAATTAGGGACGAGAAACTAAGAGAAACATTGCGAGAAAACGCCTATAGGCATATTAGACAGTTTGATTGGAACAAAAGCGCAAAGAGGCTAGAGGAAATCCTCACTTGTGAATTGAACGCCGAAAGAACCTATGAGAATCTCAATTCTAACTCCTGATCTATCCCATAACTGCCTTGGCAGAGCCTATCTTCTAGCCAAGGTGCTCCAAAGGAGATACGAAGTAGAAATCGTTGGTCCCGCCTTCCAGGGCAAAATTTGGGAACCGCTTGCCGGGCAAGGTGAGGTCAAACTACGGGTTGTGCCAGGCTATCCGTTATTTTACAAATGTATTTCGCAGACGAGAGCGATACGAAATAGTATAACTGGGGACGTGCTCTATGCCAGCAAGCCGCTTTTGACAAGTTATGGTGCAGCCTTGCTAGAGAAGTTTTCTCGCAAACGGCCTCTAGTTCTCGATATTGATGACTGGCAAATGGGATTTCAGAAAGAAGCCTTACGAGGACTTCGCCTACTGGGGAGACTAAGAAGATTTGCTTCCTCAACACTTTGTTTCAGTTCACCACACTCTTACTGGAACAGCCTTTTGGGTGAAAGATCAATAGGTTTTGCGGATGAAGTTACTGTTTCCAACAATTTCCTGAAAGACAAATTCGGCGGAACCATCGTTTGGCACGGACGAGATACCAGTGCCTTTGATCCAAAAAATTTTGACAGGAATCATCTAAGGAATAAATTCGGGATACCCGAAAATAAAAAGGTAGTGGTATTTCTGGGCACCCCTAGGCCGTATAAAGGAATCGAGGATTTGACTGAGGCTATCAGCCTGCTAAAGGATAACCGTATATTATTGATGTTGGTAGGGTTGGGTCAGGATAGTTACTCCCAAAGAGTGAAAGCATTGGTTCGCAATAAGCTAAGCGACAACCGGGCCCGATTATTCGGACTGCAACCTTTCAAAAAGGTCCCCGAATTTTTAGCGATCAGCGACCTCGTTGTGATACCTCAAAGAAGAAATCTCGCGACAATCGGGCAGGTCCCAGCGAAAGTTTTCGATGCTATGGCTATGGCAAAACCGATAATTTCCACCAATGTTTCGGATATTCCTGCCATCCTCGAGGGATGCGGTTTCATCGTGGAGCCTGGCAACCCTCAGCAACTGGCTAGGAAACTGCAATTCGTCTTACACAATGAGGATTTGGCTGTCAACATGGGAGCAAAAGCCAGAGAGAAATGCATTAAGGAGTACAGCTGGGCCAAGATGGAGGAAAGGCTGTTACAGGTCTTCAGCAAGTTTGGCAAGCCAGGTGGCGGCCGGAAGGCGAGAGAGCAAGAATGACGGTCAAGATCCTCAATCTGGACCATGCCATCGCCCTCGGTGGGGCGGAATACAGCCCCTTCCTCCTCAAACCGTTGGAGGAAAGGGATAAGGCGGTGTTGGCCAGATGGATCCACGCTTGGCCGGCCTGTTGAGCAGGTTCTGAGAGGGTAGCATGCCCCAGGTATCTATCGTGATCCCCTCTCTCTCAGGTCAACTCGGGACTCTGGAAACCAGCATCAAGAGTCAATCTCTCCGCCACTACGAGATTTGTGCGGTAGTCAGGGTGAAGCCCAGTGGCCGGGCCAGAAATGTAGGGGCTAAGCGGGCGAAGGGCGATATACTGGTCTTCATAGACGATGACGCTGTTTTGGGAGATGAGCATACCCTAGCCAACCTTGTTGAACCGTTGCAAAAGGACCACACAATAGGGGTAACAGGAGCGTCAAAACTTATACCCCCCGACTCCTCCTGGTTTCAACGCTGGGTGGCTCGTGAGGTGCCTCGTATCGAACACCCGATAGTGGAGGAGCCGCTGGAAACCAACCCAGACCCGGAAAGGGGATATTACTGCGAGGTGACCACTACTTGCTGTGCCATGAGAAGAGAGGTTTTCGAAGAAGTAGGGGGGTTCAATGAGGAGTTGATCCGAGGGGTGGACACCGAGTTCTTCATTCGCTTACGCCGTCGGGGATACCATATAATCTTAGTGCCCAACACCTGGGTTTGGCATCCAGCACCAGCAACACTTCCCGCCCTTTTGCGGAAACATTTCTTTTATGGGGTGGGCCATTCCCAGGAGGTGAAACGGGATCCTTTACGAAGTAGGGGGCGTTTCTTTCACACCCCTCTTCAGACCCTGGCCTACCTCATCTTCAGAACCTTAATACTTCTCCCTAACGTCTTTATCCCTTATTCCTTCACCGAGCCTCGCTGGGGGTTGGGATTCAAACCCCTCAAGGCACTGACGAGCTATGTTAGTGCTCTGGGGTATATCTATGGCTGGCACAAATACCAATAGGCGGACTATACGGTAAAGGGCTGATGATGCGCATCGGTATTGACGGACGGTATATCCAAGATCATTTCCCTGGCATCGGTCGCTACACCTACAAACTCGTTCAGGCTCTAGCCGAGGCCGCGCCAGAGGATAGTTTCGTCCTCCTTTACAACTATGAGTTGGTCAATACGCGCTACGATCTCGAGAGGTTAAAAGCCCCTAACATGAAGGTGGTATCCATCAATCTCGCCACCTTCTCCTTAACTGAGCAATACCGGTTGCCTTCCATTGTCCGGCGCTTGCGGCTGGATCTCTTCCATTCGCCCTACTACATCAAACCCTACCTTTTGCCTTGTCCCTCGGTGGTCACCATCTATGACCTGATCCCCCGGCTATACCCTCAATATACCTCCCCCTGGGCACGCGGCATCTTCCAGATGGCTATCCGCTTGGCCACAGTCACCTCTAGGCTAGTCATCTCTGTCTCCCAGTCGGCCAAGGAGGACCTGGTTCGCCTCCTTGGGGTCCTGCCATCTAAGGTTTGGGTCACCCCCTTGGGCGTTGATACACAGTTTAACCCTGCAAATGAGAAAGCCATCTTTAACCTACGCCAAAAGCACGATTTGCCAGAGGGTTACATCCTCTACCTGGGGATCAACAAGCCCCATAAGAACCTGGTGCGTTTGGTGGAGGCCTTCGCCAAGGTGAAAATTGGGCGAAAGTTGGTCCTGGCTGGGAAAGAGGATCCACGCTATCGGGAAGTACACGAAGTAGTGAAGCAGCTTAGCCTGCAAGACCGGGTGGTTTTCTCAGGCCAGGTTCCCGAGGATGACCTGCCGGCTCTTTATAGCGGGGCTGCGCTTTTCGTCTTCCCCTCTCTATATGAGGGGTTCGGCCTGCCCCTCTTGGAGGCGATGGCCTGTGGGGTGCCGGTGGTCTGCTCCTCCACTTCCTCGTTGCCGGAGATCGCGGGCCGGGCAGCCGTCATGGTCGACCCCCTGGATGTCTCCCAGTTGGCGAGGGCTCTAGAGCGGGTGTTGGGAGATAGTGACCTCAGGGCCTCCATGCGCCAGGAGGGCCTCAAGCAGGCTGCTCACTTCTCGTGGGAGAGGACAGCAAAAGAGACCCTAGGGGTCTACCGTCAGGTGCTAAGTCGGTGAAAATACTGCATATCTACAAGGATTATTATCCTCTGCTAGGGGGCATCGAGAACCATCTGCGGCTCTTGGTCGAAGGGCTAGCCAAGCGGGGGTTAGAAGTGACGGTCCTAGTCACCAGTCTGACCAGACAGACCACGACCCTGGAGATGAACGGGGTGAAGGTCATCAAGGCCGGAAGGCTGGCTACCCTAGCCTCCACCCCCTTGAGCGTCTCCTTGCCCTTTATAGTTCGCCGCCTGAAGCCCGACATCGCCCATCTCCATTTCCCCTACCCTTGGGGTGAGTTGGCCCACCTTTTATGGGGCAAGAGCAGGAGAACGGTCATCACCTACCATAGCGACATCGTCCGCCAGAGGAGCCTACTTAGATTTTACGAGCCTTTCCTTTGGCGCCTCCTAGCCAAAGCCGACCGCATCATCGCCTCCAGCGACCATTATCTTGAAGGCTCCTTCTATCTAAGCAGGTACGCGGACAAATCCACGGTGATCCCCTATGGCATCGACCTAAAGCGCTTCAGTTCCCCTCCAGCCGATGCAGAGGCGATAAGGAGAAGGCATGGTTCTCCTCTTCTCCTCTTCGTGGGGCGGCTCCGTTATTACAAGGGGCTCCAGTACTTGTTGGAGGCTATGCAAGATCTCGAGGCCAGCCTCTTGCTAGTGGGCAAGGGCCCTATGGAGGAGGAATGGCTTAACCTGGCCACAGAACTGGGCTTGGCGAAAAAGGTGACATTCCTGGGGGAGGTGCCCGAGGAGGAGTTGCCTCTCTACTATCACGCCTGTGATATATTCGTGCTCCCTGCATCGGAGCGGAGCGAAGCCTTCGGCATCGTGCAACTGGAAGCCATGGCCTGCGGCAAGCCAGTTGTCTGCACAGAGTTGGGTACGGGGACCAGTTATGTAAACATCGATGGCCTGACGGGCCTGGTGGTACCCCCGCGGGATCCCGTCGCCTTGGCAGGGGCGATAGAGCGGCTATTGAGCGATCCAGAGCTGCGGGAAGAGATGGGGCAACGGGCTAAGGAGCGGGTGGAGAAGGAATTCTCCCACGAGAGGATGATCGACAGCACACTGGCCCTCTATGAAGAGGTGCTCTCGACTTGATTTTTAGGTTGGCGGGGGGTATGATAGCGGGACGATGAAGGCCTTGGTGACCGGAGGTGCAGGCTACATCGGATCCCACCTAGTGGATCGGCTTCTCGCCGATGGACACGAGGTGGTCGTCCTAGATGACCTCTCCGTGGGCAAAATGGCCAACATCGAGCACCATCTAGAGGATAGGCGGTTTCAGTTCATCGAGGGAAGCGTTCTGAACCGATCCCTGGTAAGGGAAGCCCTACATGACCGCGACTTGATCTTTCACCTGGCCGCCGTAGTGGGCATCCCCTATATAATCGATGACCCCTTGCGAGGGATCCTCACCAATGTGGTGGGCACGGAAGTGGTCCTTGAGGCGACGGAGGAAGCCGGTTGTCGTTTCATCTTCGCCTCCACTTCGGAGATATACGGCAAGAGCGAGAAGGTGCCACTCTCTGAGGAGGATGATAGGCTTTTAGGCTCAACCCGGGTCTCTCGTTGGTCCTACTCTACAGCCAAGGCCCTAGACGAGCATCTGGTCCTAGCCTACCACGAAAAGAGAGGGTTACCTGTTATTATCCTCCGCTATTTCAACTCCTATGGGCCGCGCCTCGACCCCCAAGGGTACGGGAGCGTGGTCGCCAAGTTCATCGGCCAGGCGGTAAGGGGAGAGCCCCTTACCGTTCATGGCGATGGGCAGCAGACCCGCTCCTTCACCTATATCGATGACACTGTGGAGGGGACGGTTCTGGCGGCTAAATGCGAGGAGGCGAACGGCGAGGTCTTCAATATCGGGCGAGAGGAAGAGACGACCATCCTCCGACTGGCTGAGATGGTGAAGAAGATAACGGGCTCTTCCTCCCAGATCATCTTCGTCCCTTATGACGATCTCTACGGCTCTCATTTCGAGGATCCGCCACGCCGCTTGCCAGATGCGAGTAAGGCGGGACGGCTATTAGCCTTCAAGGCCCAAGTGCCCTTGGCCGAGGGCTTGAAAGAGACGGTAGCCTGGTTTAGGGAGAATTGTCCCTAGCGGGGGCAGGAGGGAAGTTTGAGGGTTCTGATTACCGGTGGAGCGGGCTTCTTGGGTTCGGCTTTGGCCAATCATCTGGTCAGAGAGGGGCACCGCGTCTGGGTCCTCGACGATCTGAGTGCTGGCGACCCGGCCTCCTTGCATAAAGAGGTCTCCTTCACCCGCGGGGATGTCAGGGATATCCCCAGACTCTGGACGCTACTTAAGGGTATGGATTGCGTCTATCATCTGGCGGCCAGGGTCTCGGTGCCAGAGTCGATATTGTACCCGGTGGAGTATAACGATGTGAATGTGGGGGGGACGGTAAGCCTCATGACCGCAGCCCGGGACGCGGGTATCAAGCGGGTGGTCTTCACCTCATCGGGGACGGTCTACGGGGAGCAGAAGGAGCAGCCCATCAAGGAGACGGTCCACCCCCACCCCCGCAACCCTTACGCGGTGACTAAGATAGCAGCCGAATATTATCTCTCCGCTATGGGGGCCCTCTATGGGGTAGAGACGGTGATACTGAGGATATTCAACGCCTACGGGCCAGGTCAAGCCGCGCCGCCCTCCCATGCCCCGGTGATACCCCAATTCGTTCGCCAGGCCTTGAGCGGGGGGTCGGTGGTCATCTTCGGGAACGGCGAACAGACCAGAGATTTCGTCTATGTGGACGATGTGGTGCAGGCTTTGATCGCTGCGGCCAAGGCCCAGGCCCAAGGGTTGATAATCAATATCGGGGCCGGGCGAGAAGTGAGCGTCAAGAGGCTGGTGAGAGGACTGGAAGAGATATTGGGGCGCCAAGTGCCTTCCCTTTTCAGCACCGCTCAAGATGGTGGCATCTCTCGCATGAGGGCCGACATCAGCCTGGCCCAAAGGGTATTGGGCTTCACTCCTCAGGTGACCATAGAAGAGGGGTTGGAGATGATGGTGGCCCATTACCAGAGGCTCCTCAAAGAGGAAAGAGCCTGAAGAGCAAAGTAGATGCAGACTAGACTGGCCGTTTTCTGCGACAGGGTAATAGAGGCAGGCTGGCTGGTGGCAGCGATGGCCGTGCCCCTCTTCTTCAACATCTACAGCAGTCGGGTCTTTGAGCCCGATAAACTCACCCTCGTGCGCTCCATCGCCCTGGTAATGTGCCTAGCCTGGGCGATCAAGGCCCTGGAGGGAGGGGGCACAAGGGAGAGGGTTGCCGGTTTCTTCTCCTTGCCCTTGGTGATACCCACCTTGATCTTGGCGGGGGTTTACCTTTTGACCACCGCCACCTCCATCGTCCCCAGGGTTAGCCTTTGGGGCTCCTACCAGCGGCTGCAAGGGAGTTACACGACACTCTCTTATGTAGTCATCTTTTTCTTGACCCTCCTAACCCTAAAGACTCGCCGGCAACTGGACCGCTTGGTTACGGTTATGGTTATCGTCAGCCTGCCGGTGGCCCTTTACGGCATCGTGCAGCACTTCAAACTAGACCCCCTGCCTTGGGTTGGGGATGTCACTCATCGTGTGGCTTCCAGCATGGGGAACTCTATCTTCGTGGCCGCCTATCTCATAATGGTCGTCCCCTTGACTCTGGGAAGGTTTGTGAGCACTTTCCAAACCTTTTGGGAACAAGCCTCTCCCTCTGCGAAGGAAACCACCATCAGTTCTCGACAGAGAGGAGGTTACATCTTCCTTCTCTTGCTCCAAGCCCTCGCTCTTCTCTACTTCTTCTTCTATCTGATCTTTTTCCTCTCCGATGTGGACTATATAGCGGGAGGGACGAGTTTCGCCCTTCTCTGGGGCTTTCTAGTCCTCTTTGTGCTTTCGGTACTTCTTCTGTCCTCGCTCTCTTCTCGATGGGACGAGATTCCGACTCCGCTCCGGGTGGCGAAATACCTCCTCCTCCTTGTGGCCCAGGGGCTGGCTCTCGTCTACTCCCTACTCCTGATTTTCAAGTTGAATCACCTGGTCTATCGAGGGGAGATGGGGCTGGAACTTTTAGCCCTGGGAGGGGGGATGCTCCTCTTCGTCGTCTCCTTTTGGTTCACCTTTCAAGAAGAGGCGCTGATCCCCCATCTTTTGGGAGTGTTATACACCTTTCTCCTTGCCCTGCAGTTGGCCTGTATCATCTTCACCCAGAGCAGAGGCCCTCTCATCGGGCTTCTAGTGGGGCTCTTCGTCTTCATATCCGTTCTTGCCGTGAGACGGCGGATAGCCTGGCTCTGGTTGGGGGCTTTGGGCTTGGCCGCGGCAGGCATCCTCTTTCTCGTCCTTTTTAACCTGCCGAATACCCCCTTGGCCTCTATGCGGGAACTGCCCTACATCGGCCGCTTGGGTCGGGTCTTCGAGACCGAGTCAGGCACGGGGAAGGTGAGGCTCCTGATCTGGGAAGGGGCGGTAGAGTTAATCGCCCCTCACGAGCCTTTAGGCTTGCCGCCAGACAGCCTGGATAGTCTTAACGGTCTTCGTTCCCTCATCGGCTACGGGCCGGAGTCGATGTACGTGGCTTTCAGCAAGTTCTACCCCCCCGAACTGGGACATTATGAGGCCCGAAATAAGATGCCGGATCGCTCTCACAACGAGACCTTCGACGCTTTGGTGACCACGGGTTTCCTTGGCTTTCTAGCCTACATCTTCCTCTTCGGCAGCCTCTTCTACTACGGCTTTAAGTGGTTAGGTTTCATCGGGAGCGGAAGTGAGAGAAACGTTTATGTCACTTTTTGGTCGATCAGTGGGTTTCTGGGGGCTGTGGGGCCTCGACTATTGGAGGGCACCTGGCGGCTTTCGGGGGTGGGACTGGCGGTAGGGCTAGTGAGCGGACTATTGGCCTATCTGGTGGCCCAAGGCCTCTCCAGCAAGGCCAAAGAGAGATCGAGCCCCTACGAGATGCTCTTAGTGGCTCTTCTCTCGGCTATCGTGGCCCATTTCGTAGAGATCCACTTTGGGATAGCCATCGCCGCCACGAGAACTTATTTCTGGCTCTACGCCGCTCTGTTAGTGATAGCAGGGCACCCTCTTTTGGAGGCTACAGCCTCGGAGGCAAAACTTCTTTCTGCCTCGAAAAGCAACCCTGGACGAAAGCGGGGGAAGAAAAGAGGAGTTCTAAAGACCGAGTCATCCTGGCTGGAGGGGTTTGCCCCCCTCCTCCCCTATTCTCTCCTCGTGGCCTTTCTCCTGATCACCCTGGTCTTCGACTTCCTAATCCCCGGCTTCGATCTCGCGGCTAAGGGGTTCAGCATCCCTTGGCTTTTCTTCCTCACCTGGGCCTTAGCCACCTGTCTCATCTTCGCTGAGATAGGGAGCGAAGCGGCCCCCCAGAGCGAGAGCCCGTTGCTCTCCTTCTTCTCTTATGGCCTTATCTCCTTGGGTCTTCCCTTCGTATTTGCTTTATCCCTTGGGAGGATGGTGAGCATCACTCCCTCTGCGACCACCATAGAGGAGGTAATAGATCTGGCCTGGAGAGGGACAGGGATGGTGATGATATATTACCTGGCCACATTGGGGCTACTCTTCTTGTCTGCCCTAGCGTTGATGCGAGAGAGAGCGCGAGCCTTCGCTCCGGCCTCCTGGCCTCGAAGGGCCCTCTACCCCCTGTTTCTGGCTTTGGTGGCCGTTCTTGTCCGTACTACCAACGTAAAGCCCATCCGGGCCGATACCATCTATAAGCAAGGCCTGGAATGGGATCGTCGCCAGCAGTGGGACGCCAGCATAGCCATCTACGAGGAGGCGATCAAACTAGCCCCGGATGAGGATTGGTACTACATCTTCCTGGCTCGCTCCATCCTGGAGAAGGCGAAAATCGCTCCGGAGGCTACCGCGCAACCGTTCTTCGAACCCCATACCGTTGAAGACCTTTTCAGCCTAACCCCAGATCAGACAGCCCGCTTGAACAGAGGGAGCCTCCTGATGAGTAGCCGGGTGGTCCTGGAGAAAGCGAGGGCTATCAACCCCCTAAATACCGATCATCCAGCCAACTTGGGACGAATTCACAACGTCTGGGGTGGATTGACGAAAGACCCAGAAGAGCGGAAGAAAAGGCTGCAGGAGGCCCTAGACTATTACCAGGAGGCCACAACTTTGAGCCCCCATAACGCCCAACTCCTGAACGAGTGGGGCCAGACCTACCAGGGCCTTGAGGAGCACGAGAAGACCATCGCCAAATTCCAGGAATCTCTTGCTCTAGACCCGGAGTATGGCGAGACCTACCTACTCCTGATCGATACCTACGCCGTTCAGGCCCACCAAGAGACCATGCTCACCACCTCGGAAGAGGTAAGGGAGCATATCAATTTAGGCTACTCTCATATTCAAAAAGGGAACCTAGAAGGGGCTATTCAAGAGTTTCTGGCGGCCGCGGAGTCGAATGACGATTTCGGAACTCGTAGCCGGTTGGCTCTACTCTTTTACCAGACGGGGCGTTTGGACGAGGCCCTGGCCCAGGCTCAGTTGGCTAGGGACCTGGCCAGCCCCACCGAGAGACCCTTCTGGGACGTTCTCATCGCCTATTGGGAGAGTTAGATGGGCAATCCGCTTCTCGTATTCGCTACCGCCTTGGCCCTAGCCATGGGAGTCACGCCCCTCTTCCGGCGGGTAGCCGCCCGTATGGGGATGGTAGATCGGCCTGAGCCCCGCAAAGTCCACCTTACCCCCATGCCGCTCCTTGGAGGAGTGGCCCTCTACCTAGCCTTCATCGCGGCCCTTCTCCTCTTCGGTGAACGGCGTTATGTGTCGGAGCTGATCGGCATCCTGGTGGGCGCCACCTTGGTCTCCTTCCTAGGGATCTGGGATGATCGTTGGGGGATCAGGCCCCTCCTCAAGTTAGGAGGTCAAAGTCTGGCCGCCACCCTCCTCTTCCTCTCCGGGGTCCAGGTCGCTTTTCTCCATAACCCTATCCTCGATTTTGGGGTAACCCTACTTTGGGTGGTAGGCATCACCAACGCCCTCAACCTCCTGGACAACATGGATGGCCTCTCAGGAGGGATAGGAGCCGTAGCCGCAGCCTTCTTTCTCCTCCTGGCAGCCCTGAACGGCCAATATTTGGTGGGCAGCCTGGCCGCCGCCTTGTTAGGGGCCTGTCTCGGCTTCCTCTACTACAATCTGAATCCGGCCACCATCTTCATGGGGGATGCGGGCAGCCTCTTTCTGGGCTTCGTCCTGGCGGCGGTGGGGATGAAACTCCGCTTTCCCGGCCACCCAGATAAGATCACCTGGATGATCCCAGTCATCATCCTGGGCATCCCCATCTTCGACACCACGCTGGTGGTCATCTCCCGCCTCAGGCGGGGGCTCAACCCTATCACTAACCCGGGAAAGGATCACCTCTCCCACCGCCTAGTAAAGATGGGCCTCTCCCAGAGGGAAGCGGTGATGGCTTGCTACCTTTTCTGTGGCGCCTTGGGGGTTATAGCCACCTTCACTATGCAAGCCAGGCTAGTGGAGGCTTATATCCTGGGGGGAAGCGTGGCCCTAGCCGGACTCTTCGGATTGATTAGGTTGGAACGGGTAGAGTTGGATGAGCCGCGGAGGTAGTTATGTTCAATCAACTGAAGGGAAAGATCGAAACGAAGAAGGCTCACATCGTGGTCATCGGACTAGGGTATGTGGGCTTACCCCTGGCGGTGGAGTTCGCCAGGAGTGGCTTTCGGGTGACGGGATTGGATGTAGATGAGAAGCGGGTGGCTTCTGTTGGTGCGGGCAAGAGTTACATCGGCGATGTCCCCTCTGAAGATATCTCAGAGGCGGTAAAGCGAGGGAGACTCGCCGCCACGGTCGACTACGATCTTCTGAAGGAGGCGGATATCATCTTCATCTGCGTCCCTACCCCCTTTACCGACGCCAAAGCACCGGATCTCTCGTACATCATCGCCGCTTCCGAGGGGATCGCCAAATACTTGACCCCTGGGCAGTTGGTGGTTCTGGAGAGCACCACCCATCCCGGCACCACTGAGGAGGAGGTATTGCCCCTGCTGGAATCCTCAGGTCTAAAGGTGGGCGAGGAGTTCTTTCTCGCCTTTTGCCCCGAGCGGGTCAACCCCGGAGACCGAGAGCACACGGTGAAGAACACCCCAAAGGTAGTAGGGGGACTCACCCCTCAATGTGCGGAGTTGACCAGACTTCTTCTCTCCACCATCACGCCGGAGGTGCATCTCGTCTCCTCTCCTCGAGCTGCGGAGATGACCAAACTCTTGGAGAACATCTACCGCAGCGTCAACATCGCCCTCATCAACGAACTGGCCAAACTATGCGAACTGATGGGGATAGACATCTGGGAGGTGATCGAGGCTGCCAGCACAAAACCATTCGGGTTCATGCCTTTCTATCCCGGACCTGGCGTGGGTGGACATTGCATTCCGGTAGATCCGTATTTCCTCTCCTGGAAGGCGCGGGAATACGACTTCTACACCAAATTCATCGAGTTAGCCGCCGAGGTGAACCAGAGCATGCCCTACTTCGTCTGTAATAAGATCGGTGATGCGCTCAATAGACGAGGGGAAACCTTACAAGGGGCTAAGACCTTGATTTTGGGAGTGGCTTTCAAGAAGGACGTGGATGACGCCCGGAATTCGCCAGCCAAGAGGGTGATGGAACTACTCCTGGCTCGCGGCGCGACGGTGAATTACAACGACCCCTATATCCCACTCTTTCCCGTGGGGCCTGATGTCTTCCACCCAAGCGAGTTGATCTTGGAATCAATGCCCCTCTCAGAGGAACTCCTAAAGGAGCAAGATTGCGTGGTCATCGTGGCGGGGCATAGTCTATACGACTACGCCTGGATAGTGGCCCACGCCCCCCTGATAGTGGATGCTGTCGATGCTACGAAAGATGTGACCAGCAACCGAGATAAGATCGTGAGGATCGGGGTTCCCTCTAAAAGAGGGGAAGAGGTGCAGCCTGGTGCAAAGAAGTAGGCCGAAGTGGCTATCAACCCTATTTTTGACTTCGCTGGTCGGGCTTTCTCTATCGGTTCTCGCCTCTTGTGGGAGGGCAAAACCTGCTCCCTAGCGATATGATACCCCACCGCCCATGACCATCGACACAGAGAAGACCTACTATGCTACCATCAAGACGGAGAAGGGCGATATCAGGCTTCTCTTCTTCGATGACGAGGCTCCTATGACGGTGAATAACTTCGTCTTCTTGGCGCGCCAGGGTTTCTACGACGGCTGCACCTTCCATAGAGTGATCCCTGGGTTTGTGGCTCAGGCTGGCGACCCCACGGGCACGGGTAGCGGTGGCCCAGGCTATACCTTCCCCGATGAGTTTAGCCCTTCCCTCAGCCACGACTCGGCCGGTATCCTTTCCATGGCCAACGCGGGGCCCGATACCAATGGCATCCAGTTCTTCATCACCTACGCTCCCCAGCCCCACCTCGATGGCCGGCACTCCATATTTGGCAAAGTGGTGGATGGGATGGAGGTGCTCCTCTCCCTCACGCCTCGAGACCCCGACGCTCCCCCAGGGGAAATGATCTATACCATTGTCATCGAAGAGGAGTGAATCATGGAGGAAGCGCTGGGGCAATCGCGGATTCGGGTGGTTGTTAAGCGATTATTAGCGCTCTTATTGGCGGTCACCGTCACCGCTGTCTTCTTCCTCTTTCGCCAGCGGATAGCCGAATATGCAGGAGTGGGTTATTTCGGCGTTTTTGTCGTCACCCTTCTAAGCAGCGCTACGGTAGTTCTCCCCGTGCCTGGCCTAGCCGCCGTCTTCGCGGTGGGGGGCATCTTAAACCCCCTCTTAGTAGGGCTGATAGCCGGGTTAGGAGACGCCTTGGGGGAGTTGACAGGTTATGTCGCTGGGTATGCGGGCCAGGGAGTGATCGAGAACCAAGCGGTGTACACCCGTTTCGAAGAGTGGATGAAGCGCCACGGCACCCTCACCATCATACTCCTCTCCCTCATACCCAATCCCCTCTTCGACCTAGCCGGTATCGCCGCCGGAGCCCTCCGTTTCCCGGTGGCTAGGTTTTTCCTCAGCTGTCTCCTTGGGAAAAGCATCAAGGATACAATGGTGGCCTTGGCAGGGTATTATTCCCTCACCTTTGTGGAGAGGTTCATAAGATAGTACATTCAAAGAGGCTACATAGCAGAGCAAGAGCGTTGGAGTTCATGTTTGCTCTTCACCCCAATGGCTGGAGAGTGTCTTGATCGCATCGGAAGCGATAGCAGGCCTGAGTCTTTTGGATCGCCGCTCCATTGCGCTGCTATCGCTCGGCGATGATAAAGGGGCGAGGGAACCCCGCTGGCATAGGGGAGTCCTCTTCGCTCTAATGAGGTGGTTCCGCTATCCGAGGTCCCTAGAATCCGCTAAACCGGTTGACACAAACAACATATCGAGTGTATAATTTTGATAGATCAATATTGTCCTATAACAGCGCCTAGATCTAGATAGATTGTTTGAGAATTCACTTCCCTCATAACCGAGCCGAGTCTTGTGCCATCTCTAGATCGATTGTGGAAATCGGCCGCTATCGTGGGTTCGGCATCCTGTCTTCGACCCTGAGGTCCCTTCCCTTGGATCCTGAGGTCCTCGGGACCGAAAGGCAGGACAAGGGGCAGGACCGCTTGCCCCCCTGCCCAAGTCGCACCAGCCTGCCCCGGTACTTGCCAAGGCGGGGAACGGGCTGGCGCGTGGCAGCCTATCCCGGCGATGACAGGCTGGGGGCCAGAGAACGGCAGCATCTGAAGGAAAGGATAATAAGAAGATAGAAAGGCTCAAACAGAGGTTCGTTTCTCAGGGCGACGTGGCCAAGATGGATAAGGCAGGGGTCTGCAAAACCCCGATCGCCGGTTCGAGTCCGGCCGTCGCCTCTACAGATGTAGAGCCGATAGCTGGGAGACAAAATGAGGCTATCGGCCATTTGCTATCATCTCCTGGGGCGGTGGCGAAATGGTATACGCTGCGGACTTAAAATCCGCTGGAGTAGTCCTCCGTGCGGGTTCGAATCCCGCCCGCCCCATTGACCGCAATATATAGTATCAATTCGTCTCTTGGCACTAGATATGGTATGCGAAGGCTCTTCCCTCGGGAGGAGCTTTCTCTTTTGCGGACGGAAACCGCTGCGGACTTCCTCCGGGCATACCTCAGCGGACTTCAAAAACATGAGGTTCTGCGGACTTGATCTCCGCAGGGTGAGAAAGGAGGAAGGCAGATGTCCAGACCAAGCTGAATGTCTCCGGATTGAATCCTCGCAGCCCGTATTTCGCCGTCACCCAGTTTGTGGACACAAGAACGGAGCCTGCGAGGGCATAGAAGAAGCCCTTGAGGGGATCACTTCGAGCATCGATATCGGAATTCAATTGACTATCACCTTTCTTCACCTTCCTCAACGAATCAGCATATTGACGATGGAACCCAGACGGCTTATCCCCTCCTGGATGTTTGGGGCCGAAAGCGCGCAGAACGGTAGCCTCAGAAATGCACTTCCATCCTCATCAGGGAAGAAACCTCTCCCGTCGCTCAGTGTTACCCTCTCTTCGTGCGCCTTGGCCTTCAAGAGAGAAACGTCCACCCCTGACGGTAAATACGCTCCTACGAAAAACCCGCCTTCAGGTCTTGTCCATTGAGCCTGGGGTAGATATGCTTGCAGAGCAGAGGCCAAAGTCCCCAGCCTGGGCCGGTAAAGGCTCTTCAATCGCTCGATGTTGGGTCCCAGCCATCCCCGCTGACAATACTCGAACACCAGTCCCTGACTGACCATATTCGGGGTTATGTACGTATCTTCCGCTATCTTGGCCAACGCGCTCACAACATGTTCAGGCCCGAGAATGTAGCCGACGCGCATTCCAGAACTGAGGACCTTGCTAAAGGATGACAGGTGCAGTACCTTCTCCGAGCCTAACGAGAAGATCGCAGAAACCTCCTCGCCCCAATATCTCAGGTCTCGATATGGGCTATCCTCCAGAACCCAAAACCCGTGTCTCTCAGCCAAGGCAACCAATGTCTCCCTCTTGTCCAACGAAGTAGTAATCCCGGTTGGGTTCTGGAAGTCGGGAATGATATAGAAGAGCGTGGGCTTCTCGTCTATCAGCAGCCTCTCAAGAGTCTCGCTCTCAAAACCACGGGGGCCGAGGGGTACCCCTATCACTCGCAGCCCTGCCTCCTCAAAAGTGTTCTGGAGGCGGTCGTTGATCTCGGCAATATGGGGTGTGACAAGCAGGAGGCGCCGAACGCCCAGCCCTCTGATCTCCCGCACAGCTGCCTGAACCACCGTAATACAGGGACAGCCGGCTATCGTTTCCACTTGGCAAGCGATGGCATCATCTCCATCAAGCCCATGTAGAGCCGCCGCGGAGGTGCAACCGAATATCACCAGTTCAGGGTGGGCCGAGGCGATCCCGCGCGCGGCTGGAGCCAATTCCTCCTGTAGCATCTTCTCTTCACCAGCTACAGTGGTCGATTCCAGGTACATCCTGGCCACATGCAAAGTAAACCGGGGAGGTAGTCGTCGCCAGAGATCGGCCTCCATGACGGTGTCGCTGGAGGGTATCAACAGCCCTACCCGACGTCGGTGTTCCATGCCTTCCCTCCTCTAGCACTGTCATCATAGCCACGATGAGCGGCAACCGCTTCCACCGGCAATCCCAGGGTCAGGTCTTTCTCCAATAGGTTAGGCAACTGATGCCCATGATTCCCCCGACCCAACGTCACAAGGGCGGTGAAAGATGTAGGGAACCCTCACACTTGATTCCTCTTTGTCTTATTGGGCTCACCCAAGTCACTGGACTGCCCGCAAGTATGGGGGTGCCAGTGGCGGCTCTGTCGGTCCCGCACAACCTGGTGACGCCCGTCGACGCGGTGCAGATACGCCGAATATCTTGAGGTATTGAGGGAAAGGAGATGAGCGCAGGGAGAAAAGCTGCTTCCCCGTGTCGTGTACCGCGCCCTCTCCTTCGTCAGAATGTCAAGATGTTCCGTGCTTTTCCCGCACTATGACTGGAGTTTGCCAGAAACCCGTTTTCTCCGTTCTGCCACTTGACGCTGTGCTTGTCGCCCGGCAGCGTAACCTGCCGCCAGCAGGGCGCTACCCAACTGCACGCGCACCAGCTTTTGGATAGGGACTACGGTGTAGTCTACTTCAGCCTCCAGGTCAGCGCTGCGTGCTTCGAAGGCTGTCCTGCCTGCCTCGCGCGCGGAGGACAGCGACGGTGATTCGCCCGTTGCTGCTATCTGGGCGTCGAGCATGCGAACAAACATACCCAGGCCAAACAGCCGGTAGAACCTGTGGATCACCAGGCTGTCGAACTTCTCCGCCACCGTCGCCATCTCGGCGGCCTTGGGGTTTGTTCGCGCCCAGTTCTCCTCGGCGCCCAGTTCTGCCAGAGAAGTCCTTAAGGTCTCCTCGATCGCATCGCGGAAGGGCGAAGGCACCGTCAGTTCGCTCTTCACAGCGTCGTGCAGCTCTCTCAAGAAGTTCACATCCTCCTTGGTCTCCTCTATCGCTTCCAGAATCGCATCCCTGCGCACCATGCCCGATGCCGAGGTGTCGTTAATCGCCGGGTGATAAAAGTAGGGCATTTCGCATATCAGGGTGAAAGGATCGCAGAACGCCCGGGCATACTCAAAGCTGAGCGTGCCCCCCGTGATGATCTCGGCCGGATCGGTGCCGGTCTGTTCTTCGAGGTAATCGTACTCGGCGGCAATTGATGAATCCTTGTAGATAGCGCTGGCGTACTCTATCTCATAGGGCAACTCTGACTCACCAAGGTGCAGGGGCAGGCCTTGGCTTTCGACCAGTTTGTGGAACGGCTCGTACAACGGCGGTGCCTCATCCCAGATGTAGAAGTACACTCCACCGAAGTCGGAGTTGTGCAGTGAGTACATGAAGTCAGGCCGCACCTGCTCGATCAGAGCCATCAGCGCCTGCGTCTCCGGCAGCGGGTCGTGAAAGTGGAGGGTCTTGTAGTCTATGGGAAAAGTCCACGCCACCTGCTGAAAAGAAGGCGGACGGTAATAGTGACGAGCATAGTTCTCTATCAAGAATGGCCCCTTGAACCACCCCTCGTTGAGACGAGTGCCGTCAGGGTCGATGCACTTGATCAAGTACCAGGTATAGCCCAAGGACCCTCGCAACGCCTCGTCCTCTGCCAACCGAAGCGACAAATATTCCAACATCATGCTGCCGATGGGCTCACTGGGGTGAGGCATGGCAAAGAGCAACGCCTTCCTGGGCCCATTGCCCATTTTGATCGCCTCGATGGGATCGCCTTGTCGCGAATGGCCGATGGGCAGGATCTCCACGCTGTTGGGATACCTGTTCGCCAGTCGGTGGGTGCTGGCTTTCAGTTCGTCCACCGTGAGAAAGACCTGATAATCGGGGACGTCGTTGAGGATAGTAAGGACATCATCGAATTTCATTGCAGTTGTGCCTCCTCGTATAATATGAGTGTATCAAGAAACAGTCCGATGTAACTTGGTGCTCCAGCTCTGTAAGAGGGTTGGATGATGGCCCGAGCGTCTAGGGTCCCATCCCGGGAAGCCCGCCTCTGCGAAAAGCTCATCGATCATCTCGTCTGACACCTGATCCCACCACGACAGGATCACGACACGTGCATCATCCACTTCGCGTACGAAAAGCTCCACCGCCTCGGTCACAAAGGCGACGTTCTCATAGTGGCCGTTAAGCACAAGGAATCTCCTCCCGCCATGACGATACGTCTCCCGCAGTATGTCGAGCGTCAAGTTGATCAGCGTGGTCCCATCCAGGCTAGTCGTACCGGGAAACAACTGCCCGCCGCCCTGTGACTTGTACCCATATACAATCGGCGGCAACACCATAGCGTCTAGTTCCTCGGATACCATCTTCGCCAGGCTTGTTGGGATCACGACATCGACATTCAAGGGTAGATGGGGCCCGTGTTGCTCCAATGAGCCCACCGGAAGGATGATAATCCTTCGGCTTACCTCGTCCCGATACTCTTCCCAGGTCATCTGTTCTACTAGCGTTGTTTGGCCTCCTTTCCAAGCCTTTAGCCAACCTCGAGCAGAGGCTGTCGTTGGTCCTCGTCGCGCTCAAGTTCGAAAGTCAGCCAGTGTGGTCCCCCACCGCGATCAGCCCTTGCTTGTAAATCGGTTGTATGCTCTTAGAATCCTTCTGTCTGAATTGGGAAGTAATCTTCACAGGTCCCTTCCCGGCAAACATCTGCAGTACAGCAGTGAAGTCCGCCCCCAAATGGTGACACTTCATAGAACGGGACCGGAACGACTTCAAAGCCATGCTTATCGAGCAACTCCATGACAGGGGTCTCACTGGCTTCAACACAGACGGTCTTCGGATCGAGTACAAGAGTGTTCATGTTTAGCCACCAACTGCAGAAGTCCATCGGCCCTTTCTTCTTGAGAAGCGTTTTCGGGGGTTCCACAAGTTCCCAGTCATTCTTCTTGAACAGTTCCCTTTCCACCTTTCCCAGAGGGGGTCGCGTCGGATTGACAAGCGCAAAGCCGGGGCGAAGAGGAACGAGGGTCGTGTCCATATGCCACGGCAGGAGTTCCCTACGCCCCACCTTATGGATTCGATGGTCAGGAAAGTGGCGTCGCAACCAGTCAATACCAGCATCATTGGTAACCATTGACTTCTGGACAAAAAGATCCTTTCCGCAGCGGACGACATCGGCGGCATCAAACAACGGTTCCACTTCAGTGATTATCCAATCACCCTTTTCCGCGCGCTCATACTGCTCTTCTTCGCTTAATGAGTTCCATTCCTTCCACCAGTCTTTCTTGTAAGAGCGTTCTGTTAAACGCGGTTTGGGCGCCGCCTCGAAGCGAAAGTTTGGATCCTCTTTGAAGTACTGTTCGAACAATGGTCGGTAGCAAAGATACTCAAACCAGCGGCTGCGGTAGGACATGGTTGCTTCCAGGATTTCATTGCCAATTGTGAGCAGCAAATCCCGAGCGGGCGCGCAGCCGAACATCGTCTCCTGCTTCCAGTCGGGGGTTTGAACCGCCTGGCTGAAATCGATCGTAGTCGGCCGATCAACGCGAACGCCACGGCTCTCAAGGATCTTGGCGAAATTGTCCAGCTGTTCGTTGGCCTTCTCCTGCATTTCCTTGGGGTAAGGCCCGTACGTTCCCAAGGGGAACCCGTCCTCCGGCCAATCGCGTTGAATGGCGATCTCAGGGGCCTGGACCATGGTCCCGTCGGCGCGGCCTAGAATAACATGTTTTAGCGGATCCCATTCATTCCACGAGTTCACTACTGTTTTTCTTGATTCTTCTCGCATCATAACCCTCCCTATTTACTACGATTATTGGGGTGGCAATATGTGCAAAACATAAGCACATTCTTTCCTGGAGAGTTCGGCGAACTTACTCTAATGCCTCCCTGCTTGTGATATTCACGGAACTTGCTTTGCAGGAATAGGTCCACCGGCTTAGGGGGGTGGCACCGATAAAACGGAGAACCAATGCAGATCATATTTAGAAAAATCGATCTCCTTAGCCGATCACCCCTAGCTGAAACTTGGCTTCATAGAGATCAAGGCCAACGAAACTCTCGAAGGCGCCAATACCTGGAATCTCCCTCAGTTCTTTAGTAACGAAGCGCCTATATTCTTCAAGGTCCCTACAGACGTACCAGGCAAATAGGTCAAATCGGCCAGTAACCATGACTACACTGGAAACCCCTGGTATCGCCAGGAGGGCTGATCCGGCTTCGTCGGGGGACGCCTCGCTCTCTAACTTGATGCCGATAATCGTGAACGCATTGTAACCAATCTTGTATGGGTTGATGACTAGGACGAGATCCATCACTCCGGACGCCTTTAACCGCCTTATGCGGTTGCGAACGGTGGCTTCCGTCACCCCCCGCTTCTCAGCCAGTTCCCTGTAGGAGAAGAAGACATCCTCCTGGTGCGCCTCCAATATGGCTCGATCCAAGTCATCCAGGGAAGCCGCCCTCTTGTAGTCGGGCAGATCTTCATCTGTCCGAATTCGCAACACCCGTTTACCCCTACGGCCTCTTTTGCCCACGCTTGTCGCTCCTCTCTACCCCGAGCCTGCTATGCAACTGCCATAGCATCACGTCCACGCCCTGATAGATCGTTTGCTCTCTTTGTCACTACCAGTTGGACTCCGCGCCGTGACCGGTCACATGCTCCATTATTATAATACGAAAAAATCTCCCTGTCAATATTTTCTAGATGCAATCGAAGGCCTCTCCTTTTTTTGGAAAACGAAAGCAAGTGGTCACCCTCTCCTCGATTGGTGGTGTGTGCAGCACAATGGCAGAGACTCTTTTCACGCTGGTGCCTTGCTCTCGTCTCATTCGCATCCTACGCTCCCGGGTTTCCTATTCCTACCAACGTTGGGCATGGGGGGCAGCAAATCTAGCCGATAGCCGCAGTTCTTATATGCGCCTGGGTGAAGGAATGCACCTGCAGGCCGACCATTGTCACCCGCTATCAGAAGCGGATCTCTGGCCCTCTATTGGATAGGATCGACATCCATGTAGAGGTACCGAGGGTGGAGTATGAGAAGTTGGCTAGTGATAGGCCTTTGGAGGCCTCGGAGCGGATCAGGGTGCGGGTGGAGGAGGCCAGGGAGAGGCAACGTCAGAGGTTCGAGAGGACGCGTCTCAATTGCAGCGCAGAGATGGGGCCTGGGGAGGTGAGGGAATATTGCCAACTCGATGATGCGGGGAGGAGCCTACTTAGGTCGGCGATGCAACAGTTACAGATGAGTGCCAGGGCATTTCATCGCATCTTGAAGTTGGCTCGTACCATAGGGGACTTGGCTTATGAAGAAGAGATCACCACCGCACATCTGGCGGAGGCTATACAATATCGGCCCCGGAGGCAGATCTGAGAGTCATACAACCCCCTTCGAGGTTGTGGGTCGTGTTCCGAGTTGGGTGCAGTCGGATGCCGAGTCTCGCTGCCCTTTTTGGATTGCATTAGGTTTACCAACTGAACATGTAGATCGCAGTCATTGGGATTCTTGCTGAGCCCCAGTCGCGCGACCTCGGACTTGAAATACGTATGGGCTGTGTGAACAGCATCCCGGATAGCGCGAGAGGGTGCACCGGTTACACGGAGCTAGCCATTTCCTTTCGAGTTCTGGAATTGCACTCTAAAGATGACCAAGCAGCCATCCGCCTGGTTAGTGCCTACGGTGAAGATGATGCGGTGATGCCCGGATCCAATTGACCTGGACTGATCAACCCTCACCTATTTGTTCCCGTACGGCAACGAAGGTCTCCTCGCGCGCTTCGAGATCTATGTAGGGGAAGTTAACGGCCCAATACTCTAGCCCCCATCCGCCGTAGTTGTTCTTTGCCCCGCCGGCGGCCCTCAAGCGCCAAATGAGGTATTCCTGCAACTCGTCGCGGGCGAAATTCCTCTCTGGATGGAGAGGCTTAATCAGCCGCACCGCCCGTACATCTCGCTGATTCAGGCGACTGTCCAGGCTGATCGGCATAGCTTGTTTTGCGTAACCCACGCCAGACCTCGGTGATGTAATCAACGACGAAGCCATAGTGCGTGGTGAGTATTCCGGCCGCATCTTCTCCAGTTCCCAGTCAGGCGGGTAGAAGTGGATGCGGTCGATGAGGGCCAGGTCCTATAGGGGCTCCGGCACAGGATCTGGATCCCGTGCGGATCGCGGAAGCGGACGCCTCTGACTTTAGGTGGTCGGGCGAGCGCCGGCACCTGAGAGGAGGGTCTGCACGACCTGGTGGAGCGGGGATTGAGGTCGCCTCAGTTGGTCATCTCAGAGGGCAACCCTGAATTGCTGAGAGCGGTCTCGTGCGTTCGGGATGGATCTCCCGCGCGGGAAGGGAAGCATTCGAGGGAGAGGTGAGGCCTGAGGTACCTCAGCAGCGATGCGTGGTGCGTCATCACATCTGGAATGTACCGGCCAGGGTGCCCAAGAAGTGGCACGGGGAGATGGAGAAGGCATCGCACCGCATTCTTCGACGGTGGGAGTCTAGGAGAGGCCATAACCGCGGCCGAGCGCTTCCCGGCCCGTTTTAGGAAGGAGCTCCTCACATCCACCGAGCTTTTGGAGGAGCACCTGGCTGAATGCCTGACCTTCTATAGGTTTCCGGAGCCTCATTAGAGGCATATCCGCACTACCAACGCTTCCGCCTGGATCCTGAGACCCCTCATGATCAAAGGGCTTGAGAGGGCCTTTCGAGAGGTAAGGAGGTGTGCCGATGTGATGGGATGCTTCCTCAACGAGAGCACGGCCCGCCCTGGCAAGTGGCAGGCCAGGGCGTTGGTGATGATGTTTTGGGTTCTGGAAGAGGAGTGCCTGAAATAGCGATGGGTCACCATGAAGCCAGAGGATATCGCCTGAATAGAGAAGGCGATGAACTTTCTAGGTGCTCAGTCTATTTCGATAGGATTGATGGAGGCCGTATTTGCATAAGGAGTACAAGGAGTTGACCCAAGGGGGTTTAGAGAGTAGGATATCGTTGGCAAATTTCCACTCTTTGTGGGATGGCGCTGCGAAGAGAGTTAGGTCCACCTAGATCGGTTGCGCGACAGCTCAATCTAGGCAAGTTCCCATGAACTCTCTGTACCCAGGCGAGTTCATTGAGCCTTGAAGTATGTTGAATTCTAACAAAACCGCTTGAGGAGTAGGAGGATCTACAATGTCAAGCAGAGGCATACCATCTGCAAACCGCGTCCAGGTGGGGTTGGTCGTCGCTTTCGCCTCGTTAACACACGATGAGCAGCGCGCTGTGCAGAGGGTGTACCACTGTACAGCCACCACCGCCACTTGCTGGGAATCGGCCTTCGAGGCCTTCGGGCTGAAGCCCATCGCCGGGGACAGGCGGGGAGCGGATATCCTCATCTATCTGGGGGAGTCTTCACGCTTCGAGGAAGTGGCAGGGAAAGGCACCCGAAGGATCCCAGTCATCTTCGTGAAGAGCACGGTCGAGAAGTTGCTGGACCACGCCCCTGGCGTAGCTCCACGCTACCGGATGTGCGCGGGGGTGAAGGCAATAGCGCACGCTCTAGCTTCAGCCGCACCACTAGCGCCGACGGTAGACTGGAAGACGTTATCCTGGCCTGAGTCGGCCGCCAGTCTGACCAGGTTGGACGAGGCGGAACACGCCTTCGTGGATACCAGTATTAGGGCCTTTCGCAGGGCCGCAAGTGACCGGGGCATTCGCTGGATCACCGCCCTTCCTCCCGGTCGCCAAGTCTTCTCGGTGCTCCTGATGATGCACGACCCTGCGGCCGCGATGTTGGCAGACATCGCGCTCCGTCGCTGGCCGCAGTGTACCGTCTTGGCCGGGGACGGCATGGTGGCCACCCGCGCACCCGACGGGGCAAGATGGCCATCGCGACTCATACGCGTGCGTCACTGGTCGCCGCGCATCCATTCAACGAGTAACCGGCTTTTCCGCGAAGCGATGGGCGATGAGCCACTACCCGATTTCGACTCCTCAGGTATGCTGTTTGGTACAATGTGCTTTCTGGATAGTGCGCTCGCCGGAGGCGCAGTGCCCGCACGGCTAGAAGTTGCGGGCGCACATCCGGGCCCACTAGGGCCTATGTGTATGACGCCCTCCGGACGGCCGCAGCCGCAGAGGCTAGTCGTAGTTCGTGGACAACGCGTCAGGGTGTTAACCATCGAGTGATGATCGTGGCCCACGACACTAGAGGTAGACCTTGACAAATACTCATTAGGCAGTACCGTTGTCGTAGCCTCACGACCTCAGCGGCAGCCTCTATCCCCCTGCTGTCTTTTCGCATCTGACGATTGGACCCCGACACTGGAGAGTTTCAAGAATCTTCTGCGACCACTGGGGTCTCCAGAACCCCCAACCCATCAATCTCCAGCCTCATTACATCGCCTGGATGCAAAAACACCGGCGGTTGACGTTGAAAGCCCACTCCACCCGGCGTCCCGGTAGCCACTACCGTGCCCGGTTCCAACGTCATCACTTTGGAGAGAAAGGAGAGCATCTCCGGAATGCGACAAACAAGGTTGCTAGTACTATCGTGTTGCATCACCACCCCATTAAGTTGCAGGCTAAGAGTCAAGGAGTGGGGATCAGGGACCTCTTCTGGAGTTACGAGGGATGGTCCCATCGGAGCGAAGGTATCAAAATTCTTGCCTAGCGTTATCTGGTTATCGACCAGCTGGATATCTCTTGCGCTGATGTCGTTGAATATCGTATAACCAGCCACGTATTTCATTGCCTCCTGCGGTGTTACATGCCGCGCTCGTTTGCCCACAATGAAAGCTAGTTCGATTTCGTAGTCAACTTCCTTGCTCAACGCCGGCAAGATGACTGGCTCGTTTGGACCCACCACGGTGGAAGGTAGCTTAGAAAAGAAAAATGGTATTCTAGTCGGCCTTATCCCAGCACGCGCAAGCTCGTCGATATGGGATCGGTAGTTAAGCCCGATAGCCAAGATCTTCGGCGGGCGGGGAATAGGGGCCAGGTATGTGACCTCCTCTTGCTCATGAACCATCCTACTACCATCTCGACCTCGCAGATCTCTTTTGTCAGCAGCAGTTTGCACGAATTGAAGCGCATTCCGTGCAGCTTCGAGAGCACGTTCGCCAGCTTCTAGGAATTGCAGCATGTCATTGGGGATCGCTGAATCAACAGCAGGGAGGTCAATGACCTTGGCGTCCAACTCTGCGCCCAGGCTACGGTGTGACAACACCCTAAAAGTTACGAGATGCATACCTCACTCCTTCTCGCGCCGGCTGCACCAGCCAACGAACGTCCCCACGCACGGAGCACCGAGTGCTATGGCCTCGTCTCACTTTTCTCACATGAGCCTTGACCCACGTGGTGAAATCCCGCAGTAGAAAAGGCTGAGGCAGGGCTAACTGCCCTGCCTCAACTTCACTTCGCCGCCCTACTAAGGAGCGGGTACGCTCTCAGGGGCGTACATCTCGGCCAGGGTGAACTCGCCGTTCACAACCTTGATTATGGCCACCTGTTTGAGCGGTGTATGTTGAGCGAGATCGGCCCCATAGGTCAGATTGCCGCCTACCGCCGGCAAGTCCTTCACCTTCTCCAGAGCGGCGACGACCGCAGCGCCGTCCGTGCTTCCAGCTTCCTCCATCGCCTTGGCCATGACCATAACGGAGTCATAACCCAGGGCTGCGAAGGAGTTTTCTGGGGGAAGGCCGTAGGCCTCTACGTACTTGCCATAGAAGCTCCTTGCCAATTCAGTCCCGCCTTCGGCAGCTAGGAAGGAGTGAGTTGTGAAGTAAACATCGTTTATTGGACCAGCGACCTCCACCAGCAAGGGCGTGTCGTAAGCATCGCCACCGAAGATGGGTTGTGTTATGCCGGCGTCACGGAACTGCTTCACCACCACCCCCGTGTCATCGGGCTCAGATGCGATAAACAGTACGTCGGGTTGCTCGGGCAAGCCCTTGAGCTTGGTTACCTGGCCAGGTACGTTGGGGTCACCCTGAAGGTAGAAATCGACCAGAAGGATACTGTCCTCGCCCGCCAGTTCAGTCCAACGGGTTTGGAAATACTCGGCCAGAACGGTGGTGTATTCGATCCCCTTCTCCCAAAGCACATAGACGGTCCGAGCACCCAGGACGTTGTAGGCGTATTCCCCGGCCGCGGCGGCTTGAGTGTTATCACCGAAGGCCACCATGAAGAAGTAGTTGCCTATTTGGACCGGTAGTTTGGGCGAGGTGGCACCTGAGCTAACGTAGGGTATCCCTGCCCTCTGGCAAACCGGACCTAGGGCCAAAGCCAAGTCGGAGTCAACGAGACCGATCATGGCATCTACGTTCTGGACCTCGATCAGCTCCGTGCCAGCGATAGAGCTGGTCTCGGGGTCCGTCTTGCTATCACGCAGGACTAGCTCGACTGTACGACCTAGAATCCCGCCGGCAGCGTTCAGTTCCTCCACCGCGATCTTAGCACCGTTAACGTCCGGGTTCCCGATACTGGCAAGCTCGCCTGTAAGGCTGAAAACGGCCCCGATTTTGATCGGCGCTGCAGCCGGAGCAGCCGGAGCCGCGCCTCTACAGCCGCCAGCCACGATAGCCCCTACCAGTATCACCCCCAGCAATATTTGGCACTTACGCATCCTTTGTTCCTCCTATTGAGATTTGGCTTACACGAAGGTCAAACAAGTAGCTCTAATGGCAGTCACCTCCTTTGATAATATTTCGGGCACTTAACTCCCGCCCCCACAACAAAGTTGTAATTGTAGGAGTTGACCTTTCACTTTGCCCTTTCGCCTCCATGTAAGTAAACTTGAAACATGGGGGCGTAGACCAGAGGAATGCGCCCCTTCTCCTTTGGTCACCCGCTGAGGCAGTGGTGGCTTACATCTCCTTCAGGGCACTTCTGACCCTTGTCGGAAGAGTGCCGCCCCGCCCCAGCAGTGACCCTTGGCTGGCGAGACACCACGAATAGTAAGTTGCAACCCGGTCTGCTCATACAAGGCTGTGGCTCCAGCTAAGATCACAGCACCTTAACAACTGGAAAGGAGTTCTCCCATGACCATCTACATCGGCATAGATGCGGCCAAAACCTTCCATGTCGCTTGTGCTATCAACTCCCAGGGCCAGGTCCTGACCCGATTCCGCTTCGAAAACGACGCAGCTGGCTTCCAGGAGTTTCACCAAACTATGCAGTGCCTCTGCCCTCAAGAAGGGGGCAACTACTCTGTGGCATGGAATCCACCGGCCACTATGGCGTCGCCTTGCGTGACTCCCTGATCCGGCTGGGCTACCCTGTCCATATCTTCAACCCCCTCAAGGTCAACCGCTTCCGAGACTTCTATATCCAGCCCAACATGGTGACCCAACGATGTCATCATCCTGTAGTAAGGACGACTACCGTGATGCCTTCGTCATCTCCCAGATGCTGCGCTATGACGAGGTGGCCCCCTACACCCCTCTCAAGCCGGCCATCAGAGCCCTTAAGCAACTGACCCGCCACCGAACCAGTCTGGTGAGAGCCAAAGCCAAGGTCAAGACCAAGATCAGAGCCATTCTGGATGAAGTCTTCCCAGAGCACCAGCAAACCCCTCTCTTCTCAAATGTCTTCGGGGCCAGTTCACTAGCCCTTCTCAAGCGGTTCCCTACACCACAGAAGCTAGCAGCCACCAGCCAAGAGGAACTGGCTCTCCTCCTCTCCAGAAGCAGCCGAGGTCACTTGAGCAATGGGCGGGCGGCTCTCATCTTGGAGAAGGCCAGATGCAGTGTGGGCTCCCCCGCTTCCGCTGAGGCCTTCCTCAACATCCCGCCCGACCTGATCGACGAACTGGAGATAATTGAGGCCCGGGTCGCCCACTTCACGGCCAGGATCGAGGCTCAATTGGGCACTCTAGACCAGACCCTAACCACCATCCCTGGCATAGGGCCTCTCTTCGCCGCCACCATCTTGGGTGAGATAGGTGATATCGCGTCGCTTCCCATCGGCCGATGCCTTGGTAGCCTACTGTGGCTTCGCCCCACGTCGCTATCAATCGGGTCAATTCACCGCCCAAAACATCCACCTAACCAAACGGGGAGTGCCTCACCTAAGCTATGTCTTCTACGGGGTGGCCCTGGTCAGCATCCGCTTTAACCCTGACGTGGCTGCCTACTATCGAGCCAAAGCGCAACAGGGCAAGCCCAAGAAGAAAGCTGTCATCGCCGCCGTTCGCAAGCTCATCTGTATCGTCTACGCCTTGTTAAAGAGCCAGAACACCTACGTAATATCTTAGGCAAGCCTGAGCAGCAAAGTGGCTTGACGCCAGTCTCTGAGGAGGGCGCATCCCATCTCTCAGGAGTTACTTGACAAGTGATAGTAAGTCTTCCTGTCTATTGCATGGCTTCTTCCTTACCCTGTCTTCTGATCCGATCTAGCCAGAACAGTGGGTCGATCTCCCGATCTCCCAACAACCCGCTTGGCCGCAGGAGCATCACCAGGATGAATAAGATGGCCACCGAGATCTGCGCTAGTCCATAGAAAGGCGGGACATGAACGGGGCCGAGTGTGAATCCAGGTTCTAACACCCGAACCATCTCACTGAAACCGGAGAGAAGCACAGCCCCCAAGAACGCACCACTCACGCTTCCCATACCCCCTATCACGATCATACCTATTACTTGGAAGGTGGTCGCCAAGTAGAAGGTCCTGGCTGAGAAAGCCAGCACAAAATGGGCAAACAAAGCACCCGCGATCCCAGTGAAGAAGGCGCTGACCACGAAGGCTAGAAGCCGGGTTCGAAGTATGCTGATCCCCAGAGCCTGCGCGGCGATGGGATCATCCCGACTGGCAAACATTCGCCTCCCATAGGTGGATCGTTTCAAACGCCATACGACAAATGTGGTGATGGCACCCCAGACGAAAACCCAGCCTAGGTTGGTCAGGGGTAGTATGCCGGTGAAAGTACGAGCGCCCCTGGTCAGAGCCTCGGCGTTCACCAACACCTCCCTCGTAATCACCAATAGGCCCAGCGTCGCCACCGCGATGTAGTTTCCGCTTAGACGTAACATTGGGATGCCTACCAGGAGAGCCACTATCGCAGGCAGAAGACCTGCAAGTAAGGTGGCAGGCAAGAAGGGCAGTTGAGTCAACCCCAGGAAGCCCGGTAAGTCCGGCATGCTCGTAGCCTTCACCTGCAGCGGCAAGGTCAGGACAGCAGCCGTGTAGGCGCCTATACCCATGAAGGCCACGTGTCCGATGGAGAAAACCCCTGTAAACCCATTGCCAAGGCCCAAGCTGACAGCGAGGATGACATAAATGCCGATCGTGATCAGTACCCGCTTTGGGTATGCGCCGGCGAAGAAATGGGTGATGGCCACGATTAGCCCCAACGCGCTCAATACAAAAACAGCCTGGATCAGCTCTCTTCTCTTCATCGCTAGATTTTCTCCCTTGCTGTCGTTCCTAGTATCCCTGCCGGACGTAATAGCAAGACCAGGATAAGCACAATGAACACATAGGCGTTGCGATATAGAGCTAGCTCGGTCGGTAGGAAGGCCGTGAACAGAACCTCCATGCCACCGAGTATGTAGGCGCCTAGGACAGCGCCGGGAATGCTACCAAACCCTCCGAACACGCAAGCCACGAACCCTTTGAGCACCGGTCCCAGCCCCATGAAAGGATCTACGTCCCCCAGGCGGCCAGCCCAGCCGATGCCTGCCACGCCAGCCATGGCCGAGCCCAGCGCGAAGGCGAAAACGATAACCTTATCTATATCTATACCACACAATCTCGCGCCAACCAAGTCCGATGCGGCCGCCCGCATGGCTATGCCGATCTTGGTTCTCGTGACCAGGAGGCTCAATATCACGAGTAGAACTAGGGTAGCGCCGATAATGCTCAGGTCTATCACCGGAAACCGCATATTCCCCACGGAAACGAAGCTGTTTAGAATCTGGGGAATGGGGAAGCCCTTAGGACTGGCGGACACGAACACGACGATCCCGTTCTCGATGAGTACAGTGACCGCGAATGAAGTAAGGAGCAAAGAGACGTCTGGGGCCCCCCTTATCGGCCTATAGGCTATCCGCTCCATCAACACACCCGCTAGAGTCGAAATAGCGATCCCCAAGAGAGCTGATGCCCAGAACGGAAGGCCCGCAGCCTGCGCAAAGACGATGGAGTAGGCACCTACCATCAGTATGGCTCCGTGGGCGAAGTTGATCAGCCCCAAGATGCTGAACACCATGGCCAAGCCGATGGCTGCTTCAGCGTAGAGGCTGCCGATGGTAAGAGCATTGAACAATTGCTGGATAATCATCTCTCCCTGTGACATCTCCTATCCTCCCAAGTAGGCTTTGATGACATCTGCATTGGAGCTGAGTTCTGCAGCCGAGCCCTGCAATTTTGCCTCGCCGGTCTCCAGAACATATCCCCGATCAGCGACATTTAAGGACATACGAGCGTTCTGCTCGACTAGTAGGATCGTGACCCCTTCCCGCTTTAGTTCACCCAATACTTCAAATATCCGAGTCACCAACACTGGCGCCAGGCCCAAAGAAGGCTCGTCCAAGAGAAGGAGCTTCGGCTCCCCCATCAGAGCCCTACCGATAGCCAACATCTGTTGCTCACCGCCGCTCAGCGTACCCGCACTTTGATGGCTTCTTTCCTTGAGGATCGGAAATAGTTTAAACACCCTTTCCAGATTCGACCCGAACTCTTCGCCCCCTCCTCTTTGAAAAGCGCCCATTCGTAGGTTATCCATGACCGAAAGCGGTGCAAAGAGATGACGTCCCTCGGGGCAATGGCCTATGCCCAGCCTCACTATGTTGTGTGGCTGCAGCCCCGTTATGTTCTGTCCTTGATAGGTGATCATACCGGGCCGAGGCCGAAGTATGCCTGATATGGTTCTGAGTAGGGTAGTTTTGCCCGCCCCATTGGACCCTATCACGGTCACTAACTCCCCCTCGTTGACCTCGATGGAGACGCCCTTCAAAGCGTGGAGGTTGCCATAGTAGACATGAAGATCTTCGACAATCAACATATTTCTGAGCCCTTTCTACGAGGGCTACCCTCGTACTCTCTTCTGTCCAAAGACCGCGATAGTCAGCCACAACATCCGCTCAAGCCTACGAATGGAATGCTTTCTCTTCTCCCAAATAGGCTTCGATCACCAGTGGATTACTGCGTATCTGCTCACAACTCCCCTCGGCTATAGCCTTGCCGTAGTTCAACACAATTAACCGCTCACACAGGTTCATGACTAGCCCCATGACATGCTCCACCACGATAACGCTTAGACCATAGCGATCTCTAATGGCCCTTATTAGAGCCAACAACTCCGCTGTCTCCGTTGGGTTAAGGCCAGCGGCCGGCTCATCTAGTAACAACACCTCAGGGCCAGCGGCTAGTGCCCGGGCGATCTCAAGCCTGCGTTGCATCGCATGCGTAAGGCTACCAGCCTCAACGTCGGCCCACTTCTCCAGGCTCACGACCTTAAGAAAGTCTCGCGCGCGCTGCTTTGTCTCATCTTCTTTGCGGAGAAACGACGGTGTGTTGAAGAGCACCTCCGCCAAGCGAGGTTCGTGGTGAAGCTGCGCTGCTACCATAACGTTTTCTAGCACTGTCATGGTCCGGAAGGGGCGGATACTCTGGAAGGTGCGACCTACGCCCATACTTGCTGCAGCGTCTGGCTTGGAGCCGGTTATCTCCTTCTCCTTAAAGAAGATCCTTCCCGACGTCGGGGGTATGAACCCGGTGACAATGTTAAACACGGTGGTCTTGCCAGCCCCATTTGGGCCAATTATGCCCAATATCTCCTTCTCCTTCAAATTGAAGGAAAGGTTATCGACCGCGACAAGACCCCCGAACTTCTTGGTAAGTTCCTTGACATCAAGGATTGACACATATTTCTCCATATTCGCCTCCCAACGTATCTGATCTTCTCACGTAACTGAACCCTTGTCAATCACACCTCGCGCCGCCAGCTTCTGTTCGTACCCGCAGGCCAGTCCCTGCCTCGCCGCGGTTTCTAGGCAGAGGTTGCAGGAGATGCACTTGGCACGGCGTGTGTCTCCCCCTCGCCAGCGGTTGGCCAATCGGGGCTCCCGGATGAGTGGCCGGGCCATGGAGACCAAATCCACATCTCCTCGCTGCAATAGCGTTTCGATGCATTGCCAGGAACGAAGGCCGCCGACCAAAATAAGAGGGATGTCTGCAGCCTCGCGCATAGCCTTGGCTTGGGGTAGAAAATAGGCCTCCTGCGCCAGGGACCGGATGCCCGTCCGCTCGGGGCCCAGTTTGCCCGAGGCAGGTGTGCCGCCACTTATCTCCACTGCGTCCAAACCTAGGCTGGACAGCTTCCGTACACTATATATAGATTCCTGGATGGTGAGGCCACCGGGATAGAAGTCCTCACCGTTGATCTTGACCATAACGGTGAAGCCCTTGCCCACCTCCTCCCGCACCCGGTCATAAACCTCGACTAGAAAGCGGACCCGGTTATCTAAGCTCCCTCCATAGGCATCCTGACGCTTGTTGGTCGAGGAGGAAAGGAATTGGCTAATGAGGAAGCCATGGGCTGCGTGGAGTTGCACAGCGTCGTATCCAGCCTTCTTGGCCCTACCGGCCGCTTGGCCGAAGGCCTCGATCACCTCCTCGATATCGGCGACGCTCATCTCCCGCGGTTTGCCGGGGTACATAGGGTGCTCGATGGCCGAGGGGCCCACTGGCTCTTGATCGCCGATGTAACGGGGGTTTGCTCTACCGCCAGTGTGCACCAATTGAATGGCCACCGCGCCGCCAAGCCGATGAATCGTCGAGGTAAGCCGCTGGAAGCCAGGGATGAGCTTATCGCTATAGAGCCCGGTCATCCCGGAGAGCCCCTTACCCTCAGGCAATACATAGGTATACCCGCTGATGATCAGCCCCACACCGCCTACGACTAGGCCGGCCAGCAGATCGACCAAGCGATCGGTGACCGCGCCCTCTTCAGTAGCTAGTCCCTCCCATGTAGCTGACCTCACTAACCTGTTCTTCAAAGCTAGCTCGTTTATATGCGCTGACTCAAACAGCTTCGCCATTGGTCTTTCGATATCTCTTTACCCCCCCGGTAGGCAGGCTACTTCGCAGGTACTCGATCGAGGGAGGCGTAGATTTGAAATCTGCGTTGATAGCGGCGATCGCCGCGAACTCGGCTCCGTGAACCACCACCGTTATGCCCAACGGGTCCATCCTGGGTCCTGTTGATTAAGAAGATAGATAGCTGGATCTCCACTTCTCCTAACCTCAGGCTCACCTGGCTGCTCGCTCCCCTGGCCGACAGTCCTTCCACTTTCAATGTGCGTCCATCATGCTATATCTCCTGATTAGGCAGTAGAACCTGTGCTCAGTCTTCAACTCTCTCATGCTTCACTTCTAATATCGCCGCCCTTCCCTCGTCCAGCGCCACCTAAGCTAGGCGACGAAGGCGTCATATAGGGCCGAGACTAGGCGGGATGATTGGGCATGGGACACCGCGAAGGTACTACGGATGTCGGCTCTTTCCCGGAAGGAGATCCCTATATCCAGCTCTGCTAATATGGATTCAACTCGAGGGAAGCTCTGCTCTATGAACTCGGTGGCTCCTATCAGCGACACTAGACTCCGATCAGACAAGGCCTCCAGCGGCCGAACCCCCTTCTTGGACAAGTTCTCCTCCAGTTCCTGGCGCCAGCCGGGGTCAACGGCCAAGACCAACTCCCCACTGGCCTCATCCCTGATAGCCACCACCCCCAAGCGCTCATATAGCTCCTGAATATCTGCATCGTCAATGGATCGCTCGCCCAGGATTAAGAGTTCGATTGGCCCTAGGCTAGGGATCCCCACCAGGGGCGGTTCGTCTTCGGTCTCGGTAATCAGAGTGCCGGGACCGTCGGCAAAGGTGGACCGACAGACGATAGGTGTACCGCCCTCCTGACCCAGCAGCACCGCTCCCGGGTGCACCACCTTAGCCCCATAGTAGCCCATCTCGTACATCCTACTGTAGCTAATCACCTCTAGGAAGCGAGCTCGCGGCACAACGCGAGGGTCCGCGATAGCCACCCCTGGCACATCGGTGTAGATTTCGACCTTTTGGGCGCCCAAGGCTACACCTAGAGCTACCCCAGAGGTATCGCTAGCACCTCTGCCCAGGATATTTAGATCTCCCTCTTTACTAACACCTTGTCCTCCAGTCACCACCGGTACCTCGCCTTGCTCGATGTGGCGAAGAAGCCGTTCGGTATCGATCTTCACTATCTTGGCTCTTCGGTAGTGACCGTTGGTCTGGATACCAGCCTGTGCTCCAGTCAAACCCACCGCAGGGATGCCGTTCAGTTTGAGGAGGTGAGTCATTGCTGCTACCGATATGATCTCACCAGCCTGGAATATGAAGTCATAGTCGCGCCCAGATATGGGTGTCCCCTCCGCTTTGAGGAGATCCAGCAAGGTGTCGGTGGCATAGGGATCGCCTCGGCGACCCATAGCCGAAACATTCACCACCACCCTAAAGCCCTGACCTAGAGCGCGTTTGATATGGCCCAGAGCTTGCTGACGTCTCTCAGCGTTGGCTACCGATGTGCCCCCGAATTTCTGGGCGATTATCTTCTGCTTTGCCATTTCTCAACTAAGCCTTTCTCTACCAGTAACTCGGCGTTCTGCACCGCATTAAGCGCCGCCCCTTTGCGCAGATTGTCGCCGGTTAGAAAGAGGCTTATGCCGTTCTCGGTAGAGAAGTCCTCTTTGATACGGCCAACGTAGGTGTCGTCCTTGCCAGCCGCTTTAATCGGTTCAGGGAAGCGCAGATTCTCGATGTCGTCTACCACCGTCACCCCTGGCGCGCCTTCTAACGCCTCTCGAACCTCCTCAGGAGTGAGCTTGCGCTCCGTCTCGATGTTAGCTACAACCGAATGGGAGATCAATACCGGCACCCGCACGGCGGTATCGGTGATCCTGATCTCTGGATCACCCAGGATCTTTCTCGTTTCGCTGACCAGCTTCCACTCCTCCCTGGTATATCCGCCCTCCTCGAAGACATCGATAAAGGGGATGAGGTTAAAGGCCAGCTGGTAGGGGAAAACGCTTGGCGGGGTAACCGGAGCGCCGGTGGCCACCTCCACTGCCTGCTTTTTGACCTCTAACATACCCCTCCTAGCCCCTCCCGAGGCCGACTGATATGTGGCGGCCACGATCCTCACGATGCGAGAAAGGTCATAGATGGGCTTGAACACTGGCATGCACACCAGGGTGGTGCAGTTAGGGTTGGCGATGATCCCCTTATGCCACTCCAAGTCATGGGGGTTAGCCTCGGGACAGACCAAGGGTACCTCTGGGTCCAGCCTAAAGTAGCGGCTGTTGTCTATCACTATGGCCCCTTTTTCTACGGCCAAGGGAACTAGTTCCTTGGCCGCCTCCGCCCCTACTGAGAACAGGGCTATGTCTACGCCCTCAAAGTTCTTGGCGTTGGCGGTCTCGGTGTAGATTGTCTGGCCTCTAAACAGGACGGGAGAGCCTTCGAACTCCTTCTTGTCCAGAGCCCTGAGATTTCCGCTTGGAAAGTTGCGCTGCTCCAAGATGCGAAGCATTTCAGCCCCGACTATCCCCAGCGCTCCTACAACAGCGACATCATATTCTTTCATCACGACCTCCCTATTATTGATTTTATTGACCTTAATTATGGTCTTTTGACTAGATATGGAACTCGATAGATCGCTCAGATTTTCTCCACTGCCGAGCGTATCCTCTCCAAAGCACGTTCAAGCTCTTGGCGCGAAGTGGCAAAGCATAGTCGTAGGTGACTATCGCAACTAGCGCCGAAGGCGATCCCAGGTATGGTCGCCACGCCGCCCTCCAAGAGCAGCCTCTCAGCTAACTTACTCGATGGCAATCCCAGGGCTGAGATATCGGGAAAAGCATAGAGGGCTCCCTCGACGCGCGGACAGGAGATTCCGGGTATGGAGTCCAATCCCTCGCATATCAGATCTCTCCTGGCTTGGAACTCGGCCACCATGGCCTGCAACTCATCCTGGGGCCCATTAAGGGCAACCACCCCGGCTTTTTGGGCGAAGGAAGCAGCGCAGGTCACGGAGTGTTGGTGGACCTTGATCATGGCAGCTACTATGGCCGCCGGGGCAGCCATGTAACCCAGTCGCCACCCAGTCATGGCATACGCCTTGGAAAAGCCGTTTACCACCACCGTGCGCTTCCTCATGCTCGGCAGGGCTGCTATGCTCAGATGCTGTCGGCCGTCGTACACTAGCTTCTCGTAGATCTCATCGGAGAGAATCAGCAAGTCCGCCTCCTCAGCGAGCGAGGCCACAGCCTCAATCTCATCCTCGGTCATTACCCTCCCAGTGGGGTTATTGGGCGAGTTCAGTATAACCATCCTGGTCCCCTTCGATAGGTAAGGCTGCAGAAACTCTGTGGTGATCAGGAAGTTATCGCTAGCGCTCAAAGGCACGTGAATGGGGATCCCCCCGGCCAGGCGGACGCAGGGGTCGTAGGAGACCCAAGCTGGGTCCAGGATCAGGACCTCATCACCCTCCTCTATCGTCGCCAAAATAGTAGAGAAGAGAGCCTGCTTGCCCCCTAAGGTCACTACTATCTCCTGATCAGGATCGTAGTGGAGGCCGTTTTCCCCTTCCAGCTTTTGGGCTATGGCCTGCCGCAACTCGCCTATGCCTCGACTAGAAACGTAGTGGGTGAACCCCGCTTCCATGGCGGCCTCGGCAGCGTGGACTATGAATTGAGGCGTGTCGAAGTCCGGCTCGCCGATCGTTAAGTCAATCACCGCTTGACCCGCAGCCCTCATCTCCCCCGCCATCTCCCGGAGCACGACGATAGGTGAAGGACCAATGCTCTCGACCCTTTTAGGAAAGGAGAGATCACCCGGGCTCACTTTCATCCTTCTTTCTTTGCAGAGCCAAGAGAGAGGCTGGCGGCTGAATATCGACAACCCGTAGTCCAGCCTCCCTCAGCCGAAGAAGCGGGCGAATCACCCACTTCCCAAAACGCTACTTCACCGTGGGAGGTGTCTTCTCCCAGCCACCCTCCAATATCTCGACCACCTCGTCGACTGCCACTTGGAAGTACTCTCGCATGAACTCCTCATCCTTGACGTAGGTCCCGCCGCCGACCCCATCGGGCAGCAACTCTCTTATCCTGTTAGGGCCGTAGGTGATGTAATCCTCAAGGTCGATAGCTGGTTTCACCTTATCGGGTATTTCGACAGGCTGATTGATCCACTGGAAGCTCTCCAGCCAACTGGCGTGATCCCAGTGGCTGGTGCCCTGCTCCTCTATGGCCTCGTAGGTCTTGGGCAGCATGTACCAGGAACGGAACTTGACGTTCAGGTCGGGATTCCCCACTGACAACTCTTCGACGACCAGCTTGGCCGCCGCTTCGTTCTGGCCGTGACCGTTGAGGATCAGGATGCGCTTAAAGCCCTGAGCGGTTACAGATTCTAGGATATCCCTCACCGTGGCCATGAAGGTCATCGGCTTGATGCTGATCGTCCCCGGAAAGGCCACTGCCCATCCAGCAAAACCATAATGGATCGGCGGAGCCAAGAGAACCCCCGTCTTCTCGCATGCTGCCTTGGCTATCTCCCATGCGCACTGGGTATCGGTGGCTAGAGTGTTGTAGCCGTGCTCCTCCACAGAGCCGGTAACGAGTACGATGCGATCGTCCTTCTTAAGGTATTCTTCAACCTGCATCCAGTTCATCCGTTCCATCAACATGCCGATACCCTCTCCTTTCTTGATTGATAGGGCTTGCGCCCTACGGAATCTCTACTCCCGGCAATTTCACTCTTGACACGTGAAACAACCAAGGATATGATATACCGTGATAATATACCATAACATTATTCCGCTGTCAAGACTTCGTATTCACTCACGTAAAATGTTACCGAAGTGGTATAGTTCACTCAAATGATAATGTTACCGGAGGAACTATGCCCAATGACGACGAGATGACCATTGATGAACGACGAAAGTATCTGCGCAAGATG
>Ga0209979_1000456_pt1 | contig 55826 bp, 49 predicted proteins | sample AnhtaG_FD_183114 | JGI IMG/M metagenome (GOLD analysis project Ga0209979, IMG submission 183114) | Deep subsurface microbial communities from Anholt, Denmark to uncover new lineages of life (NeLLi) - Anholt_01485 metaG (SPAdes) (version 2) | ecosystem: Environmental > Aquatic > Marine > Oceanic... | reverse complement strand
AGGTTAGAAAAGCAGTTATTCCCGCCGCTGGCTGGGGCACAAGGTTCCTGCCCATTACCAAATCCATTCCCAAAGAAATCCTGCCCCTGGTAGATAAGCCAATTATCCAGTATGCCGTGGAGGAATGTGCCGCTTGCGGAATTGAATTGATAATCATAATCACGTCTCAGGGAAAAGCAGCCATCGAGGATTACTTCGATAGAAGCGTAGGGCTGGAGCACATCCTGGAACAAAGGGGTAAAGAGGATCTGTTAGCCAAAATATCTCACCTCGCGGACCTGCCCAACATCTGCTTTGTCCATCAAAAAGAATTGCTTGGATTGGGGCACGCTGTGCTTTCCACCAAAGATGTGGTAGGCAAAGAGCCATTTGTCGTAATACTTCCCGATGACCTCTTTGAGCAAAGAGAGCTGGTGCTTAAAAAAATGTTAAAAATCTTCGATGAATATCAAGGTAGCGTTGTTGCCTTGAAGAGAGTGGAGCCAGACGAGATAGCAAGGTACGGCATAATCAAACCGAAGAAGGTAGCCAAGAATGTTTACCAAGTTATGGACATGGTAGAAAAACCAGAGCCATCGAAGGCTCCATCAAATCTCGCTATCATGGGCAGATATGTGCTTACACCGGAGGTCTTCCAGGAATTACAGTCCACCAACTTCGGCGTAGGTGGTGAGATTCAGGTGACCGATGGATTAAAGCGGTTGCTCCAAAGACAAGCTATATTTGGGTATGAAATTGAAGGCGATTATTATGATGCTGGCACAATACCGGGGTGGATTAAAGCCACAATAGCAATGGCTTTGAAACATCCTGAAATAGGGCCAGAGTTGAAAGATTATCTAACCCATCTTGCCCGAGGTAAAGTTTAACCGCCTTCCCCAGGCAGGGGTGTCTTCACCAAACCTTCTTGTTGTAGTGTATCCATAAGACGAGCAGCCCTGGGGTAACCAATGCGAAGACGGCGTTGTAGGAAGGAAGTGGAGAGATGCCCATGCTCCTTCGCCATCTGCCTCGCTTCCTCCAAAAGGGGGTCTACGAACGCACCAATTCTTTGACCTGAAGAAGTTAATTCATCCACTTCATCAAAATTGATAAGGCTCGCCCCTGGCCTGCGTTGATTTCCCCAAAAGTATACTAATTTCTGTATTTCAGGATCAGAGACGAAAACCCCTTGAAGGCGCTTGGACTTGGCGGCTTCAGTAGGCATGTAAAGCATATCACCCCTACCAAGCAATTTCTCAGCGCCTACCGTATCAAGAATAGTGCGCGAATCAATCTGGGAAGTAACCGCAAAGCTAATTCGAGTAGGAAAGTTAGCTTTAATAAGTCCGGTAATCACATCAACTGAGGGACGTTGTGTGGCTACAATAAGATGGATGCCAGTGGCTCGAGCCAGCTGAGCCAATCGGCAAAGACACCGCTCCACCTCATCAAAGGCTGTCATCATCAAATCAGCTAGCTCATCAATGACAAGCACTAAATATGGCAGCATCTCTTCAAGTGAGCGGTCTTTATTATAACCTTCAATGTTGCGCACCCCCACCTGGGCAAACTGACGATAGCGCCTATCCATTTCGTGGTTAAGCCAGCGCAATGCTTTTAAGGCTCTGTCAGTGTCCACAACCACCGGAGCAACTAAATTAGGTATCCCATTGAAAATCACTAATTCCACCCGCTTTGGGTCAATCATAATGAACTGGACATCGTCAGGACTGTTATGTAAAAGCAAGCAACAAATAATGGACTCCAAACAAACAGTCTTACCACTGCCGGTAGCACCAGCAATGAGCAAATGAGGCATTCTAGCCAGGTCAGCTACAATTGCTTCACCGCCAGCACCTTTCCCTAAAACAATGGCTACCTTTGATTTAGTTCTAATCCTCTGAAAGGCTGCGGTTTCTATCACGCTACGGAGAGAAACTGCCCCAAACACGGTATTGGGAACCTCAATGCCTACCATCGACTTCCCAGGCACAGGAGCTTCAATCCTAACGCTGTGGACAGCTAAAGCTAGAGCTAAATCGTTAGCTAAAGATGTTATGCGGTCTACCCTGACCCTGATTCTCGATACCTCCTCTGATCGTGTTTGAGTACTGCCATCCCTATCCCTCTCCTTGATCTCCTTATACTTCCTATCCCAGCCTGGCTCAACACCAAACTGTGTCACTGTAGGACCTATGTTTGTTTGCACCACTTTAGCTTCCACACCATAGCTAGCTAACGCTTCTTCAATCACTCGAGCCCGCTTATTAACATCATCCTGGGACAACTCCACTTCTACCGGTTTATCCAGAATCTCAATCGGCGTAAGTTGCCAACCACCAGGGGTAGTAATTAATCCATGCTCCCTTATTACCTGCTCTACCTGTCCTGCTTGTTCTACCTCAGGAACCCCAATATGACTGGGTTCAGCGGGAGTAGGCTCAGCCGGAATGGTTTCAGCAGGGACACCTGGCGTAATGACAGCTCGGCGCCGGAGGCGAGCCCAAATACGTCTAAAGGCGTGACGACAATATTGGCCTACAGTGGTTATCGCATGCCAGACTTCATCGGGGATTATTAAAATAGTCCCCAGAAGGACAAGCCCAATTATTCTCAAAACACCCACAACACCAGGAGCACTGGCTATGCTCTGACCAATCTTGCCTCCTAATGTAGCCTCGCTTAGAATGCCACTACCAGGGCTGAAAAAAGAAAGTGCTCCCCAAATAGCTATGGCAAGGATGACTCCTCCCACAAAGCGATTCCACCGCCTTGTTAAAAGAGGAAAATGCCGTCCCTTCACCAACCAGACTATCACACCCACTGCGATGGCTATTAGAACCAGCCCGAGACCAAACAAGCCAAGCACAGCAGCTCCCGACTCGACTAAAATGGGATAGAACAGATAAAGCAACCCTACTGTGACAAGAACTAATATAAGCCTCCATACTAAAGGCTTGACAAAGAAAGCCGCGAATCGCCTCAATGCTGATTGGTTTCTTGTCTTTCCCCGCTTTAATCTGGAAGTTGCTTTACGTTTCCCCTTGCGCATGGGAAAAACTACGCCTCCACAGTTATCGGAATAATCATAGGGTGGCGATGAGTTCGCTTGTAGAAGAAATCTGCCAGGAGCGTTTTAACCCTGGCATCAGCAGCATCAGGGTTAGATAAACACTTTGGGGTACTTTTTAAGCCTGCTACCACTACCTCCTGACTTTGCTTGATCAGCCTCTGTCCATCCTTGGTATCAACAAATCCCCGACTTAGAATTTCAGGCTTCCTTGCTAGTTTGCCACCTTTAACATCAATGACAGTCACTACCACTACAATTCCATCTTGAGAAAGCTGCTTTCGGTCACGAAACACAGCGCTATCCAGGGCATATGTCTTTGAACCAACCACGTAAATGTCCTCCATTGCAATCTTACCCACAACCTTCCCCTTCTCCTTATCTAATTCAAGTATATCTCCGTCTTGAAGGACAAAGGCATTATCCTTAGCCATGCCCAGAGTTTCAGCTAACTTAGCATGCAAGCTTAAATGGCGATATTCGCCATGAATAGGGATGAAGAACTTAGGCTTAACCAGGGTAAGTAACAACTTCAACTCTTCTCGACTGCCATGGCCATGGACATGAATTTGAGCTAATTTATCATAAACCACGTAAGCACCTTGCCGAAAAAGGCTGTCGATGATTTTATTAATCAACGATTCATTGCCAGGGATGGAGGTTGCTGATATCACCACAGTGTCACCAGGGACAATCTGCACCTGGTCATGGTCTCCATTAGCTATCCTCACCAAAGCAGAGGTAGGTTCACCTTGACTCCCGGTAGCTAATATCACAATTTGATTGTGCGCCAAATATTTAAGCTCATCACTCTGGCAGAAAATGCCCGGAGGCGCAACGAGATAACCTGACTCCAGAGCTACTCGCGCTATCTCCTTCATACTTCGTCCGGTGATAAACACACGGCGATTGTGTTTAGCAGCAGCGTCGATTACCTGTTGTACGCGAGAAATAAGGGAAGCAAAGGTGGTTATAATTACTCTTCCTGAAGCCCCAGCAATGATATTAGCTAAAACATCGCTGACCACCTTTTCAGAAGGAGTATATCCAGAAAGCTCAACATAAGTAGAGTCGGAGAAAAGAAGTAAAACACCCTTCCCTCCTAATTGCGCCAGCCGACTAAGGTCAGTTGGCTTACCAATTATCGGTGTGTAATCAATCTTGAAATCACCACTGTGGACTATGATGCCTAAAGGGGTATCAATGATTAACCCCGTAGTATCAGGAATACTATGACACACCGGGAAAAACTCCACGGTAAAGCTACCAAGCCTGATTTTATCCCCATGGGAAACTATATTTAGCTTTGATTTATCCTTCATCCCTCGTTGCTTGAACCCGCTAGAGAGCAATTTCCCGGTAAACTCAGCGGTGTAAACAGGACAATCAAGTTGAGGTAAGATATAACGCAAAGCGCCAATATGGTCTTCATGCCCGTGAGTAATAATCATCCCCTTTATATTTTCTTTCTTCTCCAAAAGGTAGCTAATATCAGGGATAAGAAAATCGACTCCAAACATTTCTTCGTTAGGAAACATAAGCCCGGCATCAATGACGATAATGTCGCTGCCACATGCCAAAGCCATCATGTTCTTGCCAATCTCTCCCAGCCCCCCAAATGGAATTATGTTTAGTTTCTCCTGCACCATTATTTCAACCTCCGAATAATTCTAGCTGCCGAGCATTGACTTCTTCAGGCATCTTTTCATATTGAGCTAGTATTTGAGGAATTCGGAGCATGTCCTCCTGGATGATTACACGTAGACTTCCTTGATGAAGAGCAGCAGCGGGATGATACATAGGATAGTAAACGACATTATCACATTTCCGCGGTTTTCCATGAATTTTGCTTATGCCTTCCCCGGGAAAATACTTGTCCAGGGAATAACGCCCCAGAGTGACAATTATCTTAGGCTGGATTATTTCCACCTGACGGTCAAGCCATTTAGAGCAAGCTCGTATTTCGGCAGGTAAAGGGTCACGATTTTGCGGGGGGCGACATTTGATCACATTGGCAATGTAAACCTGCTCCCGACTCAATCCAATGGAGGCTAACAGCTGGTCTAAGAATTCCCCTGCTGCTCCTACAAAAGGACGTCCCTGCTGATCTTCATTCCAGCCAGGTGCCTCGCCAATAAACAGCAAATCAGCATCCTCGGGGCCTTCGCCAGGCACTACTTTAGTACGATAATTAGCCAATTCACAATCTCGGCAATTGGCAATCTGCTGATAAAGTTCCGTCAAAGCTGACATCTAAAAAGCGAAAAACTCATTCCTCCTCTTCACTTTCATCCTGTTCCCAAATAGGTTCGGTGAAGTGGTCAATAAATTCAGCAGTAGCCAGCTTGATTATTTCCCCCATCTCCTCCTTTGATTCCTTAGCCATATCGCTAAGCTCAGTCAACTCAATATCAATCTCCAACATCCTGGTTAGAACTTTGAGCACGGCATAAGATGCCCCAGGATTTGGTATCTGAATGGCGTATCTCGGCACCTCCCCTAATAAACAGATACCTTCAATATCACGCTCTTTAGCCATTCCTAAAAATAAACCGTTTAATCCAGCAATGCGAAGGTTACCCCTAAGAACAACGTCGTATTTCTGCAACTCTTCAATTAGCTCGGGCTTTGTGGCTACTGCCCAGACCTTCGAATCCTCACTGGGGTGAATCCGAGTTAGTGCAGCAGCACAGCTATACACCCTTTTTGCTTTGAATTTCTGGGCAACATCTAGAACATGAGATAATAACTCATACCCTTTAGAACTGGGTTGCTCTTCGCCAATGAATATTATCAGCCCTTTCTCAGCCTTACCATCCTGCCAGTAATAAAAATTACTTTCAGGAAAACGTGGTTTCTCAATTACATTGTCCTCAACCGCAACACCAACAGGCTCAAAAAAGTTAACCGGGTCTATTTCCCCTATTTTTTCAGCATTCAGCCTGTCCTTTAAATATTGAGCCACTATTAACGAGACATTGCCTATGCCAGGCCATGAAGCAAGCATGAAGCAACTCTTGGCATGGGGTTCCTTAGAAAGATTTAATATACCCTTCATGTTTTCGTCGCTACGGATAATAGGGGACAATATAAGTGAGGAACCAGAAAAACTCCGTCAACCCACCTTGCCTCATTTCCAACACCAATGATTTCTTTTAACACCTGGTAAACATTCCCCGAAACCATGGTATCTTTTACTCGCCCCACTATGTTACCATTAGCTACTTCGTAGCCTAACAGGACATTACCACTAAAGTCACCATTAAGCAAATTACCCTGTTCCGCACCTATAAGCCGCTCCACAATCAACCCCTCCTTCATGTCCTTCACCATGTCTTCAAACCGCTCCTTACCTTCATCTATTACCACTGAGCTTGTGTTCGGAACAGGAGGCCTATCCCCTAACCGCCTGCCACTACCAGTGCTCTTTTTACCAGCTAAAGCTGCTGTTTGCAAATCATAGAGAAAATTCGTCACTTCCCCTTTTGTAACCAGAGGTATTCGCTGGCTAGGTACAGCTTCGCCATCACAAGGACAACTTCCGAGACAGTAAGGCAAAGTAGCATCATCCCAGATGGTGAGCCTGGTATCAAAAACACGCTCTCCTAACTTGTCCTTCAACCACGAAGTCCCTTCAAGGGCTGCCTTACCGCTAAAGGCAAATACCAGCGGGGGTAGCAAAGCACTGGCTACTCCCCGAGGAGTAAAGATAATTGGTAGTTGTTTAGTGGATACAGCAGCCTTTCTTTTAGCTAGCTCCAGCTGCTTAATTAGCCTCGTTGCCAGAATATCAACGGCGGTAAGAAAACGACATGAACCTTCGCTATCCCCGACAAAAAGCATATCAGTGCCTTTCGTAAGCACACCTTCCAGGTTAATGGCGAAGAAGCTCCTATCCCATCTCGCTTCACCACCCCGAGAATTAACCAGGTGAACTGAGCTTACTCCTTTTGTCACCTCGACATCGCAGAGAAGCTCAGGAGTATGTTCCTTGACCTTCGTGATAAGTTGACTACCAAGCTCAGCCATCTGTTCCATGGTTATTTTGGGCACTTCTGTGTCAAAAACAGCCACATCAGGATAATCATTTAATGAAGGGAATTCGAAGTTAGCTGAAGGCCCAAAAGGCGCTGTTTCCACCGCCATGGCAACCAAAGTATCCACATCATTCAAACCACTACCAACGGCGAAACCAACCTTACCCTTCTTGGAAATTCGCAGGGCAACGCTGGTGCTTTCTCTAGACTGAGTTTGCTTCAACCGATTAGCTTCAAAATGTACCAGCACTGTCTGGCTTGAGACTTTAAACACTTCTGCCTGCTCAGCCCTCTTCTGAACAAAGTCAAGAATCCTCAAAAGATCGTCCATCTTAAATTCCAAACCTCAGGATTTCGAATTTAGAGTTTATACCTATCTACCTCCAATTACACAATGACGAATCCTGATATGTGGACTACCATTGGAAACAGGAAGTGGAAATTGCCCACCCTTGCCACATCCTCCACCTTGATTCATATCTAAATCGTTGCCAATAGCATCTATGTTACTCAAGGTAACAAAAACATTGCCTGTTAATACCACCGGTCGTAGCAACCCTGCCAATTTCCCATTCCGAATCGTGTAAGCTTCGCCTGCAGAGAAGGTGAACATCTCCAGGCTGGTCATCCCTCCATACCAATCTCTGACGTAAACACCTTCTTTAATTTCACCAAGCATTTCCTCAAAAGATGCACCTCCAGACTCAATGAAGGTATTGGTCATCCGCACTATCGGAGGAAAGAGATAATTGATGGCACGAGCATTGCCGGTGGGCTTTTCCCCCATTCTTAACGCTGTCTCCCTGGAATGAAGCCTTCCCACCAGAACACCTTCATGAATAAGATAAGTCTTTGAGGCTGGCATCCCCTCATCATCATATTTATAGCTTCCTCTCAAACCAGGGATGGTGGCATCATCAACGATGTTAAGATTCTTGCTCCCAAACCTTTTGCCCAGCACCATAACCTGCTTCAATGGCTCGTTCTGGTAAACAAAATCTGCCTCAGACAAATGCCCGAAAGCCTCATGGGCAAAAACACCTGCCAGAACAGGGTCTAAAATGACAGCATATTCACCCCCCTTTACCTCAGGAGCGTAAAGAAGCGCAGCAGCACGTTTAGCTATTTCTCTTACCTGGTCATGCAAATTCTCTATAACAGAAAAATCACCAACACTGCCCAAACTTAGACCCGCTTGCTGGATTTCACCATTTCCTCGTGCTATAGCCGTCAGCCGTAAAGTAAGGTCTGGCTTGTTTTGTTCAACATAATTCCCATTGGAATTAGCAAAAATAACCTTGCGCTTGACATCTCGATAGCTAATCCTCGAATCCTGAATCTGCGGTGAGGTGAGCATAATATCGTTGTATTCATCAAAGAGTTCTTTCTTCTTCACCAACGGCATGCTAGCAGCGTCGTTGTTTACTGGCGCCTCTACCATATCCACTACGGGCTCCGTAGTAGGAAGAGCAAATTCCTCCCCGCTAGTTAATTTTGCCTGCTTTATCGCCAAGTCAACATAGCTACTTAATTTATCAACAGAATTAGAACAGACAAATCCCCAACCTCCCTTGACCAGAGCTCTAACATTGCCGCCGGAACTGTAGGTTCTACCCACTTCTTCCAGTTTCCCACCTCGGTAACTAATCTGAGTGGTTTGATTTTGTTCAAAACGAATCTCTACATAGTCAGCATTGCACCTAGATAAAATACCGGCAAATCGCTCACGCATCGGCTTTCTTTCTTTCCACAGATCACCCGAAATGGATTTTTGACCTCCTATATTATATAATTATATACTCCAGTTAAATGTCGCTTAAAAGTAACGAGCGAATAAGGGATGCTTGAAAATTCAAGAATTCTTGTCAAACAAGGAGGGCTTTAGATGCGATCCAGTTTCATTGGTAAGATTGAAAAAGCTAACATTTATGCTCAACAGCCAGAGCGAGTGACTTTTTCCTCGCTCTCAGTGAATTTTCACGGAGAGAATGATATCCACAAATTAGCTTACCAAGATGGGAAATGGCATTGTTCTTGCCATTTCTTTTCCCAATGGGGGATATGCAGTCACATTATGGCATTGCAGCAAATGTTACCCAAAATGCTACCCCAGGAAGCCCTTACCTCACCCACCCTGACTGAATCTATACAACACTAACTAGCTTTCGGCAGATATTTGGCAGCATAATCCAGAGCTTCAGCCACTACAAATAGAGAGCCGGTAACCAAGATAAGGTCATTATCCTTCGCCATAGATAAAGCTAAAGTGAGAGCTTGAAAAACGTTTTCGGCAATCTGTGGATTAAAACCATGCTCACTGAACTTGGCAGCTATATCATCGGGAAAAGCAGCACGCGGCTGCAAAGAACGGGTAACAATAACCTGAGGCGAAAGGGAAGCTAATTCTCGCGCTATGCCGTCTATATCTTTGTCTATCGAGACACCCAAAATAACAAAGAGTCGTTCATAGTGGAAATACTTTTTTACATTCCAAGCCAATCTCGTCATCGATGCCACATTATGAGCACCATCAACTAATACCAATGGCTTGCGATTCAAAATCTGAAACCGCCCCGGCCAATCAACCTCCGCCAACCCCGTGACAATACTTCCCACTGAGATATCAAAACCGTGAGCTCTCAACATCTCTAACGCCGCTATAGCAGTGCAGGCATTCTCCACCTGGAAATCTCCCAGAAGTGGAACGGTAAGATGATAAAGCTCCTCCCTTCCTTCAACTATAAATGATTGCTGGTGAAGGTCATTGGTTACACCATCCCAGACAATGTCCTTGCCTACTTGAATTAATTCCACGTCTTGCCTGCAGCAAACATCGCTTAACACCTTAGATACCTCCTCAGTTTGTGGAGAGCTGACAACAAAACAGCCAGGTTTAACGATGCCTGCTTTTTCCAGAACTATCTTATCCAGATTGTCACCCAAAATCTCGGTATGGTCTCGGCTGATGGGAGTGATAACACAGACATCCGGTTTAGCTACATTAGTGGCATCCAGCCTGCCACCTAAGCCTACCTCCAATACCTGAAAATCCACCTGTTTCTCCCTGAAATAAGTAAATGCCAGCACAGTCACTACCTCAAAGTAGGTCAGCTTCCAGAAATCAGGGTTATGATTTACTATCTCAACGTAAGGTTTGAGCTTGGTCATGAGAAAGGCAAACTCGGCTTCGGAGATTAAATTACTATTGACCCTGATACGCTCCCTCAGAGTATGAAGGTGGGGTGAAGTATATAGCCCTGTGTTATATCCTGCTGTAGTCAAAACTTGGGCAATCATTGCCGCTACACTCCCCTTCCCCTTAGTCCCTGCTATATGTATTGCCCTGGCACATAAATGGGGACTGCCCAATAACTGCAACAGATATTCGACATGCTTCAAGTTATAATCTGGCGAGGCATAGGATACGCCAGGAATTTTCTCATAATCGACAAGACGGGAAAGATATTCTTCAGCCTGGCTATAATTCATTCACCAGTAATACTAATCTACGGCAACAAAAATTTAAACATTGACATGTCGGGAAATAGCCTGATATAATCGGTGCGCCAATTTGTGCACCGGAGGTAAATCGTGGCAGAGCAAGTTTTTTATGAGGATATTGAAGTAGGTTCAGAGATCCCTTCCTTAGTTAAACGAGCTACGAGGCGACAGCTAGTACAGTGGGCCGGAGCATCAGGGGACTTCTATGAGATTCATTATGACAAAGATTTTGCTTTAGCATCAGGATTATCCGATGTGATAGTTCACGGCAGGCTCAAGGCCTCCTTCCTGGGACAAATGCTCACCGGTTGGACTGGATTAGAAGGAAACTTAAAGAAATATAATGTTCGCTACCGGGGCATGGATTTCCCTGACCAAGAGCTAACCTGTAAAGGGAAAGTAACCAAAAAATATGTCGAAAACAATGAACACCTCGTTGAACTTGATATCTGGACAGAAAACCCACAGGGCGAAAAGACAATAACTGGCATCGCAGTGGTCAGCTTACCAGCAAAAGGCTAATTCTTTTAGCAAAAACAATTAAAGGAGGAATCCATGGGAAAGCTAGATGGTCAAGTGGCGGTAGTCACAGGGTCAGGAAGAGGAATAGGAAAGGCAACGGCAATGCTCTTTGCCCAAGAAGGAGCAAGTGTCATGATAAACGACATTGATCCAGCTCCTTGCAGCGAAGCAGTAAATGAGATAAACAAAGCCTTTCCTGGAAAGGCAGCATGTTGCGTTGCTGACATAACTAAAGCAGAAGATGCCCAGAAGTTAATGGACGCCGCTGTGGAGAAATTCGGCAAGCTGGACATCCTGATAAACAATGCCGGAATCACCAGGGATGCTATGATTCACAAGATGACCGATGCTCAATGGGACATCTGCGTCAATATTTCTCTCAGAGGGGCGTTTAATTGCGTTCGAGCAGCTTCCAAATATATGCGACATCCAAACCATAACGGCAGAATAGTCAATGTGTCTTCGGTAGCCGGTTTAATGGGCAACGTAGGACAGATTAACTACGCCAGCGCCAAAGCTGGGCTCATCGGCATGACCAAAACGGTCGCCAGAGAGTGGGCAAATTTTGGGGTGAGGTGCAACGTCGTCGCCTACGGAGTAGTTGATACCAGGTTAACCCAGGAGAAGGAAACAGGCGATATAGTTGGCGGAGAACCAGTAGGCATTCCCAAGAAGATCAGGGATATCATGATAGGAGCAATGGGCGGCAAGACATTGACCCCTGAAGAGGCAGCAAAACCAATACTTTTCTTTGCTTCAGACGATTCCAACTTCATCACCGGTAATTTGCTGAACATATCCGGCGGAGCATATATGTAAGATCAGCAAGAATTTTGGAGGATAAGGAATGACTGAGAAGGAAGTTACCTTAGAGGATTTGCGAAAGCAGATAGGCATTGAGGGACCAGCGATTACGGTGGAGATAGAGAAGGGAATGATTGGCCGCTTTGTCCATGCTGTAGATGACCCCAACCCTCTGTGGCGAGATGAGGAATATGCCAAGAAAACCAAGTATGGCGGCATTATCGCACCTCCATATCTCCTATGTGCCTCTATGTTCCTGACCCCTCCTACCGACCCCAAAGCCCCCGCAGGCTACATGGGATCACCAGTTTCAGGTATGCAATTCCCAAAAGACATTAAAGGCGTACTGGATGGGGGAGGAGAGTGGGAGATGTTCAAACCGCTGAAGGTTGGCGATGTCATTACCTCCCGTACCAAGCTTGCCAATATCTACGAAAGACGGGGCAAAATAGGCAAGATGTATTTCTACGTCGCGGAAACAAACATCGTCAATCAGCGCAATGAGCAGGTCGCTAAAGCTACCGGAACCTTGATACTCTATACTTGAGATAGGATCCAAAGACGATAATCAGCGCTTTGGTGAAGTCTAGCTAAGGGTAGTAAGTAGGGGCTGCGTTGTTTGGGTAACTTGTCCAAGAACAAAGCGACGAATTTTATCGATAGACTCCTAAGCGCCAGCAGGAGCAATAGAAGTTTGCTCTGTGTTGGGCTCGACCCCGACCCGGAGCTCATGCCTAAAGTAAAGCCTCTGGAATTCAATCAAGCTATTATTGACGCTACTTGCGATTTAGTATGTGCCTATAAGCTTAACCTAGCCTTTTACGAAGCCCTGGGAGCCAAGGGGCTAACTCTACTGAATAAGACCATCGAACATACTCCCGACCATATCCCCGTAATTGGCGATGCCAAGCGTGGGGATATAGGTAATACCGCCAGGGTCTATGCCAAGGCTCTTTTCTCTACCTTCGGATTCGACGCTGCTACCGTCAGCCCTTACCTTGGCTTCGATTCCATAGAGCCGTTCATCAATTACAAAAATAAAGGGGTATTCATCCTTGGCTTAACTTCAAACCCTGGAGCCTCAGATTTCCAGAGGCTTCTATGCAATGGGACATCACTGTATGACCTGGTAGCTCAGAAGGCAAGACAATGGAATATCTATGGCAATGTTGGCGTGGTAGTGGGAGCTACTTACATTGAGGAATTGAAGAGGATACGCTCAATTTGCCTCAACATGCCCTTGCTCATTCCCGGAATCGGCGCTCAAGGTGGAGACTTAGCTTCAGTGGTTAAATACGGAGTGGATGCTAAGGGAGAAAACGCCATTATCACTATATCAAGGCAAATCATATACGCCTCAAAAGAAAGGAATTTTGCCCAAGCAGCCAGAGATACGGCTGAGAGAATTCGCAACGAAATCAATGCCCATTTAGCCTCCCGCTAAAGGATACTTTGTCCACCAATATAAAACTCGGCGATATGGCTCTTCTCCGCAAACCACATCCGTGCGGCAGCTATGAGTGGGAGGTAGTGAGGGGCGGCACTGATATAGGCTTAAAGTGCCTTAGATGCCAGCGAAGAATTCTATTATCAAGAAGCGTCTTTGAAAGAAGGCTAAAACAGGTTATCCCCAAAAGCGATTAGCTATCCTGGCTCTTTCCATACGCCAAGACAAACAGAATTCCGATAGCCAGAGGTGGGAAACATAACACTGCCACAACTGGCTGGGAATAAAAAATTGCCGTACCAGAGGTAACTGCAAAATGCACCAGCGGCACAAGACCCAAAAGTATAAACGATACTCCACCGAGCAATTCAGGTGATTTACCCGTCCATCTCCAGGCTATAGCTACCGATATCATAAATGGTACGCTGAGCAACATAGCTGCAGGCAGTAACCTGGGTTCATAACAGAAAAACCAAAAATAAATGGCAAACCCACTATAAGCCAAACCTAAGATTCGCGCCGCCCAGCGTACATTTCTCACCATAGAACGAAGTTATTGTAACACTCTTTCAAGACACCACTCGGTTAGCAAGTCATTGCCAGTTTCTCCTAGCCAAGTTATAATTCCGCTATGACTGCAGCATTTCCCATATCGCTTTGGATATTTTCTCCGTTGTTCCCCCAGAATGTGCCCTGATAACCCCTATGGATGGACTAAACTATAGGCGATTTAGTTAATTATGAACTTATGACTAGCAACCGTGACAGCTTTGTTTTGCAAGAGAATTTTGGCAGGGAAAGAAGAAAACATATTCCATAAATACACAGCGAGTGTAACAACAGGAGGTTACTATGAAGAATGAAGAGCTTTGTTTTATGCCCGCCACGGAGATGGCAACAGCCATCAAAAAGAAGAAACTTTCTCCAGTAGAGGTAGTAGATGCCGTCTTGAACCGTATCGAAAAAATCAATCCAAAGATCAATGCCTATGTGACTCTCACAGCTGAGGCGGCACGCAATGCCGCCAAGGCAGCTGAGGACGCCGTGATGAAGGGGAAGGCTCTTGGGCCGCTGCATGGTATTCCTGTCTCTATTAAGGATCTTGTCTTTACCAAAGGGATCCGCACCACCTTTGGTTCGAAACTATACGAGGACTTCGTCCCGGACGAAGATTGTGCCTTCGTGGAAAAATTGAAAGCCGCAGGGGCAATTATTTTAGGTAAGACCAACACTCCAGAGTTTGGCATTATTGCTAACACCGACAACCCGGTCTTCGGCCCATCCAGAAATCCCTGGAATTTAAAGAGGACCCCTGGAGGTTCCAGCGGTGGTGCTGGTGCAGCAGCGGTTGCCGGGTTAGGTCCTCTCCACCATGGAAACGATGGAGGTGGTTCCATCCGCATCCCAGCAAGCTTCTGCGGCGTCTATGGACTAAAACCTCAATTTGGTCGGGTAGCCCGACAGCCTGCCCTTCATGGTTGGGAGACCCTGTCTGCTGAAGGATCCCTGACCAGGACTGTGGCCGATGGCGCATTGATGCTATCTGTCATGGCCGGCCCCGATGACCGAGACCACTTCTCCCTCCCCACCCAGGAAATGGACCTTATGAAGGCTGCCAAGGGTGGTGTGGAAGGTTGTAAGGTAGCCTGGAGTCCGAATTTGGGCTATGCCTTGGTTGATCCAGAGGTGAGAAATATCACTCGGAAGGCTGCCCGGCAATTTGAACATCTAGGATGCAAGGTGGAGGAGATCACCGCAGATTTCCTTAATATGGAATCTGACTGGCTGGCCTTGATCATCTGTGAAACAGCTGCCGCCTTAGAAGAGCAGCGAGACGAGTGGGAGAAGGTGATGTATTCCGTTTATAAACCTTTTATCCCAATGGCTGACACTTTTACATCGCGAGACATCGTTATGGCCCAATTTCATCGAGAGGACCTCTGGGCTAAAATTCGCCAAATATTTGAAAACTACGACTTTCTCCTCACCCCCACCATGCCCATAACTGCCTTTGACGTAGCGACCCCCCTCGGGCCGACAAAGATTGATGGTCAAGACGTCAGCCCCACAGCCGTACCTTGCTTCACCATTCCGTTTAACTTTACGGGGCAGCCGGCAGCTAGTGTGCCTTGTGGATTCACCAAGGAAGGATTGCCTGTTGGCTTGCAGATCGTGGGAAGGCGATATGATGAAGCTACAGTCATTCGAGCTTCAGCAGCTTTTGAGAAAGCCTGCCCATGGGCTGATAAGAAACCACCATTGAACTAAAAAGAGAACAACAAACTAGCCATTGTTAGCTTGGTGCAGCCAATCTATAATTTGGTTATGGCTCGGTGCATTTTCCACATTGATTTGGATGCCTTCTTTGCCTCTGTCGAGCAGGTTCACAATCCAGAGCTGAAGGGGAAGCCAGTGGTTGTTGGCGGAGACCCAAACCGTCGTGGCGTAGTATCCTCCCCCTCATACGAAGCCCGCCCCTACGGGATACGGTCTGGTATGCCTTTGTCCAAAGCTCGCAGGCTTTGCCCTCAAGCTATCTTTCTGCAAGTCAATCTCAGCCGATATCGAGAAGCATCAACCAAGTTTATGAAAATCCTGACTGATTTCTCTCCCATTATTGAGCCGCTGGGGATTGATGAAGCTTATCTTGATGTCACTGAATACCAACAACTTCATGGCTCCCCTGAGCAGATGGCGCTAGCAATAAAAGAACGAATAAATAAGAATTTAAATCTCACTGCATCAGTGGGCATTTCTACATGTAAGGTAGTAGCCAAAATTGCCTCAGACCTGTGTAAGCCTGACGGGTTACTGGAGATAGCTCCGGGGAAAGAGCGGGATTTCTTAACCCCCCTTCCGGTATCTAAATTGCCTGGCGTGGGTGGAAAAACAGAACAGGCATTAAAAGAAATGGACATAACCACCATAGGCGAGCTAGCTTCGTGTCTTCTGGAGGAAATAGGGAAAACCTTTGGAATGCCAGGAATAACAATGCATCGTTATGCTAATGGCATAGACAACCGTGCGGTAGAGATGCCAGGTGAATCCAAATCCATTAATCGCCAGATTACTTTCGCTCATGATACTTCAGACCGGAATTTTCTTGAGTCCAATTTGCGGGGATTATGTAATGAGATTAGCGCCAAGCTGCACTCTCAAAATAGCCTGGCAAGTTGCATTGCTATAAAACTCAGATACGCTGATTTCAAAACAATCACTCGACAGGTTACTTTGCGAGAGGCTAGTAATGTTACGCAAGTTATTTTCTCCACCGCGTTACAGCTGCTGAATGAAGTTTTATCAAAAAGCGAAAAGCCCATTCGCCTTATTGGCATTAAAGTATCAACTCTGACTGGCAAGGAAAAACAACTTTCCTTGTTCGGTTCCACGGAGCCTGCTACAGAAAAACAAAAGCGTCTAGACAATGCTATCGCCCAAATCCGAAGGAAATACAGCGCAACATCCATAAAAAGAGGCGGCGACATCCCTATCAAGAACCTTTAACTATCACCCCAAACCGCAACTTCGAGCAAAGCGAGCCAGCAGGAGGCTTGTTTTCAGCTTTCAGCAAAAGTATAATTGAGCAAGACTATAGCGAGAGGGGAAAATGCCACCTTATGCTTTTTTTCAAAAACAGTTCATGCCGCTAGATAAAGCCAAAATTGGAATATTGACTCATGCTTTCCATTATGGCACCGCTTGCTTCGAGGGCATTCGGGGAAACTGGGATAGTGAGCATGAGAGATTTTGCCTCTTCAGAATTAGGGACCACTACAAACGCATGCTCAATGGTTGCCGTTTGTTAGAAATCAACCTATCCTACTCCCTTGATGAATTATGTCAATTAACAATAGAGAGCACAGAAAGAAGCAATTACCATGAAGATGTCTATGTCCGCCCTATGGCATACAAAAGTTCCGAAGCTCTCGGGGTTCGCCTTCACGACCTTGAAGACGATTTTCTTATCATTGTGACTACACTCCCTGCTTATCTTGATATTCAGAATGGTGTTCGTTGCGGTACATCATCATGGCGTCGTGTCGACGACACCATGATACCAGCCCGAGGAAAAATTTGTGGTATCTATGTTAACAGCGCATTAGCTAAAACCGAGGCATGGGGAAATGGCTATGATGAAGCGATATTACTAAGCCATGATGGACATGTCTCCGAGGGCAGTGGCGAAAATATCTTTTTGGTTAGCGATGGGAAGCTAGTCACGCCCCCTTCATCAGATAATATCCTCGTTGGAATCACCAGAGATACAGTTATGAAACTAGCTAAAAACGAGCTGGGCATAGATACCGTAGAGAGAACTGTTGATAGAAGCGAGCTCTACCTCGCTGAAGAATGCTTCTTTACTGGCACCGCAGCCCATATCACCCCAATCATCGAAATCGACCACCGTATGATAGGCGCAGGGAAAATCGGTAAAATAACCGCTGAGTTACAAAACCTGTTTAGCCAGGTAATACTGGGAAGAAATCCTGGATACGCTGACTGGTATACACTGGTTCCCCCCAAATCTGTGAAGACGTGACTTTTATGACATTCGTCTGATGACAGCAACTACCTTCCCCTGGATATCAATATTATCAGCAGAAGTGTAAATAGGACTAATCTGGCTATTTGCCGACTCAAGACGCACGCGCTCTCCCTCTTTAAAGAATTTTTTCAGAGTAATTTCTTGCTCCTTCTTGAGCCAGACTGCCGTCATGTCGCCTTCCTCAACATTATCTACGTAACTCAATAACACAATATCCCCATCCCCTATCAAGGCATCAACCATCGATTCACCTTTCACCTTAACAGCATAAATATTGCCCCTTCTTTGAATTAAGTCGTCACTTACCTCCAGCCCTTCATCAGAGGTAACAGCGCTTTTATTGGCATCAAGCACAGGAATGGGCTCACCAGCAGCTATCTCTCCTATTATAGGTATATAGACAAGTCTTTTCTCACGGCGTTTATCTAAGAGCTCAATCCCCCGCGATATATCGCTTTGACGACGAATATAACCGGCTCGCTCCAATTTATTTAGATTATAAACTACCACAGAAGTAGAACTTATATCACATCCTTTAACAATGTCTCTAACACTAGGAGGATAACCATTATCACGCAAATACTGGCGAATGAAGCTTATGATCTGTTTTTGCTTTCTGGAAAGAGCTTTATCAGCCAAAAAAGCTAACCTCCTTTCTCCTTCGACATTGCCTGATTTAATTGCCTTGTTAGCTGAGAGTTGAGTCTAGCGCCCTTATTGCGATGAATAACCCCTGCGCTTACCGCCTTATCTATATAGCTTATCGCCTTTACCGTCTCTTTTTCCGCTAATTCCATATTCCCAGCTACAATAAGCTTCCCCGCTTTAGCAATAGCAGTCTTCATCCTGCTCTTTGTCGTACTATTCCGCAATCTCCTTCTTTCCGTAGCGCGAGCTATTTTGTTAGCCAACTTAATGCGCGGCATTCACTCCTCCTTTCCTTCTCACATTTACTACGCCCCCAATTGAGTAAACTTTAGATATCAAACTTGCTAACTCGGCAGTACCCTTTATTTCTAGACTAAGATTCAATGAGACACTATCCTCGTGGTCTGCCACATGAAAGTCAGTGATATTTACTCCTTCCTCAGCAATAATAACGCTAATATCCCGAAGTAAGCCTATCCTATCCCAAGCATTAACTTGAATAGCCACCGGGTAAACTTGCTCCACACCGCCCCAGCCCACCTCAATCAGCCGCTCCCTCTCCACTTCATTAACGATATTGGGGCAATCTCGACGATGCACGGTAACACCGCGTCCCTGAGTAATATAACCAATAATCTTATCCCCTGGCAAGGGATGGCAACAGTTAGCCAGATGAGTGACCAGGTCTCCTACACCCAGTACCTTAACGCTCGCCGGGCTAATCTTTTTTGAAGGACGAACTTCAACCAGCTCTTCAGGCCGCTCTTCACTTACGGCTAGTTTTGCTATTATTTGAGAGGGACTAAGGTTACCACTCCCGATGGCAGCAAAAAAGTCATCCATATTCTTGAAACCAAATAGTGATGCCACTTCACCAACGCTTGGGAGGACAATATCTGCCCTTTTGAGTTCCCGTCCCAGAAATTGCTTCCCCGCCTCAATGGTTTGAGCCCTATCCTGCTTGTTGAACCATTGGCGGATTTTCGCCCGTGCATGAGAAGTTTTGACATAGCCAAGTTCAGGATTGAGCCAATCCAGACTAGGTTCTTTCTCCCCCTTAGCAGCAATGATTTCCACCACATCAGCATTATTGAGATTATAGTTCAATGGCACCAATCGTCCATTCACTTTTGCCCCAACACAGCGATAAGCCAAGGTGGTATGAACGTGAAAAGCGAAATCCAAAGGCGTTGCTCCTTTGGACAATTCCTTTATTTCGCCTTTGGGAGTAAAAACAAACACCCGATTAGCGACCATATCGCTTGTGACGGATTCCAAAAATTCCTTGCTATCAAATACATCTCGCCACTCAACCAGTCGAGGTAACCAAGCCACTTCCCTAAAAGACTCCCCTCCTTTTTCTCCCTCCTTATAGCGCCAGTGGGCAGCTAACCCAAACTCAGCAACTCGATCCATTTGATAAGTCCGAATTTGCACCTCCATTGCATTCCCGTGATATATCACCGCTGTGTGTAAAGATTGATACCCATTCTCTTTAGGATTAGCAATAAAATCGTTAAATTCTTCAGGTATAGGATGCCAAAGGCTATGAGCTATTCCCAGTGCCTTATAGCAGTCTGGAATTGAATTAGCCAGTATGCGCAAGCCGAAAAGATCGTGGATATCGCCAAAATCCTTACCCAGCGACGCATATTTGCCCATTTTCCGAAAGATACTATAAACATGCTTTGGCCTGCCAAAAACGCTTGCTTCTACACCCGCTTTGTTCAATTCCTCGCCTACCGCTTGGATAGCCTCGTTTACAAAAACTTCTCTTTGTTCTCGTTTCGAAGCTACCAAACGAGCAACCCGATGATATTCTCGTGGCTCTAAATAACGAAAAGCCAAATCCTCTAGCTGCCATTTTACGCTCCGGATACCCAGACGATGAGCTAGCGGAGCGTATATATCTAAAGTCTCTTGAGCAATAGCGATGCGTTTTCCCCGCGGCAAAACTCCAAGAGTACGCATATTATGAAGCCGGTCAGCTAATTTTATATATATAACCCTTAAATCCTCAGCAGTGGCTATGAGCATCTTGCGCAGATTCTCCACTTGAAGCTCCCTCTTGGCTGCATCTCCATAAACAGGCTTTGCCAACTTGCTCAATTTCGTGGTGCCCCCTACCAATCTAGCTACTTCATCACCAAAGTTAGTCTCGATTTCACCCATTGAGACTCCACAATCCTCGAGAACATCGTGAAGCAAGGCAGCAGCTAGAGTAGCACCATCAAATTGAAGCTCAGCTAAAATCATTGCTACACTAACAGGATGCTCCAGGTAAGGCTCTCCTGATTTCCGTAATTGCCCTAGATGCGCATCAAGAGCAAAATTGTAAGCTTTCTCAACCAGTGTTACCTGCTCTTCTGGCAGGTATGCCTGTGCTTTAGCTAAAAGCTCTTCCTTTTCCATCAAATTCATCATAACTTAAATAACAAAAACAAGGCAAATTCCTTTACATCCTTCCTACTCTCTTGTATTCTACAAGTCAAGGAGTTTTTCTTTTGTTCAAAGCACCTCGCGGCACATCGGACATCTTGCCCCAAGAAAAGGCTTACTGGAGGTATATAGAGGAAAAAGCTGTTTACCTCTGCCAGCTTTACGGTTACCAGCCCCTCAACACCCCTGTTTTTGAAGATTACCAACTCTTTGCCCACATCGCGCCTGATGGCGCAGACATCATCAAGGAGATGTATGTCTTTGAGGATAGAAGTGGGCAGAAGCTGGCTTTGACTGCAGAGGGAACTGCGCCGATCTGTCGCGCTTACCTTGAACATGGGCTATTTAACCTGCCTCAGCCAGTAAAGCTATATTATATTATCCCCGCCTTCAGATACGAGCGCCCTCAGGCAGGACGCTATCGTCAGCATCATCAGCTTGGATGCGAAGCAATAGGTGATGCTGACCCTGTCCTCGATGCTGAGGTGATAGAATTGATGTATCGTTTCTTATCTTCTTTGGGTCTTTCAGAACTGCTTATTGAGATTAATAGCATTGGCTGTCGACAATGTCAGCCTGGCTATGTCGAGGCGTTGAAAAAATACTATTCCACCTACCGGGATAGACTATGTCCCGACTGCAAGGTCAGGTTGGCTAGAAATCCCCTGCGACTTCTCGACTGCAAAGAAGTTTCCTGCCAGGAAATAATAACAGGTGCGCCAAAAATCACAGACTATCTTTGCTCCGAATGCCAGACACATTTTCAAAGTGTCCAGAAATATCTAACTGAACTGGGGATAAGTTACCAACTAAATCACAGGCTAGTGCGCGGGCTGGATTACTATACCAGAACAGTCTTCGAGGTTAAGCCTGAAGGGAAAGGAGTACAAATCGCTCTTGGTGGAGGCGGCCGCTACGATAATCTTATTGAGGAACTGGGGGGTAAACCTACGCCAGCAGTTGGCTTTGCCGCTGGTATAGAAAGAATCATTATTGCCTTGAAAAACCAGAACGTAATTGTTCCTACCCTCCCTAAACCTGTTGCTTATGTAGCTTGCCTCGGAACACAAGCTAAATTAGAGGCAACAAAACTTGTTTCCAGATTACGCCACCAAGGCATCGCTGCCATCCAAGCTACTGGAGATAAGAGTTTGAAAAGCCAACTGAGACAGGCTAATTCGCTAGACGTTAAATACACCGTTATCATTGGAGAAAAGGAAGTGGCGAATGGAACAGCGGTATTGCGAGACATGTCGAGCGGAGAACAGAAAACTGTTCCCTTCAATGAAATAGCAAGCTTACTTGAAAAAAGATGAGAAAGAGCACAAAATATAGCTTTCTATTCGTAGATGTGGTATAATAAATGGGTAAATATGGTGTTGTGCCAAATTGGTCACCTGGAGTTGCAACATTCACCTTAGATAGACGAACCCCCAATCACGTATGACACAAGACGAGCTAAACAACAAACCAAATAGCGAGTATCGCGCCGAAGACATCCAGATTCTAGACGAGATAGAAGCAGTCCGTCTACGCCCTGGAATGTATGTCGGCAGCACTGACCGCCAAGGACTACATCAACTCCTCTATGAAATAGTATATAACAGCATAGATGAGGCTATGGCTGGTTTCTGCGACCAAATTGACGTGACAATTCACCCAGATAACAGCGTCACCGTGGTGGATAACGGGAGAGGCATCCCTGTTGACATTATTCCAGAAACAGACATTACTGCTTTACAAGCAGTGATGACTCATCTACACGCTGGAGCAAAGTTTGGAGGAGCTGTTTATCAAATATCAAGCGGATTACACGGCGTCGGTGCTTCGGTGGTGAATGCTTTGTCTGCCTGGCTTAAAGTCGAGATTAGAAGGGAAGGGAACATATATCGCCAGGAATACCGGCAAGGTATTCCTATAGGTGATATAGAAACCATCGGTCACGCCCAAGATACCGGCACTAAAATCATGTTTCTCGCCGATAGTCTGATCTTTGAGGATATCGACTACGACTTTGGCACAGTTTGCCAGCGCCTGAGAGAATTGGCTTTTTTGAATAGCGGGGTGGAGTTAGCAATCAAGCATGAGGGCAGTGATGCCGAAAAAACATTTTACTTCGAAGGTGGAATAGCTACTTTAATTTCCCGGGTAAATAAAAATAGGACGGTTATACATCCAGAACCCATCTTACTAAAGAATTCAGCCAACAGCACTGCAATTGAAGTAGCCTTGCAATACAACAATAGCTCCATAGAGTCCACTTTCTCCTTTGCCAATTGTGTTAGCACCAGAGATGGAGGCAGCCACCTTACCGGTTTTCGTTCCGCATTGACCCGCGTCCTGAATGATTACGCGCGAAACAATAAATTCATCAAAGATACCGAACCTAACCTAACCGGGGAAGATGTCCGTGAAGGGATAGTAGCGATTATCAGCGTAAAGTTACCCCAGCCTCAATTTGAGGGGCAAACTAAAGCAAAACTGGGCAATCCTGAAGTAAAAAGTCAAGTCGAATCTGTCGTCGCCGATGGATTGTCCCTCTATCTAGAGCAGCATCCAGACGAGGCAAAGACAATTATCGCCAGATGCCTCATTTCCGCTAAGGCAAGGGAAGCAGCACGCAAAGCACGCGAGCTCGTGTTTAAGAAAAGCAGCTTCGAAATATCAGTCTTGCCCGGAAAGCTGGCCGATTGTTCCGAAAAAGACCCGTCCTTGTGTGAGCTCTACCTGGTTGAAGGTGAGTCAGCCGGTGGTTCAGCTAAACAGGGCCGCAATCGCCAATTCCAGGCTATCCTCCCTCTTAAAGGGAAAATACTTAATGTCGAGAAAGCCACTAAAGACAAGATTGTACAACATGAAGAGATAAGAGCTGTTGTCACTGCATTAAGAGCAAATACTGATGGACAACCTGACCTCTCCAAGCTTAGATACCACAAAATAATCCTTATGACCGATGCCGATGTCGATGGTTCTCACATCCGCACCCTGTTGCTCACCTTCTTCCATCGCTACATGCTGGAGCTAATCACCCACGGATACCTTTACCTCGCGCAACCTCCTCTTTATCGCATCCATGCTGGTAAACAATCATTCTGGATTTATTCCGAGCAACAAAAGGAAGAGGTGCTCCAGAAGCTGCAGGACAATAAAAAAGTAGAAATACAACGCTATAAGGGACTGGGGGAAATGAACCCTGAACAGCTATGGGAAACGACCATGAATCCCGAGACCAGGACGCTACTGAAAGTAACCTTAGAAGACGCTATAGCTGCAGACGGTATATTCACCCTGCTAATGGGACCCGAGGTAGCCCCACGTAAGAGCTTTATTCAAGCTCACGCTCAAAGCGTTAGAAATTTGGATATCTAAACAAATCTTCGCTAGCTGCGATATAACTGACGCTGTGCTATATATTCCTCTACTTTGTCCGGCACAAGATACCGGATTGATAATCCGCGAGCCACACGCTCCCGAATCTGTGAAGAACTAATATCAATTATCGGGGTAGCGACGTAGCTGACTCTATCAGTTATCTCCGGAATATGACGCTCTAAATCCTCTAAAGCCGCGAAAGCTAAATTTGCTCTGGGCACAACGGCTAACCTGCATAGTTGGATTAGCTTGCTCGGCTCCTTCCACTCAGCAAACTGAGCTAGAGCATCACATCCCAGGATAAAAAACAAATCCGCCTGAGCACCTAACCGATTCCTGAGCTCAACCATAGTATCTATAGTATACGAGGGGCCAGCGCGCTCCACCTCCACATCGCTTAGCTCAAAGTGAATATTAGGGAGAATAGCCAGACGCAGCATCTCCACACGATAACTTGCGGGGGTAATCGGATGCTGCAGCTTAAGCCACGGCTGCCCCGCAGGTACAAAAAGAACTTTTCCCAACCGTAACTGGACTCGGACTGCTTCAGCAATAATGAGATGCCCTATATGAACAGGGTCAAAGGTGCCTCCCAAGACCCCCACTTTCATAACTTCACGACCTGGTTATCTCTAATTATTATAATTATATATTTACCTAAGTATTTAAATAATAATAACACTAATAAGAATGTATGTGAGGATTAGAAAAAACCTTTGAGCAAGGGATAAATGCTTCTTAAGCTTGTAACATTTTATTCACAGTATATTAATACGAATTGTCAATTTGTTGTTTAATTTGACTGATTTGCCTTTTCAGCTTGGAATTAACCCCTAAATCATTAGCTATTTTCTTATATCCATGGAGTATTGTGGCATGATTCCTGTTGCCTAATATATTGCTGATCTCGGTGAAAGAGTAATTTCCTTTCTCTCGCAGGAGATACATTGCGATTTGGCGTGCTAGGGAAGTCTCCCTATCCCTCTTTCTGCCTAGCAATTGCTCTAAGGAACAGTCAAAATATTCAGCTACCGTTTGGACGATTAATTTACTGTCATCGTTGTTTTTATTAGTTGTTAATAATTTGGTGACTATTTGTGGAGTTAAGCTAAGCCCAGTTAACTTGGTATAGGCATCGAGGTATGTAAGGGCACCTTCAAGCTGGTAGACGTTATCCTGTATCTTCTGTGCGATAAATTGCAGTATCTCTTCGATGATAGGGAGTCTCTTCTCCGTTGACTTGGCTTGAAGTATAGCTAACCGTGTCCCAAAATCGAGTGGTTGAATTTGAGTAACAAGACCACATTGCAGGCGTGACCTTAGCCTGTTGCCGACTAAAGACATCTCTTTGGGGGCGCAGTCAGCAGCGATCACGATTTGACAGTTATTATGATAAAGCTCATTGAAGGTGTGAAAGAAAAGCTGTTGAGTCTGCTTTTTATTATCTAGTAGTTGGAAATCATCGAAAAGGAACATATTTACCGAGGCGAATTTGCTTCGGAAATGGTCTACATCGTTCTGCTTGACTGCGAGCACAAATTCAGTGATGAATTGGTCAGCGGAGGAGTAAACCACGTTCAGTCCACTCTCTATCGCCATGTGCCCGATAGCATGTAACAAGTGAGTCTTACCGCGCCCAGTGTCTCCATGAATGATGAGTGGATTGTATACCAGTGATGGTTTCTGGCTTACCTCTGTGGCTGCAGCACAGGCAAGGCGATTACAATCACCCACCACAAATCTGGCGAAAGTGTATTTCGGGTTAAATCGGTAGGTTTTCATCTTGGTGCTCACTCCGCCGTCGCGCTGCAATGGCTTCTCTCTGGACACTGTTGGCTGCTGTACCACGAATTGGACCTCTAAGTCTTTTCCTAAGATAATGGCAATGGTCTTCTTTATCAATGAGTGAAAGCGTTTTGTAAGATACTCAGCGATGAAAGTATTGGGAACGCTAACTACAAAGACGTCGTTTTCGCAATTGATACCTTGACTATCCCTAAGCCAGGTATCATAGTTTATCCTGTTGACTTGGAGTTGAAGCTGTCCTAAAGCTCTAGCCCAAGCCTCTTTTGCCGAAAATGGTTCACTCATAGAAACAAAATCATCAGTAGCCACATGGGGTAATTGGAGAATACCGAAATCAAATTATGACAAAAACGGCTTTTGGTCATCTAGGGGGTTTTGACATAACAAAAAAAATATTTGAAAATACTGTTGGGCTAGTTATGAAAGTTATTTTTATGGGCACTCCGCAATTTGCCATGCCTGTGCTGGAACGTTTGCTTAATAGTTCTCACCAGGTAGTGGCAGTATGCACTCAACCTGATAAGCCGGCGGGGAGAAAGCGGGACCTCATTCGTTCGCCGGTAAAAGCACTGGCTTTGAATCGCCATATCCCTGTTATGCAACCAGAGACATTTAAGTCTCCCCAGGCAGTGCGGGAATTGAGTCGCTTCTGTCCCGATTTCATCGTGGTTGCCGCTTTTGGTCTGATTCTCCCTCCCGAGGTGTTATCCCTGCCCCGGTTTGGTTGTCTTAATGTGCACCCTTCATTGTTGCCCCGTCATCGCGGACCCTCCCCTGTGGTTAATGCTATTCTTGATGGGGATGAAACTACCGGTGTCACCATCATGTTATTGGATGCCGGATTGGATAGCGGCCCTATTTTGGCTCAGCGGGAAATGCCTATCTTGTCTGAAGACACCACTGGCTCACTCACTGATAAACTAGCTCAACTGGGAGCCGCTCTTCTGGTGGATATTTTGCCTGAATGGCTTGACGGCAAGATTAAGCCACAACCTCAGGAGGAAAACGGAGCTACTTTCAGCAGGCTGATAACCAGCGGGGATGGGAAAATAGACTGGCATCTTCCCGCTGTGGAAATCTGGCGAAGGGTAAGGGCTTATAACCCATGGCCAGTTTGCTATGGCTGGTGGGGTGACAGAAGGATTAGAATTCACAGCGCTGTTCCTTTGGAGGACATAACTCCAGGAAAGGTGGGGGAGGTGGTGGCTTTGCCTTCGTCACCTGAAGCAGGTGTGATCACCGGGCACGGCGTCTTGGGCCTTGATAGAGTGCAACTGGAGGGAAGGAAGGAAATGTCAATCGCTGAGTTTCTGAGAGGACAAAGAAGCTTTGTCGGCTCAGTTCTGGGTTGAGGGTGCTGGCTTATTTGACTCGATTCTTATTTGGTGGTGACCCCACGCCGCAGTTGCCGCATTCAAGCCGTGTTGCCCGGCTGGCTCTGGAGAGGAACAAAGGCAGAATCCTTCGCGTCTGCTGGGAGACCAATGGCTCAATGCGTCCCCTACTCGCTTCTTGCCTTTTATCCCCACTTTATGATGAGGGATTTGCCTATCACTTCTAGGCATCACGCTGAGGAATGCCTGGCGGAAGCAAAAGCACAAGGATTAAAAAGCATAAGAGTTGGCAATGTCCATCTTCTCAGCGATGATTACTAGGGACCGGGCTTACCCTCTGCCCACTGCTTGCTAGTCAAGTTGCTTATTTACTTTAAGCTCGTTGTAGCACTCGCTGCAATATACCGGTCTACCTTCACGGGGCTGGAACGGCACTTCTGTGTCTTTACCACACTGGGCACACACCGCAGGGAACATCTGACGTCTGAAGCCGAAGTCGTCTCCGTAACGCTGGGATTTTCTTGCTTTGCGACACGCTGGGCAACGCTTGGGCTCATGCTCATAGCCTTTAGTGGCAAAGAACTCCTGTTCCTCAGCGGTGAAAGTGAAAGTCGCGCCGCAATCAGCGCACTCGAGCGTTTTCTCTACATAACCCACTGGATGACCTCCTCTATATTAAATTGTTGGCTAGAGCTAAGGTCACTCAGCACCTTGAATAAACCTAGCGGAGTTTAACCCGGTATGCAATGACCTAAAACCAACTCCAACAGAAATATTGTATACCACAAGGCTTTATATTGCAATAGTGATTTGGCTTTTGGGGGCAATGTGATAAAATCTTTATTGATTAGCTATGCCAGTTTACGAATACCGTTGTAATTCCTGCCACCGCAAGGTTAGCTTATTTCGGCACAATTTTTCGCCTGATGCTCCTGCCTGCCCTCACTGCGGGGGTGAGCTCAAACGGACATTCTCCACTTTCGCCATGCATAAAACCTACAAGGATGTTTATGACGATATACTTTCCGACAGAAACTTGACTGAGGGGATGATGCGTAATGACCCCAGAGCTTTAGCTGAGTGGAATAAGAAAATGACCGGAGGCGAGAAGCCTCCTCCAGATTATGAGGAGATGACCGAGAGAATGGAGAGCGGGGAATGGCCTGTTGAGCAGATTGAACAAAAGAGGAAAGAGGTGATGGGCCTATCCGAGTCATCAGAGGCGAACGGGGATTAGCAAGGAGGCAAGGTGCCAATCTATGAGTTTATCTGCCATGATTGTCGTGAAAAGACGAGTGTTCTGTTGAGGAGTATCTCGGAGCCTGTTTCGGCCACCTGTCGCTTTTGCGGAAGCACTAATTTATCCCGTACTGTATCAAGCTTCGCCTACCATAAGTCATTACAAACTGTATGGGAGGAGAGTGGCGAACCATCAGCGCATCTCAGCGATGCTTATTACAAAGACCCACGCAACATCGGACGTTGGGCGGAGAAGAAATTTAAGGAAATGGGTGAAGAGATGCCTTCCCAGCTTAAAGAGGAAATACAGGCAGCTAGAGAGGGTGTGATGCCCGGGCCTCTGAAGGATTTACAAAATGCCTCACCAACCGCTTCGTATAGTTGATGCCAACCTCAACCGTTCCGTTGAAGGACTGCGTGTTCTGGAAGATGTTGCCCGTTTTGTTCTTAATGACGCTACATTAAGCCAGCAGTTAAGAAGCACTCGTCACAGTCTTGCCGAAGTCGGTGAGTCTCTGGGCATAATTCTTCTTGAGGAACGGGACTCGGAACACGATGTTGGCGGAGAAAATGTCATTGCCAGGCCCCCGTCTTTAATTACAAGCCGCCCTTCTGTCATTGCGAGCCCTCCCCCTGTTATTGCGAGCCGAAGGCGAAGCAATCTCAACAGGCAATCCTACCCTGATTTAGCCAGCCTGGTCGGAGCAAATGCTAACAGGGTGGAGGAATCTCTGCGCGTGTTGGAGGAGTTGGCTAAACTGGATGAACTGAGCTCCAAGCTCGATGCTGCCAAGTTTGAGAAGGTGAGGTTCCGCCTCTATTCGGTGGAAAAAGAGATGGTTTCCAGACTAACGCGGCAGGATAAGCTGAAGGAGTTGACTGGCCTTTATGTTATCGTCGATAGGCAAGTTCTGGGTGACAGGGACGAATTGGAGGTAGCTCGAGAGGTTATTCAGGGAGGGGCCAAGGTTATCCAGCTCCGTGACAAGCAAAGGAGTATGGTGGAACTATTGCCCGTTGCTGAGAGGCTTAAGGAGCTATGCCTGAAGGCAGGGATTTTATTCATCATCAATGATTATTTGGATTTAGCACTGGCAGTCGATGCTGATGGTCTCCATATTGGCTACGGAGAGCTGCCGGTTCATGTTGCCAGGAGAGAATTGCCTGCGGCTAAGATAATTGGTAGCTCGGTTACCACGGTATCACGGGCAATCGAGGCGGGGGATGAAGGGGCGGATTACATTTCTGTGGGCTCGATGTTCCCTACGGAGAGCAAGGAAGGGGCTATTGTCGTCGGCCTGGATATGCTCAAGCAGGTGAGGGAGGCAGTATCCTCACCAGTGGTGGCTATCGGCGGCATTGATAAAAGCAATGTTGGTGAGGTAATTGCTGCTGGTGCTGATTGTGTTGCTGTGATTAGTGCCGTGTTAAGCAAGCCAGATGTCAAAAAAGCCACCAAAGGGTTGGTTAGCGAGATAAGGAAGGCAAAGAAAAAATGCCAGGGTTAGGGAAGGAGCTAGGAGCTATCGCTGAAGAAATCCACGCCTATTTCACCGCTGAGGATGAAGCCAGGGAGAAAGCTTTGCGCCTCTGCCGCCAGATAATTCGCAATAGCGCCAATTCTATAAGGGCTGTTCATCGTCAGGAGCAGGATAAGGCAAGGCAAATTCTTGACTCAACTTACAAATTGGTTCAGGAGACAAATGATAGCCTCAATGACCATCCCGGTTTGCTTCATTCGGGATTCGTTCATGATGCCCAGAAGGAATTCGCCGAGGGGAGCATCACCTTCGCTTTGATCGTTGGGAAAGAGCTCCCCAAACCTGAGGCAATAGGCGTTGATTATGCCGCATATCTCAATGGGCTTGGCGAAGCGGTGGGTGAATTAAGGCGCTACTTACTGGATAGCATGAGGAGAGGGGATTTCTCTCACTGTGAGGAGTTGCTCGGTGCCATGGATGATATTTATGGCACATTGATGACTATGGATTTCACTGAAATCATCACTCATGGTTTGAGGCGGACCACGGATGCGATTCGTGGTGTCATCGAGAGGACTCGCGGCGACGTGACCATGGCTTTGCGGCAGAAAGAACTGGAGGCAAAGCTGGGCAAATAGTGAATATTTATTCTATTAAGGATGTTTATCAATTGAGGATGGTTTGAAGAAAACAGGGATAAAGGGGGTTGTTATGAAAAACTCGCGGGATGCTGTATTAGAAAAGGCGTTTGAGTCTGCCCGCAAATACGAGATGAAGTGTACCGGGTGTGCCCAGACGACCCTTGCTGGCATCTTCGATGCTTTGGATATTGAAAACGATGATGTGTTCCGAAGTGCAAGTGGGCTGGCAGACGGATTGGGCTTAACAGGGGACGGTTCGTGCGGCGCCCTGGTTGGCGGTGCAATGGCAATCAGTTACCTCTTTGGCAGGGAAAAGAAGGACTTTTCCGACATGTTAAAGCCCATGAGGTCCTATATAATGGTCAAAAGGCTTCATGATAGATTTGTTGAACAATATGGGTCATGTCGATGCTATGACATCCAGAACCGCCTTATGGGCAGGACTTTTAATCTATATGAAACATCAGAGCTGGAAAAAGCCATTGAGGCTAAGATGCCTGCGCATTGTTCAAAGGTTGTTGGTACCGCTGCCAGGCTGGCTACAGAGCTAATACTGGACGAGATGGAGCGCCAAAAAGCCGAGAAATGAGGGTGTTTAAAAATGTAGTTGCCCATCCGTTAGCCAACGGATTGGGCAAATGCGCCCGTCGGCTGACGGGCAACTACAAAATTTGGAGGTGAAGAATTTCCGGGATAGTCAAGACAAAGCTGAATCCAAAGCTAGAGCAAAAGTAAACAGACGAGAAATAATAAGGAGGTAGCTATGACTCAAGATGTATGGAAGGCAAAAGAGGAGCAATTGAATAGGTATGTAAGGCTGGATACATTTCCTCTGGGTGTAAATTTCCTGAAAAAGGGAGATGCATTCCCGGAAAAGACAGCGACGCCCTCAAGTATGGGGATAAAGATTGCCCTGTGTCAGGCAACAAATCTTGCCCGGAGATGGAAATGGTCTATGGGGATTGAGAAGGATGACATAAATTGTATCCCGGCACTCATGGGCTTTGGGTGGAGGGAGCCTGAAACCCCGGCCGCAGTAGTAGATTTCCTTATGAGCATGGGTTATTTTGAGACAAAAGAAGCTGCTATAAAAACCCTTGAGAAAATGATCATAATGGAGCCAGGGCGATTTGAAAAACTTTATATATCTCCCCTTTCAAGGACAAGGCTTGAGCCAGACGTAGTGGTCGTATATGGCAATCCGGCGCAGATGATGAGGCTTGCTCAAGGCTATATCTATAAAAAGGGCGGGGTTGTTACCTCTGAGACAAACCTGGGGTTTACCTGTGCCAACGAGATGATATGGCCATTGAAAGAAGGAAAGGCCTGTTTCATTCATCCTGGCAGGGGTGAAAGGGTGCTCGGGCTTACACAGGACCACGAGATGGCGTTTAGTCTACCGGCATCTCAGGTGGATGACCTGATAGCAGGACTTGAGGCAACCCATAAGGCGGGCTCACGCTATCCTGTTCAGAGTTATCTGTTATTTGAGCCCATGCAGATCCCGCAGTTTGAAGAACTTGAAAAACACCTGAAGCCCTAGGGGCCTTTTTATCGAATTTATTCCCATGTTGTTAAGGAGAAGCCGAAGTCAAGCAAAAAAGACGAGAAGGGAGGTGATGTATCATGCCATTGAAAACCGCTGCAGAGTACATCGAGAGTCTGCGTAAGCTGAAACTGGACCTCTATCTACTTGGTGAAAAGGTGGAGAATTGGGTTGATAATCCTATTATCAGACCATCAATCAATGCCGTGGCGATGACCTACAAGCTTGCTCACGAGCCCAAGAACAAGGAGCTGGCAACCACGGATTCGATGCTTACAGAAAAGAAGGTAAACCGATTTAACTCTCTCTTCAGGAGCACCGGTGATATGGTCAGTAAGGTAAGATTACAGAGGGAGCTGGGACAAAGGACAGCCTGTTGTTTCCAGAGGTGCGTTGGTCTTGACGGGATCAATGCTGTTTTTAGTACCACCTACGAAATTGACCAGGAGCACGGAACCAAGTATCACCACAGGTTTAAAGAGTGGCTGAAGTATGTTCAACAGAATGACCTCTGTGTCCAGGGTGCCATGACCGATGCCAAGGGCAACCGGGTGGTGGCTCCAAGCAAGCAGACTGACCCAGACATGTTTGTGCATGTGGTAGAGCGAAGGAGTGATGGAATCATCATAAGGGGAGCAAAAGCAAGTCAAACGGGAACCGTGAATTCACATGAAATGCTCATTATGCCAACCCTGAGAATGCGGGACGGCGATGAGGACTATTCACTGAGCTGTGCTATACCAACAGACGCTGAAGGCGTACACCTCATCTATGGAAGACAGTCCTGCGATACGCGCAAGCTTGAGGATGGTGACATCGATGTCGGTAACTACAGCTTCGGTGGACAGGAGACACTGACTATCCTGGACAACGTCTTTGTCCCGTGGGATAGGGTTTTCATGTGCGGGGAGATCGAATTTGCCATTATGATGGTGGAGAGATTCGCCGCTTATCATAGACAGAGCTACGGCGGTTGTAAGCCGGGCATAGGGGATGTGCTTATTGGGGCGGCGGCCTCAATGGCTGATTACAACGGGACACGCAGAGCCCCTCACATCAGAGAGAAGCTCGGGGAGATGATTCACCTCGCTGAAACGATACATGCCTGCGGATTAGCCTGCGCCTACGAGGGGTGGCAGACTATGTCTGGCAACTACCAGTCCAACATCCTTTTAGCCAATGTATGTAAGCACAATGTGACGAGGTTTCCCTACGAGCTTTGCAGGCTTGCCGAGGACATAGCCGGCGGTATTCTGGTAACGCTGCCCTCCGAAAAAGACTTCAGGCACCCTGTGATGGGCAAATATATCGATAAATACCTGAAGGGAGTACCTGATGTACCTACAGAGCACCGAATCCGTATGTTGACGCTCATCCACGCCATGACTTTTGGCCAAATAGCTCCCAGTTATCGCACAGAGTCGCTACATGGAGCGGGCTCGCCTCAGGCGCAGAAAATTATGATTGAGCGCGAGACGGATATGGACCTCAAGCAGAGGCTCGCTCGCAGTTTAGCTGGCATCGACAAAAGGGAAAACGTGACTGCTTAGTTTCCATATGAACAAACATATCAAAGAGAAATTCAGTTGGCTCTGGAAAAAGTATTTCGGCGGTGCGGAACTTCCGGTTATTTTCTATTATACCAACGAAGAAGGACATGCCAAGCTGGTCGAGCCCGGCTCAGTACCAGGATGTGTGGTTGAGGCATTATCAGGTGTGAGGAGGGGAAGTTCCTCATGTTTTAATGTGGACTCAGTCGGCTGTCCTGGGGGCAAACGATACCTTGGCTTTACAGAAGGGATTATGCCAGACTTTGAATACTTCCTCTCCTACGGAATCCCTGGTAAGTTGACCGGTGAGCGCTATTGCAAATCTCCGGAACTGGTCAAGGAAATAATGAAACGCTTGCCTGCGTTCAAAGCACCCGGACGCTTCATAGTATTTAAAAGATGGAACAAGCTTGAGGAGTCAGACGACCCTGAGGTTGTTATCTTCTTTGCGGAACCTGATGTTCTCTCGGGGCTCTTTACTCTGGCGCGTTTTGATGAAGCTGAGCAAAATGCAGTATTCACTCCCTTTGGCTCGGGCTGTTCCACAATTGTCCAGTATCCGTATCTTGAAAGAGATTCTGCCCGCCCCAGAGGAGTCATCGGAATGTTCGACCCTTCAGCGCGTCCTTTTGTTCCCAACAATGTACTCACATTCTCAGTACCTATGAACAAGTTTGTCAGGATGATTGAGAATATGGAGGAGAGTTTCCTTATCACAGACTCGTGGCGCAGGATACAGAAAAGGATAAAATCCGCTTGAACGAAAGTCCATTTTACCAGGCTAGCTCTGCTAGATGCTTCTTGCTAGCGAAGAGGCAAAGCTGGGCAAATACTCTTAAGGGCAAACTTTGGCAAGCGGCGATAAGATTCCCCAAGCCTGAATAAAATAGCCGTTCGTTACCATAAAGGAGTCTCAAAGAGGAGTAGCGGCTATCTTACGAGATTAAGGTGCATAGGATGGTAGAGCAGAAATGGGCATACAGGCGACATATGCTTGTCTATTTTTGCTTGATAGCTTGCTTTCTTAATGGCTTAAACATAGGTATGGTGCCTCCTCTGTTGCCTGAGATTGCTGCTGAATTAAGCTTGACACATACCCAGATAGGAATCATCTGGGGCGCATGGTTTCTGGGGATGATGCTATTCTCACTTGTAGGCGGCGCTATGGCCGATCGCTTTGGCGTGAAAAGAGTGATAGCGGGTGCGCTTATTTTTTCAGCCGTATTCTGTGCTCTGCGCGGCTTTATGCCCGGCTTCCAGGGATTGACGGTGGCTATGTTCCTTTTCGGTGCATCTCTGGCTTTCATCGTGCCTAATCTAACAAAGGGGATTGGCATATGGTTCGGTAGAACGGAGCTAGGACGGGCTAATGGAATACTTAGCATATCAGTTGGCGTGGGTCTGGTTCTTGGGAATATGATGGGTGCCTCGGTGCTATCCCCGCTCCTTGGTGGCTGGAGACCAACGATGTGGTTAACCGGGGCTATTGCTGCGGTGCTTTTCATCGTGTGGATTGCAGGGGCTAGAGAGCGACCGGTCGAGGAAATAGCGGGTGAAGGTGCAGCACGTCAACCGGGAACCTGGGAGGGCTTGAAGAGGGTCGTCAGGATTAGGGACCTCTGGTTTGTATGTTTAATGGAATTCTGCCTGGTCGGTGGCTTTCTTGCTTTCCAGGGCTTTCTCCCGACCATGCTGGTTGAAAAGGGGATGACCGCTGCAAGGGCTGGGCTTCTTCTTGGACTCACCCTGCTGAGCAGCGGTGTCTTTAATGTCGTGGGGCCATCTCTGTCGGATAGGCTCGGTGTCAGGAAGCCCTTTGTGTGGCCTTTTTTGCTGCTAAGCAGCGTAGGTGTGTCCCTGGTAGCCTTTTTTATGGGTGGACCCTTAATTGCTGTGCTGATTTTGATTGCTGTGGGTGTAGGAGTCGCCGTTCCCCTGTTAAGAACCATAGTGTTGGAAATGGAGGGTATCGGTCCCCTTCATACCGGCTCTGCGGTCGGGCTGATTTTCGTGCTAAACCGCTTTGGCGCATTTATCCTGCCCATCGCTATGGGGGCGGTCATAGACTTTAGCCATTTGTTCTGGCCCGGATTCCTGTTGCTCGGAGTATTGAACCTTGTAGCTATGAGACTGTGTTTAGCAATAAAGGAAACGGGGTTGCGCCCCAAGCGAGTTTCCTGAACCGAAGGCAATAGGACGCTTTGTGCAGCCGCATCGGTGGCTTGCCCCATCATACAAGCGTAAAACATCCTGAATCCTACGTTACACTCGCAGGAAGGCCAGCTTGGATAATATTGATGAAAGCTTCCACCAGCTTGGGGTCAAACTGCGTGCCAGCACCACGCCTGAGTTCTTCCAGAGCCTCCTCGCGAGAGAAGGTATGGTGATAAGGACGAGCGGAAGTCATGGCATCAAAGGCATCAGCTATAGCCAGAATGCGAGCTTCCAGCGGGATATTTTCACCATTAAGCCCTTCAGGATAACCGTTGCCATCCCACCTCTCATGGTGATATAGAATGCCACCCAGGCAAGGAACGAGACTAGGTACATTACCCACAATATTTGCTCCCAGGCGAGGGTGAAGCTTAATCTGGTACCAGTCCGCATCGCTTAGCGCTCCAGTCTTATTAAGTAGCTCATCAGGGATACCGATCTTGCCCACATCGTGGAGCAAAGCAGCGGTGCTTATCCTAGATACTGTCTCGGGTGGTAAGCTAAGCGCTTCAGCCAGAGCTACGGCGTAGGCATTAACCTTCCTGGAATGCCCATAAATATAAGGATTCCTGGTGTCCACCGCTGAGGCTAAAGCGTAGACCACGCCCAGGCCTGTATGTCTAGCATTCACTCCTGCCTTTCCTACTGGTTCAGAGAGGATTTGGGAGGCACGATAAATACGATTGCCACCCGTTTCTTTGGCATGATAAAGAGCAGTGTCAGCCGCAGTAACAAGTTCATCCAGCAACACACCATCAGAGGGATAGCTAGCCAAACCGATGCTACAGGCTACCCCAGCCTGTTTTGCCTCCATGGCAGCGACAATCCGCTCCCGAGTTCGCTCAGCCACCACGCAAGCATCTTCATCATTTGTCTCGGGTAGGACAACAATAAATTCGTCTCCACCATAGCGAAAAGGCTTATCAGCACGCCTGATAGAGTTCCTGATAATCCTCCCTATTTCATTTAGAAGTTTATCACCCGAGGGATGCCCGTATATATCGTTGTAAGCCTTAAAATTATCAAGGTCAAGCATGAATAAAGAGAACATGCCACCGTATCTGGAACACCGTGCAAGGTCATCTTCAAGCTGCTCTTCAAAATAGCGGCGATTGAACAAACCAGTTAGTTCGTCAGTGCGGCTTCCCTGTTCAGCCTTAAGATATAGCTGAGAATTCTTGACCGGTATAGCGATCTGCGAAGCTAAATGCTCCAGGAGGCGTATTTCTTCCTTGCTGTAAGCATCAGGCTGGTAGCTGGCTATGATTAAGCTACCAATGCCCTTGTCTTTGGCAATCAAAGGTAAGTGAACGAGGGAGCGAATTCCTTCCTTGATATAATGCTCTGCGGTCCAAAACATCCTCTGTTCCGTCAGGTCAGCTTCATATAAGGTTTTCCTTACCTTGCTTACCCACTCAGTAGTTGTCCCCTCAAGTGGTATTCGTTCTCCTGCCTGTCTCACCGAGGGTATCTCACCGGACAAAGCCACATTGTAAAGTTGGCCTTCCTCAATCAAGGCAATTGCGGCATAGTTAACGCTAATAACTATCTTCAGTTCTTTAACGAAGCTTTCAAATATATCTTGTATATTCATGTTGGAGGTGATGATTGCAGTCAGACGGTTAACGAGAGTTAATTCCTCATCCTGCTCTAGTATACGTTCATGGAAATATTGCTGTTCCAGTCCCGATGCTACACGAGCAGCAACAGCCTTCATTAAATCAATATCCTCAACAGTATAAAGCTTGTTATTCTGTTTATTGCCTATGGCTAGAATAGCCACAAGCTCCCCTCTGTTTATTAAAGGAAGGAACATCTCTACATTTGCCGATTGAATCTGTTTCTTCTCATCCTGCCACATAGATTGAAATTGGGGGAGGGTAGCGAGCTCTCTATCAGTTAACGTCTTGCCTTTCTGCCTGAGCCAGGTTATGATGGGACTATCCCTCCTTAATTTCAGCCCGTGCATAGGATTATCCTCCCTGAGAGGATAGTTAAATCGAGCAGCAAAATCTCCTTCCCCGTCTTGAGGTAGAAACAAACACGCTCTCTGGCAGCCTACAGATTTAGAAAGGAGGGGCATAAGCTTATTGCCAAATTCTTCCAGAGTGGAAACATCGTATATTTTGCGGGTAAAATCAAATAACTGCCGACGATGACCATATCTCTTGCCGACGAGAGACTGCTCCATCCTTCTCCCCAGAGCACCGATCAGCCAGTAAAAGAGCACAGCAACTAGAATTGCTATGCTGCTACCAGCTATTATCGCAGATTGGTTGATATCAAAGCCGATTAGCCTTTGCGCCAGAAAGAATAAACCCACATAAGCCCAAGCCCCAACAATACACACGGTCAGCCATATCAGCCCACGACGAAGGACGACCCTGACATCCAGCAAGTGATGCGCTATCACGGCGTAGGCTAAAATGCCGGCAGTGATAAGATTGCCAAGATGACTTATGGGATACTCTCCGCCGCCAGGAGCAAAAGAACTCAAAGCAAAGCCGAGTAGAATAGCAACGCCAAGAAGCAGATAAAAAATCTGGTTACGCTCCAGTGGGTCAGCAGGGGCTTTAAGTTTTCGAGATAAAAGGTGGATATCCCTGGCAATAAGGGTGAGGAGGGCAAAAACTACAAGGATAAACCAGTTACCATAGGCAACAGCTATGCCGCCAGCGGTAACATCAATGCCTCGGGGAATGTAGCCCAGCGCTGCTAGAGTAATACAGCTTACCAGCAGGACATAAGCAAACGGTATCTTGAGTCTTTGAGAGCTGTAGAAGGAGCGTAAAGAATAGTGCCCTTGGACTCCCATCCAGATGGCAAAGCAAAGAACGCCGTTAACCAGAAAGAGCTTATCCGGCATGAAGAAATCGCTGCGAAAGAAGGTGTCAGTCAGGCTCCACAATATAGCAGGAATCAAGAATAAGAAGGCAAACCTTTGCTTTCTATCCCAGGGCCGGTTAGCCAGCAAAATGACCAATAGGGGAATATATGCGATAGTAGCAATTAGAGGAATTAAAGCGTGACTATTCATATAAGAATATTATTGACATAAGTTGGGAAACTGTCAACGAGGACTAAAGTAATGAGGACTAAAGTAATGAGGACTAAAGTAATAACAAAAGGCGGGATAAATCCCACCACTACACAGTTGAGTTATGGTATCTTGTATAAGCCCTTATAGGTTTCCTCTCCCTTGAAGGGAGAGGGGCAGGGTGAGGATGAACCCCCCTAGGGAAGGAGGATTATAAGGGGTGGGGCTTGTCCCCGACCCCATGTGAGTAGGCCTAACTTAACGCTCGGCTACTCGTTCGGCTTCCCTCGACGGCACCACCTTCACCCCAACCTTCGGTGCCCCTAGTAAGGAAAGAACTTCATCTGAAGGATTAATATGGGGTGGCTTGAAATGCCCTAAAGCAGCACCCTCAGCCTGCCGCTGAGCTATGTAGCTGGAGAAGGCACCCTGGGGAAGTAAAGTAACCTTTATCGGTCTTAAGCCAAGCACAGCCTCTGGATCTCCGTAGGCAATGTAAATATTGTAGTGATAGACGCTGTCCAATTTTATAAGCTCGTCATATACTGCTGCGATGACCTTCTCACTTGTAATATAGTTATCCTTCGGCTCAATATAGATATGCAATGCCGGTTTATCCTCAATTGCCTCCTTGCACGCCGTCCAATCTGTGTAGGGAATGCCGGTGTTTTCAATTGCCTGCCAGATTAGTTTCTCTGTTAGATGACCAAACCCAGTAATATCAATGAGTTCATCAGCACGTCTCTCAAATACCATCTGCGGTAGAGCAATGTTCAGCTTCTCATTCCGCAGTGAGGTAATCCTGATCATGTCGCCGATTCTATATCTGGTCATAATGCCACCATGAAGGTTGGTAATGACTATCTCGTAGTTCTCGCCAGCTTTCACCTCATCCAGCAGGATAGTTTTCGGCTCATAGGAATGGTCTAACTGCCATTTGCCCCACTCCCTCTCGGGAATGAACTCCAGGAAACACAGGTTAGGAACGAAGGTCATGCCTTCATAATCCCAGGTTTGCATGGCATAAATACCGCCTTCAGTGCCAGCATATACTTCGAGAGGATATCTCCCCCATAGCTCATTCACCCTTTTGCTGAAAATAGCACTGTCGCTACCACCACCTATAATTCCCTTAATAGACCAGAGATCTTTGGGAAGCATAGGACGATGAGCTTGTCTGCTTTTGATTAACGCTTTCATCACACGGAATAATGCCCTGGGGTGAGCCAGCAAGGGACGAACATTTATTCCTCCCGATTGCTGTTTGATTTGTTCTCCTACAACAACCAGGATAGAGGGTAAACCACCAAAGCCATCGAGCCCCTGATACAAGGCTTCCTTAAAACCAACCTTTATCCTATCCTGGAAAGATAACCCCTCTGCGTTAGAAGGCAGTAAGTCATAGCCAATCGCCTGCTGTAACAGGTAACCAGCAACACCGGTCCCATACTCTGGAGGCCCCATAGTGTATAATATCTTGAGGTGCTCCCTAGCCTGGGAGACATCACCTCGACCATCGCAAGCGGCAAAGAGCGCCACTGCACAACATACCTTCTCATATTCACGCGCGAAGTCCTCCGACATAGGCACCCATTTAACATCATACTCCCCCGTTTTCCCTGAGGTGCGCACCCAGTGAGCTGGCTTTGCCGGCAGTACATCCTCCCTCCTCTCTGCAAGCTCAGGGAGATAATCAGCATAGGTAGTGAGCGGCACCTGTTCACGAAATTCCTCCACAGTGCCTGGCATAGTCCCGTGCATCAGCTTCCGACCCAGCCTACAGCTCTTCAATAGCTCGAGCTGCTCCAGCAGCAGTCGCTTCTGTATGGTCATAAATTGCTCCAGACTGAGGTCAATAAAGCCACAGCACATCTGCCATAGCTCTTCCTGCCTCCCCTGCCGCAGTAAATCAATTGGTCTCGTCATAATACACCTACCATATTCCTCCGTGTCATACTGTCTTCCCAGCGCCACTCTCCCCCACCCGGGGCATATCAGCTATTATTTCAACATTAGACCGCCAATGATTCATCGATACCACGCTCTCTAGTACCATAGTACTATGACTAGTCTACCATAGCGATGGCCGAAAATGTCAATTGAGTGTACTTGTTCATATGATTAGTGATATCTCTGAAAAAGCCGACCGTGTCAAGTTTCCCAAGCAGGTCACTTCCCGTATGTCTCTCGGTGTCGATAAGGCACAATATTACGTTCAGGCTGTGGGCTGGACCTTCCCTGGTGGCAGTGTACCCGCTGTAGTTACCTCAGGCAGAAATGCTGCCCGGTTGGTATTGAAAGAGGCACAATAGCAAGGCTATGACACAAAAGCCTGAATTGTTGAAAGAAGTAACCTTTGTCCATTTCATTTACTGGCTGGCTTTGCTGAAAGTTTCCCCGGTTTTTGAATTATAGGGCATTTAACATCTGGACGCTTTGCGCAGCCTCATGTGGGGCTTTCCCTGAGTATTATAGGCGAGCCCCGTCATTGTGACGGCATCAAGACTACCTGTGATGGGTGGAAGTATGCTTTAATGTATAGAAGTATCAACTTTGAAGGGGCGATGACGGATGAGAATGGCCTCACCGCAAATTGAAATGGGAAATCCCGCCTAAATTGTTACCTTCGATTCCATTCTAGAAAGGAGAAATCCATGAAATTCGAGCAATTGCTATACGAGGAGAAGCACCGAGTGGCATTTGTCACACTGAACCGACCAGAAGTCTTTAATGCCTTGAGCATGAAGCTTTCAGATGAGCTTGTTGCTGCCATAGAAATGGTGCGTGAATCTACTGTCGTGAAATTTCTGGTGATTAAAGGTGCTGGAGACAACTTTTGCGTTGGCGATGACATTACAGAAATGCCGATGTGGGGCGACGCCAACAGTGTAATGCGCCGTGCTCGATACTACCAGAACATGGCTAACCAGCTCGAAGAGCTGGACAAAATAACCATAGCCGCAGTGGACGGCTACGCGGTAGGGGGCGGTCTTGAGATTACCATGGCATGCGATTTTGTCATTGCCACAGAACGAGCTCGCTGGGGGATGCCGGAAGTAGATGTCGGAATTACCCCTGGTTGGGGTGGGACCACCCGTCTTGCCCGCTTAATCGGCAGGCGTATGGCCAAAGAGATCAATATGCTGGGTGCACTTCACCGGGCAAAGAGGGCAGTCGAATTGACTCTCTGGAATAGGGTGGTGCCAAATGACCGTTTAGAGGTTGAGTTGGACCGATTATTGCAGGTACTGGGGTCGAAGAACCAGCAAGGACTGCGGCAACTGAAGTTCATAATCAATAAGGGAGTGGAATGTGACCTGTATACTGCCCAGGGCTTTGAAGCGTTGTCTGCTGCACTTACGGGCGCTGTCAGTGGACTGTGGGAAATAGAGGATGCTGACAAAGGTGCGGGTGTTGTGGGGTTCACTGAGAAAGACAGCCTTTGGCAAACCCGACGACGCTTGGCGAGAGATTTTTGGGTTGACAAATAATCTATGCATTCCCACATAGCAGGAACTTCATCTTGGACGAGAAGAGGATAGAAGGATAGAGGTTTGCATATTAACATCGGACAAATCAGTGCAAGAATCACAAGTTGGGGGGGTAAGTCGATTGAGGAGTACATTACTGACTTAGAAGGACCGCAAGGGCGCGAACCAAGGCGGCAACATGAGGTCATTGAGCCCTCAGATTATCGGAGCCGTTGGAGCGACTCTTTTCGCTGCTGACAAAGCCAGAAAGCTCCGCAACCTCATGGGGGGCTTTCCCTGAGTATTATAGAGGTAGCCCCGTCATTATGACGGCATCAAGACTACCTGCGATGGGTGGAAGTGTGTTTTAATGTACAGAAGTATCAACTTTGAAGGAGCGATTGGATGGACCAGATAGAGTTAAATGTTACTAAGCGGGAGATTCTGGGTAAGAAAGTAAGGTTTTTGCGTCGGCAGGGGATTACACCGCTGCATCTTTTTGGGCATGGTATCGAATCACAGGCATTACAATGTGATACTGCCAAGCTTCAGCAGGTGTTAGCTGAGGCAGGCAAGACGAAGCTAATCAATTTCAAGATCGGTGGTGAAAAGAAGGCGAGGTCCGTTATAGTTCGTGAAGTTGAGGTAGAGCTGCCAAGACGTGGATTGGTGCATGTAGATTTCTATCAGGTAAGGAAGACGGAGGAAATGAAGGTAGAGGTTCCTGTTGTTTTAGTTGGGGAAGCCCCAGCGTTGAAGGTAAGGGAGAATACGCTGCTGCAAGAGCTCGATACCTTGAGCGTTGAGTGCCTTCCGGCCAACATTCCTGCGAGTGTAGAACTAGACATCAGTTCCCTTACCGAGTCAGAGCAAGTGCTGCGGGTGAAGGATATTGAGCTGGAGAAGGGGGTTACCGTTCTTAATGACCCGGAAGTGGTAGTGGCGAAGATTAGTGCGCGACGTGTAGAGGAGGTAGTAGAAGAAGCGGTTGAAGCTCCCGAGGCAGCCCCGCCACCTGAAGAGGAGTCAAAGGAGAAATAATGATAAAAACGAAGCTCTGTGAATTATTGGGGATAGAATATCCCATAATACAAGCAGGCATGGGACCGTTTCAAACGCAGAAACTGGCTGAAGCAGTGGCAAATGCTGGGGCACTTGGGATTATCAGCACCGGTGGCATCATTTTCGGTAGTTTGGGACTGGATTTAGGGCCCCTGACGGCAGGGAAAGGTGACCCATACGATACGGCAATAAAGTACATCCGCGAGGTAGGTAAAGGCACAAGAAAAAGGGGAGCGACCTTTGGAATAAACGTTATGGTGTCGGCTGAGCTTGGCGCGCCGGCAATGGAGTTTGTCCGAGCGGCAGTCAATGCGCGGGACGAGGATCCCGATATAAGGGAAGGACTCAAGGTGATAATCACTTCAGCGGGAGACCCTTTACCCTGGACTGATGTGATAAAGTCAAGCGGGCTCAAATGGTTTCACGTCGTTCCTTCAGTTCGTCACGCTAAGAGGGCTGAAAAAGCTGGGGTAGATGCGGTAATCGCTTCAGGGCACGAAGGGGGAGGTCACGTGGCCTGGGAGCCAGTTCATACCATGGCTATTCTTCCTTCAGTGGTCAACGCCGTGAATGTGCCTGTGATCGGTGCCGGTGGATTTTGTGATGGAGCAACGCTCGCCGCAGCACTTGCTTTAGGAGCCATAGGGATTCAGATGGGTACCAGATTCATTGGTACAAAAGAGGCCGATACCTGTTTTGGGGACTTATGGCAGAATCGGCTTTTGAAAACCGATGATCGAAGTACAATAGTAGCGAGAGGTTTTGTTGGTCCTTTAAGGTATCTGAGGAATGAAGCATCTGTTCAACTTGCCAAACTCACGGTTGAGAAAGCTCCCGATTTGTTTGCCGGTCAACCTGATATAACCCTGGACCAGGATCTTCTTGGCGTGGAACTGGAAGGACATAAGGCTCTGGCGGGAGAGGACGATGAGAAGGCACTTTTCTACGGAGGAGAAGTGGCAGGAAGAATACAGGATATTCCAAGTGTGAAAGAACTTATAGAAAGAATAGTGGAGGAGGCGGAGGATATAATAAAAGAGTTACCCGGGAAGGTTATCGCTTAACGGGTTAATGGCTGCGCAGGACGCAAAGCGTGCTGGCAAGGGTGCAAAGCTGACAGATGGGGTCGATGGGAAGTAAAATTAGCGTGTTCAGCCTATCAAGATAAGGAGGGACAACCATGGCGAAATTGGACGACTTAGCTTTTATCGATGCTACTGCCCAGGCTGAGCTGGTGCGGCGAAAGGAGGTAAAGCCGGTTGAGCTCGTGGACGCCGCCATCGAGCGGATTGAGCGGCTGAACCCCACCCTCAATGCAGTGGTCACGCCAATGTATGAACAGGCGCGCACGGCGGCCAGCGGTGAACTACCCCAGGGGCCCTTTACCGGCGTGCCCTTCCTGCTCAAGGACCTGCTGGCCTCTTACGCTGGGGTGCGGATGACCTTTGGGGCGACCTTCTTGCATGACTTCATGCCCGATCACGACAGTGAACTGGTGACACGGCTGAAGCGCGCCGGGCTGATTATCATCGGTAAGACCAACACACCGGAGTTCGGCCTCATGCCGACCACCGAGCCCCGTCTGTTTGGTCCCAGCCACAACCCCTGGGATGTAAGCCGGACAACGGGCGGCTCCAGTGGGGGCTCGGCCGCCGCTGTGGCTGCTGGCCTGGTTCCCATGGCACACGGCAACGACGGCGGCGGATCAATCCGCATTCCGGCCTCCTGCTGTGGGCTCTTCGGCCTCAAGCCCACCCGAGCGCGCAATCCGCTCGGCCCTGATTATGGCGACGTCTTTAGTGGACTGGTGGTTGAGCACGCCCTCACCCGCTCGGTGAGGGACAGCGCCGCCCTGCTCGATGCCACGTCGGGGCCCGACGTGGGCGACCCATACTGGGCACCACCCCCGGTGCGCCCCTTTCTACAGGAGGTAGGCGCCGACCCCGGGCGGCTCCGCATTGCTTTTACCACCACAGCGGTCACCGGTGTCCCGGTGCACAGCGACTGCGTCAGCGCGGTGCGTGATGCAGCGCAGTTGTGCACCGACCTTGGCCATGAGGTAGTGGAGGCAGCCCCGGAAGTACCTGGTGACTTGGTGACCCAGATGTTTGTGACCTTGTGGTCGGCGGGGTGTGCCTGGACCATAGACGGCATGGCCTTTCTAACCGGCCGGGCTGCTACCCCGGATCAGTTCGAACCGCTCACCTGGGCTCTATGTGAAATGGGGCGACAGCAAAGCGCATCGGACTATCTGCTCGCCGTGGCGGTGCTCCAGAGGGTGTCCCGTGACATCGGGCATTCCTCTGTCAATTACGATGTGTGGCTCACCCCGACCCTCGGCGAGCCGCCTGTGCCCCTCGGCACCTTCGACTCTCCGCCGGAGAACCCCTTGCAGGGGCTGGCCCGTGCGGCGGAGTTCATACCCTTCACGCCGATCTGCAACGTGACCGGGCAGCCCGCCATGTCGCTGCCGCTATTCTGGAATGCCGATGGCCTGCCAGTGGGCACCCACTTCATCGGGCGCTTTGGCGACGAGGCAACTCTCTTCCGCCTTGCGGCGCAGCTTGAGGCAGCTCGGCCATGGGCCAGCCGCCATCCGCCAGTATCAGCCTGAGCGGCCTATGCCGGGCGCGCTTGGGGTAGCACCAGGAAACGCAAAAAGGAATTACCACCTCGAGGCCGGATAGGCCGTGCCTATCTCGCTGCCAGGCAAGCCAGCGGGGCGTATTCTGGTAAAATCCCCAGCATTCTGGGCCATGAATACGGCGACGAGGTGATTCATAGAAATAATATGTTGATAGTTTGCTCGCCTGGTAGTCGCTTGCTCCCTGGTAGACTCCGAACTACCGGGTAGCAAGAGACAAGCGAAGTCTGTTTACTTTTTCCGCCACTCTTTGAACATATCGAGGAGCTTCTTGCTGTAAGGGAACTCCGCCTGATAAAGGACATCACAGGGAAGGTTTTCACATCTAAGGCAATAATCTACCTTGCTCTTTATGGCACACTCAAGCACCGGGCAGGATAGCTCCATTTTCTTCAGCCACTCGACCATTGCCGGAGCCTTGGCATCGGTCCCGGCAACACAGCCCGGGCAGATTCCCTTTTCCTGGATGATACAGACCTCGCACGCCATACCACATGCTCCTGGCATTGTCTTTTACCTCCTTCTTAACGTATCTAAAATCCACCTATCTAGCCTACTCATCAGGCAAAGGCGGAGTTCGCCAGGTAATGGTGATTATAGCAGTTGCAGGATAGGGATTGTCCGTTTCACCTGCAGTGTCATCGCTATTTGAATTGCTCATACCATTCTTCATACAACTGCTCCCACTTTGATTCCGAGTATGCTCCACCAAGCTGTTGCATCATCCAGGGCGCCAGTATATCGTCATAGTAAGTATATCCCCAATCTGGTGTTGTATTGAGTTTATAAACTTCATAAGAAATATCAGCTTCTTCGGTTACATTGGAGTTAATAAAACGAATAGTGTATTTCGAATCCACGTTGGTGCTATTTCGCAGTCCTTCTGCAAATAATCTTATGGCAACACTATATATGGTATCTTCACCCATCTCAGTTTCTTCCGGCACTGGTTGCCCATAAAGTATTCTACCGGTAGTGGGGTTGAAGTGTGGGTTTACTAAAGATTCCAAAGTAGGCTTATCCTGACTATATTCAGAGTGTCTCTGAACTACTTCAAAACGAACCGCGCCAGGTTCTCCGAGATAAAAAAATAGTCTTATATTCCTGGATTTCACGACAATATCAAGCCACTGACGATTCTGTACAGACAAGTTGTCAGTTTCTAACGCGCTATCTGGACTGCCCGATTTTCCAAGATGGACTTCACCAGCCATAGCAGGTGGATAGCTCTGTGGTGACGGAGGGGAATGCCATATGGATAGCACGTCTTCTGGTGCTGCTGGTGCTGATGTTGGTTGTGTGGCGCCACAACCTGCTGCTATAACTGTCAAAGCCAATATAATACAAACAAGCACTCGTGACATCTCACTCCTCCTTTTCCATCTTTTCTAAACTCTGGGTGGGCTGCTCATCCGGCAAAGGTCGAGTTCGCAAAGTTAGCGTAATTGTAGCAGAATCAGGTGGGGTAGAGGTCTTCTGAGACATTTTCATTCACTTGGGGGCTTTGACAACTTTTCTTCTAGACTCTGAATAACCTTCCTCTGAATTTTGCTACGAAAGAGTTTCCCCGATGATGACCTGAACCATATCCACTTGAGGTCTGAAGGTGCTCGCCCTTCCTTCTCTAAAGGGGTCAACAAGCCCTGCACAGGTATCCATTGTGTCAGTGACTCGCCTCCATCGAGTTTATATGGCCACGAATAACCTGGAGTTGGAGGCACCACCACTTTGCCCCATTCTTTTCGTTTGAAGCTTAGTCCGAAAGCGGCCAGTGTTACAGGTTTTGTGTGCGGGTTCTTTGCCTCTAAAGACAGGTACAGAGTGTCGTCACCGACAATGAGCGAGAAGCTTGCCGACACCTTAATTAAAGGTCGGTCAAGAAACCACCTAAACCATTCCGCCGCCAGCACAGCAAAGAGTGTTATCAATCCTGCTGCTGCGGCACCCCCGAATGCTGCCCAAAATACTATAGACGAGCCGTTCATTCCCCAAGTTCGTTGGCTGAGCTATATCTAGCCTAACCTTATCTCAATTATACCACCACTAACAGTTAAACCTTAGCAATTTCGTGTGGGAAATTCGTTCCACATGCTAGTGGTGCTTCACAGACCCAACAACATTGGGTTTGCGTTAGTATTAACCAGCCCTATCCCCCAGTGGGGGTGGTTCTGAACGCAATGTATGGCAGGGGGCTATTGCCTATCGGTCTCTTGTCTTAAATTCTGCTTATCAAGTAGGGGTTATAGTCCTATCATTGCTAGTGCTTCTTCTGGCGCCATTAAAGGCTCTATTGTATATTTCCATCCCTCGATATTGAAGTATGCAACGAAGCGTTTGTTCAGTTCCATAATCCCTTCCTCTACCTGCCCCTTCTCTATCTCATAAAGGCTATAGTTTTTTATGCCATCGCCGCCAGGAGCAATATAGAGGCCGAGTCTCTTTACATAGGGTGGCGGGGCTTTTGCAAGCATTCCCACGGCTACCTTCCCAACCTGCACTGTACTCTTAGTCGGATATGTCATCGTCACCATAAACAACATCTTTGTTACCTCCTTTTTTATTTAACCCTATCACTTCCATTCGCTCAGCATTAATTTATTAAAGTCCTCAAGGCTGATGACTGGATACATTTCCATCTTGACTACGTCTGTGAAATAGTGAACGAATTTTTGAACCTCAAGCCAATCCTCGTCTTTAACTTCTGTCACCCAGAAAGCCAAACCGTTCGCCAATGAAATTTCAAGTGTAATAATCTTTACCTTCTTTAAGGCATCTAGGACAGCTTTCGGTGCTTTACCAGTGGCTATTGCCTTCCATCTTTCTTCCCATGCCTGCGCTAGTTCAGGTGTTCCCCTAACAATAGTAACGTATCTTCCCATTTTTTCCTCCTTTTGTTTTATTGGTACTTATTTCCCACCACACCACCCGTGTTTTCTCATAGGCATCACCTCCTCTTCTCTGATTCTCTGAAGCTTTGGACCTAACTGAAAAGGGCACCAACAGCCACTATCACACAGCGATTCCGGTGCTCTGCTTCCACCCCCAACTCCCAAGCTTATGTAGTTATTAGAAAAACGTCTACAAATCTCGTATTAGCTATTCGTGCGGTAGCTGATTGTATCATACCCTACTTCAACTCTGTCAATATTCCATTAGTTTTTGGAGCTAAGATGATTCGTGTGAAGACTTCCTTTCACCACGGCAAAATCCTCCTATGCGGATGATTTGGCTTAGAGTTAACCTTTATGCTAGAATCCCAACCAAAATAGCGGATTAGGTGAATACGAGGTTCGCATATACCGCTGTTAGGAGAAGTCACTGAGGAAGGAGGTTACCATGACCAGTATACTCGGTCCCAGGAATTTTGGAGATATTATCGGTGAGACCTTTAGAATCTATGGGAGAAATTTCCTAAAGCTGTTAGCCATTGTGGCTATTGTAGAGGTGATTCTGGTGGTGCTTGGGACTATTTTGAACTTTTCTTTATGGCAGCCTATCTATATGTACATCATGAGTGGGGGAAACATTGAATTTCTAGCCCCATTTATTGGGACATTTATTGTGATGGGAATAATACTTTTGGTGAGCTATATCGTGGCTTATCCTTTGATGATAGGCGCTGTGATTCATGCTGTATCGGAACAATATCTTCGACAGACGATAAGCATTGGTCAAGCCTATGGCTTTGCATGGAGGAGACTTCTGGCTATGATCGGAGCTTGGATTTTGGCTTTCTTGGCTGTTGCTGGCATAATTGCAATCTGCATTTCTGTAGCCACCTTCTCTTGGGTCGGTTGGATTTGCATAGTGATCGGCATTGTTGCAGCGGTTTACCTTATGATCGGTTGGATATTTCTTTGGCAAGCAGCCTTGTTGGAGGGTCTTGGTCCAATAGCTGCCCTCTCACGCAGCTGGGCGCTAGTTAAGGGAAATTGGTGGCGGGTTTTTGGCATTATGCTCGTGATAGGTCTCATAGCAGGAGCGATCAGCGCCATTTTGGGGATAATACCGGTAGTCGGCGGAATAATTGGGAGTATCTTATCAATCCCGATTGCTATAACTAGCGCTACCTTGCTCTATTATGATCTGCGAATGAGGAAGGAGGGATACAGTCTCGAGGCGCTAGCAGAGGAACTACACATCAAGATTAACAGTGACGTCGCCTAATGTGGTTCTGAACGCAATGTATGGCAGGTGGGTATTGCCTATCGGTCTCTTGTCTTAAATTCTGCTTATCAAGCAGGGGTTATAGTCCTACCAATGGTAATGCTTCTTCCACCGACAGTAAAGGTTCCACCATAAATTTGTATCCTTCGATACTGAAGAATGGAACCTCTTCTTTCATCAGTTCCTTATACCCTTCATCTTCGTGCCCCTTTTCCACTTCATAAAGGTTATAGGCTTTTATGCCATCGCCGCCAGGAGTGACATAGAGGCCGAGTCTCTTTACATAGGGTGGCAGGGCTTTTGCAAGAGTTCCCACGGCTACCTTCCCAGTCTCGGCTGAACTCTTAATTGGCCATGTCTCTGTCACCATAAAGAACATTTTCATCACCTCCTTTTTTATTTAACCGGGAAAATGATACCCTACCATCCTTCCTTAGGCAATATACGTGATTGGTAACAGGCGTAATTTCGTTGTCATTCCAAGGCATGTTCCCTTTTGTCATTGCGAGGAGCAGGATTCCTCGTTTTACTCGGAACAGGCTCCGCAATCTCAAGTTTAAAAATGTAGTTGCCCAATTTATTGGGCAATTGTGCCTGATGAATCAGGCAACTACAAAATCCGGAGCTAGGCCATTTGGTTTTTGGCCATTTGATATTGTTTAGAATTTCGTTTTTCTGGGATTGCTTCGCTCCGCTCGCAATGACAATTAAAAGAGAGCCTGCAACGCCCCCCTCCTGTCATTGCGAGGAGCATGAGCGACGAAGCAATCTATGTGCGTTTTTGAAGGGGGATAGCAATGATGTTAAAATTGAAACAACTATGGAGCCCGATGCCATATTTGTTAAGGGTGCCAGGGAGCACAACCTCAAGGACATAGAAGTTGTCATTCCCAGGAATAAGCTGGTGGTCATTACCGGTGTTTCTGGGAGTGGTAAGAGCTCGTTAGCCTTTGACACCATCTACGCTGAGGGGCAACGTCGCTACGTGGAGTCCCTTTCCGCTTATGCCCGTCAGTTTTTGGGGCAAATGGAGAAGCCTGACGTTGATTATATTGAAGGGCTTAGCCCGGCTATTTCCATTGACCAGAAAGGACCAGCGCACAATCCACGTTCCATTGTGGGGACCGTTACTGAAATCTACGATTATCTACGGCTTCTCTTTGCCCGCATTGGGCATCCTCACTGTCCGCAATGTGGACGGGAAATTTCACGCCAGACAGTGCAGCAGATTGTAGATTCGGTAAACAGGATACCTGAGGGCAGCAGAATTATGATACTTGCACCGCTGATCAGGGACCGTAAGGGTGAGCACCAGGGGATATTGCGGGATTTACAGAAAGCGGGCTTTGTCCGTGTCAGGGTTGATGGCGAAATTCATGACCTTTCCGAGGAGTTCCAGCTCGATAAGTATAAAAAGCATTCCATTGAGGTAGTGGTTGACCGATTACAGGTAGGTGGAACGGAGAATGCCACTCGTCTGGCCGATTCCATTGAGACGGCGGTGAAGCTTGGCCTGGGCATAGTGCTAATCTCCATTATCGATGGGGAGGAATTACTTTTCTCGGAGCATTTCGCCTGCGCCTATTGTAACATCAGCCTGGGGGAAATTGCCCCACGAACTTTTAGCTTCAATAGTCCCCACGGTGCCTGTCCTGCCTGCACTGGACTGGGCTGTAACCTGGAAATTGACCCCAGCTTTGTCATTCCTGATAAAGGGCTGAGCCTGGCAGAAGGCGCTATCCAGCCATGGAGCCGAAATGGGCAAATAAGCACCTGGTATGGCAGCATTCTGGAGACTCTGGCTCGGCGCCACGGCTTTTCACTGCAGACGCCGGTTAACAATCTAACTCCAGCTCAGCTCCAGTTAATACTTTATGGTGATGGCGGCGAAACTGTTCCCGCGGTTTATGAAGACCACTGTGGTCATTTCCGACATTATTACACTACCTTTGAAGGCGTTATACCTCATCTGGAGCGTCGCTACAAAGAGACTGAATCCGATAGGGTTAAGGCAGCTATTGAGAGGTATATGTCATCCACCCCTTGCCCGGCATGCCATGGAAAGAGGTTGAAGCCGGAATCGTTAGCGGTCACCGTCATAGGGGGCGACATCATGGATGTTACCGCCATGTTTGTTACCCAGGCGCTGGAATGGGTGGATAGACTGCCGGGCGAGATTACCCCGCGAGAGCTTACCATAGCCCGTCAAATCATCAAGGAGATTCATGCCCGGTTGAATTTCCTCATTGATATCGGTTTGGGCTATTTAACTCTGGACAGAGCTTCATCGACGCTGAGTGGCGGTGAGGCGCAAAGAATTCGCCTGGCCACACAGATTGGCAGTGGATTAACCGGCGTTCTCTATATCTGCGATGAGCCTACAGTAGGGTTGCACCTTGCCGACGGCTCTCGCCTGATAACAACGCTGAAGCATCTCAGGGACCTGGGCAATACCGTGATTATTGTGGAACATGATGAGGCGATGATGAGAGCTGCCGACCACATCATTGATATGGGACCTGGAGCGGGGAGGCAGGGAGGGAAAATCGTGGCTACAGGACAACTCAGCGATATTATGAGCTGTCCTGAATCGATAACGGGGCAATATTTAAGCAAGGTAAAGAAAATCCCCATGCCCCAGCGCAGGCGTCCTGGTTCAGGGAAGGAGCTGGTGATTAAGGGAGCCAGCCAGAATAACTTGAAAAGCATTGATGTCCATATTCCTCTGGGCGAGTTTGTTTGCATCACCGGCGTTTCAGGAAGTGGTAAGAGCACTCTTATTGATGAGGTGTTATATAAAAAGCTGGCACAGCTATTTTACCGTGCTAAAGACAGACCGGGCGAGTGTGATGCCATTCTTGGCATTGAGCATATTGATAAAGTGATTAACATTGACCAGTCACCAATAGGACGCACGCCGCGGAGTAATCCTGCTACCTATACCGGGACATTTACTCCTGTTCGTGAACTCTTTGCCGCTGTTCCTGAAGCAAGGGTGCGTGGTTATCCACCAGGGCGGTTTTCGTTCAACGTAAAAGGGGGGAGGTGTGAAGCCTGTCAGGGGGCAGGCTATGTGAGAATTGAAATGCAGTTCCTCCCCGATGTCTCCGTCCCCTGCGAAGTATGCAAGGGGAAACGATATAACCGTGAGGCACTGGAGATTAAATTCAAGGGAAAGAACATTGCCGAAATTCTGGCGATGACCGTGGACGAAGCGCTGGAATTTTTCGACCACTTCCCCCAGATTAAGCGAAAGTTGGAAACCCTCAGGGATGTGGGTCTGGGGTATATTTGTTTGGGGCAGCCAGCCCCTACTCTTTCCGGTGGTGAGGCACAGCGGGTGAAGTTGGCTACTGAGCTATCCCGGCGTTCCACGGGCAAGACACTCTATATTCTTGATGAACCAACTACAGGGCTTTCCTTCCCCGATGTTGCCGCTCTTCTTCAAGTGCTGCAGCGGTTGGTTGATTATGGCAACACGGTCATTATTATTGAGCACCACCTGGATGTAATCAAAAACACCGACTGGGTTATTGACCTCGGTCCCGGAGCTGGTGATGAAGGAGGCTATATTGTAGCTACCGGCACGCCAGAGGAAATAGCCAAGATAGGGGACTCCTTTACTGGAAATTATCTTCGTGGTATATTACCAGAGGGATATCACTGTGAGCAGACTAGGGCAACCTCAGTTAAGCTATGAATAGAAAAGATATTCTGGATTCGGTCAGAGCTAATATTCAAGATGAGAACACTGTGAAACATATACTTGCTACTGAAGCGATCATGAGAGCCCTGGCAAAAAGGCTGGGTGGGGATGAAGAGGAGTGGGGACTTACTGGATTGATGCACGATATAGATATGGAACTGGTTGAAGGCGACCTCAATACTCACGGTAAGCTGGGGGCGGATATTGCTAACGAATTGGGTGCTACGGCGGAAATGACTCGTGCTATATTGTGCCATAATGAAGCTCATGGCCTTCCCAGGAAAACAAATCTTGATAAGGCGCTTTTCTGTGTTGATCCTCTCACCGGGCTCATCACCGCCTCCGCTTTAGTTCGTCCTGATAAGTTGGCTGGACTTACCACTAAATCAGTGATGAAACATTTCCGCCAGCCAAGATTTGCTGCCGGAGCTAACCGGGAACAAATCGCCTTATGTCAAGAACTCGGGCTTGAACTCGAGGAATTTATTACTCTGGGCATCGAGGCGATGAAAGGAATCTCCTCAGAGCTGGGATTGTAATAGCACTGTATAAGATATCGTCCTCCTGGTTATCATCATCGTGTTTGACTCGTCCCGCCAACACTTTATATACTTTCCTGAACTTGCTGCGGGAGTCACAGCTTCGGATAGACTTCGAAGCTAATGGACAAAGTAATTATTAAAGGGGAAAGTCATGTTTACAGAAGAGACCTTAGGGCATGTCCGTAAGGGTAGAAAAGAGTGGGACAAAGAAGTACAAGAAACCTTCAGGCAAAAACCTGAAAGGAAAGAGAGATTCTCCACAGTTTCTGACCTGGAGATAAAGAGAATTTATACTCCGGAAGACATTAAAGGCCTCGATTTTGCTAGAGACATTGGCTATCCCGGCATGTTTCCGTTTACCAGGGGATGCCAACCCACAATGTATCGAGGTAGAGAATGGACAATGCGCATGTTCTCGGGTCTGGGAAGTGCCGCGGATACTAATAAGAGGTGGCATCTGTTACTGAGAGAAGGTGAAACAGGGCTGAGCACTGCCTTCGATTTTCCTACTTTGATGGGATATGATAGCGATTCGCCCCGAGCTCTAGGCGAGTGTGGGAAGTGTGGCGTGGCAATTGATACGCTGCGGGATTTGCAGGTTTTGACCGACAGGATTCCCCTTGATAGTGTTACCACCTCCATGACTATCAATCCCCCGGCGTCCATACTCTGGGCGATGTATCTAGTTGTGGCTGAAAAATGTGGGGTGAGCTGGGATAAGATTGGAGGGACAATTCAAAACGATATGCTAAAAGAATTCATTGCCCAGAAGACGTTCATGCTCCCGCCTGAGCCATCGGTTAAGCTGATAAGTGATACTATTGAATTTGGCACTAAATATGTTCCCACGTGGAATACCGTGAGCATCAGTGGTTACCATATTCGGGAGGCCGGGTCTACTGCTGTTCAGGAATTGGCCTTCACTTTGGCTGACGGTATAGCGTATGTGCAGGATGTTATTGAACGGAAGAAGATGGATGTCGACTCTTTCGCACCTCGTCTGTCATTTTTCTTCAATT
>Ga0209979_1000455_pt1 | contig 55883 bp, 66 predicted proteins | sample AnhtaG_FD_183114 | JGI IMG/M metagenome (GOLD analysis project Ga0209979, IMG submission 183114) | Deep subsurface microbial communities from Anholt, Denmark to uncover new lineages of life (NeLLi) - Anholt_01485 metaG (SPAdes) (version 2) | ecosystem: Environmental > Aquatic > Marine > Oceanic... | reverse complement strand
GGAAGCACATCGGGAAATTCTACTAATTCTATTTTCAGAGGCTCTGACTCCTCGCTTGGGTATTCAAATTGTTTCTTCATTTTCCTATAGACAGAGCTTCTTTTTTTCTTTTTTCTTGCTTTTTTAGACATAGATCAATCGTATCTAGATTAATAAAGGATTATAATTTTGATACACGATATCTCTTTTCAAATGATAGAACTAATAAAATATTGAGTCAATAAGGAAAAAGGAAGTAGGTTTTCCTACTTCCTTTTTTAAAGAACTAATTGACTTCCCATGTCCTGCAACTCTCTCCGTACTCACAGTCTTTACACCAGAAACTGGTCCTTGGAAAGAAGATCTGAGACTGGATTCCTTTTAGAACTTGGCAGACAAGAGAAAAGAATCTCTGATAATCACTCTTATTTCTTCTTGTCTCAAGAGCAATCATCTTTGGCTTTTTTGTTTTAACGAAGTTGATCACCCTTAGGTGTTTTGGAGGCTTTTGATAGATAATCTCAAAGGCATAGCTGTAAGCAGTAAGCTGGAGGTTATCATCAACATTTTTCTGAGTAAAAGTCTGATTTGAAGTTTTAAACTCAACTATTGTGTCATCCTTTTCGATAAGGTCGATAAAACCTTCAAGGTTTAATCCAAGACGATCTCCGTTTGAAGGATTAACTAAGGGAACAACAAAGGGAATCTCACTATCAGCTACTCCATTGTGTTCTTGATGAAAATAAAGGGCTAGAATCTCCTTTGCTATAACCGCTAATTTCGCATCATCCTCACCGCTTTTGTATCGTATCTCAGCATCTGCCCTCTGACTGTACCAGTCTGTGTCAAAAAGCCGTAAAAAATCCCCCAGAGTCACCTCGTTTCCTTTTTTTCTCTCTTTGTGAAACCAAGATAGAGTTGAATGAATAGCACTTCCAAAAGCAAGCCCTGATGGTTTAAATGGCACTGGAATTTTGTCAATATAGCGAAACTTGTACTTGAGGCTGCACTGAAGATAGAGATTCATCTGGCTGCTAGAAAGGTGCTCTATCATCTTCGTCTCCTTTAGCCTCTTCAAGTAAACGCTCGATCATCCTACTTGCCTCAAACTTAGTTACCTCTTTTAAAGAATCCACTTGAAAGAGATCCTTTAATTTTTCATGAGCCTCATCTGCTTCTAATCCATTTCCAGCTAAGATTCTAAATAGATATCTCTTTTGCGCATCAGTCATAAGAGAATCATCTTCTTTTGGATTTCCTTTCTGACTTTTTGCTTTTTTCACTTCTGTTTTCCCGCTTACTGAAGCCTCTAGGTCATCTTCTGAAGGAATCTCCTTTTCATAAAGGTAGAGACTCAAGATAACCTTTCCCTCATTAGTCCTTAATTCGATACACCTTACTTTGTTTTTCATTCTTTTCCTCCTTTTTTATTAGATTTTAAGGTTCTACTTTCAGCTTAATTCACAGAGAGGATCTAACAAGAGAGGATAATTTGCTTCAAAGGGCAGTTTTTCCTTTCTTTTTATTTAATTATTGGGGATTTATCATTGAGTTATATGACTGAAGTAAATAGGAATAAAAATCCCATAACTCCTTTTGCGATTACAGATTACCGAGATATCCAAAAAAAGTTTGGGATTAAAGAAAAGAACAGGAGAGGTCATATTTATATCATAGGCAAGACTGGAACAGGCAAATCTACTCTGATTGAGAATATGGCTATCTCAGATATAAAAAGTGGGAATGGCCTGGCCTTAATCGATCCTCATGGAGATTTAAGTGAAGATATTCTTGATTTTATTCCCAAAAAAAGAATAAAGGACATCATATATTTCAATCCAGGAGATCTAGAACATCCCATTGCCTTTAATCCTTTAGAGAAAGTTCATCCTGACAATCGTCATCTTGTGGTCTCAGGCCTTATCTCTGTCTTTAAAAAAATCTGGTTTGAGTTCTGGGGGCCAAGACTAGAGCACATTCTGAGGCATTCTCTCCTAACACTCTTGGAATATCCTCAAAGCACTCTCTTAGATCTGCCAAGACTTTTAACTGATAAAGAATTCCGAAATAGAGTCCTAAAAAGCGTCACACATCCATAAGCAATGGTTTGAGCCGACTGGAAGCCAAAGATCCTAAAGCCCTCGTTTTCCGATTAAAAAAAGACAGCAAGGCTGGGAAAACACCTCATGAATATAGACGCTTTTCACTAACTTCTTTTCTCAAAATTTAGCCATTTTGATGTGACAAAGAGCGACATAATGTGACAAAGTGTGACATTTCCTCCGAAATCCTTTACAAAAGCCATCTAGATGCTCACATTAAAGACATAACAATTATTGGTCTTATACCGATTATCATATGAAAAAGGGATAAATATCTATATTGGAAAAAAATTATTTAAAGGAGGTTTGATTATAGCAAGGAGGTACGGACCGCCATTATATGGCAAAAAGTACTGTGGAAACACTAATAAAATGGAAGTTCATGATCTTGATAATGAAGATACTAGTCCTTCAGGTTGTCAGATTGATGAAATAATTGATGCTGGACATGCCAGGAGTTTTAATCCTGATACATTGGAACAGGCTCACAGAGAAGGTTATGATGATTGTGCTTACTGTATAGGAGGAAGTACGAGATAAATTTTTTTTATTGGGGGGAGAAACAATGAAAGAGCAATATGATAGTTTTGAATGTGATGTTGATGTAGAACTTAATAAATTCAAAGATTGCCCTGGGCAAAAGTTGTGTTCTAAGTGTGCTTGGTTTGATCAGAATAAAGGTTGTCCTGGTTGTAATGAGGATTATAAAAAGCGTTGTATTAAAAGTATATGCGCTTTTACTTCTTGTATAAATTGTAGTGGTGGAATGCATGCACAAGAAATTGGGATTTGTGGTCGTGCTCCTAAGTCATGGCGTAAAAGGTGGGATAAACTTCTTGAGTATTCAGTGCCAAATTATGCTCCCAAACCACTTAATATTAGGTGTAGGTTAATTCCTGTAATTTATCCTCAGATTAAGAAGTATAAAATTCCTGAAAAATTTCCACAAATTGATGCTTGGGCTGTGCCTATTCATAAAGTGGCAAATCGAAAAGGAAAATTCTATTCAAGTGACTTAAAAGATTATCTAGGATTGCCATCAAAAAAAAAGTTGATACTTTCTACCTGTTCATTTGATGATTATATGGAGATGTTATGGAGAAAAGGTGCTGAGATAGACTACGAATATAATAATATAGATTATTGGTTTCCAGCTCATTTTTCGATTTATGATGATGATAGTAAGATCTATCAATTTGCTAATGCAAAACGTCAACAAATACACGCAGTGTGGACTAAAAGTCAATTTGTTTGGTTAAGACTTGGTGAGCATATTCCTATTGAGTTTCTCTCTCCTATAAGAAATGCACCATCAGTTTTAATATCAACAAACCAGATGATTTATAAGCATAATAAAGAAATTCTGAATAAAGAAGTTAAAGCTGCTGATAGTTGGTTTCCTCCTAAAACTGCTTTTTTTGTAATTGGAAAATTTAAAAACTTGCCTATAAGCAGTAATCGTGTTTGTTATCAAATTGATAGTCAGTGGATTAATAGAGGTATAAGAGGTCATAATCTAGCACGCGTAATGGATAAAAAAATTCCGAAAGAAGAAGTGTTAATAAATAATTTAAAAGGGGTACTTGAATATGTTTATTCAAAAAAGAATTAAAGCGATGGGAGGAGGCGGAGGCGGTGGTGGAGGAGGAGGCGGTGGAAGTGGTGGAGGAGGCGGTGGTGGCATTGGAAGTGGAGGAGGAAGAGGTGATGGCCCTGGTGTACGGGTTCCTTGTGGAGAAGCTCATGATAATTGTAGAAAGCCTTCTAAAAATAGTTATTGTAATAAGGAGTTATTACATGCAGGGAGCCATAAATGTAGATCATGTGGAGAAAGCTTCTGATAAATAAGGAGATTTTATAAAAGATAAAAAGCTATATTTCTTGTTTTATTGAAAAATAAAGATTTACTTAAAAGGAGGTTAAAATGATTCAATTGTACAAAGAGGTAGAAATACCTCAGACCCATGAAAAGGTCGGCACAGGATGGCTACCGCCATTACCGGATTTACGGGACTATACAGAAGATCAACCAGAAATTTCCGAGATGGCAAAAAAATTGCGAGTCCTGCCAACAAAAAAAATAACTTTATCTCTTCCCACATCCGTAGATTTGCGTCAATGGTGTTCTCCGATTGAGAATCAAGGCAGCTTGGGGTCTTGTACAGCTCATGCTGGTATGGGTGTAGTTGAATATTTTGAAAATCGGGCGTTTGGCAAACATACTGATGGTTCTCGACTTTTTGTCTATAAGACTACTCGGAATTTGATGGGTGTTGTGGGAGATACCGGTGCATGGCTAAGGAATACCATGGGTGCGTTAGCTCTTTGTGGTGTTCCGCCGGAAAAATATTGGACCTATACCACTAGAAAGGATCCTGGGCCTTCAGGAGAAAAAACTTTTGATGATGAACCTACACCATTTGTGTATTCAGTCGCGGATAACTTCGAGGCGCTTAAATATTTCTGTCATGATCCTATTGGACAAAATGTGCCCCCAACCACAGTCCTTGCAAGCGTAAAAAAATACCTGGCCGCTGGTATTCCTTCCATGTTTGGTTTTTTTGGATTCCCTTCTTTTAACCATTCTGATGTTCCTGGCGGAATTCCTTATCCTTGTCCGGGAGAAAAAGCTCAATGGGGGCATGCCATTGTAGCAGTTGGGTTTGATGACAAAAAGAAGATCAAGAACACTCTATGTAATAAGCAGACAACAGGTGCACTGCTGATACGTAATTCTTGGGGAACAAGCTGGGGCGATAATGGTTGGGGTTGGTTGCCATATGATTATATTTTGAACAGACTGGCTGTGGATTTTTGGTCTTTATTAAATATGGAGTGGACTAACACAAATCAATTCGGATTATAGGAATTAAAATTAGAAGTGCTTTTTGATTGAGGTGAAATACGCTGAAATTTTGGAGGGGCGAGTTTTATACACCATGCCCTTGAAAAAAGGAATTTTTTTCGGATATGTAAAAACCTATAAACAAAAAAGAGTAGCTAAAAATTGCAAATTGGCAAAGAAGAAAATTCCTTTTCCTTCAAATTTGACACATAGCTATTGTAAGGAAACGAGGAGAGAGTCTCTTCTTAACATTTAAAACAGAAGCAAAGTATGAATTTTTTTTGAGGTAAGAAAATGAACGTTTCATTCGAATCCCCCAAACAATTTCATGCTCGATATACTATCATGGATTTGCATGTGCATCCTTCGCTAAAAACCTATTTGTTCGATAAAAAACTGAATAAGCGGCATAGGACCGGAGGCGCATGGAATCCCTTTGCAATGCGCGTCGATCTGCCAAAAATCATCGATGGAGGAGTGGATGTGATTTTTTCTACTATCTACTTGCCAGAGAAGAAAATGATTGAGGATTGCTGGTTTTTAAAATTGCTTACAAATTTTGTTGGGAAAAAATTACGGGGAATAACGAGAGACACTCCGTTTGAAGTAACAATGAAGATCCTTGAGCATTTCGAAGAAGCGGTGTCAAATGCCAAAATAAATGGTGTACATGTAGCCGAAATGGCGAAATCGATATCCGATCTCCATCGGATTCTTGACGAAGGGAAGATTGCTGTTATTCACTCCATAGAAGGGGCTCATTCTTTAGATGGAAAATTAGAGAATGTTAAAACGTTCTTCGATAAAGGAGTAAGCCTTTTAACATTGGCTCATTTCTATGAAAATGAAGTCGGATATACTGTTGGAGGTATACCCGAGGACAAAAAATTTCTGTGTTGTTTTAGGAATGAGAGAGAGCAGTCTGGAGGATTGACAGATTTTGGCCGGGAAGTGGTCGAAGAGATGATCCGACTCGGCATGTTAATCGATCTAACTCACTGCACTCCTGCCGCTCGGGAAGACGTCTATCAAATCAACAAAAATAATAGACCTTTGATTTTTTCGCACGTTGGTGTACACGCAATGAATCAAAAAGGAATGAACCCTACTGATGAGGAAATGAAAAAAGTCGCAGACAGCGGAGGAGTCATCGGTATCATTTTTATGAATTACTGGCTTCATTGGGAGGCCCAAAAAAATGGTCTGGACCTTATCATCAATACAATGAAACATATAAAAAAAGTAGCCGGTATCGAATCAATCGCGATCGGATCGGACTTTGACGGCTTCACTGATCCTCCAGATGATATCAAAGATATCTCTAAAATGCCTAAGCTAATCAATCATATGTTGAATTCAGGATTTTTAGAAGATGAGATAGAGAAAATCTTGAGTAAAAATACTTTAAGGGTTATTCAGTATGGATGGGGTAAAACATAATATCATCCTCAATCTAAGCATCCATTACTAATAATAATTCTATCATAAATAGGAGGAAAAGCCATGACACCGAAAGAAGCCTCTAAATTACTAAATCGTGTATTTAATTTTAGAAATGCATTTGGAAGGAAAGTGATGACCATCAGAACATTGGTATGCTCTCTCCTGGTTATTTCGGTTGTCCTGCTGCTCTGCTGTAATTGGTTTTCTAGGCCTCCATCACTCCCAAGAAGTTACAGCATTCCTGTCAGTGAGCCTTCTTCGACCTACATTTCTAAGCGGGTTATGCTCGTTGCTGATAATCAACTTCACAACGTTTACGGGGAGCCAGTTCAGATCTTGCGTTCCGGGCTTGCCGATAAAATCGTGCAAACATCCATTCGTCCGATCCAGCTCGACTTCTATGGTCAGGATTTCCTGAGATGGGTCGTAGAAAATAGCCTCGATTCGTTTATTCACATCGGTGACGCCTGCAACTTCTCCTGCACTGGGGAGTTCGAGAGATTTTGGAAAATCATGCAGAGAGCCAAGAAGTCCTGGGTTATGGCTCCTGGGAACCATGATGGCTACTTCTTTGGCAATGAGCATCGGGACGTCGACAGTAGTGATTGGACCGCTGCATGCATGAACGCTGGCAAGCCAATGAGCAAGGATGTATTTGTTCGCCTGTACCTTGCAGCCCTAGCCCTTCAACAAAGGCCTGATAAACCTGGATACCAGGACCTAGCCAGACACTTAGGCCTCGATCAGGTGAAACGCGCGGATCTCGAACAAACAGCCTCCGCGATTCTAGAAAAGGACCTAAACCAGGGCGATTGGAAGTATGAGGCTGGAGAGTATTCTTTTCTCCGCAGCTTATCCTGGAAAATTGACGAAGAACGTCCGTGGCAGTCTTTTGTAGTTCAGGAAGTGGACTTGTCGCTTGATAATTCTAAGCTTCCATCAGTTAGAGTCATCATCTTGGACACAGCACAATATGATGAAGCACCCCAACTCGTGCCCCTTCCGCCTTACCTGAATGCGGGATTAACAGGCGAACTTCGCCATGACCAGCATAAAATCGTGATAGACTGGATAGAGTCAAATACAGACAAGGATAGAGTCTACCTGTTGATTGGACATCACCCATTCGATCGCCTCAGCAAAAAGGCACAAGAGGCTCTGGATGACCTTCGAAGGAGGGCCGAAGCGTTGTTTTATGTGTCCGCTCATACCCATGCCGGACAGTTCATTGTGCATGGTCGAGACAATCATGAGGACAAATGGCTTGAACTTAATGTCGGATCGATCCTTGATTGGTCTCTTGAATTTCGTGGACTTCAGCTTGAAAGAACCAGGGATGACAAGCGTTTAGTGCTTCGTAGTCCAAGGTATACGATGCACGAAAGGTTATTCACATTAATGAAGCTTCCCATAAACGACAAGACATGGGAGGCAAAACAAGGTGACGCTGATTACTACCTCGCCCATGAGAATTTAAAGAATCTAGACGCAAATAAGACTGAAATCCAACTGAAAAATGCCCTGCTTGCCACCTATCACCGGTTGATTCGCATTAATCCAACCAAGGCAGGCGATAATGATACCCCCTGGCCCTCATGCTGTAAGAACGATGAGGAAGTGCTCGCAGAAATCGACCGAATTATGGAAGATGTTCTGCTTGACAAGAAAATCAAATTCCTTGTGGAGTTAGACCATTTCGAACAGGGACGTCAAGTAGAAGATATAGATCAACACCAAAAGTTCCGGCTGAGCCAGGCGATATGGGCAAGCAAGTATGATTCGGTACACTCCAGGAAACCCTTGAAGGATAATTGGTTTATTATCTTTCCTCCTAAGAATAAGAAGAAGGAGTAAGACAAAATGCCTGAGAACCAAAATACTTCTCCGGTTGTCTACGAAGCGATGAACCGCGAGCTAAAAACGGTGAAAGATTATTTCGCACATATAGGGATATCGGTGATAGGTATAGAGTGGGAAGCAGAAATTGAAGTAGGTACAGAGATCACGCCAGGCCAGCTCTTAGCATACATCGTTTGGGACGGCCCGCCCAAAGAGCGCTTGGAGGCACCCGTAGAGTGCGGAGGCAGGATTGAGTGGAAAAATGGCCAAATCAAATATGAGTGGTTGCACCTCGAGTCGCAGGTACTCCTGCGGTTAGCTGCCAGCTGAAGAACTCCCTACAAAGGTTCATGACTCTGATACCGGTTCTACCGATAAGCGGACGCGCCATCTTTGTGACTAGCGCATGTGGCTATGGAAGTAGTAATTTCGGCTACCAAATCGAACATGTGTCACATTGGTCATTTAAGATACTTAAAAATTGGCACGGATGACGTTAACGCTCGTAAAAATGAGACTTTGATGCAAATTTAGATTATTAATGCTGTCTTTCTGTGTGAAAAATGATACCGCACCGCAAAAAGAGGCATACGAAATTGATTTAGAGAACGAAGTAATATGAGACAATCAATCTGATTGCATCAGAGGCTTAAATTGCGTATGAAAGGAGGCTTAGATATGGTTAAAATATTACAAAAAATTAGTCCTTTTTTTGTTGGAGAAAGCCGCCTCTCAGAGTATATTTCTCCTGAGCGCTTGTCTGAACTTACAACAGATAAGGAAAAGGAAAATCATATCGAAAAAATGCTTGAAGAACTTACGAAGCGAGCCAAAGAATTTTCCTCAAACGAAAGGTTTTGGATAAAGTTGTTGGCTTTAATTGAACAGGTAAGATTGGCTGTAGCAGAAAAGCGCTGGATTCCTGCTCAACAATCCCTAACTGAAGCAACAGTCCTAGTAAACCGTGCAATTGGAAGCGAAGCTCTCCGGCGTGTTCGTATATGGCTTGCTCTATCCCCTGTAGGTTGGTTTATCTTGTTGTATGCTCTACAGCGTTTTATGTTATGGCTAGGAAAGCTAAACAGTTCGTTTTGTTTGATATCCCCGGAATACTTTCAATACCTATGGCTTGGAATGTTGGGTGGAGCGACTATTGTTCTTTGGGGAATAGTCAAACATTCAACTGAAATGAATTTTGACCGTGTATACATCATCTGGTATCTATTGAAACCGGCCTTAGGCGCAATTATGGCAGTGTTAGTTGTACTAATTATTCAAGCAGGGTTTCTTACGTTGCAAGGAAGCATTAGCATAAAACACACAAAACCATTGCTTGTTCTTGCTTTCATTTGTGGTTTCAGCGAGCGCTTCTTTATCGGTGTTATCGACAAGGTGATTACATCAGTTCTAGGAGGAGAGACAGGCCCACCACCTCAATCCGCACCTATGCGCAGTGTACCTGTTTCTTCTCAACCCTCAACGAGACCTCCGAAGAGAAAAACTGAAAGCAAGAAGGATTAAATAAGAGTTTACTTTTTAAGAACAAGGAAGATATGAAAGAAAAATCCATCTTCAAGTATGTAGTAACAGTTGATTATATAGAAGCAATCACAGGATTAGATTTTTTTAGTAAAATCGGTGCAACCAATCAAAAAGAGTTTGAGAGTAACATCAATGTATTACCGTGGCTGCAATATATTAATAATTAGTGAGCCAAGTAGAAGCCCAAGAGCAACAGGACGCCATAGAATCGAAGAGGGCACCAGAAGTTTGATGAATTTAGGAACATAAATACAAATCTAAAAAAGAAATAGAAACAGTTTTTTTGAGGAGGTAAATCTCATGAGTAAGCTCTGTGCTTTGGTTATCGGCCATAAGAAGAAATCTCCAGGAGCTGTAAATGTGAATAAAAATATTACAGAATTTGATTTTAATGAAGACTTGGCCCTCAGAATTGAAAGAAAGATAGAGAAGACCCAGATTCAAAAGATTTATCGGCGAACTTATAAGCAGTTACCTGATGATATCAATGAACTTGATCCTGATTTTATCGTAAGCTTTCACTGCAATGCCTTTGATACCAATGTCTCAGGAACAGAAGTGCTTTATTATCATAGATCTGAAAAAGGAAAGAGGATGGCGGAGATTCTATTGTCACATCTGGTTGATCATTTAGAATTGACAAATAGGGGAATCAAGCCGAAAACAAGTGAGGATCGAGGAGGTTATCTCTTGCGTTATACCAAAGCTCCATGTGTCATTGCGGAACCCTTCTTTATCGACAATGATGACGATCTTGCAAGAGCTCAGGAAGATATTGATGGATTGGCAGGAACTTATGCAACCGCAATAGATCAAATCTCAGAGGAAGTAGTCTAGTAGTAAGGCTCTATTGAAACTATGATTGATTATTGAGGCGAGTGGAAGTCAAAGGCTATGAAGATCTGGCCTCCTATGGACTGAAAAAGACGCTAATACTGATGATAGTAAAGGAAAGATATTTAGGAGTATGGAAATTTTCTGGGAAGAGAAACATAACCCATAAGAGACATTAAGGGGATAAAAAATCTTAAACAAGAGTAAGGAGGATTAAAGTGAGTGATGACGAAGAAAGAAAGAAATCGAGAGACGCCATGACTTGTACTTTGAGGACACGCGAAGCTGTTAGTGCAGTTGTTCTGAAGGTACTCCAAACAGAAACTGATCAAAACTGGATCACCGAAACCACATACTTCGAGAACGATCTTGGGATAGATGGGATCGCCAGACGAGTGTATTATGCTCCAGTAGCAAGAGCAATCACAAAGGCTGGATGTAGCGTCCGCAGTCTTACTCCAGACCATTTTCAAGCGGCGAATACTGTCAAAGATATCGTCACTGCTGTTTGGGCTTCTGTCAAGGCAGACTTATGAGTTTTATGAGGTGAGCAATGTTTAGGTACATAATGATCAAGTGGTCAATTGCCATTTTTTTTGGAACTTATTTGACGATCCTTGCATCAGGTCCTGTTGCATTTTGCGAGGAAAAGCCTGACAATATTTTCGACAAGCTTAGTAAAGCTGGATTCAGCTTGTCGCGTGCTTTAGCAGGCCCAGGCAAGGGCGAGGCAGCGGCTTTTTCGTATCTTAAAACATTTGGTGACGATTCAGTATACTCGGCAGATTTTGCCTTAAGCTGGCGTGGCAAGGTTTATGAGACTCCTGATTTCCGTGCAGTCTACAGCATGCAAGTATCCGTAGAAAGCAGTCTAACCAGTAAAGAGTCAGAAAACGAGGACGTGCTAAAGTTTAGTGTGTCTCTGGTCCAAGACTTGACCGACATTGGACCGTTCGATGGCATTTATGCGCGTTATGCGCTGAAGCATGAAAGTGATCAGGATTTTGATACGCAGAAGGTCATCGTCGAGTTCGAGCTCACACCGACAATGAGGGCACTCGCAATGGGCTTCGGACTCCCCAAGCCTAGGGGTGGACAGAGTACGACTGGACGGGCTTTGCTTCCAACTATTCAGTTCCGATGGCGGCCGTTCTTCGGCCTTGAAGGTGGCACTACGTTGAAAGAAGGCGACTCGTCTGAAAAAGAGGATGCTGTGCTAAGGCTCTCAGTCAGGGTGCGAGCGGAAGTGTTTCTAAACTTTATAAATCAGATTCTGGGCATCCAAGCAGGCATTATATTTCTCGATAACACCTTTAAATATCTTCCGCTAGAAGACGATGAAAAGACTCACAACTTCATTATTGCAGGCTTTGAGCTGCGCCTCTCGAAAAATATAAGCGTCGGCCTTACCTACAAGAATGGTGAAGCGGCGCCGGACTTTAAAGATATTGAAACCTTTGGGGCCAACATCGGGATTCGCTTCTAGTGGTTTGTGAGTGCAACGTCCCTACAGCTTGTCAATATCGGAATATGTGATGTGACTGTGCTAGTGAATATATTTTAAATTTTTTCTGTAAAATAAGAGGTTTTATTCTTCCTTCTATGATAATCATCAAGAAGTTTAAGCCGACCGGAAGCCAAAGACCCTAAAGCCCTGACTTCCCGAAATTGAAAAAGACAGTGGAGCTGAAAAAGTACCTCATAGAAGTAGACGAATGATTGGGACAGGAATTCTCATGGAGAATAATAAATGTTTAACGATTTGATAGAATTAGGGAAACTAATCGGTGGTAAGAGATTTTTAGGGATAATTATAGGAGGATTTCTAGTAGGTTTATTCATTTATCTGTTTTCAAAATACCAGAATTTTTTAGATAAGAAACGTATGAAAGAAGAAAAAGAAGGAGAGAGAGAGATAAAAGAAGCTAGGGAATATATACTCGGAACAGCCGAAAGAGAAAAAGAAGTTAAGAAACTACTTTATGCAGAAGAAAAGGAGGAGCATAAAATAGGAGAGTCAGGTTCAAAAAGATGCCCTCAGTGTGGATTAATTAATCCCGCTTCTGCTATTAAATGTGACTGCGGATATTTATTTAATTAAATATTGAGGCGAGTGGAAACCATAGATTAACCTGGCTCCTGAAGTTATAAAAGACGCCATGAAAAAAGAGTGCATAATGAAGGTCACATCGAGAACGACGGTTGAGAAGGAGCAAAATTCTCAAATGGGAGACATAAAAAGAAATAATGAGTAACCGTAGAGATATTTCTGATAAGCTCATTCATTTTACAAAAGGCGAAAATGAAGAGGAAGCTTTCCAACAATTACGCAATATTGTAGAAGAGAGACGTATTATAGGAGCTTGCGAAAAGATCAAGGGTGGGTATAAGTGTGTTTGCTTTTCAGAAGCACCATTGACAAGCCTGAGAGGTGGTCTTGTCAATCCCGACGCATACTCTCGTTACTCTCCCTTTGGGATAATATTTAAAAAACGCTGGATATTCGATCAAGGAGGGCGACCTGTAATCTATCAGACTGACGAAGAATTCGATCTTCTTCCTGAAGAGCTAAGATGGAGACATGTAAGATATGAACCGAACAGAGAGCGACCCATTGATTTCACATGGGAGCGAGAGTGGCGTATTAAATGCGATTCTTTACCTATTGATCCATCATACGCAGGAATTGTTGTCCCAGATGAGAATTGGGCACAAAGAATGATAGACGAACACGAAGCCGAGCAAGATTTTGAAGTCTTTCGGTATAGCCTAATTCTTGACGAGATTCTTGCCGAGCAATATCGTGAGGAATTTCCTTGGAGAATTTACAGACTTCAATAAAACTCATGTGTAGGGATCATACAGATTATTTCAATTTTGAACAGATCAAAATCTAGTCTTTAATACATAAGCCGGCAGCTCAAGGCCCCGGCATCCCTACTGTGTGTTGTCAAATACTTATTGAGGCGGGTGGAAGCCAGGAAGTGAAACCTGGCCTCCCGATTCTTAAGAAGACTGTTCTTAAATTAGGAAAGCGTAAAAATTTTTTCTGAAAGAAGCTCATTATTTCGCTATAAATTCAGGACAGTTTTCAACCCAGCCCTTCTGTATTGATTTCTTTTTTATTACATCATCTGGATGATTACATTCCCAATTGTCTATAAACTTTCCCTCATGGCCAATTTGTTCATTGGGTAGAGGCCTGTTAATTCCATATTCGCAATTTTTACATTTTTCCATCTTTAACAATTCCTCCTACTCTTCTTATTTCAAAATTATTATATCATGTAAAGTTCATATTTTCAGTTTGTATCACCTGCTCTTCTTACGATTACAAACCAAAATCTAAAATAAATAATATGATAGTTTAATAAACCTTGATTTTATGGTACTAAATTAAAAGAGTATAGATGAAAAAAGAAATCTCTGTCACTTTTCCTACAGATGAACTTGGATTGACTGGAAGGGGATGTCCGAATTGTAAAGGATATTTCAAAGTCAAATTCGGAACTGGCATGCCTACATCCGAATGTATCTGTCCTTACTGTGGAGAAAAGGCCGATCACGATCAGTTTTTTACAGAAGCACAAATAGAATATGCGAAAAGCGTTGCAGTTCGAGAGGTTTTAAGACCAGAACTAAAAAAGTTAGAAAGGTCATTCAAAGAACTTGAAAGATCCACGCGAGGAGGTATTATCCAGTTCAAAGTAAGAACAAGCAGATTTAATTTCCCTTTGAAATATTATCAAGAAATGGAACTTGAAACTCACGTTACATGTGACCATTGTGGATTGGAATTTGCTATATATGGAGTCTTCGCCAATTGCCCTGATTGCGCGCACTTAAATGCCTTAGTAGTATTTAATAAATCTATCGAAGTAGCAAAAAAGAGATTAAAACTAATTGATTCCATAAATCAGAAAGATAAATCCTTGCGAGAGGCCATATTGGAAGATTCTTTATCTGGTGGTATTTCTTCTTTTGATGCGTTCGGTAAAGCTTTACGTTTAAATTATCCTGATAAATTACCTAAGAGACCTAGGAATTTGTTCCAAAATATCATTGTGCTATCAGAAGGGCTGCACAAGCTGTGTGGTGTGTCTTTACCTAGTTTGATAGGAAAAAATGAATACGAATTCCTATTGAAATATTTTCAGGTTAGGCATATTTACGAACATAATATGGGTGTTGTAGATGATGATTTTGTTAGAAAAATTCCGACCCTTAAACACCTTAAAGGAAAGAAATACCCACTTGAAAGAGATGAAATTGAAAAATTCTTAGATGAACTAAAAAATGCCGGGGATAAATTAATGAAATTTTTAGATGGAAAGTAAAACCCTTAAGAAAGATTCTTATTAAAGTATATTAATGACGATGTATTCTCAAGCTGAATATAAAACAAAAATCAGTAAGTATTCCAATTAAAATCTAGTGTCCAAATAGTGTCCATAACACATCTAAATTGGCCTAAATAGACCTGACAGAATCTAAAACAGAAACAATGTAAGTTTCTGATAAAAAAGATATTTAGTTCATTTTCAGAGATTTACTGCATACCCCTAAAACAGATTCGTAATCAGTAGGTCGGGGGTTCGAATCCCCCTGCTGGCTCTCTTTTATTTTGGGGTTGTAAGTTTAACCCTTTAAGCATCCATAAGTCAAATTAAACGATTTTTATCATGCCGGATACTTCCAGCTGAACAGCCTAATATTCGTTGCAGTTCCCTTAGATAGAATCTCTGAGAGGGATTAGTGAAGAAAAGAAAAAAATAACTTATCTCTTTTATTTTTTAGCAAATTAGTGGAAAATATATAAAGTTACAAATGAAAGGATTAAAAACTGCTGTCAGCAAAAGAATAGGTGTGGGTATTGTACTGATATTATGGATTTTAACGGTTTGGTTAGTTTACCCTTTAGTAAAGCTTGATTCTTTTGAAATGGAAAATGCAAAAGAATATCTATATCGATCTGCGTTTGGAACCGCTATAATGCTTATATTTTTTGGAAAAAGCGTATTCGATCTCTTATATCTTCAAGGAATTTCTAAAAAAGTGCCTCTCTATCACAAAATATTTCTTTCACTTTATTGTTTTGCCTTGACAGCAGGAATTATTTATTTTGCTGGGAAAATGGTAGTTTTATATTTAAAGAGCAGTAACTCTGGAGCTTCATTTTAACTGAGCACAAGAATAATTCTTTCCTCATCACTCAGATTTTAGTTTTAGACACTGTCCCAAAGTGACGGGGGGAGACCAACTCAGACAAACTTAGATAAACCAGACAAACCAGATAAACCGAACAGACTGTATTGTTTTTACTTTCCCAGTTCCAGAGGATTAAAGGCTGTTATTGTATAGCCTTGAGGGAGGTCATAAGTTTCCGCTGGCGCTTTTATCTTTTCGACAGATATGACCTCTTCTTTGTACTTTTGTTCTGCTCCCATCATATTCAACGAGAATATGGTGAGCACAGGATAGCCTTCCACTTTTTTTATTTCTTCAGAAAGATTTTTAAACATGGGATTCAAAGAGAGCATCTCACCATATAATTTTTGATACATATTTAGATCGATTCTCAAGTCTTTTGAAGCCCAGATTTCCAGTTTTATGGGCATGTCCATTCCCATCATGTTTATGGAAATTTCGACCAGGTATTTCTTACATTTCCAGTCTCGTATAGTTTTCGTTTCTCCCGTATCTGTGACCGATGATGATACTTGCAATGTCTGCATGAGTTGCTGTGCCTGGGGAGGGATTATTTTTTGCAGGTCGATGGGTAAATCTATCTCGGAATAAGTCTTTTTGGAATGATCAAGCACATATATTTTCTTTAAGTCAAACCGGATTATAGTCGTTTTGTTTTTTCCTTCATCCTGCCTCATTTTATCTTTTGTTATCCAAACTGCGCCTTCTTCATCTTTGGCGGGTTGACTTTGTCCCATCATGACTACTGCATCTGAATATTTTATTGTTTTGATGAGGTAATCCGCTTTAGCGAGAGTAGGGGAGAAGATTATAGATGAGACAAAAAGAATAGCTGTGAACAAGAAAATAATTCTCTTTAGCATATGATTTCCTCCATTTTTAATCTCAAGCCAATTTATCTGATTTTGCTCATAAATGCAAATATTTTATAGTGCAGAAAAGATAGGCTATTTTTATCTGTCCCATTTATTCAGAGATTTTGTGAGGGTTTTGCCAAAATTATTTAAAGCTTAAATATCTTTTTATGTTTTGACTTTTCGATTGTATCTTAATTATAATATAGTTAGCTGCTGGCTGGAGAGGAATCCTCCTTAGCCCCGCTTCCTTTTCCAAACCTTGGCGCCTCGACAGCCAGCGCCCTACTCCAGAATAATTCGGTTTATCTCGTTTATTCGGTTTGTCTGGTTTATTAGGTTTTTTTCTTTATAAAAGGAACGACTGAGAGAGGGGGAGAGTGGGAGACAGGGAGACGAATAACTGATTAATAGAAGTCAGTTTTGAGTTTTGAGCTAATTCTATTTCTTAATTATCTGTTTGGTTCGTTCCTTGATATGTTCTTCGAGCTTGAGATGGGATATTCCCTCCTGCAGCCACTTGGGAGCCGGTTTTCCCATGAGATGATGGTCGAAGAATTCTCGCATCCTTATTGTATAATCTTTTTGATTGGCCGGCTTACGAAGGCCGTGGTTTTCGCCTTTGTACTGGAGCATAACTACAGGCTTCCCAAGACGCCTTAGAGTGTTGAAATACTCGATTCCCTGGTTCCAGTCCACAGCTCCGTCCTTGTCGTTGTGCAGGATGATAAGCGGGGTTTTTACGTTTTGGGCATAATAAACTGGAGAGTTCCGGGTGTAGGCCTCTATGCTTTCCCAGTATCCGCCTTTAAACCGTCCCTGACTGCTTTCAAAAATGGGCTGATTTGCTGAACCTGAGTTCCAGTATATCGAGCTGTACATGCTGATCATGTTGGTGAGCGGGGCTCCGGTAACACAGGCTTTGAAGATATCGGTTTGGGTTACAAGGAATGAAGACTGGTATCCACCCCAGGAATGTCCATGAATGCCTATCCTGTCTTTATCAACCACTCCAGTTTTAATGGCTGCTTCAATAGCCGGAAGAACACACCAGACTGATGACATCCCGGGATCATTGATTTTGTAAACGATATCCGGCATCAAAACTGCATATCCCCGGCTTGTGTACACTGATTTGTTAAAGCCTCTTGCGGATGGAGAATAGTAGCGGTTAAGCCCTTGTGAGAGCTTTTCATAGATATAGACAATGGTGGGATAGCTTTTGCCTTTCTCGTAATTTGCCGGAAGAAAAAGGGCTGCTTGAAGCTTGTCGCCTTTGTCGCTCTTATAATCGAGGAGAATGGAGCCGTCAGACCAGAAGAAGTCTTTCTGCTGCGGGTTTGCCTCTGTTATTTTTTGTCCTTTTTTGATGGAATAATTTGTGGCGTAGTAATCAGGATAATCTTTATAGGTTTGTTTTGTGTAAAGGTACACATCGGCCTTTTTAGCTTTGAGCAATGAAAATGTTGCATCATCCCAGAGCAACATTTTTACTCCAGGTTTTCCTTTATTCAGAAGTGCGACTCCTGATTTCTTTGTCCATTCCCCATAAGGTGCCAGGTAGACCCGGCCTGAAATGTCTATTCCTTTCTCCTCAGGGTCCAGCCGGAAGCGCCGCCCGTAACGGGTGCCCTCTTTCTTTCCATTTAAGGTCAAATTTGTTCCTTCTCCGCCGTGAACAGGCACATTCCATATGTCCCAATTATCATGCAGGAGAACAGATACCCCGTCTTTTACCCACCCCAACCCATACTGTCGAATCGGGGGTTTAATCACATTATGGTCATTTTCTTCGTCGATAAAAGAAGTGGGGACATCCTTTGTGATGTTATATTTTTTCCCTGTTGCCATCTCATATGTAAAATAATGGCCGTCCTCATAATAGAGAAAGTGAGTTCCATCAGGTGACGGGTTAAAATACCAGCGGCATTTTTTGAGCGCAGGGTTGCGTTCACCTGTTTTCAGGTCGATAACATAAATATCCTGGTAGCGCCTACCTTCAAGGTTTCCAGTCAATTCGTATTCCTGGTTATCAATTCCTATGGCCCAGAGGTGCTTGGGTGCAGCCGTGACTTGTCTCACTTTTTCGTCGGCAAGCCTTATAAACTTCTTTTCTTTTATACGGTAAATACAGAGAAAGCTGAAATTTTTATCCCTTTTTTCTTGGACCTGCTGCATAGACTGTAGTCTTTTATCCTGCCAGTGCCAGATAACCAAGTCAGGCAAATCTTCCTTATCGATATCTTCTTTGGCCTTGTCTTTAGGAGGTTCTTTTTTTTCTTTGTCCTCTTCTTTGCCTTTCTCTACATCTTTTTTGTCATTTTCTTTATCTTTTTCCTTATCCTTTTTTTCTTTCTTCTTTAGCTCATGAATACCGAAAAGGATCCCAGTTAGATCATCGGTCCACAACGGGCTTCTGTTGGGGCTTATGGTCATTCCTTCGGGAAAATCCTTATCGTCTTTCGGGTCATAGCCGACTTTTTTGGGGAGATCGGAAGAAAATTGAGTAAAACCTATCACACTGAAGAGCTTATCTTCAAAATTTTCATCCTCTTTTCCCTTTAAGGCGGCCAAGCCATCACCTTTTTCTGTCCAGGTCAGTCTTTTGTAAATGGCTTTGTCATTTTCGAGTGGGAATATGACTCCAGTTTTCATGTTTCGGAGCTGAATTCCATTTCCACTTTTTTCCTGGGCATCAACGATCCATGCTAACCATCGGCCTTTTTTATCAAATTTAAATTCGGAAACATTTCCGATATTCTGCTCTCTTTTTGTGCCCAGTTCGTGAAGAATCAGGTCTGTCCCACTCCATTTTTCTTCTTCCTTTTCCTTTGCCTGGCTTTCTGCTGGATACTTATGGAAGACTATCCAGGAAGGGTTCTCTTCAGAAAAGGCAAAAGTTTTCACTTTTTCAAACTCAACTTTTTTACCAGAGGAAAGGTTTACTAATCCTGCTTTGTTGTAGAGTTTTTTCTTTTGTTTTTTCAGTTTTTTTGCTTCTTTTGCTTCTGGAAGGATGGTGAAGGCTGCCCACTTTGAATCCTCTGAAAAAGAAATCCTTCCACCTGAAGAGTATCCCACAGCCTCTCCTGCCGGAAACCTGAATTCTTTTTCTCCCTTTGTTTCCCGGATAATGACCTCACCGTCTCCTTCGGCAGGGGAGAGCCGGTAGGCAAACCACTGGCCGTCATTGGAGATAACAGGAGACCTGATGCTTTTCCAGGCGAGGATGTCTTTGATGTCCTCAAGCGGGCGGGGTTGTTTGGGTGCTGCTTTTTTTTCTTGAGCTGTGAAGCTTGGAATGACTAATAATATCCAAAGGAAAACGATTAGAATGTTTTTTGCCTTTCTCATAAAAAATACCTCCTTTGTCTTTGTTTTTTTAGGATAATATAATAGCAAGGGAAAAAGTTCAAATAGTAAAGCTTAAAAATGACAATAAAAAGGAGTGAGGAGTAAGGAGTAAGAAGTGAGGAGTATTGAATTATGAAGATTTTTTCCAAAGATGTTATAAACAAATCATAAGGATCGGGCGTAATACAACAATGAAAAGCTAATTGCATGAACGACAAGGAGCTTTTGAGGAGCTGTCTTCAGGGAGAAGTGGAGGAGTTTAGGAATATTGTGGATAGATATAGAGGGAAAGCCATGGCAATCTCAGTTCAGTTAATCAGTTGGTCAGTTTGGTCCGTTTAGACTGGTAAACTGGTTTGGTGAATTTACGGGGGTGTTGATCTTGGAATAGTCAAGTTCAGAGCCCAGAAGGCTGTGAGGAATGAGGAATATGACTAGAAGCAAGATTGAGGCTCCAAGCACCCACCCACGGGCTGGCTTTCCTTTGCGTCCTGCGATTAAGGCGACAGTCCATCCCAGCATGGCGATGAGCGTCTTGTTATCTGTCAGATCAAATCCAAAAGGGAATCCTGTCCACAGGGCACCAAAGGCATATTTCTGCACAATCGGGCCAAGGATCATTCCGCCTACAAATAAAAGGCCTGCAGCCCAAAGGGCGTATTTTCGAGGATTACTCCTTCGATGCAATGCTTCTATGCCGGCCCGTGTGGAAAACAGCATGGCAAAGAAAATGATGATGATATGGGGAATGAGAATGGCCTGCGGTACTTCTCCTTTAAACCGAATGATCACAGGCTCTTCACCGGATAGAGAAACTTCTGTCTCCTTGCAGCTCAAGATAACTTTATAAGCCAGCTTTCCAGCCGGAGGTTGATAGGGAAGAGATGCTAGGAGCGAATTCTCTTTTTTCTCCATCACAAGCTTAGTCCAGGGATCTTGCGTTTTAAACCTCTTGAAAACCACAAACCCTTCAATCTTTGCGCTTGGTGTGTTAATTACTATTCCATAATCATTGCCGGTTTCATGGCTTCGAGCCAGTTCATAGGAAATCTCCATATCGTTTAGCAGGGCCTTTCCCCGCAGGGGATAGGTTGGGCCGGTCATTCTTTGGTAGACGGCAGCAAACACAGTTATAAGGATGGCTAAGATCCATAGTGCAGCTTTTTTCATTTGTGACCTCATTGATTAAAGCTGTTTCAATGCAGAAGCGCAGCAATGTATCAATTTAGCAATATTCATTCATATAGGCAATCTAAATTTTAGGCTTTGTCCCAAAAATGCTTGATTCCATGTCGTTGTGATAAGTGAAAAAGATTTTCCCGTCTGTCATGACAAGGGGTGAATTATAGGTTTTACTGAAAGATGTTTTTTGATATAATAATCAGCGAATACTTAGAGGAGGCTTTGATGAAAAAGACAGGATTATCAGAAACGGCTTTATTGATTTTTATGATATTGGCAGTATCAATCATTGGCTATACTAAGGAGCAAAAAGTCGACAGCAGTTGGGTGGCTGCGCCAGTTAAAATTGATGGTTCTGCTGAAGATTGGGCTGAAGATATCTTAGCCTTCGAGAAAAAAGTAAAAGTTGATTTAGCTTTCAAAAATGACCCGGAATACCTTTATGTTGTTTTTATGTTCAAGGATCCTAACTATTTAAGCTCGATAAGTTTCACTGGTATGACATTATGGTTTAACACTGAAGTGGAAAAGAAGAAAGACTACGGAGTAAAATTCATAAATAAGCAAGTCACGGCTGATGAATACATTTCTATTGCAGAACAGCAATTCGGACCGATACCCGATGAAAAGAAAAGTGAAATTCGAGAGAAGCCTAATTATGTTATCAACTACGCTGAAGTTATAAATAAAAAGAGCAAGTCTTCCTCTCAAGCCCCAGAGGATGCCAAGATTAGACCTGCCATATTTAGATCCGGGAGACAGGAAAAGATTATGGTGTATGAGTTCGCGATTCCTCTGAAGAGAGTAACTGAACAAGCTCCAGGAATAGGTACAGAACCTGGAAAAACAATAAAAGTCGGGTTTGAATGGGGAGGCACAACCAGGGAAATGATGATGCGGCAGTTGAAACAAGCTTCATCTGGTTCTGCCAAAGCAAGAGCGGGAAGTGCTACTAGCGGTCTTAAAGATGAACGAAGCGGAGGCAGGGAAACTACGACGAGGATTAGGCGTCAAAGAAAATATTCTTTTTGGGTGGATGTCCAATTAGCCGTAAACCAGTAAATATATAATAGGTCCTATCCAAATTGTGGGGATACAGAAAACCGTTTCCAATTACTCAAATCACAAAACAAATCTAATTATCGTAACTTCTCAATAAGTGTGGGTAGTAGCTATGGATTCCCGCCTCCGCGGGAATGACGATTGAGTGTAAGTGTCTGTCATTCCTGCGGAAGCAGGAATCCAGTGATTAGTCACAAATATAATCTACCCCCAATTATTGAGAACTTACGATTTTATCATTACAAACAGAATATCGAAGGAAAAAGTTCCAAGGATTATTCCTTCTTCTTATCCCTTATCTTACAATTCTGCACTCTCTAGCTGTTCTTTTTTTGCGTATTCTTCGAGTTCGGCTTCAATTCCTAAAAGTTTAGCTGTTCCCTCGTAAATTTGCATAAAAGATTTTTTGGATTCCTGGAGTTTCGCCAGTTTTTCTCTGGTTGTTTGAATCTCTTTTTGCATCTCAGCCTCAATTCCCTCGAACTGTTTTTTCGCCTCTTCCATGGTTTTTCTGTAAAGTGCTTCTTGTTCTTTGCTTAATGCCATTTTTAGCTCCTTTTTAGAGTTTTTATATAAATTTTATTTTCTGTTCGCTAAAACGTCAATCACCTTTAGAGAGGATTTGATGGATGAAATTTTCTGGTATTCAATCCCATATTTCCTTTTTTTATTTATTTGTCATTCATCGTTGCTCGTTGAAAAATGGCATATATCTTGCAAAAAATATTTAGCTAAGATAGCTTGTTCCAAATTGATGAGATTAAATTGAACAAAGTAAGAAAGATTCTTCAATTGTCATTGCGAGTGACTGAAGGGAGCGTGGCAATCCAATCCAAAGGCGCCACACATTGAGATTGCTTCAGCCCTTCGGGCTTCGCAATGACAGGCGGGTGTGTCATTGCGAGCTTTCGAAGAAAGCGTGGCAATCTCATTCTGTGGGATTTAATATTGGGATTGCTTAAGCTGAAAGCTTGGAGAAAGTTATGTTTAAAAATTACATAAAGGTTGCTTTTAGAAATTTCATAAAACAAAAATCCTATTCATTAATAACCATTTTTGGCCTATCTGTCGGGATAACATGCTGCCTGCTTATCATGCTCTATGTAAAACAGGAGCTGAGCTATGATAGGTTTTATCCTAATGCCGACAGAATCTATCGTGTAGCCCATAAAGTCATAAGGCCCCAAGGAATATCCTTGTATGCCGCATCTCCTACGCCAGTGGCACCTGCTCTCAATGAAGAGTATCCAGAGATTGAATATATCACCCGGATATATTTTGATGCGCAGGTATTATTTGAGTACGGAAACGCGAACATTTTTGAGGATAATGTGATATATGCTGATCCTGAGTTTTTTAAAGTATTTCCTTTTCGACTCCTCAAAGGCGACCCCTCCCATCTGCTCGATACACCTGACTCAATGGTCATTACTGCCTCGATGGCTCAAAAATATTTCGGGGATGATGAGCCCATAGGCAAAGTTTTTCGAATCAACAATCAGGACAATTTCAAGGTTACAGGTGTTATAGAAGATGTTCCGACTAATTCTCATTTTCATTTTGATTTTGTGGCTTCTTTTCTTTCGAAGAATGAGAAAAACTTTGGTATATGGCTGAATTTATGGACAGGTTTTACCACATTATACACTTACGCTGTTTTACCCGAAAATCTGGACATCGAAGAATTCACACTTAAAGTAGAAGACATTATCACTAAACACACAAGAAAACGAATAGGCATTGAAAGAAAGATCTTTTTTCAACCATTGAAAAAAATCTATTTACATTCTCACATTGAAGATGAAATTGAAGCAAACAATTTTATCTCCAATTTGATTATTTTAAGTACAATTGCTTTTTTAATCCTGACAATAGCCTGCATAAATTACATGAATCTAGCTACAGCTCAATCAGCTAAGAGAGCAAAAGAAGTGGGAATGAGAAAAGTTTTGGGAGCTGAACGATTTCAGCTCGTGAAACAATTTATAGGAGAGTCCCTTCTCTTAACTCTGCTGGCTATGTTCTTATCACTTGTTTTTGTCGAAATGCTTCTTCCTGCCTTTTATTCATTGGTTGGCAAGCCCATTGATTTTGTCTACAGTGAAAATCTATTCTTTTTGGCCGGATTTTTTTCAGTTGCTATCCTTATCGGGGCCGTTTCTAGTATTTATCCGGCATTGTTTTTATCAAGACATCAGCCGGTAAAAACTTTAAAAGGTTTAAAAGATACACCAAAAAGCTCTATAGCCCAATTATTTTTCAAGAAATCTTTAGTTGTCATCCAGTTTGTTGTTTCCATTCTATTGATCATAAGTACTTTAATTATCAATCAACAATTGTTTTATATGAGAACCGCGCATTTGGGATTTGAAAAGAAGCATATAATTGTTGTTCCTCTTCTTAGTGAATCAGGGCGAAAACAATATGAGACCATAAAACATGAGCTTTTGGCATATCCTGATGTTGCAGGTGCTTCAGCATGTTTAAAGACGCCAATTGGATCTAATATCATAATAACACGAGCCTTTCCTGAAGGAAGAAATTCTGAAAAGAGTTTTTTCGTACATCATAATTTTGTTGACTATGATTTTATAGATAATCTCAATATTGAAATGGTTGCGGGCAGGAGGTTTTCTAAAGAATATTCTACAGATTTAAAAGAGGCATTCATAATTAATGAGGCAACAGTGAGAAAATGGGGTTTTTCGACTCCCGAGGAAGTACTTGGGAAGAAATTGCAGACTGGATTTGGCATTGAAGGCACTATCATCGGTGTGACAAAGGACTATCACATCTCGTCATTTCATAACGAAATTGAATCGGAAGTTATGAGTTGTGATCCCGAATATTTCTGGACAATGGCTGTAAAAATAAAGCCGGATAATATTTCTGCAACTCTTGCTTCAATTGAAAAAACCTGGACTAAATTTATACCTGAATATCCTTTTACATTTTCTTTTTTGGATGAGGATATAAACAAACTCTATCAGGCAGAAGAGCAAACAGCAAAAATCATTCGCACATTTTCAATAATAGCTATATTTATAGCCTGTTTGGGTTTGTTCGGGCTTGCAGCTTTTACAGCAGAGAAACGCACAAAAGAAATTGGCATTCGCAAGGTGCTTGGAGCGTCAATATCCAATCTTATTTTTCTTCTTTCCACAGAGTTCACGAAATGGGTATTGGTGGCCAATATCATTGCCTGGCCAGTTGCTTATTATGCTATGCATAAGTGGCTTCAGGCCTTTGCTTATCGTGTCAGTATTGGACTATGGACGTTTTTTGTGGCAGCTGGAGTGGCATTTGTTATTGCTTTGCTCACGGTGAGTTATCAGGCAGTTAAATCAGCGTTAGCGAATCCGGTGGAGTCACTGAGATACGAGTAAGCCGGGAAATGGTTTAAGGTTTCAGGTTGAAGGTTTAAGGCAAGAATAGTGGAAAAAAAGATAGATGAATAAAATCAGAATAAAGACAGTATGTATAAGTGGAGGATAAAATGAAAAAATGGATATGGATTCCGATTCTGATTCTTCTAATTATTCTTTTATCGTGTCAGAAACAGAATAAGGAAGAACCATTTCCGGTAGCACAAGAAGTTGAAAACAAGATTTTATCATCCTTGGACCAATTTAAAGAAGGAAAAGTTGCTGAAGGAGCTGGATCACTTATGGAGGCTGTGCTGTTAACTAAGCCCAGTGAATATATGCCTGAGGGATTTGAAAACAAAATATTAGCGGCCAAGGACCTTTTTCTAGAAGGAAATATATTTAATGGTATCGAATTAGTTTCGGAAGCCCTCCAGTTGATTAAATCTTCTTCAGACATAACAGACGAAAAGGATAAGGAGGAGCCAGGAGATACAAAATCAGTGCAGAAAAAGGATGAGCCAGGTCCCATAGCAGAGCTGGTTAGAAATAATATTTTATCTGCCTTGGAGGAATTTAAGAAAGGAAATGCTGATCAAGGAGTCATATTAATTTTGGAAGCCCTCTTATTGTTAGCTCCCCGTACAGATTAGCCACACAAAATACGATCAGAACACAATCGTAGAGGTGGTTCCCCCTTCTCTGTTAAGCTTAATAGACCCTCCAATCTGTATTACTAAGTCTGTTACCAGTTGCATCCCTAACGTCTCTGTTTCCCGGAAGTCCAGCCTCTCAGGAAAGCCGATTCCTGTATCTTTCACAATTAGTGTGTGTTTACCTCTTTTATCTACACGCATTTTCACCAGTATCTCTCCCCTTCTATCATCAGGAAAAGCATGCTTCAGTGAATTCGTTACGAGTTCATTGATTATTAAACCGCAGGGAATAGCTGTGTTAATATCAAGAAACACATCTTTTACTTCCACCTTATAATTAATGTGTGCTGTTCTGGTGCCATACAAAGAAAGCAGATGAGTCGTCACTCTGCTTGTATAATCTGAAAAGTCTATCCTTGCCAGGTCCTCAGATTTATAGAGGCTTTCATGGATAAAAGCCATGGACCTGATGCGGCTCTGACTTGTTTTGAATATCTCAAGGGTCTTTTTATCTTTGATTTTACCAGATTGAAGTCTAAGAAGACTGGACATAATCTGCATGTTGTTTTTAACCCGATGGTGAATCTCCCTCAGCATCACTTCTTTTTCCTCTAGCGAGGCCTTGATTTTATCCTCTGCCAGCTTTCGCTCTGTGATGTCACGAACGATACCTCTAAATCCAATTGGTTGGCCTTTTGAATCTTTTATTGGAGATACAGATATTTCACCATACTTTTTTACTCTATCTTTTCTTATAATCTGAAATTCAACCCTTTTGCTAGGTCTTCCCGTTTTGTAAACTTTATTGAATATTTCGTAGATTCTTTTGGTGCTCTTTTCATCCATATACTGCTGGTTGTTCATTCCCATAAGCTCATTTTTTGAATAATTAAGCATTCTACACAACGAATTATTAAAGAAAGTAAAATTACCGCTAAGGGTAACCTCGTAATAACCTTCTTCGATATTATCGAGAATTGTTCGATATTTTTCTTCACTCTCTCTCAGTTTCCCCTCTGCACGCTTATGCTCGGTGACGTCTCTTGAACATCCGTGAAATCCGATAATTTGCTCTCCTTTTCTTAGAGGCCCTACATTAATCTCAAAATATTTTTTAATTCCATCTTTAACGATAACCTCGAGAGGAAAATCCTGTAACGGTTTCCCTGTCGTAAAAACATTATGGAAAGCATTAAATACTCTCTTGTGGTATTCTGGAGGAATGTAATCCTTAAAGTTCATCCCGATAAGTTCGCTCTTTGAGTAACCTGTGAGGACTTCAGCCGCCCGATTTACTTCAACGAAAGTACCTTTTGAATCTAAGATGTAAATGAACTCAGTAGAGTTATCGAATAGTCCATAATATTTTTCCTCGTTCTCCCGCAGTGCTTCCTCTGCACGCTTACGCTCGGTGACATCATGAAATATTCCCTGCAGGAGTTTCTTACCATTTAAATTAAGAGTGTTGGCTTTAATAGCGACTTCCTTGATTTCGCCGGTGCGGGTGATGACCTGAGTTTCTAGAATCTTCCCCTCGCTCTCTCCGAGGTGTTTTTTGAATGTCTTGGAAAACTTTTCATTAACTTCGTGGGGAGGATGAAGGATTCTCTGATGTTGCCCGATCAATTCTGATTGATCCCTGCCGACAAGTTCAGCAGCCGCACGGTTACAGTCGACGATTACGCCCGTTTCCGCGTCGGCGAGGATGATGCCATCTTGGGCTTCTTCAAACAGTTTCCTGTGCCTTTCTTCGCTATCCCGAAGTACTTCTTCGGTCCGCCTGAGGTTTGCCTCTAATTCTTCCAATCGAGTAATTCGTTGGCGAAGCTTTGCCAACTCATCTATGAGCTGTTTTTTTGTTTTTTCTTTGTCTTTCATTTTGTAGCGCCTAAAATAGAAGGCGATTATATATCGCTCAAGGGGCAAAAGGAGTACTCCATCCCTATGATGAGCTTTTTACAGCAATAATATTGTCATAGCCATCATAATTACTCAATCACCTTTTAGGATGAATTTGGAGGTGATTTTTTATTATCTATAAAGGTGGTGATTTATAGGTTATTGCTAGGAAAAACTGTTGGGGTCGCGTCTCAACATTTGACATATCAATCAGATTTTTTGAACAAATAAATGCTTTTTTTGAGATAGTTCTTAATATAAAACCTAAAAGAGTTAACAAATATGTCAAATGTTGAGACGCGACCCCTTTTTCTTTAATATCTGTGAATTCTCCATTGATCTGTTTCAATCTTGTTCTGGATTATCTGTACCGATAATTTGATATATAGGGTTCTGGTAGGAGGAAATAACATACTCAGCCCTATGAAGTCAGTGATAAATCCTGGAGTTAAGAGAGTAAAACCTCCCAATAAAACAAACAGGCCATCCAACAGCTCCCGGGCGGGAAGGCGTCCTTCTTTAAGAGCTTGATTGATTTTCCTGATAACAATGAATCCTTGGGTTTTAGCGAGATATGCCCCGATAACAGCAGTAAGGAAGATGATCAGCACCGTATTAAGAGCACCTATCAATCCTCCGATTTTAATTAGAAGATATAGTTCGGCTATGGGAATAATTGTGAATAGTATGAGTAATTTGAAAAACATCCTTATTGAGAATAGTTAATCTAACAGAATGAGAATATTTGTCAATAAAGGAGCTTTTGCCCTTTTTAGATTAGAGGTCAATGCACAGACAACAACAGTATTGATCCTGCTTGCATTAAAGACATTATTTTGAATAATAACATGAGGCTGCCTTGTACTCTTTTACAGCAATCATTTGAATCAAATTTTTCTATTTAAGATCTTACATTTACGATCAAAATTGAAAAAATCAACAATTAATGCTATATTCTGACCATGGATATTAACAAGCAGATTGATTATTGGAAAAAATCTGCTAAACATGATCTTGACACAGCGGAATCACTAATCAAAGAAAAAAAATATGATTGGGCGCTTTTTCTATCTCATCTGGTTTTAGAAAAAATGCTGAAGGCTCTCTTTTTAAAAGAGAAAGAAGTATTTCCTCCTAAAACTCACAATTTAATTATACTTCTTAAAAAAGTTGGGATTGAAATAAGCGAGGATGAATATGACTTTTATGAAGAAGTCAATACATTTAGCATATCTGCAAGATATCCTGATGAACAGCTCAAATTTTATAAATTATGCACTGAAGAATTTACTGTTGAAAAATTTAATAAAATAAAGGAAAAATATCTATGGCTGAAAAAAAAATTGATGTAATTAAAATCATAAAAAAATTATTAAATGTTTTAAGTGAAAATAATATAAAGATATCCGAAGCTTATCTTTTCGGTTCTTATGCATATGAAAGAAATTCTGAATTTAGTGATATTGATTTAGCATTAGTTTCCAATGATTTCACTGGTGTTAGATATTTAGATATTAAAAAGATTGGACGTATTGTAAGAAATATTGATTATAGAATAGAAATTCATCCCTTTTCTGACTTTGACAAAGGTGAATCAATGTTCCTGGACGAAATAATCCGAACTGGCATCAAGATTGCATAACTAAAAGAAAAAGATAAAGTAAGTCACCTATAATTTGAATTTTCCTTGAGGAAATGAGTATTGTATCCCTAAAATTTTAAATTCCGGGTTTTTCACCGAAATAAGGGAATAGGTATTGTGTCCCTAATATGTCAAATGTTGAGACGCGACCCCTTTTTCTTCACTCGGAATATTTTTTATATATCTTCCATGCAATGACCATTACTATGCCAATTCCAATACCTATAATACATCTCTTTCGAATTATTGATGCTAATGCTGGGTCATTTGCAAAGAAGGAAAACACAATGCCAAAAATCCCAGAAAAGAAGATGAAAAGAACACCGCATCCAAGAGCTGCCCTCGCAGCACCAAAAGGGGCTTTCTTTATCATATTAAGTTCAACCCTCTTCCTTTCGAATTAATAAAAACTGAGTTGTCTTTTTCAATTTCAGGAGGCTAGAGATTTAGGATCTCTGGCTTCCAATTGTTTCAATAATCTTTTTTTAACTTACAATGTTGGCGAATATTTAATTATTCCTCTTTTTCTTGAGGTGTTTTCAACTGTTTCTCAAGTTCGTTTATTCTTTTTCTAAGGATTTCTTTTTCTCCTTTTTTCGCCATATACAGCAATCTTACAAGTACCCCTAACATACAAAGCAGAATTAGAATGCTTAAAATAGAAGCATTAAAGAATGGAACTTTTAAATTCTGCATGAATGAAAGGATACCAACATCTGACAAGTATGATAAAATTGTTACAAAGGCTAATGCAAAAATCCACCCTATCATTTATCTTCCTCCTTTTGTGTCACTGTTTACCCTTGGACATTTAATACCCATTATTGTCCCTTCTGTTTAGGTTGGTAAAAGAATATCAAGTCATAGGCAAATAGTCAAATGGATTAAATGCTTGGAGTTCCCCCAAAAATTTTATGGGTCAAAGAGTCCCAGCTGCATGGTCTCGGTTTTTAGCATTTGAGCCAAGCCTTCTAAGCCTTTTTTACGGCCAAAAAGCAACTCTCGAATACCATCGGCTAGGGCATAAAACCTAAAATCAGGAATTCCAAACAGACGTCGGGCTGCTTTTAGCACATGACGTGCCAATATTCTAAGTTTTGTCTTTATCCCCAGATAAGCCATCGTAAAATACGACACTGCCAGTATCAATGCCATCATATTCTGAAGCCTCCTATAGGTGAGAAGTCGAATATCTTCCAGATTGTAACTCTGTTTTATGAATCTGATAGTTTCTTCAATACTCCACCGTGCTATATAGGATTCGACAATTCGCCACAGCGATTTCCGACTTTTTCTCATCCGCACATTCGTCAACAGCATCATCGGCTCCTGGCCGAATCCCATTATGACAACCATGTAGAGTTGTTCCTTTCTCTCAGGTAATTTGATTGGTCGATACCCAAATTCCAGACAATGAATCTTTTCTTTATCCTTTTCTTCTTTGATAACCCTTTCGGCGTAGGGCAACGGGCAATCCAGGGCCAGATCATAAACAGAGCACCTCTTTCCCCTGTAAACCAGATGCCGATAAACCTTTAACCGGATGATAAAATGCAGCTTGTTTTCCAATAAATGATATAAAATTTTTCTCCGGTCTCCACCACGATCCAATATCCATATACCTCGTTTCTCTGTATGTTTGGAGACTAGAGAGATCGCTTTTCGAATCTCAGAATTCTCACTTTGAAAATCTGGCCCCGCTTGCGAATAGAGACGACTGTAAAGAGGTGTAAGCGCTGTCTCACCAACTTCAGCCCCAATGACGTTACATGTCCAATACCCATTAGCCAGCTCCCCCTCACTTCCATTGTGGACCCTAGCTAGGTATTCCATCTTCTCAGCATACTTTTTCGCAATGTCGGAGATATCCAACACAAGCAACGTGTCTTCTTTTATCCTCCATGCCCCCATATAACAGAGAGAATCCACAAGCCTTCTCCAGAGCGCTCTTCGGCCTAATTGACGACATAGGCGGTATTGTGTCTTCCTCAAAGGTATCTTCTCCTCCAGAGATCGTGCAATTTCTGTTAATCGAACCGACTGGCGTGCCTGAATGCCGTATATAGCCTCAGCGATAAAATAAGTTAGCCCCTTATTAGCCTAATTTTTGGGCGATGTTTTGTACTGGATAAATAATCTTGTTGTTTAAAGATATCCCGTAAGCTCTGTTTGGTTTTTGACATGGATTTTCTTTTGTGATACATAAAAGCCAAATAAAACTCTGGATCTATCAGCATGTATAAACAAAATAGAGGAGTTAAATGATTCATAAAAACGCTTAATGAGGTATAAAATGGAGAACACTTTATATTACGGTGATAACCTTGAGATTCTGAGAAGATATATTCCTGATGATAGCATTGACTTAATCTATCTTGACCCTCCTTTTAAAAGTGATCAGAGCTACAACATCCTGTTCAGGGAGAAGAATGGAACTGAATCAGCAGCTCAGATAAAAGTTTTTGAGGATACCTGGCACTGGGATAGAAAATCGGAAGAAACCTATAATGAAATTACAGAGGAAGCCCCTCAGAAAGTAGTAGATTTGATAATAGCCCTGAGGAACTTTTTAGGTCCAAATGATATGATAGCCTATCTTGTCATGATGGCGATAAGGCTTGTAGAGCTCCATAGAGTATTAAAAAATACAGGATCCATTTTTCTTCACTGTGATCCTACTGCAAGCCATTATCTAAAACTGGTGATGGATACTATTTTCGGAGTGAAAAGCTTTAGAAATGAGATTGTATGGTTATATACCCGACCTGGAACAAAACATCAAAAGCAGTATCCAAGAGTACATGATATTATTTTCTGGTATAGTAAGTCTGATAATTGGACATTTAACCCTGATGTAGTACGAATTCCTTACTCACAAAAAACTATTGAAAGAGGCAAATATTCCGTGGCCACAAGCAAAGTAACAAAGGGAATTCGAGAAAGAGTTCTCCCAAGAGGAGGGAAATGTCCAGAAGACTGGTGGCACATTCCAATGATTCAAGGAAATGCAAGGGAACGCCTCGGCTATCCTACCCAAAAACCTGAGGATCTATTGGAGCGAATAATAAAGGCTTCCTCTAATGAAGGGGATATAGTTTTGGACTCTTTCTGTGGTTGTGGAACTACCACAACAGTAGCAGAGAAATTAAAGCGTAAATGGATAGGTATAGATATTACTCACCTTGCCATCTCTTTAATGAAGCATAGGCTAAAGGATACCTTTAGTGATAGTGTTCAATATGAGGTAGTTGGTGAACCAGTAGACTTACAAGGATCTGAAGAATTAGCAAAGCAAGATCCATATCAGTTTCAGTGGTGGGCCTTAGGAAAAGTTGGGGCAAGACCTTCAGAGAGTGAGAAGAAAAAAGGAGGAGACAAGGGGATAGACGGATACATTTACTTTCACGATGAATACCAAAAGACAAAGAAGATTATCATTCAAGTTAAAAGTGGGCATGTCAATCCGGGACAAATAAGGGATTTAAGGGGAGTGATTGAAAGAGAAAAGGCTCAGATCGGAGTTTTTATCACTCTTATTGAACCCACTGCTGGGATGAAAAAAGAGGCGGTGTCAGCTGGCTTTTATAATTCTCCTGGATGGAATAAAAATTATCAAAAAATCCAGATCTTAACAATTAAAGAACTCCTTGAGGAAAAAGGAATCGATTATCCACCAAAAACAAGTGTCACTTTTAAGAAGGCAGAAAAGCACAAGGCTGATGAACATGAACAATTAAATATTGAGGAGAAGGAATAGCCAAATTGAGGCGAGATATTCATTTTCGTGATGAATCAAAAATTTAAATCAGATTTGTTTTTTCAAATACCTTAGATTAGAATCAGAGCAAGAGGGTGATTAATGAAAACTTTGACAAAGGAGGATATAAATGGGGGTAACTTTCTCGCGTGGGAGGACTATAAATTACATGAGATGGATGGCATTCGTTGATGGTACAAATTTTCTATGTCACTTGTCTGAAGAGTTGAGCATCCCTTTTAAAGCAGAAAAACCCCCGCCTGTATCTTTAAAGGCAGCTACTACACTGATAAATCACATATGTAGAGATAAGTTAGGTCCTGGTAAGGTCAGGAACTACTGGTTTTCGTCGTATCAGGGGAACGATGAGTGTCGTGACAAATTAGCAAGAGAGCTAAGAAAAAACGATTTTGAACCTGTGCTCTTTCAAAGAAGAGATGGAAGGGAAAAGGGAGTAGACATAGCCCTAGCTAAAGAAATGCTTGTGAATGCATTTAACCAAAACTTTGATATTGGAATTCTGATTGCTGGAGATGAAGATTATGTGGGGTTAGTGAACGAAGTAAAGAGATATGGGCCAGTAATATACGGCGCTTTTTTCAGCAGCCATGGTTTGGCAGAGAACCTACGCATAGCCTGTGACAAATTCTTTGATATCATAAAAGACAATAGAATTGTTATAGATAGCGCAGATTACAAAAATATTGTTGAAGAGCTAAGAAAATCGTAAAAAAAGGGACGGTCCTCCTTATAAAAAGGGAAACATAAGCCCTGGCTTTCTGATGTTGAGAAAGACAGCAGGGCTGAAAAAGCGCTTTACTTAGAGGGACGCCATAGATTGATAGATTTTCTCAATGAGAAAAAATTAGGAGGGAGAAATGAAGAAATTAATTATTTTATTTGGAATCTGTTTAATTTTTCTTTATTGTGGACAGAAGTTTAATGAATCTTCAGCAAAGGATATTATTAAGAACTCATTTGATTTAACTGAAAAAGATTCATTGGAAATTCTAGGAATTTCGATGGAGTCAAAAGATGTGGCACTGGTAAAATTTAAGCTTAATGACGTTCAAATATCATCAAAGATGAGAAAATATGATAAAGGCTGGCAATTGGATGAAATCCAAAATGACTTTGGAATGTGGGTGCCAGCAGATAATATTACTCGGTTATTTAGCCAAGCAGAAAAACAAAAGATTACTATGAAGAATATTATGACTATTGCAACAGGATTGACTGATTATGTAACTGATCATGGAGTTTCTCCAAATCAAGAAGGTGTATATGACGAAAGCAGTGAATTTTATAAGGCCTTATGCCCTTTTTATTTAAAAATGCTTCCTATTAAAGACTCTTGGGGAAATAATTTTAGGGTTTATTGTGGCACCGCTTGCAATGGGAAGTATGGGATCTCTGATTGTATGGCAGATGAATTTATTATAGTTTCATATGGAATGGATGGCAAAAAAGAAGCATGGTTATTTGATCCTTCAGATCCAGAGGCAGGCTTTTTCACGATATTGAGTTCTGATGATTATAATAAAGACCTTATAATTTGGAATGGAAGTTGGATCCGTGGCCCAAAGACTGGCGAATAAAATAATACTTAACTGAGGAGAGTGGAAGCCAGAGACCTTGAAGCCCTGGCTTCCCGTTTATTGCAGGATGCAGAGCGCAATAGCGTCTCATTAGGATAGACATTCGAGGTTATAATAAATTCTCAAAAGAAACGTAAATCTATTTGCTCTTTTTTAATAAGCATTTTTTGGTAATCTTCCAATTTAAAAGGACATTCTAAAAATTCTTTGAATTGTGTTTTGCTGTCAAAATGTAATGTCCGATATATCCAAGTTATAAGAGTATCTCCAAGTGTTTTATATTTTCTTTTATCGTATCCGCCTACTTTCGATCTTATTTTGGTTTTAATTTCACCATTTATATAAAATCTACAGTAATAATGATCTTTATCTTTTTCAATTTTGAATCCTTTGGATTCTAATTTTTTATGTAAATATGAAAGATCTAATCGCATTAAGAAATATTCAGTAAGGTTTTATATGATTTCAGTTCTTGGCGTGCAAAAAAATCCATTTTCTCTATTGGTGTATTTTTATATGATTCAAAATCATAGAGGAAAAAATCTTCAAAACTTTTTAATGCTTCATCTAAAGTATTTCCTTCACCCCAAGTATTAAACTCATGATTTTCAATAAAAACCAAACCACTCTCATAAACTACAGTTAAAATAAGAAATCTAGAGAGATTATAGCTTCCAATTCGTTTTACTATGCAAATATCATTTGAGACAATCTCATTGAATAAAATGATTTGCTCTGTACTTATATAGCTCGATTTTTGCACGGGAACTTCTATAAGCCCGGGAGAGCTTTTTTGATAAGGGGGAATTTTATAAGAATGAATTTCTTTATTTTGCATCTTTTAATACTCCTGATTTTCGTAAACGTTCAACAGTCTTATCAATTTCCTTTTTTAATCTAATTAATTCGTCATGATCTAAACTATATCTAGCTAATGTTTTTATTTCTTTAAAGTTACCAATTCCTCGGGTTTCAGGAAGCATATCTTCAGGATCAACTAGACCAAAATATAATACAGTGGAAAAAGGAGTATATACAGTTCGAAAAGCATTTGCTTTTAATATTACTGGAGATTCAATTTTCCATCTTGCTTTTATGGCAACCGTTTCCGACTTTTTTGGCATCCTTTCCTCCTCTTTGTTTATATCTTAAATTTCTATTATAGATATGTCAAATTATTAATTCCGATTTTAGAGAAATTCATTAAATCGGCATAATTACATAGATTATAGATCCCAAAAAAGCCCGTGTGGACACGGTGTGGACAAAATGACTCAAAATGACTCAGTTTAAGTGACTCAGGCTAAAAATGGAAAAGAAGGTAAGTGGCTGAAAACACAGGACAGTGAATAAAGAGGGGTGAGCGAGGGGTCTCGAACCCCCAACCTTCGGATCCACAGTCCAGTTATCGGAAGAAAAAAAACTCTTCTAATTGTCTGTATTTAAATGCTTTACAGTCCTCTTGATTATGACCTCTTCAGTGGGGGTGTCAACTTTTTGTCGTGTCTGTTCGTAAAATTCACCGAGTTTCTCAACCGCTCGCCTCATGTTCTCCGGTGTCGGATGAGCATATCTCATTGTCATCTGAATCGATGAGTGGCCAAGAATCTTAGAGACTGTCACAAGGTCCACCCCAGCCTCAACCATCCGGGTCGCCGCTGTATGTCTTAAATCGTGAAACCTCAGTCCTTTAATTCTCATCTTCTCACAGGTTGCCTTAAAGGCTGTTTTCACGTCTTGGATCGGCCCTTTTGTTCTGGGATTATAAAAAACGTATTCTGAGTTTTGAGGAATGATGCTCATGGCTTCAATCACAAGGCCATTCATGGGGATGCTTCTCGGTTTGCCGGCTTTTGAGTCTTCAATATGAATACATCTTTTCGATAGTATGACATTCTCCCATCTGAGGCCCAGGATTTCTCCCCGTCTCATTCCAGTATTTAGAGCGATAATCAGGATCGGCCTAAGATGACCGTTGGCAGCCTCAACGAGCCTTATCGTTTCTTCATTCGTTAGGATCCTTTCCCGGCCATTATCTTCTTTGAATTTCTTGACATTCTTTAAAGGACTCAATTCAAGCCTCCCCCATTCAACAGCTTTATTGAACATGGTTTTGAGAAATGCGATTTCTCGATTGACAGTAGCCGGAGAGACCTCGGTTTTCCTCTTGGCCTTATATCGCTCAACCAATTCCGGGCCGACATCTCGGAGCATCTTTCCCTTGAAAAAAGGCTTTAGGTTTTTAAGAGATGTCTCGTCTCTTCCCCAGCTCTTTTTATTCTGCTTTGAATAGAGGTCGATAAAATCCTTTGAGAATTGTTCAAAAGAAATATCTTCTCTTTCAGGCTTTTTAAATCCGAGCTGCTCATCGAGCTTTTCTAATCTCATTTTTGCAAGCCTATTCCTGGCCTGCTCTTTGGTATAGCCTCCAAATCTTCTAATCCGCTTCCTGTTAAAAGTGAAATCAATATACCACTTGCCATTGAAGGATTTAAGATTTCTTTCTTTTTTTGATATTTTCATCGTTTTTCTCCCTCTACTTCATAAAATTTTCTTATTTTATCGTCAAGTATCTTTTTTTCATCGTTAATAATCCCGGCCGCTGCTTTTAATGATTTTTTTGCTTTTTCTATCAATTCTCTCGAAGCACCCGAATCAACCAAAAGAAAATCATTTGATAATTCCAATATTCTTTTTTTTGTTTCTTTAGAAATCATATAGCCTTTTTCAGCTATTAATCTTGATATTTCGTTGCGAAGTGAAATCTTTTGATCCAAATCTTCCAGGGACCAAAATACTTCTAAATATTTTTTCACCTTATCTATGAAGACAATATAAAACTCTTCTATCGCTCGCGCCCAGAATTCCGCATCTCTTTTCTTTTTTTCCTCTTCTAAGGATATTTTTTCCTGATCTACTAAATCCTTAGTTCGTTTTGCATAAACCCAAGTGACAAATATTAGAGTAATTATTGCAATTGCCTGAATAATGTTATTTATCGTTTCTTGAGGTTTTAGGAAAATTAATAAAACTGAAGCAACGATAATTGCTAAAAGCCAAAAAATAAATAATCGTTCTTTTTTCATTTTTTTAATCCCTTTATTTCAGGCCAGGACCACAGCCCTGAAAAACAAGGCTCTCAGCTCGCCGTAGGTAAAGAGTTTTGAGCCTTCGCATAGTTTACCATTCATATTTTACAGACTTTTGACCTTTTTTATTCCTTTTTTGATGAGGATCTGATAAACTCTTGTAGGCTTTGATTCACCCAAGACCCAACGATCCACTTGGCGAGCCGAACAGCCGATGAATTTACTCATCGTATCGGCTGAAAAACCTTTCTCTTTCATGACTGCTCTTAACTCTTCAATAAGGTCCATAATAACTCCTTTGAAAATTGCGCTAATATAAATATAAGCAAGCGACTGACAATTGTCAAGTATTATTTCAAAAAAAAGGGCCAGACATCAAAGAAGCTGACCTTGTGACCTCTAGCCCGGCCCCCATGTGCCCGGGTGAAATCAAAGAATTAAAAAAAGCCCCAGGCATCCATAAGAAAGGAGTAAATGTTATCCTGGCAGCATCCCTCCCTCGCCCTGATCCCCTTCATCTTCTTCTGTGTCCTCCGATGATCCCTTGTCGCCTGGAGGGAAAAGATCGTCTTCCTTGCCCTCTTCAGGCTTTTCCTTTTTCTCTTGCCTCTTTTCCAGTCCGGATGGGATTGATCCTTCCGGCAACAAATCAAAGTCCTTTATTTCGTCTTTGTCTTCTTTGTCTTCTTTATCCATTTTCTCAATCTCCTTTTGAGCCTCCGAGTCTCTAAATTCTAGCTCAAAATTTGTCTGTTGTTCGACTGCTTTTTTCATCATGGGATCTTCAAGGATATCAAACTCGCTGAACAGATCCGCCGGACTCAACTTCTCAACTTTGATGAATCTTCGCAGCTCCCTCATTGTCATCGATCCGCCACCATCAAGCTCAATCTCTAAGTCGTCTGATTTTTTCTTTGTCATTTTTAGCATTCCTCCCTTAAATCATCAGCTTGAGAATGCAAATGAATACGCATATCTTTTCATCCGCCCTGTTCGGATAATTAATGAAAAGCCTGCAATTTTCGCAAGCCAGGACTCGCCTGAGAGGGCATTCTTTTTCTTTCTCTTTTTCGACTACTGGATTTTCTTCAGTCATCTTTCATCTCCTTTTCAATCAGATTAAATCAGCCGATTAAAGACGCAAGTTTTTGCACCCTCTCCGTATGAAAAACGAACATACAATCTACATTGTGAGCAGCTAAAATTGGGATCAGGATTGAAAGGGCATAGAAGTTTTTTCTCTTCTTTTTCGACTGTTGGTTTTTCTTTTTCGTCTTTCATTTTTCACCTCCAGTATGAATTGAAGTTATATCGACTCCTTTTGTCCTTAGGAAAAATGTTACATTCACCATTTCAGAATCCTTGTGTGATTCGAGCCTCGATTTCAATTCTGCTATGCACTCTAGGGGCAAGATCGGATCAAATTGAAGTCCATAAGCCTGTTTTACAGTCAGCCTGGTCCAGGTATAGCCAGGGCCCAGAGACTTCCCCTCTGTGAGCAGGAGCTTGCCTCTAGCCTGTTCCAGTTGATATTTGCTCGAATGGATTTCCTGTAAAAAAATGCCAATCTCCACTTCTGCGAATCCACTTAGCTCCTTCAATACTCGCTGCAATATCCTTCCAGGTTCGATAATCAGATATCGGATATTCGTTTGAGTTTCTAAAAGCTCTTTCTCAAAATTCAGGATCTCAAGACGCTTTGCCCTGGCCGCTTTTAGTCCGGCTTCGAGATCCTTCATTGTCTCTTTGACCGCTTCATTATAAATCGCCTGTTCCGTCTTGCCCTTTTTGAGAAATTCAGCAAGGGTCACTTTACCGGATTTTACGTCTTGTTCCCTTATCGAATTGACCTCGATTTGAGCTTTTTTCTCCCCTTCGATTTTAGCTTCGATCTGTATATATTCCAGCTCCATTTTTTCAACGATTGATCTTGCTGTCTCTAGCTTCGATGTGATTTTTCCCTCTTCCTGAACAGCAGCCATCAGCTTTTCCTCTTGCTCTTTTTGCTGTGCAAGGGCCTCTTTTTCTTTCTGTCTCCAATTATCCAGGATTCTCTTTGTGAGATCTGGAATTGTCTCGATCTTGATTCCTTCAGTCATTGTTAACCTCCATAAATTTATTTAAAAGAGGGGAGGCACCCCGATCTCAGAATTTCTCAGACTGTTTCCAGCACTCCCCTCCATGTTCATTTCTCTTCTCTTTTTTTTATTAGCTTTCCGTCTGCGTCAAGATCCCGAGTAGTAAATTTCGTGATATTTCTTTCCGGTTGTGATCGTGTGCTGGTAGAAACAAAACGGCTCTTCCTGATTTCCGGCTTTGTCCCAAATTCCCCTGCCGGCAAGTCTCTAGTAGTTTTTATCTTTTTCTTTTCCGGTTTTTTCTCTTCCTGCTGCTCTTCAGAAGTGTCACCTTCGAGCTTTTCCTCCGATCCTTGAATCGATAAAATTTCATCAATTTTTGTCATTTTAAACACCTCCGTATTTATTTTTAAGATTATAATATTCCTAAGAGTAATATTATAATTCTTAAGGTTATCTCCAATTTTCATTGCTCCAAAAAGTTCCAGGGGTATCGTCCTCTTTGCTCGCCATCACACAGGCCCCGGCTGCTGCATTCGCAACGTCGTCATGTCCGCCCGGATAATGAGTAATAAGATCCTTGCCTCCGGATCTTGTCCGTCTCTCAAGCCCTGCAAGCTGCGCCTTGAGCCGCTTATTGTCAAGGAGTTCGACTGTTTGGTTTGCAACAAGGGGGAGAAAATTCAGATAGATTTCCGATGCTGTGAGCTCTGAGTTTTTGACTTCTATTTCGTGATCCCTGAAAGCCTCGTTGACCCACTCGCCGGCGTACCGATCGGATTCGACTTGATCGATGTTATAGGTTTTCAAAGTCCCTGAGAATTCCTTGACAACGGTCTTAGGCTGAAACGGCGGCCTCTGTTCCCTTAGAACGTCCAGGACAACTTTCTTGTCTTTGTCCTTGTGCGCGATCCCCATAGTCATGGAATCCTGGCGGCCTCCAGAAGGGTCCACAAAAGCATAATATGAAGCATCCTCAATTTTTGGCAATTCAAAACGGCCCGGGATAACAACAGCCTCTATGAACTCAGGCGGCATAAAGGCTTCGATATCAGCCCTGAATTCAGCCTGCCATTCAGCACTGGCAGCCGAAGAATCCTCCTCCAGCGCAGTCTTGATGATTCCCTTATCGATAGTAGGATTCATTTCAACTGTAGCAGCCTTCCAAATAAGAGGACCGCCGGCTTTTCCGTAGTGCCTCTTGAACATATCAAAGAGAACACCCGCCCTGGAATATGGAGTTGAGATCCCTATCAAAAGCGAGTCGGGAATCGTGGCAAGCGAAGGCCTCACCGCAGCAAGGATCTCTTTGTCCGGATTCGCTGACTCCTCACTCCTCCAAAAAGCTATTTCCTCCAAAATCGCAGCAAGCAACGTGTAGCCTCGAATTGTCCTAAAAGATGCCGTCTTTACCATGATGGTAACCTGATTCTTCAGCTCAATTTCCCAGGTCAGATCCTTTGAGATTAGCCTCTTGAATGAGGCGCTGCTTTGGAAGATCCCTGAGACATAGTTTTTTATGATTTTAGCCTGAGACTTGTCATTCGCAATAATAAAAATATAGCCCCGCTCTCCTGGACTCAGGAACTTGCTCCAGTCCTTGAACGTTGCCATGTAAACAGCTATGATTGCCGACATATAACTCTTGCCGGATCTGCGGCCACAGATGACAAATGACTCCCTGACTGCCTTCGTCTCTTTCAACCCTGTGCAGTCCTTCAACAGCTTGCGATCTTTGAGATCCTCAATCTCTAACCCGAACAAGGCTTTTAAGTAGACCTCCCAGGAGTGCCAGGTAGAAACGTCTCTAAACAGCGGCTTGAAACAGTCATTCCTATGCAACGCCTCGATGATATTCATTTCTTTTCCTTTTCCTTCGTCTCTTTCTCTTTGTCAAACTCTGCTGCTATCTCAAGAGGCGTCAATACCCGGTCTCCCATTCTCTTGTCAATCCCTAGAGCCTGAAGGTCTAAGCGAATACTGTTGTTATAGGCCAAATAAGACTCTCTAAGGCTCGGAGAGAGCCGCGCTCTAGTCATTACAGTGTTCTCCCTGATATACTCCTCTATGCAGCGTATAATCCCTAATTTCGACACTATCCGGTCTATGATGATTATCTGAGCTGCTGTGAGGTCCTCTTCAGTCGGGCCTAAGTCCTTGATCAGGTTTTCCCTGGCTGCTGTGAGATATCTCAAGACGTGCTTTCTATTCTCTGGCAGCTCTCCTTTTACCATGAAAGAATAGCCTCCGTGCTTTACTTTTTGGCCTCCACGCTTGAGTTTAATTGTTAATTTCGACTTGCTTTCATTAATCATTTAATATCCCTTTATTTTCAATCATTTAGCATCCATTTAGTATCCATAGCCTATTCGTTTTAATTTCTTATCACGTCAAAAAAGTCGACACCCCCATTTTCAAGGTGTCCATATCTCCTTTAATAACAAGGACTTCTGCATGGCGAGCAACGGTCCTACTGTCCAGAGGTCTATGCCTTTTTCTCAGAAGCATTGACCGCTTGTCTTTGCCTTTTTTCATTGTCTCTATTTCACCTCAATCTTGTAAACGTAGTTGACAAGTCTTGTAAACGTAGTTTACTAACTCACCTAAAAAAACATCATCTTGTAAACGTAGTTGACTCATTATATATGGCAACTTGTAAACGTAGTTGACTCATTATAGATATCTACCATCTGTTTGCATTTCAAACCACTACCTCCATTATCTCATTCTTTATTTCATTAAGTTTCTTGAATTTGCTTGACTGGGGATTGATTTTTGACCTGAGGACGGTTTCGTATTCGCACACCAGGCCATGAATTTTCTCAAGTTTCGATTCCATTCTTATTAGGGTTCGCCACTTGCTGTAGATCCTGAATTTCGAGGGCCGGCGACTTTTCCTCCCCCATTCCGTCACCAGTATCATCCGGTAGGCCCAGAGCCGGAATTTCGCTTTCGCAAAGGAAGGCTTCGACATGAGATGGCTGACCTGGCTGTGTGTGCATACGATGTCCTGATCTTTTTCTCCTGTCTGCTTGCAGCCGATCAAAACATAGACCATCAATCCATATGGCCCTATATATTCAAGCAGCTTGCTATTCATAAGTTCCTGAAGGACGGGAAAAAACCGCCCTTGAATTTTCCTATGTGTTCTTTTTGACACTGTAGTTCCTTAGAAATGAGCAAGCGGGCCAACAGCGCAAGGAACTACCCAAATCGCCATCAAGCCCGCCGCCCATAAAATCCTCAATCATCCGGATTGTCTTTTCCGATATCTCTTTCGTCCGAGTCCAGGAATTCAATGGCAAGATCAATGGATTTTTTCAGCTCGGGCAGCAAATCAATTGACAGCGTGATTCCTTTATGCGAGGGCCTCCAGTCCGTGTTCTGTCCCTTCGAGGCATCGAACCACACTCGAATATTCAGATATCCTCGATCCTGATATGTGGTTATTTCGACAACCACCTTTTCGAGGCTGTTTTTCTGAAACTCATAGATTTTCATTTTTCAATTACACACCCTAACTTCTCATTTAATTTTTTCATATCGACCCTTATTGAGCCTCCGATCTTCGCCGCAAAAATCTCGCCCTTATCGATCAATCGCCTGCAAGTCACTGGATGAATCGATAAATATTTGCTCGCGGTATTAACTGAGACCCAACGACGCTCCAATTTTATTCCTCTTCTTCCCCAGATTCAGGAAAAACCCTTTCCTTTGGGAAGCCTAAAGCTGCGCTGACTTTTATCTTCATTTTTTCTATGCTGGGTGCAGGCGGAAGGACTCCTCTTTCAAGTTTGCTAATAAGGGCTTGAGAATAGCCACTTAAAACGGCCAATTCATCTTGAGTCAGATCGTGGTGAAACCGAATTCTTTTCATGTTGTTTTTTTTCATTTGACTTGCCTCAATTCATTTTATATAATGACTGTGAACCGTTAACTTGTCACATGCGTTCACGAAAATGGAAAAAAAAGATTTAATTAATTTATTCAAGATACAGATTGGTTTAAAATCACTTGAACCATATATTTCTGATGCAGTTGATTTTATACATACAGCTAGGGGGGAGAAATGGTATACAGGTATATCAAGAGCAGATCAAAATGATTTGGTAATTCAAATTGCCAGCGCTTTAAAGTTCAAGTACCCAAAAGCAAAAGAGAATGATTTATTAGATGCGATAAAGCCTGATAATATTATTAAAACCTCAGAGCTTATAAAAAAAATAACTCCAAGTATTAAAGAAATAAGAAAGGGTCTTTATGGAAATGAAGATCCCCTTTTTCCTAATAATATTGACAAAATAACTGATTGGATAAAAGAAGAGGCCAAAAAACAGGCCCTCCCTTTAGAGCAAGACATAGAGAGAAACAAAGAAAAAATCATAAATTTAGAAAATGAAGTTAAATTTAAAATAAAAGAACTATCGAGACTCTCCCATAGAGAAAATAGATTGTTCACTGAAGGAAATCCAACAATCCCAGTTCCTTTAAGAATCAAGGGAAAATTTATAGGCTATCAAGATGATGTCTGGATTTGGCCAGGAACAAAAATAGCAAGATTTGAAGAAGAGACAAGACGCCTTTCTGAGCAAACGAATTATTCCCAATTAGCATTGATTATATATGTTCTTACAGGAATAAAGCCCCTTTCATTCGGCTATAAAATATCTAAAGAATTTATGATCGGATTATGGTCATCGATTGGAATAGAAATCTATAGAGATATGAATTATAAAGAATTTATTAGGCTTTTTCATGAAGTAAAAAAATTCTTTAAAAGCCCAGGAAAACAACTAACGGAAAAACATGAAAGAATTTACAATCTTGTTAATAAACTTGGTGGAATCCCTTTAACCGGAAAAATGAAATTTTGGGAAGAATTTAGGGGGGAATGGAATAGACTCTTTCCTGATGAAAAATATAATAGTTCAAGAGGACCACGCAAGGCCTATTTAACAATTAATAAACGTCTTCAGCATTGAGTTTCAAAAAGAAGGATACCGGAATAAAACGACGGTCTATTATTCAACCATGAAAAGCAGCAAGGGAAGATATTGGAAAGAAGCAAAACTTATTATTAAATTTTCAAGGCTTAAATTTTTTGTTATAATTCTATAAACAAGAATGAGGTTATCAATCAATATTAAATAATGGAATTAATCAAAGAAAATTTAGATCTATTTTTTGTTTCTCTCTTAATTCCAATATTAATAATAGCATTTGTCAATATATTGAAGAAATGGAAAAATTTACCTTCTTCTGCTGGATCTGATTATGTGACAGCTTTAATGATTTTTAATATTTTTATTCTTTATAATTCTGAAATGTTTAAAGAATTAATAATTCCAATATTCAAAGACCTCTTTAGTCATCTTTATACTATTTTGATTATCTTAGAATTATTTATAATTCTTTTTTGTATATCAGTAGAAAAAAAATTACAAGAAATATATAATTCAAGTTCACTGAACAATCTCATCTTAGAAAATCAATTGGATGTTGCACTGGAACTTAAAAGATATGACTTAATTGCGCTGACACTGCATTTTCTTGCGTGGTTTTTTGTTATAATATTAATAGGAATTAACATTCTTTTGTATTTAGGTTAGAATAAAAAAATGCTTTCTATATTTACCTTCATATTATTTTACGCCTTATTGGCACTTCCAATCTTATTAATTGTCTGGATTATATTTATGTCTTTGAAGATAGTTGAGACTCCAGACGAATTAAAAGATTGGATAAAAGAATTTTTGCGTATTCCAAAAGCTATGGCTATCTCAATGACAGAAGGATTTATAAATTTTACAATAGGTTTTTTTCATATTTCAAAGACTTTAGCGATTGCAACGGGGGCGGCCACTCAAGAAGCAGCATCTGCAATATCGGTCCTTGCAGAAACCCAAAGGTCATTTCTTGAAACTTCCACCTCTTCTATCGAAAAAGTTATCCCTTATCTATCGAAATTCAAAGAACCAGAAATAGAAATAACTATAGATCAAGTTGAAAATAAAACAGAAAGTTTAGACTATAGCCGATTAGAATTAACGGAATCTCTTAATCAATAAAAAAAATGAAAGTAAAAGATATAATTTTATGTGATGATATTAGGACTGAAGATAATAAAAAATTGATTTTTATTGGTGTATATCCAGCAGGAGATGTAATTATTATGGGAAAGATGCCATATGTTTTTCCCAAATTAAGTTTTGCTATTAAAATAGCTGCTGAAAAAGGGGAATATGAATTTTACACAAGTTTAAAAAATCCTGACCAAAACAAAATCATTGATACAGTAAGTCAAAAAACAGTAATTGAAGCAGATAAAAAGGAATTCCTTGTAATGTTATCAATTGTTGGACTAAAAATAGAAAAAACCGGAGAATACACATTCGAAATTTATGAAGGAAAGAAATTATTAGAAGAATATAAATTTCAAGTGTCACATAAACCATAACCGGATTCTCAATAGTCTTTCCTTTCTTCAAATTCTTTCCATAAAATAGTGTCAACTTTTGTGACGTGTTTACTGCTAAAAAGTGCTTAAAAATGCTATAAACTGCTTAAAGCCAAAATTTCAGGAAAATTCCCTAAATTGCTGATTTTAAATGTTTATATGGGGTAAAATTGAGGGGTGAGCGAGGGGTCTCGAACCCCCAACCTTCGGATCCACAGTCCGATGCTCTGACCAGTTGAGCTACGCTCACCATAAAATGGGGATTAAAATTTTCGCATCAAACCAAACTAATGTCAATACTTCGGTCTATTCCGTCCGTTCGGTCTATTCCGCATAATGTAAGTTCTCAATAATTGGGGGTAGATTATATTTGTGACTAATCACTGGATTCCTGCTTTCGCAGGAATGACAGACACTTACACTCAATCGTCATTCCAGCGGAAGCGGGAATCCAGAGCTACTACCCACACTTATTGAGAAGTTACCGCATAATAAATTAATTCCGTTTATATGTTTTTATTAACTGAATAGACAGAACACACGGAATAGACTGAGTGAAGCGGTTATTGTTTTTCGATCAGGTCAAGAACATTGGCTGAGTCGCGCCATCTTTCTTTTACCTTGACCTGAAGCTCTAGAAAGAGCTTTTCGCCCAGAATTTGTTCCATTTCCTGGCGGGCCTCCATACCGATGGCCTTTATCAGGCTGCCATGCCTTCCTATGATGATTCTACGATGGCTGTCTCTCTCGACAAATATGCTTGCTTTAATGTATTTTTTGGGTTTCTTTTTTAAGGGGGGATCTGAGTCTTTTGTGCGGTCTTCTATTTCATCGATGTGGACTGCTGTCACAAAAGGGAGTTCTTCTCTGACATGATTTAGCACTTTTTCTCGGATTATTTCGGATAAGAGAAACCCGTTTGACTGGTCCGATATTTCGCCGTCAGAGAAGATTTTTTCAGCTTCTGGCAAATAGTCATAAATTTTCTCCTCAAGAACGTCAAGATTTGATCCTGTTAATGCTGAGATGGGGATTATTTCTTTAAATCCCATGAGGTCTTTATATTTGTCTATAATAAGAAGGATTTTTGGTTTTTTTACGATGTCTACTTTGTTTATTAGTAAAAATATGGGAGTTGAAATATTTCTCAAAGTATCAATGACAAATTGGTCGCCGTGTCCGAATTTTAAGGTTGCATCAATGAGGAGACAGAGAAGGTCTGATGTCTCGAGCGAAGAGTAAACAAAGTTCATCATTCTTTTATTCAACTTATGAAGGGGTCTGTGGATGCCTGGGTTATCGACGAAGATAATCTGTCCTTTTTCGGTGGTTTTTATTCCTAGGATACTTGTGCGTGTGGTCTGGGGTTTGTCAGAGATGATAGCCACCTTCTGGCCGAGCATTTTGTTAAGAAGGGTAGATTTGCCTACATTAGGCCGGCCGATCAACGCCACATAACCAACTTTCATTTTAAATGACACGCAGTCGAGATTGCCACGCTCCCTTCGGTCGCGCAATGACACCCTTCACCTTTTCGCGCCTGAACTCTTTCTCGCTCCTCACTGGTTTTGTCTCCCCGTCATCTTTTCTTACTCCTCACTCCTTACTCTTCACTTTTTCTTAATTCTTAATTTCTTTATCCTCTTCTGGTCGACATCAAGAATCTCAAGTGATAGACCTTTCAACTGGATACATTCTCCTTGTTCTGGGAGCCTTCCTAGATAATGAGTAATCAACCCTCCTACTGTTATATATTCATCCTCGGCAAGATCCAGATTGAAAAGCTCCTCGAGTTCTTCAACTTCTGCATCTCCTAAGACTATATAATCGAAAGGGCCTTTTTCAATGAATTGAGCTTTGTCCTTATCATATTCGTCCTGGATTTCTCCCACGATTTCTTCCACAAGATCTTCCATTGTCACCAAACCAGAAACACCTCCGTGCTCGTCAACCACAATGGCCAACTTTTGTTTTCTCTTTTGGAATTCCTTAAGGAGTTCTGATACATTCATGGATTCGGGAACAAAATACACCTGTCTGAGGAGAGGTTCTATAGGACTGTTTCTGTGCTTATCGTCAGAGTGCTCGAGCAAATCCTTTGCAATGACAATGCCTTCGATGTTGTCTATTCTGTCCTTGTACACTGGAATACGGGAGTGTTTTTCTTTGATGACAAGATCCCTTAGCTTTCTGATAGTTGCATCTATTTGTATACAGATCATACTTACCCTTGGGGTCATGATTTCTCTGACAATCGTATCACCGAATTCTACTACGCTTTTTAGAAGTATTCCCTCCTCTTTTTCTATGATCCCCTCTTCTTTTGCTTCTTCGATCAAGGCCTGGATCTCTTCTTCGGAGGCTTCGCGTTGTTCTTCTTGCTCTTTTTCAAAAGCTTTTGCTTTCGTGAAGAGATGCAAAGGCTTTGAGAGGACATAGGGGATCTTGAATGAGGGAAGGAAGATGGAAAGAATTTTATTTTTATTCAGCAGGTTGAGAAGCCTGGGGAGCATATCGAAGAAAATGAGATAGATTCCCAAAGATATCAGGAAAAGCCACAGCGGCCAGAATATTAATCGAGGAAATATTAAATAAAGGTATACCAGAAAAGCAATGAGAAAAAGTATGCGTATAAATTCGACAGCGATTTTAAGTTCATCAAATATTTCAAGGATTTTAAGTCGGAAATTCTTTTCTTTATCTTCAAGAAAGCGGCTGATAGAAATTTTTGAAAAGGAGCCTAAAGAAATATGGAAAAGGGAAAAAAGAAAGGTAGCTATAAAACTCAGGCAAAATCCGGCCCATTTTGCATATTCAATTTCCATGTTCACCTTCGAGCAAAAGATTTCTTATCGTGTCCTCTTCCTCTTCCATTTCTGCGAAATGTTCGAATCCAAGGAGGTGGAGGAAGCCGTGAATGGTCAATAACTCCATTTCTCGTTTAAGATCGTGTTTCTTAGAGAAACATTGTTTAGAGGCTTGAGGAACACATATGATGATGTCTCCCAGATAAAATTTTCCATCAGCCCCCTTTTCATTAATAGGAAAACTGAGAACATCAGTAGGAGCGTTTTTATTCAGGAATCTATTGTTCAATTCTTTTATAGTCCTGTTGTTAACAAATGCCAGGGTAACATCAGGGTCCTCTAATTTATAAAACTCGACTAATCTTTTTAACAAGTTTTTAAAATTATTTTTGTTTATCCTGTGTCTTTTTTGCTGATTTATTATTTCTATCATTTGTTGTTTTAATTTTATTGGTTTTTTTCTTTTTCTTCATTTCAAAATCAAAACCTGGATATTCAACCCTGGGTTGATAGATGGTGTGAAGAGTTGCAAAAAAGGAAGATGCTATGGCCCTCAATTCTTTGAGCGAGAAATCGCAATCGTCCAGCTGGCCGTCTTGGAGGTAATTGTTAAATATTTCTGCTATGAGCCTTTTTAAGTTTGTTTCGGATGGTGATTTTAAACTTCGTGAGGCAGCTTCGATAGAATCAGCAAGCATGATCAAGGCTGCTTCTTTGCTTTTGGGAATAGGGCCTGGGTATCTGTAATACTCTTCGCCAATTTTTTGCATTTCCGGGTCATATTCTTCTTTCGCTTTTTCAAAGAAATATCTAACAAGGGAACTTCCGTGGTGCTGTTCAACGATTTCTCTGATTTTTTTTGGAAGCCTCAATTTTTTAGCTTGTTCCACGCCTTCTTTGACATGGTTGAGAATAACAAGAGCGCTCATGCTGGGTTTGAGATCTTTATGCATATCAGGATTTTGAACCCTGTTTTCGATGAAATATTCGGGGCGTTTGATTTTGCCGATATCATGATAGAGGGCGCCGGCTTTAACCAGCATAGGGTCCAGTTTAATTTTTTCAGCAGCTTCCTCAGCCAGAGAAGCGACGATAAGTGAATGGTGGTAAGAACCAGGAGCCTCCATGGCCATTTCTCGGAAGATCGGAAGGTCGGAGTTTGTAAGCTCAAGAAGTTTGGTTTGGGTAACGATGCCAAAAATATTTTCAAAGACAGGGAGAAATAGAAATGCAAAAGCAGCACTTAAAATTCCGCCCAGGATTCCCATCAGGAGATCGCTTGCGAAAAGATCTATCGGACGCATTGTTTCTTTGATCAGATGAAACGTAATGATGACAAATATGTTGATAGGAGCAATTAGGATGAGGCCTGCTTGAAAGGTTGTGGTTCTTTTTTGCTTTCCGTAGCATTTAATTCCATAGATTGCTGCAAATCCTCCGATCAAACTGAAGATCATAAGATCAAAATTAGGCTCGAAGAGATAGCCCACAAGCAGGCTATTAGTAACTGTATAGATAAGGGCGATAGGAGTAGTTGTCAAGAATGCAAAAAGGAGCACTCCGAATTGAAAAGGAAAAGCATACCTGTAGCATTCTACTGATTTAAAGAGGAAGAAACCGGTTCTTTGGCTGAATGTATCAGCAAGTAAGATCGATAATTTGTAGAAGAGGAGACTGAGAACGAGGATGATGCCTATCATTATGTATTGCTTTAACGCCTCTTTGGACTTAAGGAAGGATTTTAAATAGTACCAGAGTGTAAGAAATATAAGCGCAAACAGAAGGAATATACCGGAAAAATTTGTCAGCCAGCTTGGCTTGGCACGCAGGCTCTGATTTATTATATTTATTTGTTTGAGAGCTTCTTTATTAACCTCGTCTCCTTTGCGGATGATCACTTTCCCTTTTTTTATAGTGTAAAAGACAGTTTCTACACTTGCCCGAGCCTGTTCTTTACGAGCTTCTGTTTCTATTGGACTATAGTTAATATTCGGGGAAATAAAGATATTAGACAGTGCTGCAAGGAGTGATTTTTCATTTTGCGGCAGGTCTAATTTGTTTATCTCTTCTAATAGTTTCTTTTTGCTTTCTTCCATATCCAGGATTTCAGAGATCTTTATAGACCTTTCGCCTTCAGTACCTTTTATTAGGGTTAAGCCCTTTTCTTGTTCTTTGTGAATGAAGAGGTTTTTAGAGAGAATTATGCCGTTGGCAGAGATTTTGCCAATAAGATTAGTCAAGCTTTCTTCGATCTTTGCTGTAAACTTGACTCTTATAAGGGATTTCAAGTTATTGGAGGAGATTTCAATAGCAAACTTTTTAGAGGCAGTTTGTTGGAATTCTTGTGAACTTTTTGCTGTTACAGGTTTTTTTAGAAATTCCCGTCCTGAAATGAAAAATTCCCGAATTTTTTCCTCTGTGTTCAAGAAAATATTCGGGTCAAGGTTATAGACGGGAAGTACTGCCCTGACGGCTTCTTGTTCTCTTTTTTCAGTGGTTTCCTCATCTTCGATAGTCAAATTCGATGGGGCGATGATATCCGAAGATGCGATTTCTCCCTCTGTGAGTTGAGGGAGCGATTTCGAGGGCAGATAAGAAATGGAGTAGGCGAGGATTGCTACAAAGATGATAAGGAAAAGAAATGGATTTCGAATGAGTTTTTCCCAGAAGCTCAGCTCCTTCTCTTTTTTTATTTGAGAAGCGTTTTTTTTAGATTTTTTTGGAGGAGTCCCTTTACTTTTAAAGAATTTTAAGTTTTTAAAGGATATAGAATTCATTTATTTTTTTTGAGATTTAGCTTCAGCTTTTTGGTAGGCTTTTACGATTTTTCGTACCAAGGGATGCCTGAAAACATCTTTTTCGTTAAATCGGATGAAAGATATCTCCTTTATCTTGGAGATAATTTGCATGGCGTGCAGGACTCCAGACTTCTTGGGTTGTGGCAGGTCAATCTGGGTTATGTCGGCTGTAACAACGAGTTTAGAATCAAAGCCAGTACGGGTTAATATCATCTTCATCTGTTCTTTAGTTGTATTTTGGGCCTCATCGAGGATGATGAATGAATTGTTGAGGGTCCTTCCTCTCATAAAAGCTAAAGGAGCGATCTCTATGATTCCTTTTTCTATAAGACGGTTTGCTTGTTCTGATTGGGTTAAGTCGAATAAAGCGTCGTATAGGGGGCGGAGGTAGGGATTTATTTTTTGGTACATGTCACCTGGCAAATAGCCCAATTTCTCGCCGGCCTCAACGGCAGGGCGGGTAAGAATTATGCGATTGACCGCTTTATTTTGAAGGAACGAGAGAGCCATAGCCATGGCGAGATAGGTTTTTCCCGTTCCAGCAGGTCCAATTCCAAAGACTAAATCATAGGTCTTTATAGCCTGGATATATTCTTGTTGGTTAAGAGTTTTAGGAGTCACAGATTTGCGAGAGAGGGTAAGGGGCTCTGATGGGGAGAACTCTTCCAGGCGCTGGCTTAATCCCTCTTCTAAGAGGTCAAGGGCAATATTGAAATCCTCTTCTTTAAGAGAATTGCCTTTTTCCTCTAATTCTTTTATTTTTTCAAAGTAATACTTAGCGAATTCCACTTTTTCCTGGGGACCATCAATTAAAAGGCTGTTGCCTCTGACTGAAAGTGTAATTCCAAGCCTCCTTTCAAGTTTTTTCAAATTTTTGTCCAAAACGCCGGAGAAGGCGCTCTTTCTGATGTAAGGATGCTCGATTTTCTCCATATTAGAAGATTAGGAAGGATTTTTCATTGTTTTATTTTTAATAATAAACACCAAAAGAATATGTTTGTCAAGCTATTCTGCCTATTCGGCTGTTCGGTCTGTTCCGTCTATTCCGGAAAAAATCTAAATATTGGGAGGGAAAAAAGAGGATGGGGAAGACAAGAAAGACAATAAAGCAAGACAAAGCCCTATCGGGCGGCAAGACAATCTAAAGGGCAAGACAGGCAAGACAAAATAAATGGCAAGACAATCTAAAGGGCAAGACAACGCTTCGCTGGCAAGACAATCTAAAGGGCAAGACAAAACAAACTCAAAGCTCAAAACTAATTTCGTAAGCCGTAAGCCGTAAGCCGAAAAAAAACTTAATAATGGTTGAAGGTTTAAGGCAAGAATAGAAATGAGTTTGAGGTTTGAAGTTAGGAAGGGTTGAAGGATTGGCGAATATAAATTAAAATAACCAACATTATGAAACTTGAAAAAAAAACAAACTATATTGTATCCGGGTTAGAACGCTCTGGAACATCTATGCTGATGCAGATATTACAAGCTGGTAGAGTGCCCACTGCATTCGATAGAAGTTCAAGGCCTCCAGATGAAAACAACCCGAAAGGCTACTATGAGTTGGAAGGAGGGAAAATAATAAATAAGCTTATGAATGGGACATTTCCCTTTGCCAATTACATGGGTATGTTCATAAAAATAACGGCTTATGGTCTCAAATTTATCCCTGCAGGAAAATATAAGGTTATATACTCTCAGAGAAATATCGAGGAAATATTGGATTCTATGGAAAAAATGGCAAAGATTAACGATGAAAACCGTGATGAAACCAGAGAAAGCTTTATAAAATTGAATGAAATGATAATAGAAAGCATTAAAAACAGGGATGATATAGAAGTTTTGCTGGTGAAATATAACGACATATTGTCTCATCCTGAAGAGAATGTTAAGAAAATATATGATTTTCTTGGTTCATCAGATTTTGATTTAGATAAAATGATGGATGCTATAGACGAAAAACTGTATAGAAAGAGAAGAGCATAAATAGAATCTCTTTTTTAGACGGGTGAGCTTGAAAAAAATGATCGGCTATTGTATATATCAACTTCATTTTAAAAGAGATAATTTATAATGCAAGTATTATAAGACAATTTAACATCATATAGCGGAGGAAAAAATGGAGAAAGGATCTACAGCCGTTTCTATTCCTACTTCTTTGTACAAAAAGATAGAAAAAAAGATTAAAGATTTAGAAATAACATCAGTATCAAGCTATGTCACCAAGGTTTTAAGGGAAAGTTTATCAGGAGAAAAAGAAGCAGGACAAGCTTTCAGCAAGGAGGATGAAGAAAAGGTAAGGGAACGGTTGAAGGCGCTGGGGTATATAGACTAAAAGGCAAGACAACATTCTTGGCAAGACAAGGAGGCAAGAAAAGAAAATAAGCTTAGTCCGTTAAATCCGTTGTGTCATTCAGACTGGGTCACAATTAAGTGCCATATTTAAAAATGGGAGATAAATACAATATTTCAGTCAAAAATGAGTATTTACGATACTTATTCATCAAAATCACAGCCTAAAATGGGATTTTTTATCAATTTTTTTCACATTTTTGAATTGTGACACAGTCTGATTGCGAGCGTAGCGTGGCAATCTCATTGTATAGGCTTGTTTTATGTAAGACTCAATGTTCCCATTGGGCCTACTCATGGAAACGAAATTAGTTGAAAGCTTAATGATTAAAATAAAAAACCGAACAGACTGAATAGACCATTTATTGAGGAGATTTGCACTTATGGATAATTCAAAAGGAAAAGATCAAAGAGGATTTACTTTGTGGTTTACAGGCTTGCCTTGTTCAGGAAAATCTGCTGTTGCAGACAGGACAGCAGAGATGCTCAAAGAACAGGGTTTGAAGGTGGAGAGGCTGGACGGAGATGTCGTCCGTAAGAGTCTGACTCGAGACCTTGGTTTTTCCAAAAAGGACAGGGATGAAAATATCAGAAGGGTAACTTTTGTGGCAAAGCTATTAACCAGAAATGGTGTAGCTGTGCTCACTTCTTTCATCTCTCCTTACCGGGAAGTAAGGGCCTATGCTCGTGAGGAAATCGGAAACTTTATCGAGGTTTATGCAAAGTGTTCTCTCGAAGTTTGCATCAAACGAGACATTAAAGGCATGTACGAGAAAGCTATAAGAGGAGAAATAAAAGAGTTTACAGGGGTTTCAGATCCCTATGAGGAACCCCTGGAGCCGGAAATACTTCTTGAGACTGATAAAGAATCTATCAAAGAGAGTGCCAACAAGGTTATTGATAAACTTAAAGAGATGGGCTATATACACTAGTGTCGTGTCATGCGTGAAGTATCGTATCAGGCACTCGTCATTCCCACGAAGGTGGGAATCCAGTATTTCTGGCTACTTCAGGCTTCTGGATTCCCGCTTTCGCGGGGACAAGTTTACACCTGCGAAGCTTGTGCCCGCGAAGGCGGGTAGCAGGTGCAGGAATGACAGACACTTACACTCAATCGTCATTCCCGCGGAGGCGGGAATCCATAGCTACT
>Ga0209979_1000454_pt1 | contig 55900 bp, 48 predicted proteins | sample AnhtaG_FD_183114 | JGI IMG/M metagenome (GOLD analysis project Ga0209979, IMG submission 183114) | Deep subsurface microbial communities from Anholt, Denmark to uncover new lineages of life (NeLLi) - Anholt_01485 metaG (SPAdes) (version 2) | ecosystem: Environmental > Aquatic > Marine > Oceanic... | reverse complement strand
TTGGCTTGAGCATTCCTAGAAACCTGTTTAGGTTACTATGCCCATATTCTACTCTATCAGGCCAAATTGTGTTAGTCGATGAGTGCTCACGTAGCCAAAGCTGTGTTTCGAATTGCACAATTGTCAGTTTTGTGCAATGGTAGTCTAGTGCTTGATCCAGAACGCTAAACCGTTCTCTCTGCATTGGTGTCACACAGGAGGTCTTGTCAACAGGCTACACAGCGTTATAGAATGAGCCATGTCAAGAGGACTTTCTTTTGGCGCATAAGATTCCGTCGGTCGAAAGGTGGCTAGAAGTCAGTGCCCGGCAGTGGTTATCGCGAAGAGGTTTTCAACGTTCTACTTGCCCTACTTCTTCATGAGAGGGGGGTAATCACGGCACCAGAGCACTCATTCAGGCAGGCGCTTGAAGAGCGCCGACACGTTCCAGATGTTCTGGTAGTGTACCGGGGTCTACGCACGGTAATTGAAGGTAAGGTGGCTGATAAATCAGATGCCGAGGAGAAAGCCCTAGCGCAAGCACGAGATAGGGTCGGCAGTGGAGTTGCTCATGTGGGTATTGCTTTGCTTTATCCAGCCGCTATCAGGAAAACTCCCTCATTTTCCGAACTGCAAGGATTTCTGAGTAGTTGCACATTCAAGGTCGCAGTTTGTAGCGAGACAGGAGAGACAGGGTGGACTGAGGGCGGATTAGATTACCTAGCTGACGTCTTGCGAGGCGCCTTTGAACAGCTTGTCCGTGAAGACGCCGTCATAAAGGCAGTTGATGTACTAAATGCGGGGATAGACGAGTTTGCCCGCTTAGTCTTCACAAGCCCAGCTACCGTCCAGCGCGCTGCTGAGATTCTTGGCATCCGCGAGCTTCCTAAAAGAAGTCGCAAAAAATACGCGGACGAGGAATTATGAGGAAAGACTCTATATCCGAATCAGTATCCAAAATAGCCGGACTGACATTAGTTAATGCCCTGGTCTTTCAAGAAGTGCTCGCTGATTATGAATCCCAGGTTCAACACTTGCGACAGACGTTGCAGGCCCATGATGCCATCTCTGCCTTTGCCGATCACTGGGAGTATATCCTAACTCAGATCAACTACTACCCCATTTTCCACGTGTCACACCAGTTGCTTCTAGCCCTGCCATCAAATCCAGACTCGGAAAGAGCGCTTCGGTCACTGGCTAGGACCGCCTTGGACATCGTGCAACAGCGAGCTGCGCTCAGACATGACCTTATGGGACGCGTCTATCACCGACTGCTAGCGGAAGCCAAGTATCTTGGTACGTACTATACTTCTATTCCGGCTGCAACGTTGCTGTTGAAGCTCGCCTTGCAGCCCGAGAAATGGAATCTTGAGTGGAGCGACTTCGCTGAATTGCCAAATTTCCGAGTGGGAGACCTAGCTTGCGGTACCGGAACCTTGCTTATGGCTGCAGCTGAAGCTATTACTGACAACTATCTTCGAGCATGTGGAGCGAAGCGCGTTGCCCCTAAGATGGATGTTATCTCCCAGTTTCTTATGGAGAACATGATATACGGCTATGACGTATTATTGTCCGCCTTGCACCTGACGGCTTCCACGTTAGCACTACGCTCTCCTGAGGTGACTTTCAGATTCATGCATCTATGGGTTCTCCCGTTTGGGGGTCCCCATCATCGGTTGGGCAGCATCGAATTTCTCAAAGATTTTGACGTAGCAGTGACCACAGACCTGTTCGGCGCTTCCATTTCTCCGGATCAGATTAGCAGTGCGGGTCCAGTGAGGCGGCAACAAGCATCTTTGCCTGACCTCGATCTATGCGTTATGAACCCGCCTTTTACACGTAGCGTAGGTGGCAACCTCCTATTTGGCTCATTGCCTGACAAAGAACGACGGCCGATGCAAGCGGAACTAGCTGATTTGCTGAAGAAGCCGAGAGTTCATGCAAGCAGTACTGCGGGCCTCGGGTCCGTTTTTGTTGCGACTGGGGATCTGCACCTCAAGGCAGGCGGACGTATGGCTCTGGTACTTCCCAAGGCGCTTCTTTCTGGTGTGGCATGGCAACGGACACGCCACTTGTTCCGTCTGCGCTACAAGCTGGAGTACATTATTGCCAGTCATGACCCTAACCGCTGGAACTTTTCTGAGAATACTGACCTGAGCGAGGTTTTGGTAGTAGCTCGCAAAGTTGATGACCCGCATGCCGCTGAGCCGACTGAAGGGGATGTCGTATGCCTGAACCTATGGAAAAACCCGACAACTGTAGTGGAAGCCCTGAGCGTAGCCCACTCCCTCAACAACGCCTCTCCGCCGGACATCGCCACCGGCCAGGGAGCGCACGAAGTAATGCTGGGTGACGTCAAGTTTGGAGAAGCGGTCACCATCCCTTGGGTTAACATACGGGACAGCTCCTGGATGCCTCCCTGCGCCTTTGCGCAATCGGACTTACTGCGGATTGTCCATCATCTGGTCAAGGGCGCGGTTCACTTGCCAGGCGCAGGTGCCGTTAGCAAGGTCGCGCTTTGCCCCTTGCAGCAACTCGGTAGTCTAGGGCCTGACAGAAGGGATATCCACGATGGGTTCCGGTTGGTCAAGGGCGTTACCGCTTATCCAGCGCTATGGAGTCACGACGCTTCCGTTATGACTAATCTAGCACTGGCTCCGAATCAATATCTGTCTCCCTTGCACCGAGCAAAGGCAGGACGCCACTTGCGGAACGTAGACTTACTATGGCCGAAGGCAGGCCGGGTGCTGCTTGCGGAACGACTGCGGTTGAACACACAGCGTCTGGTAGCAGTTCGTACGGAAACGCCTGTTCTGTCCAATGTCTGGTGGCCTTTGCGTCTGTTAGAGCAGAATGACAACTGCGAAAAGGCTCTAGCCCTATGGCTCAATTCAACGCTAGGCTTGATTATTTTACTTTCCCATCGAGAAGAAACTCAGGGGGCTTGGGTAGACTTTAAGAAGCCCGTGCTGTCGGAAATGCCAGTGCTCGACGTGCGTGCGCTTGGGGTTGACCAGATGAAGTATCTGGTTGATGCTTATAATACCTTGAGCAAACAACCGCTGCTGCCATTCCCCAAAATGGCAAATGATCCTGTCCGCAAGGCGATGGATGCAGCGGTTTCTGAGACATTGAGTCTGCCTGACTTGTCTATTCTGCGGAACCTTCTAGCACAAGAGCCGGTCGTTTGTCTCCGAGCCCTTTCGTAGTCGAAATTGACCCTGGTAATAAAATAGAAACCAGAATTGAGCAAGATAACATTATCCCCACCTCAATTCAGGAAGGGAGTATAGAAATGGCGATCGAAGAAAAGATTCACGATATCTTAAGGCTGTATTGCAACGATGAGGTAATGCTTGACGCCTTTTTCCAGTGGGCTACTAATCCAACTTCTATGAGTGCCGGATACGGCTTGGAGGAAAACTACCCGTACATAAAGAAGAACTTAGCATTACGCTATGGTCTGTCTCCCGCAGAAGCGGAGAAGCGTCTGAAAGCATTAAAAGAGGCGTGTGCCGTCCTTCTCGTCGAAGCCGAGCAATTACCGGATAAAAAATATGGAATCACACATGTTCAAAAGAGACTGAATGATATTCTGTCGCACGGAGACTATGGGAACTTGAGGATGCAAGGCGTATTGCGGCGTCTCCAGGCGGCTAGTGAGGAGACGAGGAAAGCCCTTCTTTTGTTCAATCTCCTAGAAGATATTGGGGCTTCCATTTCACCCGATAACTTCACTGAGCTACCGAGCCAGTACCGTAACTATCAGTCGGAATTCCAAGCTTACCATAAATCCATCTTCGGAGAGGTATCACCCGTGTTGAGAGTCGCGCGGGAGATTGTCGTGACCGGTGCTTACAACGAATTGTATTGGGTGCCATCACCAGGGGCCAAAAGTAACGCTTGCCCAAAACTAGTGAAGGCTATACTGCCCTCTATTACCGAACTGGAAGCACTCGGGACAAGACTGCCCCCGGTACCTGACGTGACAAAGCTACTTGAACCCTACTGGGAAAGAGATGTTGAGGTCCTTCGCCTCGTAGATATTGTCAGCCATTCATATCATTGCGTAACGGAGATGGATGAACCTTTACCCGTTGATATTCCCAACTTCATGGGTTTATACGGCAAGACTGTCGCCTTATCCCCGATGGTTCGAGACGATGCAAAGCAATACATAGAACTCACAAAGGACGAGAGGATGTGGCCTATCAGGCAAACACTGGAAAATGCACTGGTAGCAGTTGAGAGGCTGGTGGAACCACAGGCAGGCTTAGGAGTTCTTTGGTCGGGACAGGGAGAAGTAGTTTGGAAGTTCACAACTGCACCGCCTTTATATGTGTATATGGCACCTTGGCTCACCACCTCAACTCAGACGGTGGCACCCTCCCGCGTTAATTTTCAAGAAAAACCTCATGTATTATTCATTATCCCCTATCAACCACGAGCATCATTCCTTGGCGCACTAGAGAAGCACTCGGGCTTTTCATTAAAAGAGACACGCTGGGAGAAGTCTCTAGGTCTACTTACCAGTTTACAGAAACCTAGTAAATTTCATCTGTTAATTGGTCAACGCCATCCACTTCTGGACAGGATTCTAGAAGCGGTCTCACAATCTGGGCCAACACCACCACCAATTGCGCCTCGACCCACACCTCCGATTGAGCCACCACCAACTCCTCCGCCAACACCGCCAATTACGGATGTTATCAGAGTCGGCAACATTGAAAACCGCCAACAGCACGGCATACTAGCCAAACTGGGGGAACAGAACGTTGTACTTGACTTATACGAGCCGCATGCAGTCTCTATCCTTGGTGTGCAAGGTTCAGGCAAGAGTTACGCCGCTGGCGCAATCATCGAAATGGCAGTCAATCCCATACCCCTGCTTTCGGAACTAAGGAAGCCGCTAAGCTGTATAATATTTCACTTCTCAAAGGAAGAGAAAAGAGTCCCGGAGTGGGTAGGTCTGGCTGAGGAAAATTCTAGCGTTACACAAATACAAAAGCTAAAGACAGTATACGGTGCTTCGCCTTCCCATGTTCATGTTAGCCAAATCAATATCCTCGTGCCACCAACCAAAGTAGTCGAGCGCAAGCAACAATATAAGGGTTTCAACGTTTTGCCCCTATTATTCTCCCCATCTCGTTTGAAAGCTGATGACTGGAAGCGGTTACTGACATTCGGCAAAGGCTCAGATGCCCTGTATATGGAAGCTCTCGGCGAGATTATGATTGACCTGAGAGCCAAGAAGGCTAACTTTGGTGCAGATGACTTAACAGATGAAATAAAGAGGTCAGAATTAAATACGAACCAGAAACGGTTTGCTCTGCAACGCATCAAGACCATCGGACGCTGGCTTTCAGAGGAGAGAAGTCCTTTTATCGAGTTGATAAAGCCGGGGGTGGTTAATATTGTAGACTTAAGAGACCCTCTGGCCGTAGATGAAAGGATGGCTTCGTTGGTCTTGCAAACTGTCTTCTCCTTTGTTAAAGACAGACCATCAGACGAAATATGCCTGGTTGCTATAGATGAGGCTCATCTATTCTTTGAACACGAGAACCTAACAAAGGAAATTGTTGAGTTCGTTGCTCTTCTGCGCAAGGATTACAAGGTCTATCTACTACTCATATCGCAGCATCCGCGAAAATTTCACCCAGATATACTTGGGCTTTGTGACCTAATCATATGCCACCGATTGGAAAGCGATTTTGAACTCGATTTCCTCGAGAAGACCAAGCCTGACTTTCACAGTGTCAGGAATAAGATAGAAAAATTACGCACCAAGGAAGGTGAGGCCTTCATGTGGGCCCGTGTCTCAACCAATGATGTTTTTGCCCAGCCGAAGCTCATTTCCGTAAGGCCGAAATGCACAGAAGACACAGGGAAAACGGCTACAGCTTTCTAGATTCAGACCAATTTGTAGGAAGAGACAAGAGTGCGGCGGCGGATTGCTGGTAATCCGACAGTCTTGGCCAGAATTAAAGGGGGGATAGCGTAACAAACCGTCACAATGTGCACCCGGCTTCAGAGATATACGAGGAGTGTTAGTTTTCAGGATAGCTTGAAGTTTTATAAGGCACCACTATCCCTGTAGGTCAACAGCCTTAAGATATTCTTCAGCTCCCTTGTAAAAGCCAAATATAGTGGTTGCTAGCCTCAAGAGTGCTTCGGGTTCTAGGTTTACATCACATCCAAGTCGGTCTGCAAGCCTAGAACATAACAACTTGACTACAATACCATCCTCCCGCTTAATATCACCACCAGTGAAGTTGACGACATGATTAACACACTCAACGTCTTCGTCCCCCGTGGTGTATGGCGCCAATGCTTTGATTGCTTCGTATCTCCTTAGGTTGACGGAAGTCACCTGTGCTCTACCTACACCTCCTGACGTTGGCTTCCCATTCCGATTCATGGTGGCGGACATAGCAATGGCTTGGTTATATGCACCCATGATATGCCAAATGTCAAGCCTTCCGTTTTCTTCTAGATAACTCCTAGTGAAAAGGCTCTGTCGGATAGCGTACTTGGCTGTTTTAGAGTTCTTTGAACATGCAAATGCAAATAATTCCATGCGTAGTGCGGTCATCTCGTTTCTAAATAGCACTGGGTCTACAGATAAGAACGATTGGTCAACTTCTGCAATGGACTCAAAGTAAGTATCCAATAAGCCAGACCAAACGTCCTGACCAGCAATGATTGAATGAAATATGCCCTTGTCGTAGAACTGTCTACAATACTCGTCAAAACTAATCTTAGGTTTCCTCTCAAATAAGGGCATGTCTTCGTCCTTTTAGCCTAATGCTTCTAGTCTAGCCCTCTGGGTGATAGTCCGTCAACACCTTGAGAAACCGAAGTCGGTTTGGGCTTGGTTCTCCCCGATTGTGGTTGACAAGGTGAGTAACTCCTCTTAAAATACAACTACCGAAAATAGAGAGAAGAAATGTTATGAATAGAAAAATTCGCTTAGCAAAGGGTAACAGAGTTGAGATTATTGATAGAACATCTCCATATTTTGGTAAAACAGGTAAATTGATAGAACCAATAACTGTACATACAGAAATGATTAACCGTAGCTCCAAAGTGATTAGTTCAAAAAAAGAATACTACTGGAAGGTCAAGCTAGATGATACAGAAACCACAGTAGAATTTACTTCAAGCCAACTTAGAAAAACATAATGACTGACCCGTAGAGAAAACCACTCACCGCGTCAAAGGAACGCCCGGATTTGGCGCTAGGCACAATTTCAGAGCGGGAACCCCCGGCTAGGTCCCCCCCTCCCTTGTTTACAAACACCACGCCTCCCCAGCATGATGCGGGGACACAAACAGCCAGAACGTATAGTGAGCTAATGAAACAAGCTTCTGTTTGGTATTTATGTTCGGCATTCAGAGTCCAGCAAACAGGTCAGTCTCCACTGCGGATCCGTCCCAGGGTGGTTCAGCTCGTACCCAGAAATCCTTGCCCAAGGCATCCAACACAAGCTCCCGGGGGAGCCTGTCAAACGGTGACCGTTGCGAGCGATGGCTCTGAGCGGCACTTATTCTCAACTCAACGTAGGGGGAAACATCCAGAACTGACGTAATCTCTTCATCCGGCGTTCCGACGGTACTCGGGTCCAATTGAGCCATGTCATTTGAGGAGTCGGTTTCTTTGATGTACCTAAACCAACGCAACATCATACTGCGCGGGAAAACATGATAGTATAGCTTACCAGGGATCCACAGTCCCGCCGCGCCCTCAGACAAGGCAGAAGAGTCGACTGATTCTCTAAACGCCTGGGTGGTGACCTCGGCCACCCGGATATGGTCAGGATGACCATATCCACCCTTCAAATCCATAGTGATTACAACGTGAGGACGGTATTCTCGTATAAGTCCTACCAGACGCCTAACAACTTCCGAAATTGGCGCATTGATAAACGCCAAGGGACTCTTGTTATCCTCGCTTCCCGCCATCCCAGAATCCCGGTATCCGAGGAGAATTAGAGACTGCACCCCAAGGATTCTAAGGGCCGAGCGGAGTTCAGCCTCCCGGACCTCTCCAAGAATCTCCGAAGTCGCATCGCTTCCAGGTGCGATTTCGCCTGCCTCACCGCGTGTTGCGCAAACCACGGTTATGTCCACGCCCTCGCTAGCATAACGGGCGAGCGTGCTTCCTGACCCGAATGTCTCATCATCGGGGTGAGCAAACACGGCCAAAAGCCGTTTCTGTGACGTCACTAGATTGTCCTCAATTGTATGAATCTAGGCTAGTACATGTCATAGGGAGCTGGAGCCGCTCTAAAAATATATTAGTCTGAAATAACATTGGGTTTCAATAGCTAGACTATGTGACGTAAATGCTTCTGTCAAGAACTGACTATTTTAGGATAAGGTAACAAAACAAGCTTTTGTTCAACTCAATCTCAGTTCCGGCATCTTCTGAACTTTAATATCCCATTGGTTTTCCTGAATCTTTTGGCGAAGGTATTCAATCTTCTGCTCTGCCAGTCCAGAATAGCCACAAACATAAACCAGCCCTTCCACGGTTCTCTCATTTTCGTCGATATCTATCTTATCGGGCAAGCTAGGGCCGAAAGGTTCAAAAAGACCCAGTTCCTTCTTCTGTCCATAGTTGTCTTTGTAGCAGGCGACGTAGTCTTTCATATACCTTCTGATATGGCTAACATACACACTCAATTGCCTCCCCACCTCCTCACGAAGCTCAGGGTTTCTTCCTAGTTTTATTTCTGTCACCAGAAAGTGAAAGGGCTTCTCCGCGGAATCTCGTTTTAGGGCTAGTAGGTCTATTTGCGCCCTGTTGACATGGTCTGCTACTTGGCGGTCAATGATGATGAACTTCTCTGACGGTGGGTTATCTGTGATTAACACCTGTTCAAAGGTTATTTCCTCCCCTGGGTGTACTGCCCTTATTTTGCTGCTTAGACTGTCGATATTGCTCTTCTGAAAGAATTGGTGGAAATTACGCGGCCCGATCTTAAAGCCGACGTATTGACTTTTACCCCCGACATTTTGAGAAGGTTTATTTGTCGAGTATCGCTCCAGCTTCTTAAGAAGGGCTTCGCCTTCGACAAATTTTTTATGTATAGACACAGTATACGTTCTGTTCCTGTTTGGTCGAACCATTGCAAGCGAACTGCCCTGATAATAAATATTGAAGTAGTTTTCGCGAAGCTGAAGGCTGTACTCTCCACCGGAGCTGTTGATAAATCTAACCAGTGATTTCAAGTCCGTCTTGAGTCTTTCCCATCTTTCGGGATCTAGCTTCAGATACCGCTCGATAACCATCTTTCTCACCATTTTTCACCTCCCTTAGATTGGTTCACAAGCAATAGGTCTGGCCATCCTCTAACTGAATGATATTACTATGTATGTTACCATACCGATCTGGGTAGAAGGTATGAATGGGCACTACACAGCGGGGATTCAGGCTGCAAGCCAGCTTCTTGAGGTCTTCGACATATGCATGCCCGCTGGTGTGGATTTCTATCAGTTCAATATTGTTGGACTCAAGAAACTGTGCCAAGTCTGTTCGCTCTAGGTAGCCATGCCACATAGAGTAAATGCTCTTAGCTCCGCCGGTTATCCCTAGCTTGTGAACCAGGGAACGAAAGTAGGGGTTGTCTTTGGTTAGAATCACCATCTCTTGGGGAGCAGTCTGTATTTCTTCCCACTCGATTTTGGCTTTCTTGTACTTGTAAAGCAGCTTCTTGTCATGTTCCGCCAGTTTCTGGGCGTGAGAATATGCGTACAGCACACGCATTTCTCTCCAGTCAAACTGTGGGATACTGGATGAGATGGAACTTAGCTTCTCGAGAACGAAAGCAGTATAGAGATCGATGACAAGCGTCTTGCTAGCCCGCTTGACCGCACGATAAATCGACACTAGCCTATCCAAATTCTGAGACGAACAGAAAATAAAGGTATAAGACTGCTGCTTAGCAATGACACTGTAGATTGCCCGCTCCACGGTAGCCTCATCCCGGTACCAGCCTTCATCTCTGCCAATCATTGAACCCTCCATGACTAGGCAGTCTACCTTAATATAGGATTGGCGAGAAGTCTTTCCAGCAGCACTCGCTTACGGCCATGGCCGCGAAAGTCACCGGTATAGAATAGACGCTGCCCATCAGCCTCGATGAGGAACGCGGCAGCATCAGGTGCCGAGTGATCCATTAGGTATGGAGTGACAGCAAATTCGCCCACTCGGAATGGTTGCCACATCACGAATGTTTCTACCTGGTCGAGGTTGACCCCTGTGCCGAGGAAGATGTTGGAGACCTCCACAAGGCTCCTTGTACCGAGACTCATATACAAGTGGATAGCCGGGTGGAGAAAGCGGACAAAGCCATAGTGGTCTTGATGGGCATGGGATAGTATCACAGCGGAGACAGAAGGCTTCTGGTGATTATATAACCCATCGACTGCCGGAAGTATTCTTTGTTCTACAAGTTGCTCTTGGGAGAGGCCTTTATAACGACGCCATTCAAAAGGTGACCGGCTTGGCGTTACAAGAGGCATACCCACATCAACAACTATTCGCGTCTCCATAGAATTGGAGCATAACTCGACGCAACTTCCGCCAATCTCATGTGTGCCCCGGTGAATAACCAACTTCATTTGAATTAATCATATCACGGAACAGTCACTATTGTAAGAAATGGTGCTTTCGTCGACTAATTAATGATACATATCACAGACTGCACAAGATGGACGTTTGTTACGGGATGACTACTGCCTCCGCTTTCACGTCTTCCATATGGGTTTCTTACTTAGTAATACTATCTAGCTATACACCGTGCAAAGTGAATGGTGCCCAGAAGCGTGGTGAAGAAAAAGAGGCATTGCCTGTGCGATGATCAGTTACCTCTAGCTTTCAGTCTTGGATGAATTCACGCCAAGGCCTCCCCATGATTTCGAAGTTATCCGGAGGTTTTGACAATACTCCCTCTTTGAAAAGACGTCTGAAACATTCCTGTAGACGATCCATTAGTAAAGGCAACTGACGACTGATGTGCTCCGGTGTCAAGTTCTTGTAAGGCGGCAGATTGCTGGCGACTTCGGATAGCTCCTCGTGTTGAATCCTAAGAGCTTTGACAGAGAATAGTCCCATGTTAGCGAAGCTCTCCAATCGCTCCAATATCGCAACGGTTGATTTGAGACGTTTGTTAACCATATCCTTTCCTATCTTCAAAGGCGAGAGCCAACCCCCATCTTGCACTGAGAAATCCACATATAAACTCGCCTGACGAAGTTCTTCATCCGACGGTGCCTTAACAAAAGAATCTAACGCCATAGGCAATATCTTATTAGGTGACGTTCTCATATGGTTTGGAAAGGTGTCCATAACTGCGTGAGCAGCCTTGATTTCATGACTACGGAACGACTTCCATTTGTCAGTCCAGTGGACTTGCTTACCAGGATGTATACGAGCCATAGCTAGGAGAACGTGAACTTTGCCGAGTTCTTGATCAGCAGCCAATAGGCAGGTTAATGCTCTCGGCGCTCTTTGGGCCTTAAGTAGAGTAATGGCATCTTCGACAAGCGCACGGGCATTCTGCAGACAAGCAGTAATGCCTTCAGCAATCTGCTCCACTGATAGTCTTCCGCGATATTTCTTCTGAGTACTGTTCATAATATTCCAAAAGGAATTATAGCACACATGTAGATAGTTCTCTTCAAGCGCGGCTAAACAAAAGTCAGAAGTGTTAAGTCAGTCTCGTCCGCTTGCCAAAGCGGACGAGACTGTGCTATTGCTGACACAACGCTATTTTTGTGTACTTGGTTGCCAGCAAGGCTCTGGCACTGCTTGGCATGGCGAAACAGCCAGAGTTGTAATGAGGCTCCCAGTTAGCAGCGGGAGAGGCTTACTTGACAATAACATCCTTGATAAGACCATCGATCTCCTTGGATGAAATCCCGCCCTGTTTGGTGTCACGGGTCACAATAAGCGTCCCATTTGGACCACCACCGTCCTCGTGTGGGAGGATGCCGTGCTCGCGATACCAAGCCAATTTCCTTTCCCAGCGCTGGCGATACTGCGGGTCGATGAGCATTCCGCAATGCTCCCAGTAGTACTTCCTGCCGCTCTCAGCATCCTCGATGGTGAAATCAGGGTATCTGGTGAGACCACCCAGAGTCAGCGGTTGCTCATAGAGGTAGTCAACACCATTGCTGTGCAACCTGTCGGCAATGGTCAACTCCGACTTCGACCGAACCATTTCATCCCGCAATGTGCAATGGATGAGCCTTTCCTCGTAGAACTTACCTTTGTGCTCAACAGGATTAGGCTTCTGGAAGAGGTTCGTCAGACGTTGAGCCGTCTCCGAGGAATCGTGGCTGGAGAATCTCCTGATGTCGCTACGCGAACCCTGATGGAGGAGCACAATCCGATCACGTTGGCGAGTGAGGGCGGTGTAGAGCAATTCTCGGGACAGCAGCCTGCAAGGATTTGGCAGCGCAAGGATGACCTTGCCGAACTCGCTGCCCTGTGCCTTGTGGACTGTCAATGCATAAGCCAGTTCCAAGCAAGGTTCGGCCTCCTCTCCGAAGTCTGCTTTCCAGAACTTGTACGAGCAACCCGGTTGAGACGAGAAGTCGACCTTGAGCGTGTCGGGTGGCTTAGTCATCTTTGGCGTTCTGAACTGCCCTGTGACCATACCTATCTCGCCGTTTGCCAGGTAGTAGGCGGCGCCATCTTCAGGATAGACGTATTTCCGGGGGTGGTTCTTTACGTTGATGACTTTGTCCCCGTAGACAATCTGCTCTGCCCCCATGGGTTTAGGAATCTTCCGGTACTTCTGCTTCTGTGCAAACTCCACCATTCCCGAGCGGTACCTCTTATGAAGGAGTCGGTTGATTGCACCGACACCGTGTGTAGACTTTCGAACAGGGCTCAGAATCTGCCAATTATCGACGGCAAGAGCCGACTCGTGGTTGAAGTAACTGTACTCTCCGGACTGAGTGGAGCCCAGAGAACGATCAAAGCCGCTGACATCGTCCTCCCCTGATAAGTCAAGTTCCTTGACAAGTATTTCCGAGAGAGCCTTTTGAAACTGCTCCGGCGTCTCCCATCCTTTGAAAGACACGTGATTTGACCTGCCATCCAAAAGGACTCTCTCTAGGATCTCATCTTCGCCCGGTTCCATCGGCGAACCGCTGAACCATTCTGCAAGTTGGATGTCATCCCGCACAGCTCCAGCTTGGCGACGCCTGATGGTGAGTTCCGCATAGCCGGGGCCGACTTTCGGAAAGATTGAATGCACGGCCTTGGGCACCATCTCCGCGACGATGTCCACAAATGGTCGTCCCGCACCAATCGGAGGCAGCTGCCGAGGGTCGCCGATCAGGATGAGCCGTTCCACGCCCTTCAATGCATCTAAGAGAGCAGCAAGCATTTCTTCTGTGAGCATTGAACATTCATCTACAATTACAGTTTTAGCCGGACTTTCCTTTGGCGTACTTGATAAATGGTATCTACCTGTTGCACCATCGTATCTATCGCACCGTGTAAGGAACTGGGCAATCGTGTATCCTTTAAGTGTTAGTTGCTTTCCTTTTGTTGCTTGCTCCATGCGAACACGGGCCTTACCGGTAGGCGCTAGCAGCAATACATCGCCTTTTGCGATTTCTGGGTGGCTGCACAGAACCGCAAGCAGGGTAGTTTTGCCTGTTCCGGCCGGTCCTACTAATACCGAAAATCTGGATTCAGCTAATTCTTTCAAGGCAGCAGCCTTCTCCTCCCGTGCTCGTTCTTCCTGTTCCTTCTCGTTGGGTTGTACGCTAGGCAAATGTTTATTCAACAAGGATCGCCAGTCTTCCGGAATATTATGACGAATACCACTTTTTCGCTTGGTGATGCTGTTTCGTATGACTGTGCCCACCTCTGCCAACCGATTGAGTTGGTAACATGCGGTACCATCTTTGAGTTCTGATTGTATGATTTCTCCGCTAAAAGACCGTTCCGCTATGTTCATTAGATCACCATCAACTGCGCAGGACGGTCTAATATCCAGATCCCGAATTGCCAGTATTACATCTTTCTTACGTTGAAGGGTATGTCCCTCAGAAGCGGCCTTCTCTAACTCAAATACAGTCAGTGCACGCACACGCCTTGCATCAGTACCGCTGTCTAGCGCAGACGGTTCTGGCAAAGGATGTGCCCGTTGAATAACTTCCTCGGGAAATACACCTCGATCGACCGTCCACACGTTTACAGGATTAGCCGTTAGTCTAGTCAATTCATAAATTGAATACGGATTAGTAAGAATGTCCTTGTCGCGACATCGGATGCCAAGTCGCTCGCGCTCTTCCTCAACGTAAATGCTGATTGCTTGTTCCGTCTGTAGATTAAATCGGCTAACTAGCTTCAGGAGTGCACTTCGTTCCGGTGACAATCCCTTCCATTTCTCACGAAGCGTTGTGCCAAGTTGACGCGCAGATTCTTTTGATAAAACAGCATTCGGATTTTCAAATGCTTTTTCAACCACGAGCCATGGGTCCTCATTATCTCCAACCTTGCTTTCAATTTCCCTAGCCACAAGATTACCGTACTCGACACCAAAGGCACATAGTGCTGAACCCAGCCCGGGGCATGGACCTCTCATTTTCCATAGCTCACCTAACCTGTCGTGGAGCCATTTCAGCTGTATATCATAATTGCCAGGCAAAACCTCTTTCGCTCTTGTGAGTGCACCAATGCAGTTCAGGAGGGTTTCAATTGCAGCATCATGGGTAACGAGCTCTGTTGCATAGGAAAACTCAGCAAAAAAATCTCCGGGAGCAAACGCTGTGGCAAGCGCTGGATCATAATCAGGGTGATCTTTTAGATATTCGATTAATTCCAAGTATGGCATTAAGAAGCCTTCCTTAAAACTGGGCCTAATCGAATGCTGAATCATCCGTTCCCATAGTATCGAATGTAACTTACCAGGTCTTGAGTATTTGTATTCAACGGCTTCACCAACATGGCGAACCCAGCCAACACCTATAATCACCCGGCGCGAATCTTCTACAAATGGGACTTCCTTTGCATAAATAAAGCAAAGTGACCTATTGGGTTTCACATGGTCATAAAAACAGTCCAGTAAAGCAAGCTGGTTAGCTTTATCTTGTACCCAGATAGTATCAAAACCAAGGTCTGGTTCTCGTGCAGAGTCAACATCTATTCCGTACTCACTCCCTTTTTCTTCCAGCGATTCCCTAAACATCCAGTTAAACGGAACTGCCGGGGCGGAATAGGGTGGATGTCGTAGCGGTGTGGGCGCAAAGTGACCATGTGTTTGAGGGGAATTCTCTACGTATGGATGGGTAGCTGTGTGTATGTATTCAAATGGTGACACGAACATGGCCCTCTCAGCTACGCAGCACGGCCATTTTCGCTGTTCAAGTGCGTGGAGACTTTGGCCCTTTATTGGTTCGCATTGGTTGGGCCTCTTGGGATTGCTCCTGTGGTCGGATATGCGCGGAAGGCGCAGGCATGAAGTGTTCAATTCAGGCTCACGGCATACCGTTCCGTTCCAACCGTCATCGTGCCACGGGACACGAATAGAAATGTGCCTTAATAGAAGGACCCGAGAACCATCGCTCTTTAGTGACATATTTCACCCCTTTTCTTCCTGACGGTCAGCGAGTCTATGATGTCGCCTAATTATGCGAAAGTCAGACGCACAGTATTTGACTTTAGAGCTCCATTAGCCCGCATGCAACAGGCTCATAGGAAATCGAGACATATCTCTTATCTTCTAGTTCTGCTATGGCAATCCTGAGCTTGTCCTCAAGGTTTCGGATTTCCCCTTGGTGCATACGAATGATGCGGCTGTCCGTTGCTTTCTCCAATCTAGACTGAGCCCGCCGCTTCTTCACGTCAAAGGTCTTCTCCAGAGCTGCACGTCGGATAGTGATTAGAGTGTCGTTTCTCTGATGGGTAGCTGCCTCCTTTTCTCTCCTAAGTTCGGACATGAATTCTAGAGCCTTCGACTTGAGCTTCCGACAGAGCTCCAAGTCGAACTCTACATCAGATAAAGGCGACTCTTCAAACAGGTGTTCATGTATGATCTTTAAGAATGATTTTGACAGTTCCTCATCCATGTTCCCGTCAATGCTAATCACAGTTGCGACTAATTCGTCCGAGTCCACAATCGCTCTTGAAGCCAGATAAAAGAGGAAGAAGTAATATATGCCTGCCTTTCCTACCACTTTGTCCTTTAGTTTCACTTTCAGCATTCTGGTTTCCGGGTCAGATAGAGTAGCTGGGCTAAGGGAGTTGAAGGCCAACCGAACAAGTGGATGCCAAACGTTTATGAACTCCAACAAGGGCCTTTCAAGTGCCAACTGGCTATCGAAGGTTACAGGTATTCCTGGTGTGACCATGCGCCACAGGCGACCGCCTGAACTAATGGAGTTCTGTAGCCTCGCTGCGAAGTACCAGTCCTCCCTGCCCGAAGGATTTGCTCTACTCCTCAGAAAAGCTCTCAGATTATCTATGAGAACTTGTTCCGGGACTAAAAGCCAATTATCCAAATGACGATCTACCTCCCGTAAGCTAGTTCGTGTACATTCTTTTGCTAGATATGTAGATACCAGGGCTCTGACTTCCTTGGAGGACACGAAGCGACCACTACTTATGTTATCTTCAACCTGATTAATAAAAGGCGTATCCTGCCCCATCAGCTCGTATCTGTGCTTCTCAAAATGCTCAATTTCAAGCTTCCTGTGCTCCAGCATTCTTAGAAAGCCTTCGGTTTTCTGGCGTTCCTACTCCGGTGTAAGCTCACTACAGATGACATCGCGTGATAACGCCCTAACAATATCACCCAGTATGGGCTCAAGGGCCCCGATTGATTCCTCAAATACACCGATGCGTTGATAGAGCCGTTGTAAAATGCGTTCTTCAATTGTGCCCTTAAGGAATAGGGAAATGATCCTGACCTTTTCGCTCTTCTGACCATAACGGTCGATGCGCCCGATGCGTTGTTCTACTCGCATCGGATTCCAAGGAAGATCATAGTTTATGATGGTGTTACAGAATTGCAGGTCCAATCCCTCAGCGCCAACTTCGGATGATAGTAATATACGCACTTCATCATCTTGCTTAAACCTGTCAATAATATTCTGACGTTCCGTTACCCCCTTACCACCATGAATCACTTCCACATTGTGTTTTGCCTGTGTCAGCCTCTTGTATAAATATCCTAAAGTCTTTCTAAAAAACGAATACACAATAAGTTTGACCGATGGCTCCGCGGTTAGGAGTCGAGTCAACTCTTCGTAGAATATATCATACTTAGTGTCTGTTTCCCCAAGCTCTTCATACAGACTCAAGAGATTTTGGCTGATAGCATAGACTTCGTCCCTTGGTAAAGTATTTAAGGATTCTAGCTCAGTGGAGCTTTCTTCAATAGTAGCTTCAAACGGCTTCTTGTCCCGGAAATCTCTTATGATTTCTTTGAAAGCCCCAATGGAACTTGCCAATTGTCTTTCTATTTGTATTAGTCCAAGTATACTCACGTATCCTCTCATATACTGGGCTCGAGCCCGAGCAAACCTTAGAGCTTCTGAGTATATCTCCTGTTCTTGACTGGTCAATGGCACATTTATGACGGTAGCCGAACGGACAGTTCCAGATTGTACCTCCTTACGTCGGGTTCGACTGAATATGAGAGAGAAGGTGTTGAGTTCGGAAAGATTGCGAATAGCCGTAGCTAGCTGTTGTCTTTGCCCAGGTACATCGAGACTATCGATAGCTTGGACAAGCTCTCTGGACTCTTTCCAAAATGGATTGTCTTTAATATGCGATGGGCACATGTCTAGGTATCTACAAGCACCTTCTGAATTTGCAGGTGTCTTACAGAGCTCGGCGACAGTTTTGTTAAGTAGTCTATTGGGTTCGAGCTGGTAATCAAAGACTTCCTTGTTCTCAAATTCGCCGGGTTCTAGGATATTCAGCAAGTAGAAGAGGTCATCGCTCTGAAGATGGACAGGTGTAGCAGTCAGCATTATTAGGGAATCGGTATGCCCTGATAAGATTTCACCCAAGTCAAAACTGAGAGTTTCTGGGTTTCGCATGTGATGTGCTTCGTCGATGACCACCAAGTCGAACTCAATGCCAAGCTCTGAGATTTGCGCGCTCAACTGTTCACGGCGAAGGCCTTCGATTGAGCAAATGCCTCTTAGCCTGGCAGCGGGTCCTAAGTTCCGATATTCGCCGAAAAATCTTTGGATGCGATTACTGTCCATTATTTCAAATTCTTCCCTAAATCTTGTCGAAAGCTCTGATTGCCACTTCGGCCTCAATCCGGCCGGACATACAACCAATACTCTTGGCAAATCGCCTCGCATCCTTGCCTTTAGTTCAAGATAAATTATGCAGGCCTCTATGGTCTTCCCCAAGCCTACCTCATCTGCTATCAGAATCTTGCCATATGGATTACTCAAGAATTTGATGGCCGGTTTGAATTGATAAGCTTCAAAGTTAGTTCTTGACATCGAGTATGAATAAAGAGTATCGCTGAGCGGTCTTCTCATCTTGAAGATGAGAAGGTCACGAAGGAATTCCTGAGATGTTACAAAGCCAAAGGTGACTACTATTGGCTCGAGGTCATTTTCAAAAACAATCGGTTCTTCATGCTCTCTAATGAAGACGCGGTACTGGTCATTGGGCAAGATTTCGGTAACAATTCCCGTGGCTCCGGTACCTTTAAGACGAACCCGACTATTCAAGCCAAACCTTGGTCTACGGTTTTGCTGTCCAGAAGCAGACGCCACTGACTTCGAAGGTTCATTGCCAGATAAGACCTGCTTGGGCAAAGCTGCGGCTCCTCTCAATTCAAGCTGCTTGAGGTTCTTTCGTGCTATGGCATTGCCGGGATCTAACTCTAGCGTCCCTTTGTATGACTCTTTAGCCTTACCAAATTCATTTAGCTCGAGGTACGCTTTGCCAAGCCGATTGTAATCATCGGCTTCGGCATGCCCTTCGTCCACAATTTTCTTATTAAGCGCGAGAGCCTCTTGCCATCGACCATCTCTAGCCAAGTTGATGGCTTTCTGCCTCAGGATCCGCTTTCCCTGGTCTGCATCTTTTTGTTCGGTAGCCATTTCGAAACTCCAAGGCCACCTCTTTGTCGAAGGGCTGGACAACCATTCTGGGGAACTGTTATCTCGTTTACTCTCTCCTTCAGTGAGAACAGTTAATATGGCTCACAAAACCTGTGCTTTATGGGGGGAATTCTTCCAGTGCCTTCCCTCCCTCACTTCTTTTCCGAATAGGAGGCGAGTAACAGATTGAACATCTTACCATGATTTGGATACCTCATGTGTAGAAGCTCGTGCACCATGGCTTTGCGCCGGAAATCCTCTGGCTGACTCAGTAGGTCGGTAGAAAATGTGAGTCTGCCCTTGTTGGAACAGCTCGCCCACTTGCGCTTCATCTTGCGTACATGGATTTCTTTGGCGCTCACCCCGATTTCCGATGCCAGGGCCTTAACTTCCTGTTTGAGTTCTTCTCCACTAATAGTCATGCCCCGCCTCTAATAACCCGAACTATGTGGTTGGCTACCTCGGCCATCCTTTTGGTGTCCTTTATTCCGTTCTGGAGGAGGATCCTGTAAAGCTCCCGTTTGACCTCCCTCTCATGCTTTTCGCTATTCCTCCAGTGCGGGAAATGAGTGAGAACCTTATCCATCTGAGCCGCCTTCCCTTCCGGGTTCGCAACTCCTTCGTTCTTGAAGAGCCAGTAGACAGAGAACACTTCAGGAGCCATGTTCTTCTCCGCCTGTTCTTTACGGGCGGCATTTGTTTCGTCGATGAGAGATTTAAGCGCCTCAAGCGTTTCTTGTGTGTTTCTCTGCCTCTCCTTGTACAGCTTGGCAATAAGCTCCGCTTTCTCACCGATAGAAACTAGGTAGAGGGACTTTGCCGACTCGGCCAGGACAAGCCTCTCTATGCTTTTCAGAAGGTTGAAAACCTTTTCCGTATCTGACCTGCCGTCAGCCTCAATCAGCTTCAGTGTGTTATCGTTGATTTCGTATACTTCAAGTGTGGCTCTGATCTGGCCACTTTTCGTATGTTTCTGTACCAGTTCGGCAGTCTTCCTCGAGAAATCTTGGTCGATCAGTATGCCCATGTCATATGCTTCTCTGAGGATACGGTACATCCGGGCTAGTGTCTCGAAATCCTCAATGTAGGGCCTGAGGAAGGCGTCTGGTGAGAGAATATCGTAAATATCTGCGAGTTCCTTGAAAAAGCGGTAATATTCATGCCGTCTTTCTTCGTCAATGAAATGCTCAAGGACCGCTTCTACCGCTTTATCGTGGGCTTTGCCTTTGATAAGTGTTAGGTAATTCTGAGAAGTCTGCATGAGCCTACAGAATCTCTCTTTCAGTACAGCGATATCCCTGACCACACCTTCAATATCCTCAGAGTCAAAGGCAAGGGCCTTCTCCAAGTTATCGAAGATGCCCACGAAGTCCAGCACAAAACCTGATGGCTTCTTTCTGCCGTGTTCATCTTCATAGGGTCTGTTTACCCTAGCGATTGCCTGAAGCAGCACGTGGTCACGCATGGGTTTATCCAGATACATGCAGTAAAGAATTGGAGCATCAAAGCCGGTAAGCAATTTCTCTGTCACAATGAGGATTCTAGGCAGTTTGTCCGGACGCCTGAAATCCTTACGAATCCTTTTCTCCTGTTCCTCTGAGAGGTGGTAGCGGGCGAGTTCTTCGGTATCATCATGCCCTGGACTGTACACAACTTCTGAGTATTCCTTGGGAAGATGTTTGTCCAGCTCTGTCTTATACATGGCACAGGCTTCCCTGTCAACCGCCACTAGAAATGCCTTGTAGCCCAAGGGCTCAATGTATTCCCTATAATGGTCTGCTACATACCTAGTGATCCTCTCTACCCGCTCTTTGTTCTTGAGCATATTCTTAAGGTTGACGGCCTTTTCAAGCACCTTGTTCAGTTCCTCTATATCACTCACTCCCTCAAGCTCAGTAAGCTCCAGGAACTCCTTTTCCAGGACCTCTCGGTCAACCCGTAGCTCATTGGGCGCCAGCGTGTAATGAAGCGGAACAGTGGTGCCGTCTTCTATAGACTCAGTGATACTATACTTATCAAGATATCCGTGAGGGGGATCGTCCTTACCGAAGGTGACGAAGGTACCCTGGCCGTAGGAAGTCCTGTCAATGGGGGTGCCGGTAAACCCGATGTATGTTGCATTGGGCAACGCCCCCATCAGGTAATTGCCCAGCTTGCCGCCGGTTGTCCGGTGGGCTTCGTCTACCAAGACGAAGAAGTTTTCTCTAGTGTTGATTTTCTCGGGTATCTCATCGAACTTGTGGATCATGGAGACGATAAGCCCTCTAGTATCCCTAGACAGGAGCTCTTTGAGGTGCTCCTTGCTCCTGGCTACCTCAACCCGTTCAATACCAACTGAGGCAAGGTTGCCGAATAGCTGAGCCTCAAGCTCATTCCTGTCCACTACCATGAGCACGGTGGGATTCTCAAAGAGTCGATTCTCGATAAGTTTCTGAGCGGTGACAATCATAGTATAAGTCTTGCCGGAACCTTGCGTATGCCAGATAAGCCCTCTTTGCTTCTCTTTCGCCTCCGCTCTATCGACGAGCCGGTATACAGCCCTCATCTGGTGGGGTCGCATGATAACTTTCTTGAGCTCATCATCCCGCCTAGTAAAGAAAATGAAATCATGCAGTATCCTGATAACCCGTTCCCTGTCAAAGAAGGTCTGAACAAGGGTTTCATAGTTACCCTGCACATCCTCCTTCCAGTTGAAAAGGGACTTCACTGATGTGTTCCAGGTGGCGCTGTAATAATAGCTGAGGATATGGGTAAGTACGTACACCTGTAGCATGACCAGCAGTTCAGGACACTCGTGCTGGTATCGCTTAATCTGGTTGAGTGCCTCGGTTATGCCCTCTATCTTGTGTGCGGCCTTCATTTCTACGAAGAAAACTGGCACCCCATTAACAAGGAATACGATGTCCAGCCGGATGGTCTTGCCGCCATCAGTAAAGGTGAACTCATCGGTCACATGGAACGTGTTGCGCTCAATGTTCTCGGCATCAATAAGCCTGACATTCCGCTCCCGCTTCTCGTTGGGGACAAAGACAGTTCCGAGACCCTTAAGATACTCCAGGGCAACTTCATTACCGCCGATAGTTGGAGGAAGACGCTCAAGCTGCTTGACAAGCTCCTCTGCCAGCAGGTTGTCCATGAAGCCGGGATTTAGCTTCTGCATCTGGTTAACGAAAAGCTCGCGGAAGACGAAGCCCGTCTTTCCACCCCTGAGCCTCAGAGCTTCCTCAGGGTCAACATACTCCCAGCCCAGATTCAGGAATATCTCCTCCCCACTGGAAGCTACATACTGAGCAGAGGGCTCCTTCACGTAGCTTATGAGGGGGTTCTGGACTGAATGTTTCTCTCCACCAAGCGTGCCGCTCAAACCGGCACCTCCAGATTATTGACTCTTATTTTTCCAGTCATGAGGTTGCTGAGCAAGGTCTCGAACAGCGCTTCAAGTGACTTTCTCTTGCTCTCCTCTGCTTCTATTTTCCCATCAATTGGAGAGAGCATGTCAGTTATCTGCCTTTGAATTGAGAGAGAAGGAAGAGGTATGTATAGACTCTGAAGCACATGTCTTGGCACCCTTTGCCGCCCAGTACTTCCTTCCATTTTCCCTGCAATGTCCATTCTGACCTCTTTTCTTTTTAGATGGTAGAACAAATACAATAGGTCTGCCCTAGTGGTCTGATGAAGAGGCCAAACTTCCGTTGTGGCATATCCGAAATTACTAGGCAGATTGTTCGCTATGCACTGTTTCCCGTTTTCAAAAGACGGGGTAATCTTAGCAACCAGCAAATCTCCTTTAAAAAAGAATGTTCCACTCCGGATTTCCCCCGGTTTTCTCATTTCATATCGGTTAATATCAACCCAGTCGTCTGGTATATACTCCATTGGAACGAATGGTATGTTGTCACTAGCGCTCAAATCAAAATTGCGTGGTTTACTCGAGAAAGTTACCACTTCTCCCAGCCTCACTACATCCCACTTATCCGGAATCATCCCAATCTTCGTTTCCTTCAGGAGCACATTCTTGACCTCATCCATACTGACCGGCCCATAGGCAAAGAGGTGCTTCATTAGGGACTTCTTAAGCTCTCTGGTAGCCTTGATAACTGCCTCTGTCTTCTCAATGGCAGTCTGGACAGTTGACAGGACGTGAGCAATTTTCTTCTGTTCGGGGAGGGGAGGAAGTGAAATCAGCAAAGCTTTCAGCTTTCCCTGGTTTATAGATGACTGATTGACAGCTCTGGAAGCTATTCCGACGAATACGCCTGTCGTCCTATAGTAGTTAAAAAGGAAGTTCAAGAACTCAGGGCCTAGCTGCGAGATATTTGGTCTAACCACTAATAAGTTCATTCCATGAATCAATAAAGGAGGATTGTCTCTATATATCGCTGAGTTTCCTAGATAAGGCTCACTGTTAATGTGGCTAAACAAAATATCCCCGTGCCTTAAGCGGTAATTCACAACTTCATCATCAGTTAAGCTTTCAATACAACCAACCTTTACAGGATTTATTAAACCAGTGGATATTGTCTCGATTCTAGAAACAGCGTAACCTTTACCGTCCTTGTTCTGCCTTTTCGTTGTACCATTTCGAAGCGTGTCTAATAACTCACCCAACTTGACCACTTCCCACTCAGGTGGCAGCGGGCCAAGGGCCGTCATCTTGAATTTCTCCGCCTCCACAACTGTCATAGCGTAATCCTCAGCTGGCTAAGGATGTCCCTGAGTTTTCCATCAGCCTCTTGTCTTTCCTCCTCTGCCTCTTTGAGCTGAACAACGGCATCCTCCAGAGGCAGGGTATCATCTTTGCCGTTCTGTGCCACATAGCAAGAGGGACTGAGAATATAGTCATTCTTGACTGCTTCTTCCTTTGCAACTACCTTGCTGACGCCGTCCTCTTCCTTCCAGCCAAGGTACAGTTCAGAGATTCTCTCTATGCTTGACTCGGGAAGAAAGTTCTTTGGCCTGCCCTTCTCGAAGAGGTTTGATGCGTTAATGAGCAGTATTTCACCCGGCTTCCTTTTATTCTTATTGATGACAAGGATGATTCCCGGCGAGGGGGTATTGTAGAACATGTTCTCCGGCATCATGATGACAGCTTCCACCAAGTCCCTGTCAACAAATTCCTTACGGATATCCCTTTCTCTATTCCTACCAACATTGGCACTGCCTCTTGAGACAGCGCCGGTGTCCAGTACTACCGCCATCTTGCCTTTATCTCTGAGCGAAGCGAACATGTGCTGAATCCATCCCCAGTCGGCACTGCTGGAAGGTGGATAGCCAGAGGCAAAGCGGTTGTACGGATCATTCTCGTAGACATCTTGAGAGAAGTCCTGGTTCCACATGGGATTTGCGGTCACAATATCAAACTTCTTGAGTGAGCCGTCATCATTCAGGAAAGCGGGCCGATTCATGGTATCCCCAAGCCTGATATCAGCTTCCATGTCGTGAATAAAAGCGTTCATTCTTGCCATGGCGAAGGTGGAATGGAGGATTTCCTGTCCGAAGAATTTTGGGAAGTTAATGGAAGGGTCTTCACCGTACTTATCCTTAAACCGAAGGCAGCACTTGATTAGTAGTCCGGCTGAGCCACAACAGGGGTCGTATATTTCCTGACCTTGAGCTGGGTCAAGTATGTAAGATATGAGTATAGCTACCTCCCGAGGCGTATAGAATTCCCCCGCGCTTTGCCCGGAACCCTCAGCAAACTTCCTCAAGAGATATTCATAAGCCCTCCCCAGGATATCTGGCTCCACATCCTTCAGCCCAAGCCTGTACCTACCCAGAACATCTATCAGCAATCGAAGCTTATCATCACTGATTATTCTCTGTCCGGCAGCAGTAGCATTAAAATCCACAATGTCGACGACACCCTGCAGCCTGGGATTCTCTCTAGCAATGGCACGGACGGAGTCAGTGAGGTATTCACCTATGCCAGTGGTCTGCTTGGCCACTCCTGGCCATCTGGCCTTTGCAGGTAGATAAATTCTTACCAGCCCGTGGTCCTCATCTATAAGCTGCTTCGCCAAGTCAGTATCACTATAGCTCTCAGCAAGCTTGTTCACCTCGTCTTCAAAGACATCAGACAACCTTTTTAGGAAAATCAGGGGTAGGATATAGTCCTTATATTTGGGGGCGTCAATTTCTCCGCGGATTTTACAGGCGGCCTCCCAGAGCCAGCTTTGCAGGGTGGTAACATCCAATTTAGAGTTGCGATTGTTCATCTTCTGCTCCCTTGCGCCCATTTAGAGGTCTAGGAGGAAGACCCTATTTTTCACCAGCTTGGTTGTCTTGGCGTGCCAACTCACGTTGTATAGCTTCCAAAACCCAGTCCTGGATGGTTGCATCCATTTCAGCAGCGCGAATACGCACTTTCTTATGAACGTTCTCGGGCAAGCGTACGTGGATCATGCGGTTTTTTGCTTCTCTCGAGTTATTGGTTTCCATCTTCTTCCATTGACCTAATTTGTTATAAAGATAACTCTGTTATCCCCGAAAGTCAATATCGCAGAGTAACAAAATTTCTTGGACGAAGGATGGAAGCAAAATGGAGAAACCCACCTAAGTGGGCAACTTAACGTCATAAAGTGACACGACCGGCAGTTCAAATTCAACCCCAAGAATCGATACCAATAATTTCGGCGAGAGGTGATGCCCTTATTGCCTGGATTGGCTTAGTTTGCTCTTTCGTTGCTGCCATATTTGCTTTATCACGTCACCCACTCTCTTGAACTCCTCGTATGTGAATTTATCACTTTTGGCCATATTACACAGAGCACACGCCAAAACGCAATTCATGACATTGTGTCCTAGACTATTATCTATGCGGTCTATTTCCAATATCCGACCCCTTTTAATCCCGCCGTAAAAAGTTTTTCCCCACACTGTGGTAAAATCCTTCTCTTCAATGCCACAATAGTGGCACTTTGTTCCGTCTCTTTCATAGAGTTGATTTCGTAATTCTTTTTTCCAGCCCATTTTCTCTTTACGCTCCTTTTAGTTGCGACTGGTTATAAAGAACGGCAGCTAACAACCATTTCCTGACTCATGTTATCACCTGTGAAAACGTTTGAACAGCACTTTGTCGGAAATCACAACTCAATGAAAGCCAGAATGTGACACTACGGACAGATGTTGCCTAGCCAGACAATATGCTAAAATATCGAAAGAGGTATTGAAGAGGATAATAAGATGACACAATATTACATATCTATGGAGGAAGAGCTTCAGTATGAGAGAAAAAGCTACACCGAAGAGCTGAAAGAAAAGGATTGGCAGTATCTAAAAGAATCCGGCGAGTTATTCTTGATGCACGCATTTTCTCATCTCTTTGAGACTACTCTAGTTGGCTATGAAGTATTTGGAGATACCAATTACAAAATAAAATATAGTCAATTCTATCTTAATTTGGCGGTAGGGTTAGAACTCCTACTTAAATCCATATTATTAAAGAGAGGCGTAAAGATAAATCTTAGCCCGGAGAGGACCATGCAATTTGGGCGTATAATAGAAAAACACTTAGACAAGATATTTCCTCGACTCAGACAAAATACGCTTAGAGAAATTAAGCATACTTTGGAATTAATAAATGTGAAGCGAAATAATATAGCACACCGTTCGAAGAGGAGCTATGACCACTACGCATATGAATATAGGTTTTCTTATGTCACACTCTACATTTATGAGGAATTTTTCTACGGAGAGAACCCAGAATTAATCAAGCTATTACTTGAAAGCATAGATAGGTCTGAAATTACTACGGGATCCGATTTTAAACCACTGCGAATAAAACCGAAATCCCTCAGGAAACAAACTTCTCAAAAGAATAACCCCTAAGTATACAGTTAGTGGCAGTTAGGCAGAGGGTGTAGGAATGAGCGATAAAACGAATCAGTCGAAGGATCGTTTTCAGCTTGCTTGGAGACACAGTTCAGTCAATATTAAAGCAGGTGGGAAGGCTCATCCGTTAGAAACCCGACTACACCTTATTCACTATGACCATAATATTCTCCCGAACATTTTATATCTAACTCCAACATCCCAGGAGCAAGAAGGCTGGCTAGTCGGTTTTGATCCGATTGCTGACAAAATATGTCGTTTTAGTTCAAAGTTGGAAATAGCTCTAGCTATAAATTGTCTACTCGACTCAGTTGGTTTTGCCGAGATACTCGTCTCTGGTATTGATCTAGAACGGGCTGGGCCTAATCTATTGTCGAGATTTAGTTAAACAAAACATCAGAATGTGATCAAACAGAACGTCATTTCGTATCCTCCTACATTCTACTGAGGGTTTCTGAAATGTTCGTCAGTGGCGAGGTGGTATAATAGTTTCGTCATCGAATTCTTTTGCGCCCATCACATAATCCAGAGACTCACTTAGCAATGTCCATTAGGAGATAAGTCTATGCTTAGCGAGAACGAGCTAGCCAAACTCGGCATCCTGGGCTGGTCGGTTCTAGCCGATCAGTTTACAGGGTCAGACCTGCTTCTTGGTAACGGATTCTCGCTGAATATTACTCCCCGTCTCCACTACGATTCATTATTCGATGAATTCCTCGCAAAGTGTAGCCCTAAGAACCGGCGTATTTTCGAGAGTTTTGAAACGACCAATTTCGAGTTTATCCTCGAGAAACTCTCGAACGCAAAAGATGTCAATGAAATTTTCCGGATAAGAACTGCCGAAATTGAAGATGCAATCGACTGTTTGAAAGGCGGTTTGATTGACACAATCGAAGCTGTTCACCCACGATGGGCTGAGACCGACCAGCAACAACTTGAACGGATAGCCCTGCAGCTATACAGATTCGAAGACGTTTTTACGCTGAACTATGACCTTTATCTCTATCGCATTATCCTGATCCTGAATGATAGACATCGCCGGGGCGAAAATGCCAGACCATACAGTGACTATTTCTGGGAAGGGTACGACGAACAGTTTCTGCATTTCTCTCCTTCCACAGAGTTCGAAGGCTATCGACATCCGTACTATCTACATGGAGCTCTCTTTCTCTTCAAAGAATCGTTCCATGATTTGAAATTACGAAAGGCCGATTCTTCCGAGGAACTCATAGAACTAATTGGCGACAGTATTAAAGAAGGAAGAATGCCTCTTTTCGTGAGCGAAGGTACACACGAACAAAAATGGGAAGCGATAAGCCGGAGTAGCTACTTGAGATTTGCGCTGGAGAAACTAGAGAACTCTGAGAAGCGCCTTGTTATTTTCGGCACATCTTTGTCTGACCCAGACAAGCATATCGTTGATGCAATTAACCAAACCAAAAGAGATCTAGCCGTATCGATTCATATCGGCACAAAATCGAAAGATGAAGTCAAAAGCGCAGAATTTTCAATCAGGAGCAAGTTTCCGGGACACAAAGTTGAGTTCTTCAACTCTAACACGCTTTTTGACTTCTGAGTCCTGATGATGGCCAGCGACTCGTTCGGGTTGACCACAAGTTTTCGAATAGATACAGTGCTCTGCCGACGTAGATTGGCAGCGTAACCCCTTACGAATCCAACAATTAGCCAAAGTGTTCAAACTGCATGCCGAAGTCTTGTGCGGCACGCGGGTATGCTGTGGTGAAGGTGATGTATTACTACACTACGTGGTATTTAGCTAGAGGTTTTTGTCATAGATATATAACTTCATAGAGGTACGTAGAGCTAGATAGAGTTTTCCGGCATTCAGATAGAGCACTATAGCCAAAACACTGTGTATAATGTCTCAAACCGCAGGCCCTCATAATATAGGCATAGTGATACAGATAGACTGATGTATAAAGGGCGATTCAAATAGAGCCATACACTTTCTGCACTATAATCATACTCTAGCTAAACTACATATACTACATATAATATGTATATGTATATGCGTAGTACGTATATGTATAATATGCATGTGTATGATATGTATATGTATATTGTATACTTATTGTTATTGCACAATTGCTCTAGCTTAGATACAGGACAGATAGGCCGTAGATAGAGGCCACAAGGATCAGTTGTAAGTTTTGGTTTGAAGTTTTTGCTGGGATATTCCTCATCATAGCTACTCGCTATCTGCAGTGTTTTAGTTGGCACCGTTGCCGGACTTAGCTCCTCCTTTCCACCCGTCGGTGTGCTTTCGGCGGTCGGATATACAATCCATCGTGTTGTTACCTCTCTGCCCTTTTTTCTAAGCCACATAGCCCGGCCTCAGCAGCTCTTCATGGAGGTATCGTCCCCTCTCGGCAAACTCCGCTATGAGCTCTTACTCACCGGAGTCGAGGCCCCCTGTACTCATCGACCTTCGGGAAGCCCCTCCTGCCGGCGCTTTCCACCTCCTGGATCGTGAACAAAGCTTCCTGTTCTCGGCTCTCAAGGACATCGAGAGGCGTGGTCTTGCCAATACTGATCGGCCTTATGTGATATGTAGATATAACCTGAAGCAGTTATGTGAAGAACAGGCAAGCCCCTGTAATGATGTTCGGCTATGCAAAAGTTATGGGGAAATGTGTGGCTACTGGCTTAAACAGAGAAAACTATAGCGAGTAATCGCTGTGGTTATTAAGTATTTACGGCGCTTCAGCTAGAGCAAACTAGAGTTTACCTAGAGTGGGAAACGAGATTACAGGTAAAACAGATAGAGCGTTTGCGCTATTTGCTAGAGGTTGTGACCGCAATACTGATGAAGTTAAGCGACTTGTTCCTCTATATAGTTTAGAATGCTGTAGAAAACTCTAGCGAGTATTCAGGATAATTACATAGCATGTTATTATTGTCCCAGATAGAGCGAGCTAGAGTCCAGCTACAGTTGGATCGTGCTCCAGGTAGAGCGAGCTAGAGTCCAGCTACAGTTTGCTGGTCCTCCAGATAGAGCGTGCTATAGTCAAGCTACAGTTGGAGAGAAGATGGCGACTAAGAAAGAGAGAGCATTTGCTCTTGTTGATTATCTCTGAAATTTGGCCCTTCATTCTGTCCGAAAATTGAGTAAGCTCGCCTTCTTGCAAAATACATTTTTGTTTTGCTGATACTATCTCTATACCTATAATCTTCAAAATGCTCTATCTACGCTCTATCTACTGGTAACGATTATATATAGTATCAAAACCACTATAGCTAGTAGACCCAACCAGATATAGCGAAACCCCCATCATTACTACTATCGCAATAATAGCACTATAATTGCACACCATTGTAGTTGTAGGTATAGTGCAATTATCATAGTGCAATTATCATAGTGCAATTATCATTGTATCGCACTGATATCGTTCAGACAAATGGGTGACGCATGAGTTATAATGAAATGCACCCCTGTTTGCTACATTTGTATACCTACTACGTTTTACTGTAGTTATGTGATTGGCAGCTATAGCAGCTCTATGATCCGCGCTATAAGGGTAGCTGCAGTTTTGGCTGTAGTAGTGCCATAACGCAGCTATAGCCGATGGGAGAGCGCGCTCACGTCGGTCGGTGTGTTGCGATGCCTCTCTGTATATCAGCGTATCTGCCATCCCAAAGAAACTCTAGCTAAAGTGTATCTGCCAATTGAAAAGTGTAGCTAGAGTGCATCTAGGCTTCAAAGAAAGTATAGCTGCGGCTCAGCGTTAGCTTCGCCAGATGCATCTAGAATGCAACTAAAATTGCGCTAGAAGCCAGATTGTGACCTCACTGAGCATGGTACAATAGCGCAGGGATATTCCGAAAGGTGAAGGAGGACTCAAAGGAACCTTAATCTACATCAGGGTGGGGAATTTCAAATCGGTGGAAAGCAGGGAGAAATAAGTCGGTGTTGACAAGCGGTCGATATGGAGGGCCTTTGGGCGAGATCATTATCTTGCAGAGAGAGGAAGGTGTAACATGGATAGCACGTTCTTGGGACAAAGGGTCATGGTACCCAGAGAACCAGGAGAGCCCCAATCTGGAACGATAGTTGGCGAAACGCCAAAATTGTTTGCTGTTCGCACTGAAACCGGCGATGTCATAATGGTGGAAAAGAGATATACCTATCCGTATGATGCCCTAACCGTTCAGCGCATCAAGGACATGCACGGCAAATTCTCGGAAGCCAAGACATCCCTCGAGGTGGCTTGGGCTAACCTGACTTCGCTGGTGGGAGAGGACGAGCTACACCGCGCGAAGGAAAAACTTTCCGACATAGAGCTCCTGGAAATCGCCCGCAGGGTGGTGGCTGGTCAGCTTAAGGAGAAGCAGCCCGAGTTCACCTTCGAGGAAACCTATGTTCAACATCTCCTCAAGGGATATGGCAACCGCCGGGGCAGCGCATCAGGGCCGGTAACCATAGTCAGGTCTGTTGATGAACTGTCCAAAGTGAAGGAAGGCGATGTGCTGGTCGCTGAGGTGGTGACGCTGGACTGGCCCTGGTTTCAAGCGGCGATGCTTGCCAGTGGCCTCATTGTGGAATCTGGGGACTACCTGCGACGCCGTTCGTTTACACTGAGCTGGGAGGTTGGCATACCATGCATAAGAGGCGCTATGGGGGTGGCAAGAGTCCTTGAAAGCGGTGGCAGGATAAATGGGGATAACAAGGCCACGGAAATACTCGTAGATGGTCAGATCGTCACCGTCGACAGCATGCGGGGAGAGGTGTATCAGGGAAGCACCCTTATAGTGTAATAGAGCTACGTGTTTGAAGTGCGCCATGACGAGTTGCCAATACCAAGGGGCAACCAGCGGAGATGATGCCCCCAACTCGTTCTACTGGCGATACCCGGAATATGAGGATTGGTGCGACAGAGGACACAACTCATCATGTTGTTGGTCATCTGCGTTTTCGGTTACCAAGATTCACTGGCAGGAGGTTAGCTCATGGCAAACCAAGAGTTACAAGGCCAGGTGAATGCTGTGCTGGACGGGTACGCTTCCGACGAAATCATGTTGGACTCTTTTCTGCAATGGGCAGGTAATCCTACGAGTATGAGCGCCAGCTACGGCCTCGAGGAAAACGACCACTATGTCTTGAAGAACCTTGAGGTACGCCAGGGGCTCTCCCTACAAGAGGCAGAGGAGCGCGTTGGCGAACTGAGAAAGGTATGAGGCTCCCTCATCGATTGGACTAGGCGTCTGCCAATCGAGTCGAGGCGCCAAATATGGGAAATACAGAGGGCTCCCCGAGGGGCTTACACCAGCGCACTGGCCGAGGCGCCCCAGCCAGGTCTACCAGGAGCTATAGATTAGAGGAAACCAGATACACTCTGGTAATCGGATAGGTATTGGTCCGCCTTGAAGAAACTTCGGTCCTCACGCTACGTAGATAGAGTTTTCTAGCATTCAGATAGAGCACTATAGGGAAAAGACTATGGGTGTCACATTGCAAATGCTACGTAATCGTAATATAGGCATCGTGACGCAGATACAGTGATTCAGATAGAGTGATGTTGAGCCAGGGGAGAGAGATGGAGTGGTACACATACGTTAACTATAGCTATAGCTATAACTAAGCTCTAGCTAAATTACATATACTATTACTACACAATTCTTCCAGCTTAGATAGAACACAGATAGTACATAGATAGAGAACTAGATAGAGGGACCCAACAAGCGAGGGCAGGCTATGCCCACAAGACCGGCATGGCCTTCTGGGAGGGATACTAAATATCTAGCCAGGCAGGTGGCAGCACTGCTTGAAAATGGTGGGAGGACACCTAGGGATAAAGGGGTGTAGATTCCCAGTGAAAATGCCTTGGGCCATCTCACCCCCCAGCAGTTCCTGTTACAATGTATCCCCAGAAAGGAGGCGCAGGTGTCACCTATGTAATGGTCGAGAGCATCGGCTTGACATTTCCTTGCCTAGGCACTACAATAGATGACGGAGTTCGCTGATGGCATTTGTAAGAGTTAAGCGACAAGGCAATAGAAGCTACTATTACCTTGTAGAGAGTAAGCGTGAGGGAAACAAAGTTAGGCAGCGGGTTATCCGTTATCTCGGCACTGAGCCGCCGACAAGACAACAAATGGAAGCTATGAGGAGGGTCAAAGATGAGAACAGCCCAAGATGGAACCGTTAAAAGCGATCCAAACCCCAAAACAAAGGAGTGCTTGCTTCGTCATGGTAATTTCGTATCTGAATCGGAGTCCACCAGATTTGACCTAGGGCACATTGCTTGGGAAGCAAGCACTCTACCGCTGAGTTACACCCGCCTTTTCGCCCCGATTATAAGTAAGAAAGGGGGTCTTGTCAAGAATTACAACGAATTATGCAAAAAAGCCGCCAAAAGTATTGACAAGTTCGAGATTTTGTGATATTCTATTTATTTGTCAATGAAAACCTCTTTCTCTCTCTTGATTCCGCAACACCGTTAGCTTTCGTCCCGATTTATCTTATGCAGGGGAATGTTGTGCTTTTTTCAGGAGAATTAGTATGATTTCTGCATTGCCAATTGAACAAGAAGTGACCCCCCTTATTCCGAGGAAGTCTTATGCCAAAATCCCCCCTGTCCTGGAGGTCCCTTATCTAATTCAGATTCAGCGCGACTCCTTCCGCTGGTTTAAGGAGGAGGGACTGAGGGCGCTATTCGAGGAGATATCTCCCATCCAGGATTTCACCGCCACGAGGTTTGAGCTTCACTTCCTGGACTATAAGTTCCGAGACCCCAAAGATGCCGAGTGTGTCGAGTGTGGTGCCTGGCATGACATGCCTCAAATAAGGTTCTGCCGTGAGTGCCCCAAGAATGTGAGGCCCAACCACACGGAGCAGGAATGCCGCGAGCGGGATATGACCTTCTCCGCCCCTCTCTATGTAAAGGTTAGGCTGGTGGTCAAGGAGACGGGGGAGCTGAAAGAGCAACCCATCTTCATGGGTGATTTCCCTTTGATGACGCCGAGGGGAACCTTTGTGGTTAACGGGGCGGAAAGGGTGGTGGTGAGCCAATTGATTCGCTCGCCCGGGGTTTACTTTACCCTGGAGGAAGACGTTGCCATCGGGCGCCAGCTTTGCTTTGCCAAGCTGATCCCAGAGCGGGGGGCATGGCTTGAATTCGAGACCAGTGGCAAGGATGTGATCTCGGTAAAGGTCGATGGTAAACGGAAGATCCCCATAACCACTATGCTGCGCGCCATCGGCTATGGCAGCGATGAGGAGCTTAACAAGATCTTTAAGGACGTAGATACCTCCCCCGACCACCGCTTCATTCAGGCAACCATGGAACGCGACCCATTGGTTAGGAGCGAGAAGCAGGCTTTGATCGAGTTTTATCGTCGGCTCAGACCAGGCGACCCACCCACTATGGAGAACGCCCGAAGCTTGATAAATAACCTCCTCTTTAATTCCCGCCGCTATAACCTGGGCAAGGTTGGTCGCTACAAGCTGAACAAAAGGCTGGGGCTGGACCTGCCCCAGACCCAGCGGGTGCTCACCAAGGAAGACCTCGTCGAGATCGTTAGGCACATTATCATGGTGGACAATGGGGCCGATTCCCCCGATGACATCGACCACCTAGGAAATCGACGGGTGCGCACCGTGGGCGAGCTGATCCACAATCAGTTCCGCATCGGGCTACTGCGCATGGAGAGGGTGATCAAAGAACGGATGAGCATCATCGACCCCGAATCGGTGACCCCGAGCCCTCTGATCAACATTCGCCCTGTGGTGGCGGCGATGAGGGAATTCTTTGGTGCCTCCCAGCTATCTCAATTTATGGATCAAACCAACCCCCTGGCGGAGCTAACCCATAAGCGGCGCGTCTCCGCCTTGGGACCCGGTGGCCTCTCTCGGGAGCGGGCTGGCTTTGAGGTGCGCGATGTCCATCACTCCCACTATGGCAGGATCTGCCCCATTGAGACCCCTGAGGGGCCTAACATCGGCCTTATCGGCTCCCTGGCCACCTATAGCGTGATCAACGAATACGGTCTCATCGAGACCCCCTATCGAAGGGTTATCAAGGAGGTAAAAAACACCCCCCAGGAGCTGGTGGGGAGGACGGTGGCGGAGACGGTCTTCGATGATGGAGGGCATACCGTTGTCGAACCAGGAACTCTGGTGAGTGCAGAGATGGCGCAGCGGCTCGGTGAGCTCCCGGAGAGGAAGATAGAGGTGGTGCCCTTTGTCTCCAGTGAGATCGTCTATCTGTCTGCAGATAAAGAGGAGCAATATGCCATCGCCCAGGCTAACGAGCGCCTTGACGAGGGGAATCAGTTTATCGGGGAGAAGATAGAGGTGAGGCGGGGGAGCAAGTTCTATGAAGAGCTGCCGTGGAGGGTAGACTTCATGGATGTTTCGCCGAAGCAGATAGTAAGCGTTTCCACCGCCCTGATCCCCTTCCTGGAGCATAACGATGCCAACCGTGCCCTCATGGGCTCGAACATGCAGCGTCAGGCTGTGCCTCTGGTTTGCCCTGAGGCCCCCCTCATCGGCACCGGCATGGAGAGGCAGGCAGCCCATGATAGCGGACAGGTGATCCTTTCCCAATTTGATGGCGAGGTGATCCAGGTCACGGCAAGGCAGATCGTGGTTCAGGGGAGGGATGGGGAGGAGCAAAACTACCCCTTGACGAAGTTTGGCCGCTCAAACCAGGGGACCTGCATAAACCAGCGACCCCTGGTGAAAAAAGGCGACCAGGTGAGGTGTGACCAGATATTGGCGGACAGCTCCTCCACAGATCAAGGGGAGCTAGCTTTAGGACAGAACGTCCTTTGTGCCTTCATGAGCTGGGAGGGCTATAACTTCGAGGATGCGCTGGTGATCAGCGAGAGCCTGGTTAGGGATGAGAAATTCGCCTCTATTCATATCGAGAAGCATGAGATCGAGGCCAGGGACACAAAACTAGGACCGGAGGAGATCACCAGGGATATACCCAATGTCGGCGAGGAGAGCCTGAGAAACCTCGATGAGAACGGTATTATCCGGATAGGCGCTGAGGTAAAGCCTGGGGACATCCTGGTGGGGAAGATCACCCCTAAGGGGGAAACAGAGCTCACCGCGGAGGAGAAGCTACTCCGCGCCATCTTCGGCGAGAAAGCCAGGGAGGTAAAGGACTCCTCGCTGAGGGTGCCCCATGGGGAGTGGGGAAAGGTTTTCGATGTCAAGGTCTTCTCGCGGCAGAGTCACGCCGAGCTCCCCCCAGGGGTTAATCAACTGGTGCGGGTTTGGGTGGCGCAAAGAAGGAAGGTATCTGAGGGGGATAAGATGGCGGGGCGGCACGGGAACAAAGGGGTGATCGCCCGCATCCTGCCCGTTGAGGATATGCCCTTCTTGCCCGATGGCAGGCCGGTGGAGCTTATCCTCAATCCCATCGGTGTCCCCTCGAGGATGAACCTGGGGCAGGTCCTGGAGACCCACCTTGGGTGGGCGGCCCATACGCTGGGGTTTAAGGTTCTTTCACCGGTTTTCGATGGAGCGGATAACGATGTCATCGAGGATGCCCTCTCCCAGGCTTGGATTGCCCAGCGCTCTGGGGCCATCGACCTCGACCCCGAGATAGAAAATGCCTTTGACCTGGAGAGGGCAAAGGCATGGCTTGGCGAGCAAGGGTATGATGGGGAGCGGATCTTTGGCGATGAGTGTAAGGGGGAGGCGAAGAAGGCCTCTCTCAGGCTCTGGCTTGAGGATACCGGGGTTTCCACCGCAGGGCTCAGCGACGAGGAGGTGATGGAGGAGGCACAGCGGGCCTCCCAGGAGAAGGTGCTCCCCCTGCCCACCTCAGGCAAGACCATCCTCTACGATGGACGCAGCGGAGAGTCCTTCGACCAGCCGGTGACCGTTGGTTATATCTACACGATGAAGCTGAGCCATCTCGTTGAGGATAAGATCCATGCTCGGTCTACAGGCCCCTACTCCCTGATCACCCAACAGCCCCTGGGAGGGAAGGCCCAGTTCGGCGGGCAACGCTTCGGTGAGATGGAGGTCTGGGCCCTGGAGGCCTACGGTGCCGCTCACGTGCTTCAGGAACTCCTCACCGTTAAATCAGACGATGTGGTTGGTCGGGCGAAAACCTATGAGTCCATCGTTAAGGGGGATGATATCCTGCAGGCAGGGGTGCCAGAGTCCTTCAAGGTGCTGGTCAAGGAACTTCAGAGCCTGGGGCTTGCTGTCGAGGTGCTCAATGAAGAGGAGGAGAGAGTGATCCTCGTTGAGGATTCAGGGATAGACTTTCCCAGGCTAAGGATGCCAAGATTTGGGGAGAGGTAGAGGTGCTCGAGGTTAACGATTTTAGCTCGGTGCGGATCTCTTTGGCCTCGCCGGAACAGATTAAGAGCTGGTCCTATGGCGAGGTAACTAAGCCAGAGACCATCAACTATCGCACCCTCAAGCCGGAGAAGGACGGTCTTTTCTGCGAGAGGATCTTCGGGCCAACGAAGGATTTTGAGTGCTACTGTGGCAAGTATAAAAAGGTGCGTTACCGGGGCATCGTCTGCGATAAGTGTGGCGTGGAGGTGGCACGCTCAAAGGTGCGCCGCGAGAGGATGGGGCACATCAAGCTTGCCGCACCGGTGAGCCACATCTGGTTTGTAAAGGGGACGCCCAGCCGAATTGGCCTCCTTCTCGATATCTCCCCGCGAAATCTGGAGAGGGTGCTTTACTTTGCGCAGTACATAGTCACCCGGGTGGACGAGAAAGCGCGCCGCAAGGCGATAGAGCGCATGCGCGAGGATACCTCCCGGGAGAACGATCGGCGAGAAAAGCTGGCAAGTGAGAGACTGGGGGAGAGCGAAGCCCTCCTTGAGGAGGAGATCGCCCATATAGAGGCTGATAGGGAGGCGGAGAGGAGGCACCTTGAAGAGGAGCGCAACAGCGCCATCGACCAGATGATGAGCTTGGCGGTTGCCCTGGAGGGGAAGCTAAAGGAGGAGACGGGCAAGGAGGCAAAGGAGGGGATCAGTTTCGGCGACCTCACCATTGTGCCCCAAGGAACCATAGTCACCCCTTCCCACGTCGAGCTTCTTCGCCAGGCAGTACGGGAAAGGATCGCTGAGATCGAAGGCAGTTTTGCTAGGGTCGCTGGGGAGAAGGAAGCGCTAGCCAACCCTGAGATCAAGCAAAGGCGAAGCAAGGCAATAACGGAGGTAAGCCAACTCCATCCAAGGATTGCTGAAGAGGAGCAGCAATCGATGGAAGAGCTTAACGCCAGGATCGATGAGCTCGAGGAGCTTAGCCCCTTAATGCTTCTCCCCGAGGGCAGGTATCGTGAACTCAAAGATAGGTATGAAGGGGTTTTCAAGGCGGGCATGGGGGCTGAGGCCATTCTTGAGATCCTCATCGATCTCGATCTGGAGGAGCTTCGCGACGCCCTTTACAAGGAGATCCATTCCAGCACCGGGCAGCGAAGGAAGAAGGCAACCAAAAGGCTGCGCGTTGTTGAGGCGCTAAGAAGGAGCGGGAATAAGCCGCAATGGATGGTCCTGACCGTTCTTCCCGTGTTGCCCCCAGACCTTCGCCCCATGGTTCAGCTTGATGGTGGCAGATTCGCTACCTCAGACCTCAATGACCTATATCGTCGTGTGATCAATCGCAATAATAGGCTGAAGCGGCTTCTGGAGCTTGGTGCCCCTGAGATCATCATCCGCAATGAGAAGAGGATGCTCCAGGAGGCTGTGGACTCCCTCATCGACAATGGCAGGAGGGGTCGTCCCATCACCAGCAAAGGCAATCACAAGTTGAAGTCGCTATCGGATATGCTTAGGGGGAAGCAAGGGCGATTCCGCCAGAACCTCCTGGGCAAAAGGGTGGATTATAGCGGGCGCTCGGTGATCGTGGTCGGTCCTGAACTGAAGCTGCACCAATGTGGTTTGCCCAAGAGGATGGCCCTGGAGCTGTTCAAACCCTTTGTCATGCATCGCCTCATCCTCAGAGGATACGCCCATAACATCAAAAGCGCAAAAAGGATTGTGGAGAGGGAGAGGGCCGAGGTTTGGGATGCGTTGGAGGAGGTGATCAAGGAGAGGCCGGTTCTTCTCAACCGGGCGCCGACCCTCCATCGCCTTGGCATTCAGGCCTTTGAGCCCGTGCTCATCGATAGCAGCGCCATTCAGATTCACCCCCTGGTTTGTGCCGCCTTCAACGCCGACTTCGATGGCGATCAGATGGCGGTCCATGTGCCCCTTTCCCAGGCTGCGGTTAAGGAGGCCAGAGAGGTGATGCTCTCAACCCATAATATGCTCCTCCCCAGCTCAGGGGAACCGGTGGTGGCGCCCACCCTGGATATGGTCTTGGGCTGCTACTACCTCACCACCATCAAGCCCGGGGCAAAAGGGGAGGGGATGGTCTTTGGCGGCGCTGAGGAGGCAAAGCTGGCGCACGACCTGGGGATTATCAACCTTGAGGCCGAGATCGAGGTAAGGGATGGGGAGGATGGGGAGCGAAGGAGGACCAGCGTGGGGAGGATCATCTTCAATGAGGTGCTCCCCGAGGAGCTGGGCTTCCTTAATGAGGTGATGGATAAGCAGTCCCTGAAGCAGTTGATCGCCGACTGCTTCAAGCTCTTGGGCAGTGAGGGGGCTGCTCTGGTTGCCGACGATATCAAAAGCCTGGGGTTTCAATATGCCACCAAGTCGGGGAGCACCATCGCCATGAACGATATAGAAACCCCTGAGTGTAAGGGGAGACTTCTGGAGGAGGCGGAGGAAAGGGTCGCCGAGGTTGAAAAGCAATTCCAGCGGGGACTGATCACCGAGGAGGAGCGCTACGCCAGCGTCATAGAGATCTGGTCGGAGACCACGGAGAAGATCTCCGATGCCATCGCCGCATCCCTATATCGCTACGGCTCCATCTATATGATGGCAACCTCCGGGGCAAAGGGGAATATCGCCCAGATCAGGCAGATGGCTGGGATGAGAGGGTTGATGACCGACCCATCGGGTAGGATCATCGATCTCCCCATCAGGTCCAGCTTTCGCGAGGGGTTGACCGTCCTCGAGTACTTCATCTCAACCCATGGCGCCCGCAAAGGGCTGGCGGACACAGCACTGAGGACCGCGGACAGCGGCTATCTCACCAGGCGGCTTATCGATATCTCTCAGGACGTGATCATCCTTGAGGAGGACTGTGGCACCAGTGCTGGAGTTTGGATTTCAGAGGCGCCGGAGAAGAGCATACTGGCACCCTTCCCTGAGCGCCTGGTAGGGCGACTGGCAGCAACAAAAATAGCCCACCCGGCGACCGGGGAAACCATCGTGGAGGGAAATGAGGAGATCGACGAGGAGAAGGCCAAGGAGATCGCCTCTGCGGGGATTGCCAGGGTCTATGTCAGGTCGCCGTTAAGCTGTCACGCAAGGCATGGTGTTTGCCAGCGCTGCTACGGGAGCAGCCTAGCTCGAGGAAGATTGGTGGATATGGGTGAAGCGGTGGGCATTATTGCAGCCCAGAGCATCGGGGAGCCTGGAACTCAGCTAACCATGCGCACCTTCCATACTGGAGGGGTTGCCGGACTGGACATCACCAGTGGTTTACCTCGCGTTGAGGAGCTTTTCGAGGCTCGCTCACCAAAGGCTCAGGCGATTATCTCCGAGATCGACGGTCAGGTGGACATCATCGATAACGAGGAGGAGCGAAGGATTAAGGTATCAAGCTCCGAATTTTACCGCGATGAATATCCTCTTCTGCCGGGATGGGAGGCCAAGGTTGGCGATGACGACTGGGTAGATGTAGGGGCGGTGCTGGCTGAGCCAGAGTCCCCTGCAGCTGAGGAAGGCCGGGTTGCCTTAGAGGCCGCTCCCCTCATCGCCAGGGTGGCAGGAAAGGTGGCCATGGAACAGGGTCAGATCTCCCTCTGGTATGAGGAGAAGGAGGAGCGGGAATATCCTGTCCCCACCACATCCTACATCATTGTGGAGCAAGACGCTTGGGTAAAGGCGGGGGATAAGCTTACTGAGGGCCTGATCAACCCCCAGGATGTTTTGCGCATTATGGGCAAGGAGGCGGTGCAGCAATATCTGCTGGACGAGATCCAGAGGGTTTATCGCTCCCAGGGGGTAAATATAAACGACAAACATGTCGAGACCATCATCCGCCAGATGCTGCGCAAGGTCGGGGTGGATTCCCCCGGCGATACCGAGCTATTGCCCGGGGAGCTGGTGGATCGCTTCGTCTACGAGGATATCAATGCCAAGATCCTGGCGCAGGGAGGGGAGCCAGCAACAGCCCAGCCCTTGCTCCTCGGGATCACCAAGGCCTCACTGAACACCGATAGCTTCCTTTCGGCAGCCTCCTTCCAGGAGACCACCAGGGTGCTTACCGAGGCAGCAGTAGCAGGAAAGACGGATAAACTTCAAGGTCTGAAGGAGAATGTGATCATCGGGAAGTTGATCCCGGGACACTGTACCCTCCATCAAGAAGCTGAGACCCCTCTGGCTATCACGGAACAATTAGCCCTCGAAGAGGCTAGCGATTGATTAGGGCAGCGAGGTAGCCTGCACCAAAGCCGTTATCGATATTAACCACCGATACCCCAGCGGCGCAGCTATTGAGCATAGCGAGAAGAGCAGCCAAACCCCCAAAGCTCACCCCATAGCCCACACTGGTGGGAACGGCGATCACAGGCACCGATATCAGCCCGCTGACCACGCTGGGGAGAGCCCCTTCCATTCCAGCCACCGCCACCACCACCCTAGCCTGGCGAAGCCTGGGCAAGTGGTCCAGCAAGCGGTGAACGCCAGCTACGCCAACATCGTAGGAACGCTCAACCGCGTTCCCCATCAGTTCCGCAGTGATCGCCGCCTCCTCAGCAATTGGGATGTCCGAAGTGCCCCCGCAAATCACCATGATCCCGGGGCGTGAGGGTGCCCCTCTCAGCCGATTTATGGTGATGGCACTGGCAATAGGATGGTACTCGGCATCGGGAAGGCGCTCTCTGACCGCATCAAAGCACTCGGGGGCAACCTTGGTCACCAGCACTCGGTCGGAGGCGGAGGCCAGCCGCTCGGTGATGGCAGCAATCTGCTCCGCCGTTTTCCCTGGGCCAAAGACGACCTCTGGGAAACCCGTTCTCAGGGCGCGATGATGGTCGATCTTGGCAAAGCCCAGCTCCTCATAGGGCAGGTTGGCAAGCTGGGCAAGAGCATCTTCAACAGCCATCTCCCCTGACTTCACCCTCGATAATATCTGGTATAGGCGCTCGCTATCGATGTTGCCCCCCGATCTGTGGTGAAGAGATTATATCACTGTGAGAGACCTCCTTCAAGGAAACAAATAGCGAGGAGAGCGAAAAAGGTTTGACTTGGGGAGCGGCAAAATGCTATAATAATAGTGACAATTGCCACGAATCTTAAAGAGGAAAGGGGAAATGGCAGAGAAGAGAACCATCGACCCAGCGGTAATAGAGATACTGGGGAAGGCGGAGGCAGAAGGGATATCCACCGCCTTCGAACGAGCGGGGACCACCAGGCCATGCCCCATCGGGCATGAGGGAAATTGCTGCAGTAATTGCTTCATGGGCCCCTGCCGCATCACCGGCAAGACCACGGTTGGGGTCTGTGGGGCTACCCTTGAGACCGTTCAGGCGAGGAACCTGGCGCGTCACATCGCTGCCGGGGCTGCTGCTCACTCCGACCACGGTCGCGACATGGCTCACACCCTGATCGCCGCCGCCACTGGTGAGGCGCCAGACTACCGGATAAAAGATGAGAAGAAACTTAGAGGCGTGGCTAAACATTTGGGTGTGGAAACTGAGGGGCGCACTAAGGAGGAGATCGCTGTTGAGGTGGGCAAAAAGGCGCTCGCAGAGTTTGGTCGCCAGGAGGGGGAGCTCCTCTATGTGAGACGGGCTCCGCCAAAGCGCCAGGAGCTATGGCGAAAACTGGGTATTACGCCACGGGGCATCGACAGGGAGATTGTGGAGCTACTTCATCGCACCCATATCGGAACGGACCAGGACCCGGAGCATATCCTGACTCATGCGCTGAGAACAGCCCTAGGGGATGGCTGGGGTGGCTCCATGCTCTCAACCGATATCAGCGACATTCTCTTCGGCACCCCGGTTCCGGTGGCGGCGAGGTCCAACTTCGGCATTTTGAGGGAGGACTCGGTGAATGTGGTGGTGCATGGTCACGAGCCCACCCTCTCCGAGATGATCGTGGTCGCCGCAGGTGACCCAGAGCTCAATGACTACGCCAAATCGAAGGGGGCGAAGGGGATAAACCTGGTGGGCATCTGCTGCACTGCCAACGAGGTGTTGATGCGCCATGGGGTACCGGTGGTGGGCAACTTCCTCTCTCAGGAGCTGGCCATCGCCACCGGGGCTATAGATGCCATGGTAGTGGACGTGCAATGCGTGATGCAGGGAATTCAAGCAGCCTCCGAGCACTTCCACACCAAGATCATCACTACCTCACCAAAGGCGATGATCACCGGTGCCACTCACATTGAGTTCGATGAGCATCGCGCCCTGGAGATAGCGAAGCAGATCATAAGAACCGCCATCGACAATTTCCCCAAACGGAAGAAAGAAAAGGTTCGCATCCCCGATTATGTGGACCACCTGGTGGCTGGTTTCTCCCATGAGTATATCGCCTATATGCAGGGAGGGGTTTATCGGGAGTCCTTCCGCCCCTTGAACGATGCGGTGATTCAAGGGAGAATTCGTGGGGGCGCTGGCGTTGTGGGCTGCAATAACCCCAGGGTGACCCAAGACGACCCCCATGTGGAGATCGTAAAGGAACTCATTCGCAACGATGTATTGGTGGTGACCACAGGGTGCAACGCCATCGCCTGCGCCAAGCAGGGCCTGCTCACCCCAGAGGTGATGGATTATGCCGGCCCCGGGCTCAGGGAGATCTGCCAGACGATAGGCGTCCCTCCAGTGCTTCATGTGGGCTCCTGCGTGGACAATTCCCGCATACTCACCATCCTCACCCAGATGGCCACCGAGGGGGGGCTTGGCGATGATATCAGCGACCTTCCTGCGGTGGGCATCGCCCCGGAATGGATGTCGGAGAAGGCCCTCTCCATCGGCGCCTACTTCGTGGCCTCTGGGGTATACACTATCTTCGGTGTGGGCTCCCCGGTTGCGGGCAGCGAGGAGATCACCAGGATGATCAGCCAGGGCTGGGAGGAGAAGGTGGGGGGAAAGCTGGAGTTTGAGCCAGACTGGCGCAAGATCGTGGAAAAGGCCCTTGCTCATATCGATGCCAAGAGGGTTGCCCTCAAGCTGGAGGAATATAGCCCAACTCGCTATGCCGGGAGCACGACCTACTTCCCCGGGGATTACACATCTTCGGAGGAGTTCAAACAGGGCAGCTATACGAGGTCGCTCATCCCTTAACGCTTTCCTCTATAGTGCTTGGATTGCCTTAGCTTTGAGGTGAAGCCGCGACCCCTTTGGGCGCTACCTCCTCAGTGCCAGGATTGCCCCCAGCGGGGGGCACTAACTTGAGGGCGAATCCATCTTCAGGGAAGCCATGAGGGCGGCGTTGAGGCTCTGGTGATCCCATGGGAGAAGAGGCCGGTCTGGCCTGGGCTCCATCTTGAGGGCCTCAGTGGGGCAAGCGGAGACGCAGAGCCCGCATCCGATGCACCGGCTGGCATCTCGCATCACCACATCCCCGTCCAAGGTTAGCGCCTCCATCTGACAACGCTCCACGCAGTCGCCGCACCCCGTGCAACTTTCCTGGTCCACCACCATGATGAAGCCGGTGGTGGCTCCCATGCTGGGCATAGCAGCGTTCTTTATGCTCTGGAGGATGCCGCAATGACAGATGCAGCAGTTACAGATGAAGTCGACATACTTGCCGGTATTGCTGGAGCAATGAACCAACCCCTCCCTCTCGGAGAGGTCTAGGATCTGGCGCGCCTCCTCCTTGGAGATCAGCCGGGCGAATCCCCTCTCGGCATTGAACTTTGCCCCCGGGCCGAAGGACATGCATACCTCCTTGGGCTTATCGCAGGGCCGTCCCAGGAGCTCCCCATGGTGGCGGCAATAGCAGGTGGAGACCGCTATATACTGGGAGTTCTCTATATACTGGTAGACCCTGTCATAGGGTTGGATCTCCACGCCAGCGGGTATCTCCGCCTCCACGGCGATCACCCTAGCGAAGGGGAAGTTTATGACAGCCCTGCCCTTCTCGGCGGCCTGGGTCATCACCGTGAAGTAGTCCTCGAAGAGGCGGGCAAGCCTCTTGGCGCGGTCATTCACCTCTCCCTTCATGAACTGATATTCAAAGATCCCCGGCACCATCTGGAGGAGCGAATAGTGATTTACCCCACCCCGCTCCCTGGAGACCACTAGCCCCTTGTTGGCCATCCCTTCGAGCAGTGGCTCCACCTCCCCGAGGTCGCGGCCCATCTCGGCGGCAAGGTCTGCCGCTGGCATGGGGTTCATGGGCATCTGGCAGGCGAACTCCGCCTCCTCGAGGGTGAACAGCTCCCCCAGAAGAGCATAAAGCTCAGGGCACTTGATAGCGGGAAGAGCTCCTCCCCTCATCCTCAACGCCTCCAACAACTTCTCATAGACCGGCTCGAGCATCCTTTCCTCCTTTCACTCAACCTCGATGTCCCTGATGCGAAGATCTGTTCCACCCACCATTTGGATATCTCGGCTCTGGCATCCAGGGCACAGATACTGATAATCCTCCACGATAAAGGTCTGGCCGCATTCTCTGCATCTCCCCTTTATCGGGGTTATCTCCAGGTTAAGATAGGCCCCGCTGGCAATGGTCTCCTCCGCCAGTATACCAAAACAGAAGGTCAACTGTAGGGCAACGACCCCTCTCAGCTCCCCGGCCACAACATTGATCCTGATAATCCTTTGGGCACCCTCCCTCTGAGCAGCGGCAACTGCGATATCGATTATGCCTCGGGCAATAGCCATCTCATGCACGTCGCAGCTTCCCAAACCTCGCTTGGTAGCGCCCCACTAACCAAGAGACCCAGGCACCGATGCCTTCGCCAGTGGTACAACAGACCTCCATAGTCTCCAAGTCAGGATTGACCTTTCGAGCATTCCTTTTCGCTTCCTCCAGGCTGAAATTGGTATAGGGGAGCAGGTCGATCTTGTTGATAAGAAGAAGGGACGATTCTCGAAACATTAGCGGGTACTTGAGGGGCTTCTCATCCCCCTCGGTAACGCTCAGAATCATAACCTTGTAGTCTTCCCCCACCTTGAACTCAGCGGGGCAGACCAGGTTCCCCACATTCTCGATGAGCAGGATGTCAACACCGCTCAAATCCAGGTGTGGCAGCGCCGAGGCAATCATATTGGCATCGAGATGACAGGCGGTCCCAGTGGTCAGTTGAACAACGGGAAGCTGATGTTTCTGGAGCCTTTCCGAATCGCGGGTGGTTTCAATATCCCCAGCGATAACCCCGAGGCGGAGCTTCCCCACCAGCGCCTCGGCCGTCCTCTCCAGCAGGGTCGTCTTGCCAGCCCCGGGTGAGCTCATCAGGTTAAGTACCAGGTTACCATGCTTATCGAAAATCTCCCGATTCGCCGCAGCGATGCGGTCATTCGCCTCCAGAACGTCGGTCATTACATTGATTTTCATCTCCGGTCCCCGTGAGCGAGTTTAGCACCTCCCATAGGCCAGTGCAACACCTTCACTTAAATCCCAGCCCCCGCTCCTTGAGGCTGACATATCGCTGCTGCCCGATGATCAGGTGGTCCAAAACCTCGATGTCGAGGAGCCTCCCCGCGTTTACCATTTGCTCGGTGACCTGGACATCCTCTTGACTGGGTGTCGGGTCGCCCGAGGGGTGATTATGGACCACGATTATCGCCGGGCAGTTCTCCCTCACCGCCTCCCGGAAGACCTCGCTAACACGGATCAGCGAGGTGCTCACGCTCCCCCTGTAGACCTCAGGAACCGATATCACCTGGTTCTTGGTGTTGAGGAGCACTATCCTGAGCTGCTCCTGGTCAAGAAGGCCCATATCAGCCATCAAAAGGTTGGCCACATCCTGGGGTGAGCGCACCACCGCCCTTTCCTCGGGCTGGGTGGAGACCAGCCGCCTGCCCAGCTCCAGGGCGGCCTTGAGCTGAGCTGCCTTGGCCTCGCCTATGCCCCGCTCGGCGCAAAGCTCGCCAAAGCTAGCCCGGGCAAGCCCGGCAAGACCGCCAAATCTTACCAGCACCCTGGCGCCAAGACCGAGCACATTTTCCGAGGCGGTTCCGGTGCGCAGAATGATCGCCAGGAGCTCACTGTTTGAGAGCGAGGTCGGACCGCTCTCCCTGAGCCGCTCCCTGGGGCGTTCGCAGATGGGCAACTCCTTAATCCTGAGGTGATACTCCACCATGGCTAAACCTTTGAAGCTACCTCAGACACCCTCGGGCAGCGAAGCCCATGATTCTGCGTAAATGCTTGTTTTAGAGGGAGCGATCAAAAGGGCCTCGACTTTGGCCAGGATTTCCAAGCGCTCGGGGTGGTTTTCCCAAGCCCTCCAGTCATGCAGACTGTGCCACGTGCTGATGACAAGATGCGTCCCCGCCCTGTCAATGGAAGTTAGCGTTTCCCCCGATACGTAGCCTGGCTGAACAACTGCTCTAGCTCTAAGCTGCCTCAATAGATCCAGCAACTCGCCCTGTTTGTCTGCCTCCACCGTACGTTCCATGACAATCTTTACAGTCATTTATCTGTTTCCCCCCTGAATTGATATCTCGCATCGTCCGAGAGCTCCCTTGACGGCGTCGCGCTGATCGGCGCTGAGGAGCTCCACCATGCTAAGTACCTGAAGCTACTTCACCTCTACCGTGGCACCTGCTGTCTCCAGTTTCTCCTTTAGTGTCGCTGCCTCCTCCTTGGGAATTGCTTCCTTTACCGCCGTGGGAGCACTCTCCACCAGATCCTTGGATTCTTTAAGCCCGAGGCTGGTTACCTCCCGCACCGCCTTGATCACATTGATCTTATTGGGCCCGATCTCCTTCAGGATCACGGTGAACTCCGTCTTCTCCTCCACCGCAGGGGCGACAGGCTCCGCAGAGGCGGGGGCCGCAGCTACCGCCATCGCAGCACTAACGCCAAACTCGGCCTCCAGCGCCTTCACCAGCTCGCTGAGCTCAAGCACGGTCATGTTCTTGATCGCGGTGATGAGCTCCTCCTTTGTTATCGTCCCCCCTTCCCTAGAAGCGGTGCGCTTAGGGGCGCTTCGCTTAGCAACCTCCTTCACCTCTTCCTTCACCTCCTCCTTCACCTCCTCCTTCACCTCCTCCTTCACCTCCTCCTTCACCTCCTCCTTCACCTCCTCCTGCTTCTCCTCACTGTTATCCATTGCCTCCTCCTTCTAATTGTTTAATTCGAGCGTTTAGTAGGCCAAGAAAGCCTGCCAAGGTTGCATTGAGCACATTGACCAGGGCGGAGATAGTCCCTTGCATCCCGCCCAATAGTCTGGCGATCAAAACCTCCCTTGGGGGCAAGGTGGCCAGCGCCGTTACCTCAGAGGCGCTAAGCACCCTGCGGTCAAGAAGTCCCCCCCTAATCCTGAGCTCCGCCCTTGAGGAGCGGATATAATCGATCAACGCCTTGGCGGGCTCGGTGACATCGCCGTAACCGAAGGCGATGGCTGTCGGACCCTCGATGATGCTCATGAGCCCCTCTTTGTCCACCTCGGCGGCGGCAAAACGGGCCAGGGTGTTCTTCACCACGCGGTATTCGATCCCCCCCTGGCGCAGTCTTCGCCGCAATTCGGTCATCTCAGCCACCGATAGCCCCCGGTAGTCGGTGGTGATGACGATGTTGCACCGAGAGAGCTTCTGGGCAAGCTCCCTGACCGCCTCCTTCTTCTCCTCCTTGCGCATACCTCACCTCCAAAGAAAAAGTCCCTGCGCCATAGACACAAGGACCCCTCTATCGCCTCGGCAGGTTATTAAGCCCTAAAGGCACCCGCTGTCTATGGCGCTATTCCATTATATCATAGAAGGCTATGGGGCGCGCATCGCCAGGGTGGGCTTCAGGTCGAGCTTGATCCCGGGCCCCATAGAGGTGGTCAGGGAAGCGCTCCTGACGTATTGACCCTTGGCGCCACTGGGCCTGGCCTTCATTATGGTCTCCACCACCGTTGCCAGGTTCTCGAGAAGCTTATCATCGTCGAAGCTCAGCTTACCCACAGGAAGGTGGATGATCGCAGTCCTGTCCATCCTAAATTCCACTCGACCCTTTCTGGCATCACCGATCACCCTCGGTAGGTCCTGGGGAGGGACGATGGTCCCTGATTTGGGATTGGGCATAAGCCCACGGCGACCGAGGGTCTTGCCCAGCTTGGAGACCTTTCCCATCACATCGGGGGTGGCGATAGCGACATCGAAATCGAGCCAGCCCTCCTCGATCCTCTGCACCAGGTCATCGCCACCGACATGGTCGGCCCCAGCCTCCTCAGCGGCTCTCACCGCCTCACCCTGGGTGAAAACGAGAACCTTCACCCTTTTCCCCAGCCCGTGGGGGAGGAGAACGACGCCCCTCACCTGCTGGTCGGCATGACGGGGGTCGAGATTCATATGAAGATGGAGCTCCACCGTTTCATCGAAATTGGCATAGGATGCCTTCCTTGCCAGCTCGATGGCCTCCTTGGGGTCATAGAACCTGTTGCCGTCCACCAGCTTGGCCGCCTCCTCATATTTCTTGCCATGCTTCGCCATTATTCCACCTCGATCCCCATGCTTCGTGCCGTGCCCTCGACCATCCTCATCGCCCCCTCGATGTCGGCGGCATTGAGGTCCTTCATCTTAAACTCTGCGATCTGGCGAACCTTCTCCCGAGGGAGCTTCCCAACCTTTTGCACGTTTGGGATGCTGCTCCCCTTCTCCACATCGAGCGCCCTTCTCAGGAGGTCGGCGACGGGCGGGGTCTTGAGAACAAAGGTGAAGGAACGATCCTCATATATCGTGATCTCCGCAGGGACGATGGACCCCGCCTGGGAGGCGGTGCGCTCATTATAATCCTTGCAAAAGGCCATTATATTGACCCCATACTGCCCCAGGACCGGACCCACCGGAGGGGCGGGGCTTGCCTGCCCCGCGGGAAGCTGAAGCTTAATCACCGTCTTGATCTTCTTTGCCAATCTCCTTCTCCTTGATCACCTTTCCAAAAAGCTTCGCACCGCTTGCTCGAAGGCGATGGGATTCTCCTGGGGAGGCATATGGGTCGCCCCCTCGATCTCCATCAGTTGGGCGCTGGGATTGACCTGGCACATCCTCTGAGCGGTCTCCCGGGAGAGGATGGGGCTCTCCTCACCGCGGATGATCAGGGTGGGGCAAGTGATCTGCTCAAAGAAGAGCCAGAGGTCGCTCACCCCATAGCCCGCCAGCTCCGATTGCTCCCTCATCCTGAGGTCGTATTTGGGGCAGAATTTGCCGTCGGCCATCTGCCTCAGGCCATGGCTGGCCAGATGATGGGACATCTCCAGGGAGAGGTAAGGGTAGAGCTCTACCAGCTCCGTGGCAAGCTCAGCGATGGAGCCTATCTCCTCCGGGATATTGACTAAAAGTTGCCTCAATGCCTCTGAGGCTATAGGGTCGTTATCGGGGCGGCTATCGACCAGGATGAGGCGTGCCACCCTATCAGGAAAGCAGCCAGTATACATTATTGCGTTTCTACCGCCCATGGAATGGCCCACCAGAACAAATTTCTCCAGATTCAGGGCATCGACGAAGCCGGCGATGTCCACCAGATGATCCTCGGTGGTATAGCTGGCATTCTTTGACCACTGGCTTTCACCGTGACCCCGCTGATCCAGTGCCAAGACATGATAGCGGTCGTGAAAGGTGGGGGCAAAGAAATCCCAGGCGTGGGCTAGGGTGGTGAAGCCATGTAAGAGCAGCATTGCCTGCCCGCCCTCGCTGCCCCAATCGAGATAGTGAAGCCTGAGGCCGTTGACAAGAAGACATTTATCCTGGGGTTTCACCATCCTAGAGCCTCTCCACCTGAAGGAAGTCAAGCTCCACAGGGGTCTCCCGGCCGAAGAAGGAAACGAGAACCTTTACCTTGCCCTTCTCAGGGTTGATGTCATCGACAACGCCGATGAAATCGATAAAGGGGCCATCGATCACCCTAATGCTCTGCCCCTTGCTGAAACCAACCTTGATGCGGGGTGTCTCCGCCTTCATCTGGTTGAAGATGACGCTGACCTCCCCCTCCTCCAGAGGGACAGGCTTGGTTCCAAGGCCCACAAAACCGGTAACCCCAGGGGTGTTTCTGACCACATTCCAGCTCTCGTCCGTCAATATCATCTCGACGAGCATGTAGCCGGGGAAGACCTTCTTGGCCACGGTGCGCCGTTGCCCATCCCTGATCTCGATCTCATCCTCAGTAGGTATCACCACCTGGAAGATCTTGTCCTCGGCGTCCATAGATTTTATCCGATGCTCCAGGTTGGTCTTGACCCGCTGCTCGTATCCAGAGTAGGTATGGATCACATACCACTGCTTGTCCTCGTCTCCCATGCCTTCCCCCTTCAAAAGGAAAACCCCGTTAAGGGGTTTCTAGCCCACTTCTCCCACCAATTTTGCCCTTATCCTCCTAAAAACAGATTAACCAGGTGAGTGAAACCCAGATCGATGGCACCCAGAAAAAGCCCTACCACAACAGCGACGATGATCACCATTATGGTTAGCCGCCTTGTCTCCTCTCTGGTAGGCCAAACCACCTTCTTTAGCTCACCTATAACCTCGCGAAAGTACCTGCCGAGCCTTGAGATAATGGGACCTTTCGCTGTGGCCTGGCGTCTCATCGAGCCTACCTAACCTCCTTATGAATCCTGTGAGTGCGACAGCGAGGGCAATACTTCCTGAGCTCCAGTCGCTCTGGGTCATTCTTCTTATTCTTCGTTGTCGTATATGTTCTCTCCTTGCACTCAGTGCAGGCAAGATGAATGATAATCCTGGGACTCCCCTTCTTTGCCAATTGACATCTACCTAGTCGAGGGCCCTGGTGAAAACACCAGCCCCGATGGTCCTGCCACCCTCACGAATGGCGAACCTGAGCCCCTCCTCTAAGGCTACCGGCTCGACGAGCTTCACCGTCATCCTTATGTTATCGCCGGGCATGACCATCTCCACCCCCTCGGGCAACTGGATGCTCCCGGTGACATCGGTGGTTCTGATATAGAACTGGGGCCTGTAGCCGCTGAAGAAGGGAGTATGCCTGCCCCCTTCCTCTTTGGTCAATACATATACCTCAGCCTCGGACTCGGAGTGGGGCTTGATTGACCCCCGCGCCGCCAACACCATGCCCCGCGCCACATCATCCCTCTCCATCCCCCTGAGCAAGCAACCGACGGCATCGCCAGCCTCGCCATCGGCCAGGGTTTTGTGGAACATCTCAATGCTGGTTACCACCGTCTTCCTGAGGTCCCTTATGCCCACGATGTCCACTTCGTCTCCGGGCTTGACAATGCCCCGCTCCACCCTACCGGTGACCACCGTGCCTCGCCCCTTAATGCTGAAGACGTCCTCGACGGGCATCAAGAAGGGCTTGTCCTTGGCGCGCTCCGGGGTTGGTATGTAATTGTCTATAGTATCAAGGAGCTGCCATACGCCGCCACACCACTGGCAATCCCTCTTTGCGCAGCCGCACTCCAAGGCCTTGAGGGCGCTCACCCGCACGACGGGGGTCTCCTCCCCGGGGAATCCATACTTGGTGAGCAGCTCCCTCATCTCTATGTCCACCAGCTCCAGTAGCTCCTCGTCCTCCATGGCATCCACCTTATTTAGGCAAACCAGGACAGAGGGCACCTCTACCTGGCGCGCTAAAAGGAGGTGCTCCCTTGTCTGAGGCATGGGGCCATCGGGGGCGCTCACCACCAATATGGCACCATCCATCTGCGCCGCCCCGGTGATCATATTCTTGATATAGTCGGCATGACCGGGGCAATCGATGTGGGCATAGTGGCGCTTCTCCGTCTCATACTCGATATGGGCGATGGCGATGGTGAGTCCCCTCGCCTTCTCCTCAGGGGCGTTATCGATGGAGTCGAAGGATCGAAACTGGGTGGGGCCCACTTTGGAAAGCACCAAAGTCATCGCCGATGTCAGTGTGGTCTTGCCGTGGTCCACGTGCCCGATGGTGCCCACATTGCAATGGGGCTTCTTTCTTTCAAACACCTTCTTTGCCATTTTCCCTCCTAACTTAAGCCCACAACCAGATTCGAACTGGTGACCCCGTTCTTACCAAGAACGTGCTCTACCACTGAGCTATGTGGGCATTTTTCGTACTGATTCCGGTGGCGGGGGTAGGATTCGAACCTACGTAGCCCGTTCAGGCGGCAGATTTACAGTCTGCTGGTATTAGCCACTCACCCACCCCGCCTTTTTTCATCGCCCATGTGGGCGAAGCGTTTCATCGCTATCACAGCCCTTCTCGCATCCGCCTCACGCAGCCCGAGAGCGGATTCGAACCGCTACCCTACCGATTACAAGTCGGTTGCGCTACCATTGCGCCACTCGGGCTTTTTCGGACTGGGTTCCTTTTTCAGATAGTCGCTATTATCTTAAAAAAGTAGCTACTTTCTAAAGTAACTAGATAAAGTTATCATCTTTCGTCAAGCTTGTCAATATTCATTCCCCCCCTTATCAAATAGCGCCCCATCTGGTATACTTTGAAGCTGGGAACAAAATAGCAGAACCTATTGGCTTTTGCAATAGGAGGATCAGATGCCAGCAATCGCCGTTATTGGCGCTCAATGGGGAGACGAGGGCAAGGGGAAGATCGTTGACCTGCTTGCGGAGAAGGCGAACATGGTGGTGCGTTTCTCCGGGGGAAACAACGCCGGCCACACCGTACTTAACCCCTGTGGTGAGTTCAGGATGCATCTCGTCCCCTCGGGTATATTCCACCCTGAGGTTACCTGCATTGTGGGCAATGGCGTGGTCATCGACCCTGCGGTGCTCCTTGAGGAAATCGATGAGCTCAAAAAGCGCGGCGTGGAGGTGGATAGGCTCTTTATTAGCGACCGTGCTCATCTGATCATGCCCTATCACACCCTTCTCGATGGCCTGGAGGAGGAATCGCGGGGTGGTGGCGCTTTAGGGACGACGAGGAAGGGGATAGGTCCCTGCTATATGGATAAGGCAGCTCGGCTGGGAATTCGCACCGCAGATCTCCTGGAGAAGGAGGCCTTTTACGAGAGGCTTCGCTTTGTCCTGGACCTTAAGAACCGCATCCTGACCAGGGTCTACGAGGTGCAGCCTCTATCTTTGGAGGAAATCTATGATAATTACTGTCACTATGGGCAACTCCTTGCCCCCTTCATCAGGGAAACCGATTTGATGGTGGACCAAGCACTGGAAAAGGGGGAAGTAGTCTTGCTAGAAGGGGCGCAGGGGACAATGCTGGACATCGACTTTGGCACCTACCCCTATGTTACCTCCACCTCCTCCATGGCAGGGGGCGCTTGCTCCGGGCTGGGGCTGAGCCCGGTGAAAATCGACAGGGTCATTGGTGTGTGTAAGGCCTATACTACCAGGGTGGGGAGTGGCCCCCTGCCCACGGAGCTCTTGGATGAGACCGGGGAGCTTATCAGGGAGCGAGCCCACGAGTATGGCACCACCACGGGACGCCCACGCCGCTGTGGCTGGTTCGACGCTGTGGTCGGTCGCTTCAGCGCCCGAATCAATGGCTTCTCCGGGATTGCGCTCACCCGCCTCGATATCCTCGATGCCTTGCCATCGCTCAAGATATGCACCAGCTACAAACTGGACGGGAATACCTTGCAGAATCCCCCCTCAAACTCTGGCCTTCTGGCGAGGTGCGAACCGATCTACGAGGAGCTTCCCGGCTGGCAAAGCGACATAAGCGTGCTTCGTCGCTTTGAGGATTTGCCTGCGGCGGCTCGCTCCTATGTGAGCAGGCTGGAAGAGCTTCTCGCCTGCCCCACCGACATCATCTCCGTAGGCCCTCGCCGCGAGCAGACCATCGTGGTGAGGGAAGTTATCCACTGAGCCTCCAGGTCCCCTTCTCAACCTCATGCCATCCCTTCTCCCGCAAGAAGACGCGGGTGAACCTGTGGAGGTAGCTAGGAGAATAGGGGAAGTTGATCCTCAGCGCTTCTTTTATTGCAGGGTGGTCGCTCTCCCTCAGCCTCTCCAGGCAGTGGTCCACGCTCACCCTGTCCTTGCCAGCAACCACCTCCTCCAGCCGAGAGAGGAGCACCCTCTCCTTTTCCTCGTAGTCCGATATATAATCGATGATCACTTGCTTGCCCTCTATGGGAAGGAAATGACCTCCCCCCAGGTAATCGATCCCCTCCACCGTCACCAAGCCTTTGAGCTTAGCTATGCTTTGGAGCAATGAATCGATGCTGCCCTCCATCTGATTGGGATTCACATACCACAATAGGTCGCCAGGGAAGACCGCTTTTTCGCCCTTTAGGTATATGGATAAGGAGTCCGGCGAGTGTCCCGGTGTGGGCAGCAAATATGCTCCCCCCACTCTCCAGCCCGTAAAAGGTATGCCACCAATATCGAATTCCTCCCTATCAGCCTCCCCGAGCCATTCCGCTCTCCCAGACCCCATGTCTACAGCGACAGAGGCACCGGAGCTTTCCATGAAACGCTGCATATCCCATTTTGCCACCTCAGGGATGCAATAGTGAACTTCGGGGAATCTAAGGTCCAGTTCCTCCAGGATCATGCCATTGCCATTGTGATCGAGGTGCCAGTGGGTGTTGAGCACATAGACCCTTTGCGCCTCCCGAAACTTTGTGATCGCTTTCAAGAGCTCGGTGCGATGAAGGGAGCCAATCCCGGAATCTATGATGTACAGGGTGTGCCCCTCCATGACCAAGTAGGAATTTGAGCACCAGCTATTTTCCGTCTCCCACCAGTTTACATTTGGAATTTGGATCCCGGGAATAAATTCTATCTTCGCCATTTCTATATGTCTCTAAGCCCTGCAAAAATCACAGCCATGAGACAGACACAATGGGATTGCCGAGATACGGCATCAAGTTCGAAAAAATTAGGGCTTTGCCGCTAAAGGT